>Ga0272446_1000041_pt1 | contig 151454 bp, 106 predicted proteins | sample YNPCB0061_FD_194587 | JGI IMG/M metagenome (GOLD analysis project Ga0272446, IMG submission 194587) | Hot spring microbial mat communities from Yellowstone National Park, WY, United States - YNP-CB-006-1 | ecosystem: Environmental > Aquatic > Thermal springs > Hot (42-90C) > Sediment | place... | reverse complement strand
GCGACTTGCGCTGCATGTTCACAATCGCTTCTTTCGCGGCCTCGGCTGGCACCGCGTCCTGGGCCAACGCTGGAAATGGCTGACCGGTCAAGCGGATGCTGGTGATTTCACCATGCCACAGTCGTACGGCGGCGCACCACTGACCTTGCATCATTTCACCCGCCGCGAGGCGGTTCACTTGCTGAAAGACGCGGGGTTCACGGTGCGGGAGGTGCTCGGGCTGGGGATTACGGGTTTACCGGCAAGCCGATCCCAGATTTATGGCTGGTTGTTGCTGGGCGAACGCTAAGTGCGGCATGCCCGACCCATCCGATGGTCGCCTCGGACCGGTTCGCAACCGGAGCCACCCGCTGGTGATCACGGCGGCTCTGCCCGATTCACCCCGCCGACCCGCCGGGTTTATTCCAGTAGCGCCAGTACCAGGGATGCGTCTTCCAGTCGTAGCGGACGGCGAGCAAGCGAACCACACTACCGACAGCAGCAGCCAAGACCGCCGTTGGCCCAGGAGGAAGATCGAAAGCGGCAGAAATCGCCACATAGACCAGAGCCGCAATAGCAGCGGCAGTGGCGTAGAATTGCCCCGGTCGGAAGAGGATCGGTTCCTCTCGGGTGAACACATCCCGCAAGACTCCGCCCCCCACGGCATTGACGACACCGACCAGGATCGCGCCCAAGTGCCCAATACCGGCCACCAGCGAGCGGTCGGCCCCCACCACCGCATAGACCCCCAGCCCCAGGGCATCAAAGAGTAGCATGACCCGTTCTAGCGACGTATTAAGCCGGTCAATCCCAAGCCCGACCAGAGTTGCCGCCAGCACGGCCAGCAAATAGCGGCTATCCCGCACCGCCGCAGGTGGTCCTTGCTGCAGAAAGATCCCATCCCGGATCAAGGCTCCCCCCAAACCGGTGACGAACGCCAATGCAAATACGCCAACAAAATCGTATTGGCGGCGAACCGCAACCAGTGCCCCAGCCAGTGCCGACACAAAGGTGGCAACCAGGTCAAATTCGAGTGGAAGTTGAATGGCTGACGGGGACATAAGACTCACCTGAGGCCGGTCAATCGCCTCCCACCGAGTATTTGCTTGCAACCCAAAACCGGGGAGCCTACCATCTTCATTACTCGGGCACCGCACCTCACGCCTGTGAGTCAAATCATGGCAGAACCTCAACCTTCCATTCGCACCGAAGCGTTTATCCCCTCTCCCGATGAAACCGCGCAGCGAACGGCACCCGCACCTCCCAAGACACAACCCGAGGGTTTCCCGGCCATCCCGGGGTTTGAAATCACCGCTTTGCTTGGCCGCGGCGGGATGGGCGCGGTGTATCTGGCGCGGCAACTGCGCCTCAACCGCGAGGTTGCGATCAAGACCATTCTGACCGCCAGCTCAAGCAGTACCGAGCTCACCCGCTTTCACCGCGAAGCGGAGAGTATCGCCCGGTTACATCACCCGAACATCGTGCAAATCTACGAAGTGGGGGACATCGGCGGCCAACCGTACCTGGTCCTCGAATATGTGAACGGCGGGAGTCTCAAGGACCGCCTGGTGGGTACCCCCTTCCCCGCCGGGCAAGCTGCCACGCTGCTCGCCACGCTGGCCAAGGCCGTCCATGCCGCGCATCTCGCCGGCGTGGTGCATCGCGACTTGAAGCCGGCCAATATCCTGCTCACCGGCCCCGAAGACCCGGGTCGCGGCACAGGGCTAACCGGTACACCCGGGTCTTCACCGACGGATCAACCCGGGAGCACCCGGCCCACCGGCAACCCCAAATCGTCCCCCCTTTCTCGACCCGATGTGCCCAAGATCACCGATTTTGGACTGGCCAAGTTCCTGGGCGACGAAGCCGGCCAAACCCGCACCGGCGATATTCTCGGCACACCGGGTTACATGGCCCCCGAGCAAGCCTCGGGACGCGGCCGCGAGATCGGTCCCGGAACCGATATCTGGGCCCTCGGTGTGATCTTCTACGAGATGCTGACGGGTGCCCGGCCCTTCCGTGCCCGCGACATCGACGTGTTATTAGCCATGATCCGCAGCGAAGACCCGATTCCCCCCGGCCGTGTCGTTCCCGGAATTCCCCGCGACCTCGAAACCATCTGTTTGAAATGTCTCCGCAAGGAACCCGCCAATCGTTACCTCACCGCAGCGGCACTGGCCGACGACCTGGAGCGCTTCCTGGCCGGCCGGCCGATCCTGGCCCGCCCAGTCGGGACCGTGGAGCGCGCCTGGAAGTGGGTCCGACGCAACAAGGCCCTTTCGGCATTTGCGGCCACAATCACCCTGGCGCTCCTCGGTGCCGTCGCAGGGTTCGCCATTCACACCGAACAGCTCAGTGCTCAACTGGGCAAGACCATTGAGGCCGAGCAAAAAGCCAACCGGGAAGCGGAAGAAAAAAGCAAGGCACTGGAGGACAAGACACGAGCGGAGCAACTGGCCCGGAACGAAGCCCAGGAAAAAACCTCCGCGCTGCGAGAAGCCCTCGTTCGCCAGGTCGACCTACACGCCGGCAACGCCCAGCGGGCCCTTGCCGACGGCGACACATTCACGGCCATTTCCGAAACGCTGCAGGTGCTGAAGGTGGTCGAAGGCAACGACTCGGAGCGAACGGCCCGCGAACGGGTCCGGCTCGGTATGCTCCTGCGCCGCAGCCCGAAGCTGGTGCAGGCCTGGACCTCGGAGAAGGTGATCCACGCCGCGGCCTTTAGTCCCGATGGCAAGACGGTCGCCACGGTCGGTGAAGACGGCTACCTGCGGCTGTATGATTCGGCGACCGGCGAGCTATCCGGTGAGCCGTTGTTGCACCACTCCGGGTTTCTCCCAATCAAGGGCGTGCCGGGGTACGATCTGCTGTTTACGCCAGATGGCAAGCAGATCATCACGGCCGCCGGAATCCATGGCGTGTTCATCACCGATCTGGCCACCCGCCGGCGATGGGGCGTGCTGACCGCACACCTCGACGAACGTACGAAACAGCTCTTGAGCCGGCTCAAAAAGCCCGACGACCCCAGCACCAAGGACATTGAGGCAATCCACGTGGAGACCAGTGATTACGTATCGTCCCCGAAGCTGCTCCAGTTGTCACAGGATGGCAAGCGATTGCTGGCAACTGACGACACCGGAGGAATGCAGGTTTGGGACCTGGTGGCGCGGAAGCCGCTGACCCCCGTGCTGCGGCATGCCTCGTACATGGAGAAGGCCACGCCCGTACTCAGCCCCGATGGGTTGCGGCTGGCGGCGTTGCAACGCCCCGACACGCACCGTGCCAGTTCGTTGCAATTGCTCCAGGTGGACACTTTGCGACCCATTGGCCCGGCCCACACGTTTGAAGGTGAGATGGACTATGTGAACAAGCAACTCGCGTTCACACCGGACAGCCTAACGCTGGTGATGGTCAGCGAAAGCGGCGCGCGAGCGTGGTCGGCAGTCGATGGTTCGGTGAAGTACCAGGCGGCCGGGCCGTCGGCATCGTTCCTGGCCTTCTCGCCCGATGGTCGCTTCGACGTGCGGGTCGGCGGGGGCGGCATCCGGATCCGGCAAGTTGATTCGGGACGGGAAGTGTTCGCGATCCCGGGCATCGTCGTCCGGGCAGCCCCACCGGTGTTCAGCCCGGATGGTCAGCTCGTGGCCGTTGCCAGCTTCGGCGGGCTGGTTCGGATTTGCAACCGACTCACGAGCAAGACCGGCAGCGGCGTGGTCATCCTCCCCCACGCCCAGGAGGTAACGCGGGTGGCGTTCGCCCCCGACGCCCGGCGGGTGCTCACCGTTTGTCAAGACCGCACCGTTCGGGTGTGGGATTTGGCCGGCACCGACGCCGCGCCGCAGCGCATCCCGGGCGACGGCCTGGCCGCCATGATCGCCTATAGCCCTGACAGTCGTTACGTCGCCAAGGGGTATGGAGCCGTACGTGTCTATAATACTCAGACACTCGAACAGGTCGTTTGGGTGTTCAGTGAAGGATTGCGTCTGATGACCGCCGAGTTTAGCGGCGACAGCAAGCGCGTGCTGGGCGTTACGGCCATGCTCGGACGAACGATGACTCCGCCCAATCCGGGGCCCCATTTGGGATGGGTCGTCTGGGATGTCGAACGAAAACAACGGGTGGGGCCCACGTTCCGCTTCCCGGCCGGTGACAAAATTGTCCAGCACTTCGCTGCCACCATCAGCCCCGATGGCCGCCGCGTCGCCTGGGCGGGCAACACGGAAGGCGTGCAAATTACGGATGTCGAGACCGGCAAGCCGACACTCCCCGAGCCGATTCCCTTGCCCGGCGGCGGCGAGATCGACGGGCTGGCCTTCAGTCCGGATGGCAAGCGCTTGGCAGTGAAAGCGGGCAAGCTCCGGGTGTTCGATGCTACCACCGGCAAAGCGATCGGCCCCGAGCAGGAACTTCCCGGCTCGCTCGGCCGAGTCACCTTCAGCCCCGATGGGCGGCGGGTCGCGGCCTGTTCGGCCGCCTATGGTGGGGCCGGCACCGCCCGCGCGTGGGACGCGGCCACCGGCGAGCCCGTCACCCCGGTAGTGCGGCTCGCGGGTCAACCCACCTCTCTAGCGTTACGGCCCCCGCACGGCGATCAGCTACTGGTCTCATCGTCCGACGGCACGGTCCGGACCTGGAACATCGATACCAGTCAGGCGGTCTTCCGCGAACTGCGTCACTCCAGCGGCATCATGCACGCCGCCTACAGCCCCGACGGGCGATGGATCGGGTACACGGACCACTTGGGGACCACTTTCTTACGGGAATCTCAAACTGGCGGGCTACTGGTGCCACCCTTTTCCCATCGGCTGCCGGGTAAGGGTTTCTGGATCGCCTTCCGCCCCGACGGCCGCCAGGTCGGCATCGCGACTGATGGCGATTCTCTCTTCTGGGATCTTTCCCCTGAACTGCGGTCGATTGAAGTGCTCGAACACCTTCTCGACACCCTCACTGGCCAGGCGACCGACCCAACGGGTCGAGCGCTCCGGACCACCGCCCCAGACCTGTTCCGCCCGGAGCCGACCGCGGTGCTGGCCTGGCACCGGGATCGCCTGGCCGAGATTCGCGCCGATCGTGGGCCGATTGCCTGCGCGCTGCCGCACCTCGATCAACTGCTGGCCGATTCGCCCACCGACGCCCAGTTGCGGATCGCCCGGGCCGAGTGCCACGTCGCCCGCCATAACTGGACCGAAGCGCTCACTGATCTCGACGCCGCCTCCTCCAAGGGAATTACCGCGCAGACGCAGTTGCTGCGGGGTCAGGTGTACTTCGAGCAGGGTGAGACGCGCAAGGCCTTGGAAGCGCTCGACGAGTCCGTCGAACACTCGTCCACGCTGGCGGAAGCACGGCTCTACCGCGGCAAGGCGAAGCTCGCTCTGGGCGACTGGGCCGGCGGTGCCAAGGACATCGAAGACGCAATGAAACTCGGGTCGATTCCCATCCCGGATGTGTGCCGCCTGGCCCTGGCGCAGTTGCTCGCCGGCCGCACGGAACCGGCCCCGTACGAGACCATTTGCCAGGCCGCTAACACGAAGGGCGGCACCACCTCCGACCCCGATCAGGCCGCAGTGATGGCCGCGATGTTCGCCTATGGTCCAGCCAACTCGCTCAAGCCGGATGTGGCCGTTGATCTGGCCCTGCACGCGCTTCAGAGTAACCCAAACCGGGCGGACTACCGCTTCGCCCTGGGACTGGCTCTGTTCCGGGCTGGAAAGATTACGGAGTCGCTAACATTCCTCAAGCAAGCCGAAACGACCGGCGACCCGGCGACCCGGCTCAAGGCACGGCTAGCCCTGGCGCTGACGACACCTGAAGCCGAGGGGCAACAGTGGTTGGAGAAAGCCCGCGCCGACATCAAGGTAGCAGAAGCGGAACTGGCCGCTGGGCGGTCGCTACCCGGCACCGCGTGGGCCGAGGTGGAAGTACTCCGCCGGCAAGCCGAGGCACGATTCAAGAAATAGCGCAAGCGGCTCACCACTTGCGCGACACGCGACTGCACCGCATCACTTTCCCGCCGGCTCGTTAGCCATCGGGGCGATCGTGATCGCCAGCGGCTCGACCCAGTGCTTGTGGTCGGCGTTGTAGTACAGGTAGCCGCGGCTGGCCGGGCCACGGTACACGCCGGGTACGTCGCACACCAGGTCCACGGTCAGCTCGATCGTCTGCTCTGGTGCCAACTCGCGCCAGTACAGAACCAGTTCGCGGCCACGGATCTCGAAGAAGCTGATGACGCCCTTCTCGCGCAGGTCGGTCAGTTGCTTCATGTCCGTTGGCACCTTCAGGCCGGCCGGCAGGCCAACCAGGGCCACAGCCATGCCCTGCCCGGTTTTCTGGCGGTTCTCCAGCGTCACGGTCAGAGGCACTGTGTCGCCCTCGGTCGCCTCGGCCCTGGCCAGCCTGGTGCGGATGCGCACAGCGCACTGTTCGGCGCTTACCGGAGTGAGTGTCGTGTAGGTGTAGCTGAGGGCAAACGGGTACGCCTGCTTGGCGTCGGTGACGATCTCGACTTCGGTCTTCTCGCCGAGATGGAAGATCGTCTCGGGCTTCTCGATGTCCAGGCCGATCACCTCGACGTCCTGCTCAGTGAACCGCCGCGCGGCGACGACCTTGTCGCCAACCTTCACCTGAATCTCGCCGGCCTCGGCGGGATGGGCCGACTTCTTGGCGTACAAAATCAGGGCCTTGAGCGCCAGGATCGTCGATTGTGTGGAGCCGAACGCCCCGGAGCCGCCGCGCTGCTGGCTGATCCACTTCGTCGCTTCCTTGATCGTGGTGGCGTACTTGGGATCGTTGGCTCGCAGCCAGCCGAGTAGCGCGAGCGACGTGGTCTCAATCTCCAGGGCCTGGCCACCGGAACGAGTGATGCTCGTCACAGCGCCGGTCACCTTGCCGCCCTTGGTGTGCTTCTCCTGCAACCGGTCGAGCAGCCGGTGGGCGGTCTCACGGTCGCCGCGGTGCAGCAGCACGTTGGCAACGAGGGCCATGAAGTACGCGTCCTTGCCGCCGACCGAGTCTTCCTTCATCGCCTCGGCCTTGAGCGTGTCGATCTCCTTGCGGAGGTCCATCTTTTCGGTGTCCTCGGGATCGCTTTCGACGAGCGCCCAGACGATGTAGGCGTCGGTGGTATGCTTCGGGGCACCACCGAAGCTATCCAGCGCGCGGGCGTTCCGCTTGAACCCACCGTTGCCGTCCTTGCGGGAGAGCAGGAACGTCTGCGTCCGCTTAATGAGTTCCGGATCGACCTGTGTGACGCGGGCCATGTCCTTGAACTGCATGAGGCCGTACGCGGTCAGCGCCTCGTGCTGCTGGTCCGCCCCGCCGAACCACTCGAAGCCCTGCTTCGTCTTGGCCGGGGTGTCCGGGCACTCGAACGAAACGAGCTTGGCGTAGCCGCGTTCGAGCATCCCCCTGGCCCGCCGGACGACCTCGGGGTTCGTCTGATTCGTCTGGTTCATGTAGTCGATGATCATCGTGTTGGGGTAGTTCGACGTGGAAGTTTGCTCGAAGCAGCCGCCCGGCTCCTGGAGCAGCCCCTCCAGGCCCTTCACGAGGTCGGCCATCGAGGTCGGGTAGACTTCGAGGCGCACTTTGAGCGAACCGGGCACGACGTCCCTGGGCAGCGTGATCGTGCCGGCGGCCCGCCTCACGATCGTGTCGCTGAACGAACCGACGAACGGGAACCCGTCGGGCACCACCGTGATCGTGCGGAAGATGGTGTCGTTGTCGGCCCCGGTGCTGGCCCCCACGACGACCACGCCGGCCTCGCCCTGAAGCTGATTGGGCACAAACCGGAGCACCTTGCGGCCCTTGCCGTTGGGCCCCAGTTCCAGCACATCTTGCAACGCAGCCTCCGACTTCAGCCCGGCGGGCGTGACCGTGAACGACACGTTGCGGCGCTCGTCGCTGTCGTTGGTCACGCGAATGGGCACATCGATCCTGTCGGTGTGCGAGACCTCCAGCGGCAGCTTGGGATCGACTGAGAACGGCTTGCGGGCCTCGAGGGTCTTGGTGACCGCCCCGATGCGGCCGTCGGTGGTGTGGCCAGCGACGAGCACCTGGTAGCGAGCAATGTCGTCGGAGAGCTGGAACTCGATAGTCGTCTTGCCGCCATCGGGCAACACGAGGACCGGGTGCCAGTACACCGTCTCGGTGAAATCGGCCCGGACGTCGCCGAGCGACGGGTCGCGCTGGTGGGCGTACTCGCGGACGATGAACGGCAGCACCTGCCGCGCCTCGCCGCCCATGATCGCTTCATCCTTCATGATCTCATCCGCCGGTATGCCACGGCCACCCTGCGCGGGCTGCTGGCGCTTCTTCAGGGCATCAGCAACCAAGTCCTTCTCGAACATGGCAGCGTGAGCGTTCTCGCCCTTGCCGCCCCGGTTCTTCAACTGCTCGGCGACCTTCTTCGCGTCGTCAAGCTTGTCGTCGCCGAACCCGTCGTCGCGCGGCATCCCCAGGCCCGGACGAGCCGGCTTCGGATCGAATTTCGGCCCCTTCGGCCCCCCACCCGCCTCCGGTAGTGGCGCGAAATCGACGGCCGCCCCCGGCCTACCGGGTGCCATCGGCGGCATAGCGCCGGCTCCGCCCCGCGGCCCGTTCTTGGCGGCGCCCCATCGCGCGCCCTCCAAGGCCGGATCACCCACATCTCCTCCCGCGAATTGGCGGTTGTCACGCGCACCCGCCGCTGCCATCTCCGCGTTGCGGGCCATGTCCGCCTGCCGGCGTTCCTTCTCCTTGGCTTCGCGGGCCATCGCGGTGGCCTCGGTGCCGCGAGTCTCGCGGACCGCCCACACGGCCACGCCACAGAACGCGAACGCCATCAGTGAACCGAGGACGTACGGCCCCCGCGCCCCGGAGCGGGTCGCGGCCAGGGCCAGCCCACCGACGCCCAGGCCGAGCAGCCCGATCACCATCGCCGGCAGCGCCCACGAGCCGGCGTTGCGCGCCCGCGTTTCGAAGCGGTACAACTCGGCTGCCGCAGTGGTGAGATCCCTTTCAGCCAGACCCACGGCAGACTGGGCCACCATGAGCTTATCCGCATATTCCCGACTTGTTTTCGTTTGGAACACATTCCACTGAGTTTGTGCCGCACCAACTCGAAGCATCGCCTCGTCCAGTTTCGGCCGGAACTCGCTGGCTACCCGCTGTTCCTCGAGCTTGTACAGCTCCAGTGGTGCCGCGGTCCGTTGCCCGTGGGCCACGAGCAGGCGCTCCACTTCCGCTTTGTCTGCGACATGGGCCGGCGAACCGGTTTGCTCCACAAAGCGCCGCCAGCCCTGCGTACCGAGCAGCAGGTCCAGTGCGATCGCGGCCTGGGGATGGTCGGTCAGCAGGAAATCGGCGTGTTCCAGCTCGGCAGGGTGCTTCACGTCGCCACTGAGCAAGAAGTGCGTCGGCATCAGCCGATCGGTTTTGTTGTCGGCCATCGTGATGACACTTTGGTTCACCACGGCAACCAGCAAGATGGCTGGAGTTGGTTGCTCGTTCTCATTGACTGCTGACAGTTCAAGTCGAACCGGACCACCGGGGGTATAGCGGACCTTGTCCGGATGCACGTTGAGGACCAATTGCTCGCCCGGCTTGCGGTAGACAAGCCGTTCGGCCCGCGGGATCAGCCCGACCCGACCTGCGGCATCGCCCTTTGGTTCCTCAAACACGGTGACGCGGGTGACGCCGCCAGCTGCCGCGTCGCCCGTAAGGGCCACTTCCACCGGCTTGTACGCTTCCACGTCGAGCTTCTGGTGGCTGATGAGCCGGCCGCGGGCGTAGGCCCCGACGTGCAGTGTCTTCGGCCCCGTCGCGGACTGTAGGCGGATGCGGATCGCGCCGCCCTTGGCGGTCACGGCGTCGAGCGCGGTCAGTGCAACACCGTCGGTCTTGGCGGCCGGCAACGGGAAGCCGTTGGGTGTCGGCTCGGTGATGCCGACCGGGGTGGTGAGCTTGAGGAAGTACTTCGCCCCGGCTTTGGGGGTGAGCGTAAAGATGCCGTGGCCACGGTTGACGCCAGGATTATCGACATCGGTCAACGTGGCAACATCGAGCAGTTTGCTGGTGCCGTCGGTGATGTAGCCTTTCAGGTCGGCGGGCTTGCCAGTCGGCGTGCGGACTTGGAAGTACACCCGCCCCGGGATGCCCTCGATCATCTCGCCACCCTCAGCGAAGAACTCGATCGTGAGGTTTTTGGTGACGAGTGGGATAGGCCGCACGATTGACTCCGCGTCGCTGCCGTCCTGGATATTGACGCTCAAGGTGGCGTTGGGTGTGCCCGACTTCTGGTAAACATCGGCCGGAACCTGGAAGCGGACATTCAGCACGGCCTTGGTAACGCCGCCTTCGGTGACGATGGCGAACTTGTTGCCCATCTGCTTGTAGAATTCGCGGCCATCGACCGTGGCGACGACGTTGGCTGTGGCATCCTTCATGGGGCCACCGGCAGTCCGGCTCACCTCGATTCGGGCCTGCACCCAGTCGCCGGCCCCGTAGCTCTTGCCGTCGAACTCCAGCTTCTTTTCGAAGATGTCTGGCACGTAACGATTCACCAGAAACTTGCGGGTTTCCAGCAGCACGTCCTTGCCGTTGACCACCTCGAACACATCCAGCTTGTACTCGCCACCAGGGGCATCGGACGGGAGGGTATGTTGACCCACGCCAATACCGCGAATCGGCTTCGTGTCCGGCCCGAGGATTGGTTGCAGTCCGCTGAGCACACGACCGTTGCCCTCGTCCAGCGGAACCACCGCATCGGCCGGATCGCGGAGGCGGAACTTCAGGTGCAGGTCGTGCTCCGGCGGCCGCAGCGTGGAGCGGTCCAGCGTCAACGAGCGGAAACGCACCACTTCGCCGGGTTTGTACAGTGGCTTGTCGGTGGCCAAATGCGTGACATACACCGGGCGGGCCAGAGGGACACGCTCCGCAACGACGCTCTTGCGATGGTCGTCGGTATAAGCCACCACTTCGAGGAATAGAGCCGCACCCGGCTTGACCTTCGCCCAAAAAGCGACAGGCAGTTCGAGCGTCGCCACGCCGACCGGCTTGTTATGCGTCTCCCGGAGCAACTCGGTGTCCTGGTCGTCCTTGACGATGACCTCCATCTTGTGGGGCCGTGCGATGGCCCCGTGGCGGAGGGTCTCAATTTGCCACTTGTTGGGAGCACCGGGCTGGATATGCGCTGGACCCGTGAGCCGGACGAGAAAATCTTTCACTTCGATCGCCTTCCGAGCCGCGGCGAGGGCCGCCTCGTACTCCTTGGCTACCTGTTGCTTGGCAGCCTCGGCCGGTGCCAAGTCCTTGATGGCCGCTTCTCGGGCCGTCTCCCGCTCCGCTTGCAGGCGGGCTTCCTCCGCCCGCGCCAACTCCAGTGCGGCTTGCTTTTCCTGGACCGCACGGGACTTGGCGGACCACCCGAAGTACTGGTTGCCCGCCGCTGCACCCAGCGCGCCCAGCACCAGAAGCACCGCCACGGCGACGCCCCAGCGCGAGAAGGAACCGTTCATCGTGTTCTCCTGCACCTTGGGTTGATGATGGATCGGGGTAACAACTTCCTGGGTCAATGGCAGTGCGGGCAAGCCAGTAATGTGCCCGATCAGGTCGGCCTGGAAGCTCATGAACTGGATGTAGAACGCTTCGGCCTCGGGATGGTTGAGGACAAGTTCTTCGAGGCGGGCCAGTTGCGCGGCAGTGATCGACTGTTCGCACAGGGCGTCGAGCAGCGGCCGCAGTTCAGCGATGACAGGCGAATCCGATCTCACGGTGATGCTCCGGTTCGGTGGTTCGAAGCAGCAAGCGGCTTCGCTCGGTTTATCCCTCAGCGGCGATTGTCCGTTGGACACAGTTGAACAACAACTCGCGGAGCTTCGAGACCGCCTTATAGACGGCATCGACCGAACGACCGAGTCGTTCGGAGGTGGATTGCGTGGTGCCCCCATCCGCGTAACGAAGCGTCAACAACTCCCGATCACGGGGCGAGAGTTTCTCGATGCACGCAGCCAAAGCCTCTCGGCGCTCGTCGAGCCGCAACGCTTCGGTTTGCTCTCCGGCGGCCTGACCCATTCGTTCAAGGAATACCAGGCTCAGGCGAGCTTGCAAGCGATGGGTTTTCTTGTAGAAGTCCAGCACTTTGTGGTAAGCAATCCGACGACCCCAAGCGAGAAAGTCCGTGGGCGGACTGGCGGCATCAAACTTATCCCACAGGACCAGACTCGTCTCCTGAAGGACGTCGTCGGCATCGGCGCGGTTGGGTAGCAGCGTTACGATGTAAGCATACAGTCGCCGTTGGTTCTGCAAAAACAGCCGCAGAAACAGCTTGCTCTTATCGGGCATGCCATCAGGATCCTTCGCCGGCACAAGCGATTCGGCCTGGAATTCGGTCCCCACAGCCATAAGACGAGCCACCTTTGCGAAAGATTGCCGAGGCGTACCCCATGTCTCACTTATTGAGTTGACGCCGAGCCAAAAATTGGAAGTGAAATTGGGCAGCTGGAGAAATTCGATGTGTCGAGCGATGGGAGCTGGTTATTTCTCGGGCACCCGCAAGCGGTGCCAGGCCGCGCGGTCCCAATCGCCAAGTTTCTGATAGAGATCGGCCAACTCGCGGTGGAAGCGGGGTGCGGTGGTACCAATGCGGGCTGCGGTCTCCAGAGCTTGTAACCCTTCCGGCAGGCGACCCTGTGCCCGCTCACAGCGAGACAGGTAACTCCAATCGACCGCGTTTCGACGCAGGGTTGTCAACCGCCTCAACCGCTCACTTGCCGCAACAGAGTTCCCCCGTTTGAACTCGGCATCGGCCAACAGGAATAGCATGGCACACAGATCGGAGCCATCCAGGTGGGGATCGGCCAAGGCCGCCTCTGCGAAGGACTGTACATCACCGAGGTTGAAGCGATAGTTGCCGGTGGCCAGTGCCGCCGCGATAGCCCCATCGCGCAGACCTTGATCCCACACTTCGCTGAGCAGTTGGTAAGCCCGCCGATTGAATAATTCCGCTACGGGACCGATCTCGGCATGCGAGCCGGCCTTGCGATAGGCCAGGCCCAAGGCGCGTTTGCGGTCTAGCTCGCTGTAGCCACTCAAATCGTGGAACGGCTCAAGAACATCCCGACCACTCGCGGGATCCCAGGCTGGTATCGACTTCTGAAATGGCCGATACTTCGGATGGATACCGATGCGGTGATGACTGAAGGCCACATGGGGTATGTCGGTGGCTGCCGTGGGCATGTGACACTGCACACAACTATTCTGGGGGCTTTCCTTGGCTCGCTGCGCCGGATCGACTTTGCAGGCCGATTCTGCGTGGCAACTCAGGCAGGTAGCGCGGTAGTATTCGACCCGTTCGGCTGGTTCCGGGAAACCATGCGGATCATGACACGTCAGACAGGTGAGGGTATCGGATTTCTGATAGCACTTGCTGGCATGGAGTTGCTCCACATGCCCCGTTACCGACATGGCCGCTTCTTCCCCGGTGAAGCGAAACACCAACTGCACATCGGTGAGGGGCAATCCGGGGCGGAAATCGGTGAGTTTCCGGGCACGGGCTAGCACCAAAGCATCGCCCGAGAGGTGGCATTGCTGACACACCGCCTCGGAAAGCTCACGGGATAATCGACTGGGATTAACGATGGTGTAGTCGATTTCGGCGGGGCGTGCAGCCGCGCCCCCCGGCTGATCCCAGCGAGCAACGTGCAGGGAACCCGGACCGTGACAGCGCTCACAGCCAATCGCGGGTTCGAGGATGCGGTATTTGTGCTCGCTGTTCTCAACGACCTCCGTCTGACCCAAATGACAATAAACGCACTGGGTTCCAATTGGTCGTTCGAAGCCCTTGTGGGCAGCGTGGTCATAACCTGGCGACATTCCCCATTGCTGCTTGGTGGCATACCAACTGATGGGCGACTCAACGAGGAATCCATCTGCCTCCACCGCATAGGTTCGGCCATAGCGGCCCGAGCCGATGGCGTACTTGACGGGCCAATCGCTGAGAACGACATCGGACCGGCCCGCAACGGTCAGCACCTCGCGATGGCGGACTTGCCCGTTGTGGCGGTGAATCTCGAAACGACGGTGCGACACGGGATGAGTGACCACGGCATCCGGCGGCTCGAGCTCCGGCTTGACCTCCGCAGTGGAGCGGCTCATGCCAGTCCGGAGATACGCCTGGTGCTCGGCCGTATGGCAGCGGATACACGCTGCCGAGCCGATGTACTGAGCGTCGGGGCGGGTATTATGATAAGGGCTAGCCGACAGGGGCCGTACGGCAAGCGAATCGTCGATGTGGGGTGGTTCGGCCACCCCAGGATCGCGCACCAGCCACCAGCCGGTGCCGATCACAGCGGCAACGAGACCAATTCCCCCAACGATTCGTGCCAGTCGGGCAGACATGGTATCCCTTCGACCACGGCGAAGACGGATTCAAGCCTACCAGGGTCGTCGAGAATTGCCAACACCTCCACCGCCGCGCACCCCTTGGCAGGCTCTTAGCGTAACGACTCAAGAATCTCCATTCGCATCGCGGAAAGGGCCGGCACCAACCCACCCAGGCGGCCCATCAGCAGGGTAAAGAGCATGCCGGCCGCGATGGTCTGGTAATCGACGATCAGCTTGAGGGCGACACTCTTGCCCCCCCCTTGCCCACCGCTGAGCGTGCTGGAGGCTTCAAAAAAGTTAGCAAACAAGCCCAGAGCACAACCCAGCACGCCGCCAATGCAAGCGATGATCAAGGATTCCAGCATGAAGGAAATGAGGATTTGCCAACGCTTGAAGCCCAAAATGCGCAGGACTCCCACTTCCTTGATGCGGGCGGCAATGGATGCGAACATCGTGTTCATGACGCCGAACACCCCGCCAACGGCCATCACCACGGCCAACGTCACGATCCAAAACAAGAATTGTTCGTTGGTTTTGGTGAGTTCCTTGTAGTAATCCGGCTCGGCATAGGCTTTGAGCTTGACCTGGTCATAGCGGTACTGGAGAAAGTAGGCCATGCCGCGGGCGGCTGCCTCGGAGTTCTCCTCCATCCGCAGCACCAAGGTGGTGTACTTGTTGGCCTTGCCACTGCTCGCCACGACCGTGTTGTTTTCCCCCGTCCAGATCTCGGACCCGTAGGTCGTGCCTTGGGTTTTCATGAGCCCGGTGACCATCCAGTCGTCGTCGCCAAGCCGGAAGGTGTCGCCAACCTCCAGCCGAGGTTTGCCCACATCTTCCCCAAGTGTACTGGCAGCTCCCTCCCCAAGGGTACAGGCCAGATACGTCTTGCCGTCTTTCTCCACCACGGATCGTTTGTTAAACCACTCGCCACCGGGGTAAAGCTCGATGTTGTGAACCGCGGCAGCCAGGTGCACATCCTTGAGGGCGCGCACCTGAAGGAAGCGTCGGCGTTGCGGCTCACCGGGCTTGGTCGGAACCGCCTGATTCATGACCAGGTAGGTCTCGTAGCTAGCCAGGTGGGGGGCTTTCTCACGGATGGCCGGGGGAGCATCGGGTGGCAGCAACTGAACCTTGCCATCCGGGCCGATCAGTGGCTTGCCATCGGGTCCGGGAACCAGTTGCTGAACACCAAGCGGCCGGGGGAGCGGCCGGAACTTCTCATCCTCGCTGATGATTAACTGCGTAATGTTGTTGACATCGCCATAGGCCAGATTGCTGAACAGCTCATCGGTCGAGCCTTCCGAAAGCACCAACACATTGCCGGGGATGCCGGTATTCTCGTTGAGCTTGTACATCCCGTTGACGAAAGCCAGCAGCACGATCACCACCGCGACGACGACAGTGAACACGACGGCCGTCATGATCGTGTCCCGTCGGCGCACCCACAAATACCGCAGGTTGTATGCCAAAGGCACCCGCCCGATGAGCAACAACAACCCCAGATCGGTAATGTACACCAACAGTAAAACGAAAGGCCAATGCTCGATGAGTGTTCGTGGTAGGAGTTTCCATAACGGCACGGCGAGGTATTGGCTGAGAAGCGGATCTTGCATCAATTGCAGCTTGGGCGATTTCGCCGTACGTTGTTCGATTTCCTTGTCAATCTGGAGCAACTCCGCAGCGCTTTCGTCACGAAGCAGTCGATCGGCATTGGGGCGCGCAATGGCTTCACGCAACGCCCTTTGCCGCGCGAACAACTCCGCGGGTGTCAACCAGGGCTGACCAGCGGGGTGATCAGGGGGTTGCGGATCGTCGGGAAGCAAGTCGGTGAACGCAAAGCCGAGCAGCTTCTTGGCCAGACTGCCAAGCTGACCGGTTTCGGGCAGCGGTAAGCGGCTGACCACCTCGATGGAAAAGGCCAGCAAGGCGACCAGGACCACCAAACCCGAGGCCAGCGCCAGCACACGTCGACGGGTTCGTTGCCACCAGGTTTTCACTGGCCGCACGGTATCGGTCAAAACGGCTTCGTTCGGTGAAGCAGCCGGTAACGCGACCAGCAAGGCCGACAGCGGCAAGGTGGAGAAGCCAATGACAAAGAGCGTTCCAATAAAGCGAAACAAACCCCGGAAGAAGGCATACACACGCTTCCCGAGGCGTCGTAGCAGACCGGGTTGAACCAGCCCAGCCGGTCGCTCGATCCGGGAAATCCGTACGGCAGGTGTTGGGATGGTATCCATTGGGTCTCGGGTGCTTGGCACAGCGGGGTCGTGCTCCGATCAGGCCACCTTGGAGAACACCTCGGCCACTTTCACGTTCTTGGCCGCAAGAGCCGGTCCAAGGCTACCGGCGACCGCTACCACAGCTCCCAGCAACGGGCCGTAAATCAAGGCTTCCGGCGGAACAAAGAATGCTCCAAAAAACGCCAGCTGCAGCTTGAACCCGCCTATCAGTTTCCAGGCAATTAATGTACTCATGCTCCCCGCCATCAGGCCCACAAGCACGGCCTCACCCAGGACCATGAGCATCACGTGCCGTGGCTGGAAACCCAGAACCTTGAGCACCGCCATCTCCGTTCGCCGCTCCCGCACACCAATGCTAATCGCATTCGCAATCACCAGGCACATGATCGCCACCATCGCGGGACTCATTACCCACTTCATGCCAAAGAAGATGTCCTTGAGTGGTTCCAGCCACGACCCAATACCGCTGGAGGCGGTCTCTAGCTTGATCTGCGGTGTGTTGAAGTTACCGGGATCATTGACCATGGCATTGAGCCGTTCGAATGCCTGCTTGTTGGGTAAACGGACCCAGATCAGGTTGATGCACTTCTCCGCCATGGGGTGTTTATCACCCTTGGGGTTCTTCACCCGGTCCCGTTCATAGGCATCGAGTTGCTTGAACAAGTACGCCGAGTTCATGAACCCCACCCCCTCGTACTTACCGTCGGGTAACTCGCCGATAATCTCCAGTTCGAACACGAGATCCTTGTGACTCAACCCGGTGACCTTGATTCGTTGGCCCACTTGCAGGTTCATCTTCTTGAGCCGGGTTTTACTCATGATGATCTTCTGCGGGTCTTTCTCCATCGCTGCCACCGCCCGATCGAGCTGCTCCTTTTCCGGGCCCGTCAGATCGTCAAGGCCGTCCATCATGGTGGTGATTTTGCGCGGTTCGGCGCAAAACATGAACACATTGCCATCCGGCCGCTTACTGACCGGATCGGTGGTCCCAAAGAAGAACGACCAGGCCATCAGGTCGTCGTCGCCGTTTACCGGTTGCATCCCCTCGGGCAACTCCCGCAACAGACGGCGGAAGGTCTCGTAGTGGCCCCGCGGCATCTGGCTGGGAATCATCGTCTTATGCGTGGCAATGGCCTTGAAGTTCGCTTCCTTCTCCTGAGTCACCAATCCGATGAAGTTGAGCACGGAATAGATCATGGTGAGAACGAGCGTCAGCACGAAGAGCGCCAGGTAGGTCAGGGATGTGCGCAACGGGCTGCGACGCAACCCACGAAACATGATGAGAATCAGCTTGGCTGTGAAGGTGCCCGTTTGCTCCGCAACAATCCGCGCCACTTGCTCGACGACAAAGAGAACTGTGAAAAACAGCGGGAGCGTGAGCAAGCCAATGGCCAACGCAGCAGCAATGAGGGCCGCCAGCAGCGCGAGCAGATAGCCCGAAAGCATGAACATGGAGGGGTCGAAGCCGACTGGTCCCATCATGTCGGTTGGCAAGCCATACATCGGTTGCTTCGCTCCCGGTTAGGAATGTTCCGTGTCGAGTTACCCAGTTCGAGTTTCTGATCGGAGTTGCATTCACACAACCAAAATCAACCGCGACTCCATACTGGAACCCGGAAACTCGAATCAATTTAAACCGCCGCGGTGTCCAGCACCAGTTGTCCCTTCTCCAGGTGGAGCGTTCGCTGGGCGTGGCTGGCGGCCTTGGGGTCGTGCGTGACCATGATGATGGTCTTGTTCAATTCGCTGCGAAGGATTTCCATGATTTTCAGAACTTCCTGGGCACTCTTGGTGTCCAGGTCGCCGGTTGGCTCATCAGCCACGATGAGTTCCGGATCGGTGACCATGGCTCGGGCGATGCCGACCCGTTGCTGTTGACCACCCGAAAGTTGCCCCGGTCGGTGGTTCATACGCTCGGAAAGCCCCACCAGGTCCAGAGCGGTGCAGACCTGGCGATGGCGTTGCTCTCGGGTAAGTGGCAACAGGAGCAATGGCAATTCGACGTTTTCGTAAGCGGTGAGCACGGGTAGCAGATAGTAGAACTGAAAGACAAAGCCCACATGTCGGGTTCGCCAGCGTGCTAATTCGCTTTCCGACATTTCGGAGATGATATTCTCACCAACCTGGATGGTACCGGCGGTGGGTTGATCCAGCCCGGCGATCAGGTTCAGCAGGGTCGTCTTGCCCGAGCCGGAGGGCCCCATGAGGGCGAGAAACTCTCCGGCACCGACATCGAGCGTCAGGTCGCGGAGCACATCAATCCGCTCCGTACCTCGGGTGAACGATTTGTACAGATTCCGGACCTGGACCAGTGCGGGCATGGTAGTTTCTCATCCGGTTGGTCGATTCCGGCTTCACCGCGAAGCCGCTTTCAGCTAATGGGTAGTGAACGGTGGGATTTCCGTGTTGTAGACCCGCACCACGACGCTCATCTTGGGTTTGAGGAACTCACCGGGTGTTTCCCCCGGCGGCAACTGGACTTTGACGCGGACCTTCACCGTGTTCTTGGTATCGTCGGCGATGGGCATGATGCGATCCACCCGACCGCGATAGATCCGGTTGGGATTGGCAATGGCCGAAACCTGGCATTCCAGACCGGAGCGGATCAGCGTGATTTGATCTTCCCGAACATCAATCTCCGCTTCCATGTCTGAGAGATCGGCCATGCTGCAGATACCGGCGGCGACGTTGAAGGACATCGGACTCACCAGCACGCCCTGATCGGCTACCTTGGTGAGAATGGTACCACTGATCGGTGCTCGGACTTCGCAGTTCTTGAGCAGTCGCTCGGCTTCCTGAAAGCGGGCGGTGGCGCTGGCCAATTCGGCCTGGGCAGCGTTCAAGCGTTCTTTCCGCGGCCCTTCAACCAGTAGCGCGTAGGCTTTCTCGAGTCGAATCACCCGGGCAGCGGCACTTTTGAGGTCGGCCTCGGCTTTCTCCCAAACCTCGGAGGGGATGACGCCGCTATCCCGTTGCGGGGCCAATCGCTTGATTTCCAGGTCGGCGCGGCCCCAGGCGGCCTTGGCTTCATCGAGTTCTGCCTGAGCCTGCTCTTTTTCGATCGTGCGGACCGATTCGGGTCGCAACTCCGCCAGGCGATACTCGGCTGCTTCCTTGGCGGCCTTGGCCGCGTGGTAGTCATTCAGGTAACGATCATTACGGATTTTGGCGAGTACCGTACCCTTCTCGACCCGATCGCCTTCCTTGAAGAAGATATCCGTGACGACACCCGATACGTCGTCGGGGCTGAGGTTAATCTGCAACGCGGGTGTCAGGGTGCCTTTGATTTGCAGCAACAGCTCACCCGGCGCCGCAGGTGCTGCCGACTCGGAGCTTGGGGAGTTTTTCGCAGGGGCTTTGGCAGTGCTATCGCCTTCCGAAGCCTTCGGTGTCTGGTAATCTCGGATTCCAATGCCAACCCAGGCCAATGCCATCACACCGCAAAGCACCCAGGGCAACCACGCCCCTCGCCGCGACCCACTGGAGGCACCGCTACCGGCCCCATTGAGTCGCAGTTGTTGAACCCGGTTCACCAGCTGGCCATCGGAAACTGGCGTGGCGGCTGGAGCATCGGTCGAAATGGCCATCAGAAAATCCTCAGTCGGAACGACGGGGCATTATGAGATTGCTTCAACTACGTGGTTCGGCGGAACATCGGAGCAAACAACCAGATACACGCTTCGAACATCGCCTGGCGATCGAAGGCTTCCGGGTCCACCATTAATTGCACCACCAAACCGTGGATCAACGCCTGCACCAGGCTGGCAGCGATGAGCGGCGATACCGGCAGCGGTTCGGATACGCTCTCAACCAGATCGGCGGCGATATGGTTTCGCCAACCACGGTACATCTCCGAGAGTTTGTTACGGTAGTCCTCCCGATGACCCATTTGGGCCAAAAAGGTGTACAGCAAACTGAACAGATCTTTCTTGTTTTCCGGTTGATGATTTGGATCCAAGCCCAGGTGCGCTGCCACCGCGTGCTGAAAGCACTCCCACGCTTGCCCGGTCATGGGTTTGGGGCCCTCAGCCGCTAACCGTTCCCGCACCATCCGCCGCAGCATCCGCTCATAAACCGCCAACAGAATCGACTCGCGGGTGGGGAAGTAATACGTCAGTTGCCCACGGCTCATGCCCGCTCGGGTTTCAATCTGCGCCAGCGAGAGCTTGTCGATCCCGTGATGAGCAATAATGGCCTCGGCGGCGTCCATGATTTCGTCGCGCCGCTTGCGAGCCACATCGGATAGGCCAGCCGGCTCCTCATCCCAAAACGCGCAGAGCGGCTGGGAAGAAGGGCTAACCGGCTCCGCTGTCGCTCGATCTTCACTCATCAACAGTCAACCCATCGTGACCGGGTTCCATCTCACCACTAGACTGTTCAGTCTAAGGCATTGATTTGATATTAGACTGAACAGTCTACTCAGGTCAAGGTCAGCACGAGACATTTCATTTTGCTCAAGTTCAAACTCGACCCACACTTTGTGTTCGATCCAATTTGGCTAATCTTCCCAAACTTTTGTCGGAGAATCCGATTTAGCAGGAAAACTAATACTTCTGGTGGGAACGGACTAAATCGACTGAGCGGGATGCCCGATCAACGACGATGCCGGACCGTGAGTTTCGCCGAGCGTCCACCCGGAGCCGATGTGAGGGCCGTATGGGCCGGGGTAGACGAGTGTGGCTTCTCGTTTTGGCGCTGACGGGGTGTCACACTTCGACCCCGGTCAGCCCGCGGTCGACCGTTCCCACCGCGCCATCCGTTGCTTTGACCTTGCCCGAAACCCAGCCGATACCGCCCCAGTTTGATGCGGAAGGGTTACCTCGTTACCCGACTCACAAGGGAACCGGCCCCAACGGCCGCTTTCGGCGACTAACCGAAGCCGATTGCATCCGGCTGGCAGCCGCTCAAAGTTCCGCTGCCAACTCATTGGATGCTGAATCGGGGATACCGCCGACTCCGTCGAACTGCGATGCTCCGACGGAGACCCTTCGTCGATTACTGCGTTACCACACGGCTCTGGAACTGCGAAATCAAGCCGTTGCCCAGGCTCTGGATCGTTTCTTTCAACTGGGCGACACCGAAGCCCGTACGGATCTCTTGCGCCAAGCGTTCCCGGTGCTCGACACACTGCTTGCCAAGGCTCGCGCCGCCGTGGAGGCCGGAGTGCGCTTCCCCCTGGCAACAGCCGACCTGGAGTACCAGCGATCGCAATTGGAATCGCAGCTCGTTCAGGCGGAATTCGGTTCCAGTCTACTGAACATCGATTTGAAACGCCGATTGGGATTACCGGCCGTGCCCGCCGAAGAACGCTTATGGCCCGGCGGGGATTTCCGCGTTGATCCCGAGCCGATCGATGCCGAACAGGCCGTTACCGCGGCTCTGGCCGACCGTCCCGAACTGCGCGGTCTGCGGGCACTTTACCACGGGCTGACCCCGGAGACCCTCGCAGAGCTGCGTGAGACGCTTCCGAACGCCGGTTCCATCGCGACTTCCAGCCGGCTGGCCCGGTTACTGGCCCGCAAACGAGGCCCCGACGCGGCAACGCAAGCGGAACTGGAAGTCCGCCGCAAGCAACTCTACGAGCTGATCGCTGACCGGGAACGAGCAGTGGCCGACGAGGCGCGCGCGGCGGCGTTGGCCGTGAATACCCAGCGCCTTCAGGCAGCACTGGCCCGGGATCGGGTGAAATACTGGGATGACAAACTCGCGGATGCAGTAAAAAAACTCGAGGGGAAACAGCCGGGTGCCGACCTCCTCGAAGCCCAGGTTCGGCTGGAATGGCTTAAAGCGAAGGCCGAGCTGATCGCAGCGGTCGCAGCCTGGCATCGGGCACGCGTGCAACTCCGGGCGGCTCAGGGCTGGTTGGCCTGGGAAGCTCTTGGACCCCATTGACCGGTCCTTGATGGGGACCAACTCGCCCCGGTTTCCCCCTCCGATTGCTCGCCTCGTGAACCAGCAATCGTTCTGTTGCCTTGACCCACTCAGACCGGTTATACTCCTCTTACCTCCCAAAACCGACCCACCTGAGCAACTCCCCATCGGAGTCTTGTCGTATGATCACGCTTTTTGGTCCCCAAGCTCGACTGTGTGATGGCCTCACTCGCCGGAGTTTCCTCCGCATCGGCTCCTTGGCGATCGGCGGGTTGAGCTTGCCTCAATTACTGCGAGCCGAAGCCACCACGGGAAAGCCAACGCACAAGTCGGTCATCATGGTGTACCTCACCGGCGGGCTGGCCCATCAGGACACCTTTGATCTCAAACCCAACGCCCCCGCCGAGGTGCGGGGCGAGTTCAAACCGATCCCGACCAATGTGCCCGGTGTGCAGTTCAGCGAACACTTGCCCAAGCTGGCCCGCTGCATGGACAAGCTCGTCGTGGTCCGCTCGCTCGTCGGCCAGCGCGATGAGCATAGCAGCTGGCAAAGCATGGTCGGTACCACCATGGACGCCGCCAAACGGGAGGCCAAGCCGCACTTCGGCAGCATCGTCGCCCGCCTACAGGGCCAGACCGACCCGGTGATCCCGGCGTTCGTTGATCTGTCGCCGACGATGCAGCACAAACCCTATAACTCGCCTGGGCCAGCCAACCTCGGTCGCGCCGCCGCCCCCGTGAAGGTGGATGGCGACGAGGTAGCCCTGATGAAGTCCATCGCGGTTACTCCGGATCAGCTTCAGGACCGCAAAGCCCTGTTGGAGCAATTGCACAGCTTCAGCAAGACCATCCCCGCCGATACCTTCCATGAACGGGCCTTCGACGTGCTCACGTCGAGCAAGCTGGTTGAGGCGCTCGACGTGACTAAGGAACCAGTGGCGATCCGGGATCGTTACGGCCGTGGCTCGCCGAAACACCTCGGCGATGGTGCGCCAATGTGGAATGATCAGTTGCTCATGGCCCGCCGACTGGTGGAGGCGGGTTGCCGGGTGGTCACGGTGGCCTACGGCTTCTGGGACACCCACGGCGGCAACTTCAGTTACCTGAAGCAGCACCTGCCGCTGTTCGACACCGGCATCTCGGCGCTGGTCGAGGACATCTACGCCCGTGGCCTGGGCGACGACGTGACGGTAGTGGTGTGGGGTGAGTTCGGCCGCACACCAAAGATCAACAAGGACGCCGGCCGGGACCACTGGGCTCGGGTGAATTCGGCACTCTTGGCCGGCGGTGGCATGAAAACCGGTCAGGTTATCGGCAGCACCAGCAGCGACGCGGGCGAGGCGAAGGACGACCCGCTACCTTACCCCAGCGTGCTGGCCACGATCTACCGCAACCTTGGCATCGACCCACACGCCATGGTCTACGACGTCTCCAACCGCCCCAACCCGATTCTCCCCGGTGGCATCAGCCCGATTGAGAAGGTGTACTGAACAGCGAGACGATTCCATGACCCGCTGCGTGCTTGGTTTACTCCTTGTGGTGCCCTTCGCGGTTTGCGCTGCGCCGGTGCCGCCGGAGTCGGTGGCGCAGAAGGCCGCCCGGCTGGAGGCGGAAACGGTGGCGAAGCTGTGGGGCAAGGTCGAGTCCCCGCCGGGCCCGTACATCGTCAAGCCCGACGGCAACCGGCTGACCATGCGCACCCTCGGCTGGCCGCTCCAGTTCCGGCACCGAGCCACCCTCCCATTCCGCATCGACCGTGAGGTGACCGGTGACTTCGACGTGCGAGTCACCGTGCTGCACCTCGATCCGCCGGACAACACGGTTCGCTACGAGGGCAGTTGGTGCGAGACCGGGGCCGGGTTGCACATCGCCGGCGGCGACCACAGCATCAGCCTGTACCGATGGAAAGCGTACATGCACAACGGACAAATGATGGATCGCACTATGCGATCCAGCGCCTGGTTGGAGCGATCGCTTGGTCGGCAAGGCGGCGCGGGTAGCTCACTGGGCAATTTCGATGCCAATGCAGCCGTGGAATTGCGTCTCGTTCGAAAAAACGATGAACTAAAAGCTTACATCCGTGTTGTCGGCAGCGATTGGCAAGAGCGACCGGTTCCCGCTGGGGTCAACCTTGGCCCGGCGGTCACGGTGAGTCTATTCGTGGGGCACACGACCAGCCTGCCGTGCGCGGCCACGTTCGCCGACTTCACCATCGAGAAGCCCGCGAAGGCGGGCTGGTTCCGGTGAAGCTCACCGAAACGTGTGCTCCGCCGCGGGGAAGGTGCCGTCGCGCACTTCCTGGCAATACGTCTCGATGGCGGTCTTTACAGCAGTGCCGAGGTCGGCGTAGCGCTTGGCGAACTTTGGCTTGAAGTCCGGGAATAGCCCCAGCAAGTCGTGATAGACCAGCACTTGTCCATCGCAGCTGGGGCCGGCACCGATGCCGATGGTCGGGATGGTCATTGTTGCTGTCACCTTCGCCCCCAGGTCGGCCGGCACGCTTTCCACCACCACGGCGAACGCGCCCGCTTCCTCCACAGCCGCCGCGTCGGCCAAGATGGTCTGGGCATCGCGCTGCACCTTGAAACCGCCCAGCAGGTGAACCGACTGCGGCGTCAGCCCCACGTGACCCATCACGGGAATCCCCGCATCCACGCACGCCTTCACGGTCCGCTCCATGCGCACGCCGCCTTCGAGTTTAACGGCATGAGCACCGGTCTCTTTCAGGACCCGCCCCGCATTACGCACCGCCTGCCGGACACTGACCTGATAGCTTAAAAACGGCATATCCACTACAACCAGCGCTCGACGGATACCCCGCATGACACATGCGGTATGGTAAATCATTTCCTTGAGCGTAACCGGCAAGGAGGTCGGGTGGCCCTGGACGACCATGCCCAGCGAATCGCCCACCAGCACGGCATCCGCCCCCGCCTCGTCGCAAAGTCGGGCCGAGGTGTAGTCGTAGGCCGTGACGACCGCCAGCTTGGTGCCGCGGCTTTTGGCGGCCCGGAACTCGGGAACGGTCACGGGTCGGGAAACAGGCTGAATACTCATGTCGAACTCTCGCCACGAAACGGCTATTCGGTGGGCCGAGGCCAGTTGCCGTCATTCTAGTGCGTTGGGTTGGCCCCCGCGCTGCGGTATCTCGGATACAATGGTGTAGCCCCAATCACGAGGTGTTCATGGCGACCGCGCGTTCTGTTAATCCCGCCGCATCGGCTTCGGCTTCCCCAGCTGCGGGCAAAGGTGTGGTTCTTTACGACGGCCAATGCCCCTTGTGTCAACGCGCTGTTCGCTGGCTCCAACGCCTCGACTGGTTCAAGCGGCTCCACTTCCAGGATTGCCGCGATACGGCCAATCTGCCGAAATCCGATGGGCCGCTGATTCTGGACCGCTTGCTGGACGAAATGCACCTCGTCACGCCCGACCGCACGCGCACCTATGCCGGCTACCAGGCGTTTCGCTGGATCGCCTGGCGTCTGCCGCTCACCGTGTGGCTGGCCCCCCTGCTGTACGTGCCGGGTGTGCCGTGGCTGGGGAACAAACTTTACCTTTGGGTTGCCAAAAACCGCTACAACCTCGTGCCCTGCAAGGACGGTGTCTGCACTCTGCCCCGCAAAAAGTGAGGCATCTCGGGGCGAGCAGCCCCCGCTCACTCCGGCGTTACTCCCCGGTCAGTTCGACCACCATGAGCGTGAAATCGTCCCCGTGATGGACCCCGGGAAGCAACTCAGTGGCAACCGCGTCCACCAAGGCTTGCCCCCGGAGGTGCCGGTGCCGTCCGATCGCCTCCTGTAACTGCCGATCCTCTTCGGTCGGTCCCGGGTTTCCTCCGGCACGGGTGCCATCGGTCGCTAGCACGAGTTGATCCCCCGGCCGCAGCGTCCAGGTCCGACACGGATACGTCGTCGGGGCGGTTCCGAGAAACGGCCCGGGTAGCGACCACACTTCCGGTTCGCCCTCCGCCGGCAGATACACCGGCGATGGCATCCCAGCCCGAGCGATCATCAACTCACCCGTCACACCGTTAATTGTTCCCGCCACCATGGCCACCAACGGGGGAACTTCCAAACCCAGGTCGATCAACTCCCGGTTAACCCGGGCGAGTATCTCACCCGGTGGAAGGATGCGATAGCCGTTGGCTTCGGTCTCTTTCATCATCACCGACTGACCGACAAAGACTCCGAGTAAACTCCCCGCTTCGTAACTGATGATATCGGCCACGAAGAACCCCAGGGTTTGCTCATCCAGCCGCCGGGCATCGTAAAAGTCGCCGGCGGTCTTGCTACGCGCCCGATGGCAAACCGCCAGGCGTGCGTGTCCGACGCTGGGAAATGTCCGCGGGAGAAATGCGCGGTGAACGCGGCGGGCTTCACTCAATTCCCGGTCGATCTGGGCATACGCCTTGCGTAATTGATCGCCCAGCAAGCGGGCCTCGGCTGCCTGAAGGGCGACCCGGCGTTGCATGGTGCGGGCCCGCATGGCCGCCCGAAGTTGCGCCAGCAGAACCGCCTCCGTGAGCGGACGCGCCAGCACCACATCCGCCCCGGCCTCCAGCCCGCGAACCGTGACCGTGGGATCGGCCGCCGGCAGTATCCACACGATCGGCACCAGCTCATCCCCCAACTCGGCACGCCAGCGGCGGGTTTGCACCAGAGCGATTTCCAGTTGTTGACCCACGTCGATCACAGCGACGGCAATGGGAGCGAAGTTCACCCCGGGGACCGAACCCAAGACGTGATGAACAATGTTCAGGTTGGCCGCCGCCAGCCAATGGTGAAGATCGCTCGGGGGAGTACTGGCACTGAGAAGCACGGTTTCCGACATGGTAAGATAACTTCCAGGTTCAAAGTCGCGCGGCTAGTGGCTGCTACCTGCCGACACGATAAACTCGAAATTGCAATCGCGGTACTCGAAACTACTGGAGACCCGCCGTGCCTGTGCAGATGGAACTCCGCCGCATTATCATTAGCGAGCTGGAAGATCATCAGGTGATCGTCCTCAAGGAAGTCGATGGGGAGCGCAGCTTCCCGATTGTCATCGGCATCTTCGAGGCCACCAGCATCGATCGACGAGTCAAGGGAATACCGTCGCCTCGGCCATTGACGCACGATCTGATTGCCTCCGTGGTTGAACAGCTCGGTGGCGAGATTCAAGACATCGTGATTAGCGATTTGCACGATCACACCTATTTCGCCAAGCTGCGCATTCGGCGCGACGGGGAACTCATCGAGGTGGATTGCCGACCCAGCGATGCCGTGGCGCTGGCCGTCACCACACGAGTGCCAATTTATGTCAACGAGGAAGTCCTCGGTGAAGCGCTGGAGGAAGATTAGCCGGCGGTATATCAACGGAGGATTTCCTCAGGCGGATCGCGTGAATGCAGAGTGGTGACAGGATCGTAGGAAATCGCTTCCAATGCTGGCGATTCGTGGCCAGTACACCTCCAAGCTGCACGCATGGTGTGCGAAACCGATTGCGGCTTCGCACAAACCCCAGCAGGTTCACCCGTCGCTTTCTGCCATGGCAACCTGTTCTCACTTACCCAAGGTAGTTTGAAGCGATTTTAGGCGTTCCGCCGATTCACCTATTTTGAACGGGTTGGGTGGCAACATGCCGCCCGGGGGGCTGCCGCCGCCCGGTGGAGTTCCCGGCCAGCGGTAGCCGGCCGCCGTCAGCTTGTCCTTCTGGCTTTCAAGCAATTGCAACAAGGCATCCAGCTTTTCCTTAGCTTCGTCCTCCGTGAGGGCTTCACGGGTTTCCAGGTCGGCTAGCAAGTCGGCCGTCTTCTTCTTTTGTTCCGGTGTGAGTTCCACGACGATCGGTTTCCCGATGAGCTGATCCAGCTTGGCGATAAGCAGCGTGAGCTGCATCTTGGCGGTGGGAACGCCGAAGCCGCCGCCGGGAGGGCCAGCAGGCATTCCGCCCTTCCCCCCGGGCATACCACCGCCTGGCATGCCGCCGCCTGGCATGCCGCCGCCGGGAGGGCCGCCCGGCATGCCACCTTTGGCCCCACCGCCTTTGGGTCCGCCGGACGCGGCAGCGGCCAACGCTGCGGGATCCTCGTTGGTGGAGCGTTTCTCGGGTTCCCGCAGGGCACCCCCCAGCACGATACCTGCGGCGATGCCCAACCCCAGACCGATCACACCGGTGACCACCGGCAGAGGAACATTTCCTCCACCCCTGCGTTTGGGAGTCGAGCTAGAATCAGATTGCGGATTGGGTGTGGTATCCACGATGAATCTCCTAGTAGCGGCACAGGGGCAACGAGTGACGACACGGTGGTGTATCCCACTCGACTGAGCGAAAGATACAAGTGAAAAAAGAATGAGTGACCTCAATTGCGTCCAGCGGAGGACCAGTCATGGCTGCCTGACGACTGTGCCGCTGAGGTCATTGGTGATGACAAGAACATGACAATTCCGGGATAGATCGTAGTTCCGGGCAGCAATGCGGTACGGGGTGCGGACCAGTGCGGCCAACACGTCGTGCCACGGTTGCTCGGGCACAAACAGATACGCCGGAGTCGGCACGGCCAGAAACTCGACGATGTGCTCGACCGATTTCAATTCCTCGACTTCCCGACCGGCGTAGAAAACCAGACTCGGCTCGAACCAGCCATATGCCGCCAGCCGCAGATCGCGGTTGGGGTTGTTCACTCCGGTGACCTGCACCAACGGCTGTGGTGCCTTGTACCGGTTGAGCAGTGCGGGGGGCACCGCGGCCGTCAAGCCGACAAACCCGACCGCAGTCAGCGTGACCGACAGAACAACAGTACCGGGCCGGTTCCGACGCAGTGCCGCCGCCATGCCGACCGCCCCAGCCAGGGGAATCAGGCCCAGCAAGGCCCAGGGTAGCAATTCCACGAACTTCTGAGCCACGATTACCACTGCCGTCATCACGCCCATGCCGATGAGCACCAGCCCGCCCACCGCGGCCGGGAACACCCAGCGGGGCACGGCCAGCTCGCCGTTCCACCACCGCACCAGAAACCGGGCCGTCAGAATCGCCAGGGCGGGGTAGATGGGGAAGATGTAGTTGGGCAGTTTGGTGGCCGCCGCTGAGAAAAACACCACATACGCCGTGGCCCAACAGATCAAGAAGCGCTGGGCACGGATCGCATCGGCCTGTTCCACCGCTGCGGCAGACCCGCGCTGTGGGGTCGCCCCTTGGAAGGCATACCACAGACCTGGAAGCAGGAAAATACTCCACGGGGCAAACATCACCGGTAACACGAGCAGATAGTAAACGATCGGCCCCCGATGGCCCTCGAGCGGTTTCATGAAGCGGGTCAGGTTCTCATGGCCCAGGAACAGCTTCACCCATTCGCCGCAGGTTTCGCTGGCCACCAGGGCATACCACGGCCCGGCGACCAGCAGAAAAACGAGGGCCGCGGTTAGGAGCCGCCAATCCAACAAACGCCCCAGCTCGCGATTCCAGGCGAAGTAAGCCAGCAGCACGACACCCGGCAGCGCCACACCGACAGGCCCCTTGGTGAGAACCGCTAGCCCACACGCTGCAGCCGTCGGGAGCCACCAGCGCCGGGAGCCATCGGCATGACCCGTCCAGAAGGCCAGATAGCTGAGCGTGGTAAACAGGAGCAAGGTGGCATCCGGCGTCGCTGCGTGAACCAGAATACCGAATTGCACAACCGAGGACAGCACCAGGCCAGCCAACAGCCCCGTAGCCGGGCCGAACATGCGCCGGGCCAGTTCATAAGTCAGCAGAATCGTCAGCCAGCCGGCCAGGACTGAGGGCAGGCGGGCGGACCATTCGCTGACACCAAAGACCGCATAACTGGTTCGCTGAAGCCAGTAGAGCATCACGGGCTTGGCGGTCCGGAGCTGGAAGTTGAACGTGGGGATGACCCAAGTGCCGCTGTCCCGCATTTCCCGAGCGGCCTGAGCGTTCACTCCCTCGTCATCATCCCACAAACTCGCCGCACCCAGATTCGGCAAGGTGAGCAAGGCTGCAACGAACAGGAGAAGGGCCCAATCCCGGGCACGCTCCGACATGGCGAACTCCGTTTCGCATTCCGATTGGGCGTTCACTGGCGCGGAAGCCAGGCGGGTCTAACCGTGACGCCCGAGGAGAGATATTAGCGGGACGATTCCCACCAAGGGAAGACGAAACAGACGCGGGGAGCCGAAGCCCCCCGCAGCGCAACCGGCTGGCCGTGCGTGAATCACGGAGGTGGACCGCTGCCGCCGCCGCCGGGCGGTCGGGGCGAGAAGTTATCACCGGTGCCACCGCTGCTTTCTACCTTCCGTTTCTCCACTTCACCGACCCACTTGGTCCAGATGGACACAATCTGCTTGCGCGTCGGGTCGTCTTCATCTTGCAGGCTGTTCTTGACGATCAGCTTACCGTCCGGTCGCAGGATGAGCAGCTCACTGGCCACATCCTCAGTAATGAGCTTACCCCCGACTTTGGTGGTCACCTTGCCGCCGTCGTAATCCACGAGGATTGAACGGGTCGAGAAATCCACCAGCCAACCCTTCGGTTGGGGAACGTCCTTGCCCCCGCGGGGAGGAATGACCTTGTCGGGCACTTCCCGCAAGATGTACATCTTGTTCTCGCTGGACCACAGCGGAAGCTTGACGTACTGTTTGCGACCGATGAATTCACCCGGCCCCACGGGAATATCGGCCACAACCCAGGCCCCCACCGGTTCGCGTTTGTTGCTGGAATCGGTCCGAACCTCTTCCATCCAGGTGCACAACTCAACAACGACTTGCCCATCCTTGACCTGGAGGCGGCTAAGTAATTCCTTCTCCTTGGCGTATTCCTTTTGCATCCGTTCGCGATAACTGGCCACGTCGATGGCGTAAACGAACGCCTCGGGGGGCACCGTGATTGGCTCAGCCAGTTGCAGCCAGGGGCTGTACAACTCCTTGATCTTGGCATGATTGGGGTTGGCCACCTCAATCGGCCCCTTGTCTTCCGGCGCGCGGTAGTTGGGGTTCAGCATTCGCAAGCGAATGCGATACTCGTAGGTATAACCGGGCCGCACATCGACATCGACGAATCGCAGGAGCAAGTGTTCAATCTCCACGGGCGGAGCTTGCGGGAAATTACCCCGCCCAGGCTCGCCAGTGGTATCGAGGCCGCCGCCCACCCCACCGCCGCCCGCACCCGGTGTACCCGGACGAATCGCCCCACCACCGGGAGTCGGTGGGGTGATTCCCCCCAGTCCACCTCGACCACTCGTGGCACCCAGACCCGTCAGTCCGGCCGTTCCCGCGTCGCCGAAGATCTCGGAGACCCCGGTTTGCCCCGCAGTCACGGGCTGGTAAAGGTTCCGGCGGCCACCCTGCACTCGGGCCAGCAGTTCCGAGGGGTTCTCCGGCTTCTTGTTGGCTTCCCGCAGTTTCTTGATCGTCTCGTTGATGTTCTTCAGGCGAATTTCCGGATAGCCGCCCGACTCCGTCACCTCTGAGACCAATTGGGGCAAAGGCAACGCCAAGGCCATGTCATAGCGGAGGAAGTACGAGATGTAGCCTTCCTCGATATTGTCGGCGAGTTTACGCGAGTTGATCAGCTCGATGTACTTATCTTCGAACTTGTACTCCGCCCAGTCCTGAATCACCTGCGGTTGGGAGGCTCCGGGAAGCTGGCGTGTGACGCGGCGCTGCACCTCGTAACCATCGTAGCGGGCGTATCTGGCGGCCTCGGCCAGAGCCTGTTCCTCAGCTCGTTTGCGGTCCACCTCGTTGGTCGATGGCGGAATGGGAATGCGTAAGGCCCGCCGGATCTCTTCGAGTTGCTTTTTGTAAGGAATCTCCGCATGAATGGTGACCATGCGCAGCGGAATCACCGTGATCGCCGGCACCTTGCCTTTCTCCAAAGCCCGATCCAGCTCATCGATGGAGATGTACTCAATGGATTTCTCGATGCGTTGGCTGGTGTTGTCGTAGCCGCCGCCGCTCATCCCACCATAGGGGTTGCCACCCCGACTCCGCGCCATGGACATGCTGCCAAACATGCCCGGCGGGGGCGTCCCCAGACCAAAGCCGCCCGGCCCCGGCTCGCCATCGGGTCCACCGCCTCTATCCGGTGGCGAGGTACCTCCCGTGCCGAAACCGCCACCCGTTGGCTGCGTTTTCACCGTCCGGGTGTAGGTCTCACCCGCTTGCTTGCCCTTGCGCTTGAGGTTCTCGCTGATCGACTTCATCTTGGACTTGTCCGCCCCACTGACCAGCTTGCCCGAGATGACCGCGATCTTGGTTCGCCCTTCGTTGTCGTAAATGATGTCAAAGCCCTGCATGGGGGCTTTGACCAGGTCGATCTGATAAGCCCCGGGGTAAGTGCCAATCGGCAAGACGGAGGGGTTCTCCTTCTTCGTATCAGGCTTGGCAATGGGATCAAACACTGGGCCATGCAACGCGAAGGTGCCCATGGGAATGGGTTGATACGTGATACCTTCGGTCACCCATTTCGGCGGAACGGTTTTCGCTTCGTCATCCGGGTTGATGGTACCGTTCTGGATGTTGTTATAAACCCGGGAGGCTCCCTGATTCAGCTCGTTGGCGATCTTGGCCGAATCCTTCGTGCCCGTCCATTTGCTGATTCCCAGCACCAGCAACAGAAACAGGAAGAAGCCGGCAATTCCCATAGCCAGATATTCGCCCCGGTTGACCAGGAACTGCTTGAAGTCGATCTTGGATTGAGTCTTGGCCTTCCCCATCACGGTGCTCCCTGCCAGTCGGTTGGATTCGGTGGTGGCGTGGGTTGTGCTTAGTTAAAACGGATAGCTCGGTACCGGCGTTGGTCCAGATTGCCGAAAACAGCGATTACCCCGGTTGTGCAAGGCCCCGCTAGGCGTTAGCCGACCCGTCGCCGCATCTTGGGATTCGGGGGCGAGGTGGTCATCGGATCCTTGGGCTCCGGTGGTTGCTTCGGATCCGGTTCCATCGGTTCCGTCGTCTTGTCCTTGGGTTCGGTATCCTTGTCTTTTACCTCGGCAGCAGTGGCATCGGCCGGCGGGGTGTACTTCTCGTAAAGGGACACGATGCCGTAGATGCTCAGTTCGACGAGGCCCGAGGTGAGTTGCGATTCGGAAACGGTGGTCAGCCCGCCGGAACTACCCGGGAAATATCCGCCGCCCCCCGGGGGATTGTAGGGCAAGGTGGTGCCAAAGACGTTACCGCCGCCGCCGGGAGGGCCGCCGCCGCCACTCGTACCAGGCTGAACAGGTCCGCCGAGGCTACCCCCGTAACCGCCCGGTGGTCCCATGCCTCGTGGTGGCCCGCTGCCGAACCCCCCGCCGGGTCGATCCGCGTCTTCATCCGATCCGCGAATGCTCGAATCGCCCGGCCCGCTGGTCACGATGAAGTCGCCGCTCGTGCTGCTCCCGCCGCCGCCGGCTCCACCCAGGTTGCCCCGAAAACGAACCCAATCCACTTGGGTAATCTGGAAGCGAAGCGGCGAATTGGCGAGAGCCAGCAACACGTCCTGAATGTTGGCCTGATCGACCACCACAACCAGTCCGACCGGCATGCGACGGACCTGATCATTGGCGACCAGATACCGCTTCTTGTTCGCATCAATGACCGCGGCGATGGTCCCGCCGCCGGCGCGGACCGCCGTCTGAGTACCGCTGCCGGTGGCACCATCCCGCGGAATGCCGGAAGTCATGCCCGGCGGGGGACCGCCAGCCGAGCCGAAGCTACCGCTTCCAGTATTGAACCCGCCACCCGTTGTACCGCCCGTCGTCGGCTCGCTGCCCTCCTTGGGCTGCATGGTCTTGTGGGCGACCAAGGGCACGCTGGCCGTACGGCTATCCGGATAGCCCAGCACGAGCGATTCAATCCGGCGAACGGGAACCGTACGGGTATCGAACTGCTGCTGCACCCGAACGATTTCCACAATGTTCTTGCCGGGCGGAATCAGGTTGATGTAATCCTTGATCTGCTGATCCGGCAGCGGGGCGATGACGATCGTGTTGGCCGGCGAACCATCCCGATTGACCGCGCCGACCCCCTTGAGCGATTCACCGCCAATGCGGAACTCGAACGGCTCCACTCCCTTGCCCTTGCCGTCGCTGCCCGGCTCCAGCCAGACCTTGATCACCATCATGTTGTTCAACCCCATCATCTGGAGCCGGTTGGTGATGTTCGTCAGCCGGCCGACCAGGATGGGTTGGTTATCGCGGCGCTCCACTTCGAGTTCCAGTTCCCAGATGGGGCTGCGGAACTTCCGGCGGAGCGGATCCTGAGTCGCTTTGTTGGCGGGGTCGTCGATGACCTGGCCGTTCTTCTCGAAGCGAATGCGCTTGAATTCCGCGATTTCGTCATTCACGGACTTGATGGCGCTCAGCAGCGACCGCTGAACCCAAATATCTTCGAGCATCAGCCAGATTTGATCGGAAGTCAGTTGGACGTCGGAACGGGCATTGACGTGCCGCAGCACGCGTTCCCAGCCGCCCCGGAATTGCGTGGGGGCCACCATGTCGGCCATACCGGTGCCCGGGAAGCCCGGCCGCGCATTGGAATACTCCGCCAGGTAGACCTCATCGCGGCGGAATTCGTTGTACTGGCCGTCGTCGTTGGGAATCTTGTCGCCGAATTTCAGGCCCATCCGTTCGATGGCTTTCAGCTTGGTGGAGTTGGGCCAGGTGAACAGATTCTTGGCCGGATCCTGCTTGCCGGTTTGGGGGTCGATGCCGGCCTGGCGTTCCCAGTTCTCCTTCCACAGATCGCCCTTTTTGGCGGCCACCCGGGTATTGGTTTCTTCGAGTTTGTTGATGAGCGCCACGGGCTTGGGATTGGTTTTGCTGCTGATCTCCTTGGTCGCATCGGTGATCTTCTTATCGCGCTCGGCGATGGCCCCACCGACGCTGGAACTGACCACGAGGATGGCGATCAGGACAAACAAGGGCACGAACCCGAGGAGGATCCAGAAGTGATGCTTTTTCAGCGCGTCGGAATTCTTCATAGGAACTATCCATCCAGGGCTGGTCGAGTGTAATTGTAGCCGGGAACCGCATGCACTTCAGCACCGCCGGCCGCCGCCGGCCACCGCAATTAGTCCTTTTTCTCCAGGGGTGTGACCGGCTCCCGCCACACCAGCATGACCACGAACTCATAGCGATAGCGGCGATCCTTGGCATCCCGCGGCGGGTTGCCGGCCGTACCCGACGGAGCCGACGCCAAACTGCCCAAGGGTGCCCAGCTTGGCCCCAGCCCGCTGGTCGTGGTCGGTGGGCCGCCGGGTGTTGTACCCATGCCGGATAAGCTGCTGCTGAACCCGCCGCCCCGCTCGGCGTCATCGCCGCCGGTACCCACGCCGCCACCGGTACCGCCACTACTCCCGCTGCTACCCCCGCCACCCACCAATTTGTTCAGGTACGACTGATTGATGTACACAAATGCATTGGGGGGCGGGTTGGGCACATCCCACACATGGTAAATGAAAGCATGCGAGACCCGGCCCTTCACCGGATCCGCCACTCCCACAATGTGCTTACCAATCTTGTCTTCATCCTTGATGAAGGAGTCGAGCCGTTGCAAATTTCGCAAGAGCGTCTTCTTGATGAAGGTGATGTCGTCGTAATCCGTGTAACCGCGAATCTCGACCACCCAGGCGGGGCCGTCCTCCGCCACCTTGGGCTTCCAGCGATCGTTACGGGCCGAGTCCTTTTCGCGCTCGTCGTCCTTCATGTCGTTGGCGATGGCCACGTCGCCGAAGGCATCCACGGTCGCGTTATCGGCGGCTTCAAGGAACTTGGCGACGCTATCCACCCACCGGGCGTTCACCGCCTCGATGTTGACCATGGCCAGCGCTTTGGGGTGCGCCGAACGGTCGTCTTCCTGCGCTTCTTCAATGGGCACGCCACTGGCCATGCGGCGGTAGAACCACTCCATGGCGGCCACGCCCTTATTACCGTCCCCCATCCAGATCTTCTTCTGGTCCTCGTCGGTCAGGTTCCCGCCTTGTTCCTTGGTGCCGGGCCGGGGCAGCGCTGCGGTGATCAGCTCGTAGAACCGGTTCCAGTTCAGCCGCTCTTCCTGACCGGCGATGATGAGCTTAACATCCGCCTTGGTGTTCTCCACCTCGTCGAGCTTGCCCTTGAACTTGCTCTCTTGCCCCGAATAGGCGGAAACGGCTTGCTTGGCCTTGTCGAGCGCCTTGTCGATCTCGGGATTGGCCAGTGAGGAGTAATTGGAAGCGTACCCCAGGGCCAGCCCGCAGGTGCCCAGAAGCAGGGCCGCCGCGGCTGCCACCGCATAGGGCTTCTTGGCCCGGATCAGCCGATCCATGCGAATTTCCGGCGGCAGCAAGTTGGTCGTCAGTCGCGCCAGCCCCAGACCCTGCAGGGCCAACCCGTAGGCCACGGGGAAGGTCAGCAGGTTCTCCTGGAACAGCGGATCGGTCAGCACGCTATCGCCCGCCAGCCGATTGAATTTGTTGGGCTTGCGAACCTCCAACGCCAGCTTGTCGCTGAGATACTTTTGCAACCCCGGCAGCTTGAACGCACTGCCCAGCCCCACCATGTAGGCCACGTGGGCATCGCGGTGCGTGTTGGTGAAGTAGCCCAGTGACCGCTGCACTTCCCCGACGAAATCCGTCAGCACCGGCTTGATGGCCTTGAGGATGTTGGCCATCTCCGGGCTTTTTGCGGCGTTCCGCTTCAGATGCTCGGCCTTGGCGAAGGTCAGCTTCAGCTCCTTGGTCAACGCTCGGGTGAAGTTGTTACCGCCCAGCGGGATCGGCCGCTGCCAGATGATCTTGGCCCCGTCGGTGATGATCAGGTTCGACGCATCGGTGCCGATGTCCATCACCACCGCACAGCGCTTCTTGCCCCGTGGCGCGTCTTGGCCGGGTTCGTCGTCGGCGCTCTCGGCCGGATCGGTCGTTCCCCCCTTCTTGAGCACATCGAAGGTGGCAAAATTGACCAGGGCCAGCGGCGTCATCTGCACCGTGTGCACTTCGATCTTCGAGGACGTGAAGTACCCCAGGTAACGGGCGATGACATCCCGTTTCATGGCAAAAAGGCCAATTTCCGTCTCCAACGCGAAGCCGTCCACCGCCTCGCCGCCGGCAATCTTCTGGAAGTCCCAGACCACTTCCTCCAGCGGGAAAGGAATCTGCTGCTTGGCCTCAAATTTGACGATTTCGGCAATCTTCTTCTCTTCAACCGGCGGGAGCTTCACGAACCGGGCCAACCCCGATTGGCCGGCAATGCCCACGGCCACCTCGTCGAGCTTGACCTCGTTGCGAGAAAGAAACTGTTCCAACGCTTCCCGAATCAGCGTGTCGGGGTCGGCATCGGGCTGGGAGAGAATCTTCGGATGCTCGATGTAGTCGAATGCCGTGGCGACGGGTTTGCCGTCGATCAGCTCCAAGCGCAGAGCCTTGAGGGCACACTGCCCAATATCGATGCCCCAAACACCTTTTGCGACTGCCATAAGCCAGGGTCTCCGAGGGCTGCGTATTCGCCGCGGGCTTCAGGAGTACAGAGGACGGTTGAACTTCCGGGACTCGTGGGGGCGATACTCTCATTCTGGCACAACGGGTGTCCAATTGGTCCCGTTGGCGCACGGATTGTCCGATAGGATTATCCGCCCCCGCAGGCCAAGACAATACTCTGACCCTCGAGGTTGCGGCCCAACCTGCCCACCCCGCCGCGAGTCCGACACCGGCCCGGCCACGCCACTTCCTCACGGTAGCATCCCGCGCCCGGCGCTGTCAATGAACACAACGCCTTGGCACCAGGAATGTTGGCAAGGAGGATAGCTCACGCGGGTCCGGCTGCTCCCGGCCCCGCACCACAAATGGAACGGATTTGTCCCCGGCACGCCGCCCAGCCGTCATAACCGCGCCACCCGACCCAGCGCTCGTTACCGGATCGTTTCCCCCCCAACGCCTGTCCATATCGTCCGATTCCTCAGGTATTCCAGAAGTGCGTTCAGTTGAGACCTGAAATGATTACAGGTTTTTACTGAGAGTTACATTTCTGCTCCGACAGGAACGGATTTCCTGGAACAATTCCCTCCATCCCACCATCACTTTCTTTTGGTGGGCTGCAAGTGTTTTTTCCACGAGAAAAAATTGAGGTGGATTGTGAGAACCCGATTATTGATACCAATTGTTGCCGTGCTTGGGTTTGGGAGCATTAGCCCCACCCACGCGGCGGTCATCTATGCCAATGCCGGTAGCGCCCCAGGCGATCATTTCATCAATCCGGGCCCATCGAACCAGGGCCAAGCGGTGGGAACCACCGGTTGGTACTACAACAATGTGCGCAACAGCGGCGGTGTGGGCATCAACGTGGCCTACCCCCGCTCCGGCGACGGCTCTGTCCTCTTTACCAGTGTCAGTGGCGCTTCGAAGGCCGATATCGAGTTCCTCGCCAATGGGATCAATCTTGGCGGGAACTTCCTGGCCGCTGGCTCACTGGGTCGTTTCTCCGACTTCGTGTCCATGTCCTATGAGTGGTATCGGGATGGCACGAGCACGGTCAACGCCGGCTTCCACCCCGCTCTGCGGATCCTGCTGGATGCCGACGGCAACCTTGCCACGACTGGGGATCGCGGCGGGCTGGTCTTCGAGCGGGCTTACAACACTCCTTCCGCAGTCCCCACCGATACCTGGGTCAGCGATACGATCACGAGCAGCACTTACCTGTGGAACTTCGGGCTTGGAATTGGTTTCGCGGCCAACATCAATTCGACCCCCTACCCCTATGATGCCACACTCGCCGAGTGGCAAGCCTATTTCCCGAACGCGGTCATCCTGGGCTTCAGCAGTGGCGTCGGCAGCGGCTGGAACGGCGTTTTCACCGGAGCAGTCGACAACATTAGCTGGACGATCGGCAATCAGACATCGTCGTTCAATTTCGAAGTGAATCCCATTCCGGAACCGTCCACACTCGTTGTGGTTGGTCTGGGACTGGCGGGTCTGTCGCTGCGTCGCCGGCGAGCTGTGAACTGAGAACCGTCGATTCCCGATTGGCACGCCGTCCATACCGCGATTAGTCCAACCGTGATGGTCGGTTCCACGGACTCAAGTTTCGCCCACCCGCGAGTCCGTGGACCGGCTAGCACAGCATCCGCCCTCGGCTCACCCGTCTGCCAGCAACCACTCGATCAATTCGGCGACGCCGGCCCCGTGGTCCTTGGCCAGCACGATGTCGGCGATTTCCTTAACCGCCGGCAAGGCGTTGGCCACCGCCGCGGAGCAGCCACAGGTCCGCAGTAGAGCGTGGTCGTTCTCGGCATCGCCGACGCCCACCGTCCGCTCCGGCGGGACCCCCAGCTCGTTCAGTGCCGCCCGAAGCCCGGTGGCCTTGTTCACTCCGCTGGGCAGCACCATCACCGCCCCCTTGTTGAAAATCACCTGCAATTCCAAGCCCAAATCGTGAATGGTGTGAAACACCGTGTCCTGGTGCGGCTCCCACGTGGCGACGATGACGTGCCCACACGACAGCCGATCCACCCCGCGGCGGCGCAACTCCGCGGCAAAGTGCGGCGGGGGCGGCTCAGCCAGCAGCCGAACCGTCTCGGTGCTCGGCTGATACAGGATGGCCCCGTTCTCCAGAACCGCCCAGTCGAACAGGTCAAATCGGCTGAACACCCGCTGCAGGTCCGGCAGTTCCCGACCCGATACCAGAATGAGCTGACGGCCCGATTGCCGGAACCGGTCCAGGGCTGCCAGCGTGGCCGCATCGACCCGTTCATGATGCGCCAGAGTGCCGTCGTAATCGGTCGCCAGAACCTGATAGCGCATGGTGGCTCGGGGGTCACTTGTCGGGAAACGGGTCGTTGGGGCCAATGGGCTTGCCTTCCCAGATCGGCACGCCGTTCTCGTAGGTCAGGAGGCGGCCCGCACTGCCGGAAAGCGGCGCGGCACTTTGAGCCGGCAGCCACTTCGCCAGTTGCTTCTTGACCTCCGCATACCGGGCTTCCCCGGCCCGGTTGGTCCACTCGTGGGGATCGGTCCTCCGGTCGTACAGCTCCTCGCTGCCGTCGGCATAGCGAATGTACCGCCACTCTTCCGTCCGCACGGCGTGATTGCCGGGGTTATGTGTCGTCACCGCGGGACGATCACGAGGCGCTTGGGAATTTCGTAATTGTGGCAAAAAACTGATTCCGTCTATTGACTTTTGCGGACTGAGTGTACATAATTCCACTAAAGTGGGGTACACATCGAGGAGTTCCACGGGCCGGTGGCACTTGGCACCGGCCGCGATTCCGGGGCCAGCGAAGATCAGCGGTACTCGGGTGGAGCGCTCCCAGAGTGTGTTCTTGCCCGTGATACCTTTTTCCCCGAGGTGCCAGCCATGGTCGCTCCACAGTACGACGATGGTGTTCTTCTCCAGCCCGGCCTCAGTCAGTGCTGTCAGCACCCGGCCGACCTGCGCATCGACATAGCTGATACTGGCCAGGTACGCCCGGACCAACGGCTTCCACTGGTTCGCCTCGCGCAGCCAGTTCAGCCGCGGTTCCGGCAATTTCCAGTGCAAGTACGAAGCGAAGCGGGGCAGGTCGTCGCGGTCGTCGGCTTTGACCGGGGGCAGTTGCAGGGTGGCTTCCGGGTACAGGTCGAACCATTTTTGCGGAGCGTAGCAGGGCACATGCGGGTGCCGGAAGCCGACGGCCAGAAAGAACGGCTGCTTGGGCGGGTTTTTCAATTGCTGCACGGCCCAGGCGGCCACGTCGGCATCGAAGCAGTCCTCGTCGTTTTCAGGGAATGGGCCCCAGTCCATGAGCGGGATCGGATCCGGCGTCGTTACAAACTTCACTTTGGGCCGCGGGGTGAACCCACCGTGGGTGCCCCACACGTCCACCTCGGGGCCGTTGTCTTTGCGGTCAACCTTGGGGGGGTAGGCGTCGTGAAAGATTTTACCACCGGTCAGCGTGAGGTAGCCGTGTTTGCGGAACCACTGGAAGATCGTGGGGTGCTCGCGCAGCGCCTCGGCGGTGCGGAACCACGGGGCCAACGCATAAACGCCGGTGGTCGTGGGCCGCAACCCGGTGAGAACGCTGGTGCGGCTGGGGTTGCACAGCGGGCTTTGGCAATGCGCGTTGGTGAAGGTGGTGCCCCGAGCCGCCAGCCGGTCCAGGTGCGGCGTCTGCACCTGCGGATGGCCACCGAGTGGGCCAACCCAATCGTTCAGGTCGTCGATGGCGATGAACAGCACATTGGGCGGATTGGCCGGATTGACCGCCGACACCCGCGGCGGGTCGGCCCCCGGATACGCAAGAACCGCTGCCAGTGCCAGAAAAGTGCGCATGGTCCAACTTCCCGCGTGAATCAGCGTGGGAATATCTTGTAAAATAGAGGGTCGCGGCCACTGTGCCCAACCCAACCTGCCCGGACAAGCCGAACCCGAACTCGGGAAACTCCCGGATCGCTCCGTTCCACGAGCCGTGCCATGTTTCGATTGCTACCCTGGGTCGCCCTGATTGCTGTCGTGGTTCTTCCGGTTCACGCCGACGAGGACCCGGCCCAACCCCACTGGGCATTCGTGGCTCCCGTTCGGCCGAGCGTGCCGGAAATTCGCGATCCGCAAATGGCGATTCGCAATCCCATTGATGCGTTCGTTCGCGCCCGCCTCCAGAAAGACGGGCTGAAGCCCAGCCCGGAAGCGGATCGCGTCACGCTGTGTCGTCGGCTGTTTCTCGACCTGATCGGCCTGCCGCCGACGCCGCAGCAGGTGGAGGAGTTCGTGACCGATCCGGCCCCGGATGCCTATGAGAAGCTGGTGGAGAAGCTGTTGGCCAGCCCGCACCACGGCGAGCGCTGGGCGCGGGTGTGGCTGGACGCCGCCCGCTATGCCGATTCCGACGGCTACGAAAAGGACAAATCGCGCCAGGTGTGGGCCTACCGCGACTGGGTCATCAAGGCCCTCAATGCTGACATGCCCTACGATCGCTTCGTGATCGAGCAATTGGCCGGCGATCTGTTGCCCAACGCCACGCAAGACCAGATCGTCGCCACCGGCTTCATCCGCATGTCCATGCTCAACGAGGAAGGGGGCGTGGACCCGGAACAGTTCCGCATGGATGCCATGTTCGACCGGATGGACGCCGTGGGCAAGGCGTTCCTGGGTCTGTCCGTGGCCTGCTGCCAATGCCACGACCACAAGTACGACCCCATGACGCAGCTGGAGTATTACCGCCTGTTCGCCTTCCTGAACAACGATCACGAGGCGGAGCGGGTCGTGTATTCCCCTGCCGAGCAGATGACGATCAACCGGCTGCGGGAGCAAATGCGTCAGATCGAGGCGACCATTCAGGAGGATGCCAACTGGCCGCAACGACTGGCGAAGTGGGAAGCGCAGGTGCGGCAGCAACCGGCCTGGCACACGGTGAGCGTGGAAAACGCCGGCGACAACGGCCAGCGGTATTTGCCCCAGACGGACGGCTCGATTCTCGCCCAAGGTTACGCGCCGACCAAGTTCAGCACGCTGCTCCGCGGGCCCAGCCCCATCAAAGAGATCACCGCCTTTCGGCTGGAGTTGCTCACCGATCCCAACCTGCCCTGCAACGGCCCCGGCCGATCGTTCAAGGGAACGTGTGCCTTGACCGAGTTCAGCGTGGAGGTGGAATCGGGGAAGGAACCGGGCAAACGGCAGAAGGTGAAGCTCGTGCAGGCCCGGGCCGACTACGGCAACCCGGAACGGGAACTGGAACCGAACTTCGACGACCGCAGCGGCAAGCGACGGGTCACCGGCCCGGTGGCGTTCGCCATCGACGGCCGCGAGGACACCGCCTGGGGCATCGATGCCGGCCCCGGCCGCCGCAACGTCCCCCGGGTGGCGATCTTCGTTCCCGAAAAGCCCATCGAGTTGCTCGCAGGCGGTACGCTGCACTTCAACCTGAAGCAGATGCACGGCGGCTGGAACAGCGACGACCACATGAACAACAACCTGGGCCGCTTCCGTCTGAGCGTCACCGCGGAGCCGCTGCCCGATGCCGACCCGCTGCCGCCACTGGTGCAAGCCGCTCTGGCGATCCCGCCCGAGAAACGCAGCCCCGCCCAGGCCGCAACGGTGTTCAGCTTCTGGCGAACCACCGTGCCCGAGTACAAGGAATTGAACGACCGCATCGAAGCGCTGTGGAAGCAGTGGCCGGTCGGTTCGACGAGCCTGGTGGTGCAGCGGCGCGAGGAGCCGCGTGAGACCTTTTTGCTGAAGCGGGGCAACTTCCTGCGGCCCACCGAGAAGGTGTCGGCCGGGGTGCCCCGCTTCCTGCACCCCTTGCCCGCCGGGGCCGACGACAGCCGGCTGACCTTGGCCAAATGGCTGGTGGATCCGAAATCGCCCACCACGGCCCGGGCATTCGTCAATCGCATCTGGCAAGCGTACTTCGGCAGCGGCCTGGTAACGACGCCAGAAGAATTCGGCACCCAGGGCGCGAAGCCCAGCCATCCGGAGCTGCTCGACTGGCTCGCCGTCGAGTTCATGCACCCGAGCGTGGCCTGGCCCGGTCTCCCGAGCAGCTCGCCCTGGTCCATCAAGCACTTGCACCGGCTCATCGTGACGAGCGCCACATACCGGCAATCGTCCCGTGTGACACCGGAATTGCTAGCCAAGGACCCGTACAACCGGCTGCTGGCCCGCGGACCGCGCTTCCGCACCGACGCCGAGGTGGTCCGCGATATTGCTCTGGCGGCCAGCGGGCTACTCAACCCGAAGGTGGGCGGGCCCAGCGTGTTCGCCCCGGCCCCGGCGTTCCTGTTCCAGCCGCCCGCCAGCTACGGTCCGTTCGTTTGGGCAGAAGCGACCGGCCCCGATCGCTATCGCCGAGCGATCTACACCTTCCGCCGCCGCTCGACCCCATACCCGGCGCTGACGGTGTTCGACGCCCCAATTGGGGAGGCCTCCTGCGTGCAACGGGCCCGATCGAACACCCCGCTGCAGGCGCTGACCGGGCTGAACGAAACCCTTTTCGTGGAAGCGGCCCGGGCGCTGGGCCGGCGCGCCATCCTCGAAGGCGGCCAGACCGACGCCGACCGGCTCACCTACGCCTTCCGCCTGTGCGTGGCCCGCAAGCCAACGGCCGACGAGTTAACTGTACTATCGGGCTTGTTGGAGAAGTACCAGAAGCGGTTCGCCGCCGACCCCAGCACCGCGGTCGAGATTGCCACCGGCACCGCCAAGCCCAAGGACGCGCCCCCCACCGGGGTGACTTACCCCGATTGGGCCGCCTATACCCTGGTTGCCCGGGTGCTCCTGAACCTGGACGAAACGATCACCAAGGAGTAATGCCGATGACCACCCCGAACCAACCCAACGGCACAACCGCGACCGCCGACCGCTCCGTCGAACTGGTCAACCACCTCTTGAAACTCCCCGAGGAGGTGAAGCGCGACCTGGCGAACCTGCTGCTCGACAGCGTTCGTGAGGGGTTCACCTCGCTCGAAGAGGTCGAGAAGCGCGACAAGGAGCTGATCCGAACTCGGATTGAAGCCTATGAGCGAGGCGACCTGAAGGCGACGGACTGGCGCGAGGCTCTGGACCGGGTCGAGCGGCAATTCCGTATGGAGTTTCCGCAATGATCATCCGTGTGCTGGAAGCTGCGGAAGAAGACTTGCTGTCCGCTGCCCGTCGCCTGGAAACCGCGCAGCCGGGGTACGGATCGAAACTCCTTGCCGAGTACCGGACCCTCCTTGAGAACCTCGAGCGGTTGCCGCTGATGGACCCTCTGGTCGAGGATGGTGTGCCGGGTCGGGAGTTTCGCAATGCCCTGATCAGTCGTTTGAACTACCGAGTCGTCTATGAGTCCGGAAGTCGGAAGTTCTCGTCGTTGCGGTCCTCTACACTGGTCGCCGACCCGAGCTCTGGCATCCCCGAATCGCCCACGAATAACTTTCCCGAGGTCAGCGATGGATCGAGCAATACTTCTCCCAACCTTGGTCTTTGTTGCTGCCGCACTGCTGGCCCAGGAACCGAAGCCCGCCCCGGCCGACGACGGGTTCACGCCGCTGTTCAACGGCAAGAACCTCGACGGCTGGGTAAATGTGAACTGCCACCCGAACACGTTCTTCGTCAAGGATGGCACGCTCATCACCACGGGCAACCCGACGGGCTTCCTGCGGACGGATCGGCAGTACGAGAACTTCATTCTAGAGTTCGACTGGATGCACATCGAGAAAGAACGAATGGCCAATAGCGGGTTGTTCGTGTGGGGCGACCCGTTGCCGGCCGTCGGCACGCCCTACACGCGCGGCATCGAGGTGCAGGTGCTCATCAATTTTGCGCCGAAAGACGGCTGGGCCACCAGCCACGGCGACATCTTCAGCATCTGGGGAGCCCGCTGCGTACCCGACCGACCGCACCCCATGGGCTATGAGCGCTGCTTGCCCAGCGAGGAGCGGGTGAAGGGAGCCGGCCAGTGGAACCACTACACGGTGACGGCCAACGACGGTGTCATCAAGCTGGCGGTGAATGGCAAGGAGGTGTCTGGGGTCAGCAAGTGCAACCCGCGCAAGGGCTACCTCGCCCTGGAAAGCGAGGGCGCGGAGTGCCACTTCAAGAACATTCGCATCAAGGAGCTGCCCAGCACCAACCCAAAGCCGGATGAGGTGGCGAAGATCTGGCAGGGGCACGTCAGCATCTTCAACGGCCTGGACCTGACGGGGTGGACGACCGACGAGGGAGCCTGGAAGGTGCAAGGCGGGAAACTGCTAGCCCTCGGGAAAGCACGCCTGCAGAGCCAACAGCGGTTTGGCCCCTGCGAGCTGATCTTCGACTGGAAGGTGCCGGCCAAGGCGGAACTCACCGAGTTTTCCATCCAGGTCGGGGGAACACCTGCCAAGGTGAGCTTGCCCGCCGGGATGAAGCCGGGCGGGTGGCACCGCCAGACCATCCGCAACGAGTTCGGGCCAGCAGCCCCAATCGCCTTCCAGCCGATTCCGGGGCTCGAAATCATGAACATCTTCGTCCGCGAGTTGAAGGAGAAGAAGTGATGGCCTCGATGCAGACGAATGTGCTTCTTGAGCGACAGCGGCTCGTCAACCGCCGGTGGTTTCTGCGGGACTGCGGCGTCGGCCTCGGGGCCATCGCCCTCAATGCGCTACTCGCGGCTGAGAACCGGGGACGGACGGCCGTCGGCACACCTGGGCAAGACGCACTGGCGGCCAAGAAGCCGCACTTTACCCCCAAGGCCAAGCGTGTCATCTACCTGTTCATGGGTGGTGCACCCAGCCATCTCGAACTGTTCGACTACAAACCGCAGCTCGCCAAGTTCAACGGCACGTTGCCACCGCCGGATCTGATCAAGAACTACCGGGCCGCGTTCATCAACCCGAACTCCACACTGCTGGGGCCCAAGTTCAAGTTCCGAAAAGTCGGCCAGAACGGCACCGAGCTGAGTGAGCTACTCCCGCACCTGGCAGAAGTGGTGGACGACATTGCCATTGTTAAGTCGATGGTGACGGACGCGTTCAACCATGCCCCGGCCCAGATCATGGCTTTAACCGGGCATCAGCAGTTTGGCCGGCCCAGTGTGGGGGCATGGGTGACCTACGGATTGGGCAGCGAGTCGAAGGATTTACCCGGGTTCGTGGTTTTCTCCAGCGGCAACAAGGGCCCCAGCGGCGGCAATTCCTGCTGGGGCAGTGGGTTCTTGCCCTCCAGCTACGCCGGCACCCTCTTCCGTACGGCGGGCGACCCGGTGCTGTTTCTCTCCAATCCCGCCGGCATCGACACTGCTATGCAGACGGATTCGCTTGAGGCCATCAAGACGCTCAACGAGAAACGACTGGAGGTCATGGGTGACCCGGAGATTGCTGCCCGCATCAGCGCCTACGAAATGGCGGGGCGGATGCAGGCCAGCGCTCCGGAGCTGATGGACCTGTCTAAGGAAAGCCGCAAGACGCTGGAGATGTACGGGGCCGAACCGGGCAAGCCCAGCTATGCGAACAACTGCTTGCTGGCCCGTCGGCTTATCGAACGCGGGGTGCGGTTTGTGCAGCTGTTCCACGAAGCGTGGGACCACCACGGCGGGCTAGTCAGCGGGCTGAAGGCCGAGTGCGCCAAGACCGACAAGCCCACCGCAGCCCTCATCAAGGACCTGAAACAGCGGGGCTTGCTGGAGGATACACTCGTGATCTGGGGCGGAGAGTTCGGCCGCACCCCGATGGTGCAAGGCGGGGACGACGGCCGCGACCATCACCCCAACTGCTACACGATGTGGCTGGCCGGTGGGGGGATCAAGCCCGGAGTGGTGTACGGTTCCTCCGACGATTTCGGTTTCAACGTCACCGCCAATACCGTTCACGTTCACGACTTGAACGCGACCATTCTGCACCTGCTGGGTTTCGACCATGAACAGTTGACGTATCGGTTCCAAGGCCGCGACTTCCGCTTAACCGACGTGCACGGCCACGTGGTTGAGAAGCTGCTGGCTTGATCGGGTTGACCCCCAGCAGTTGGGCTTGCACGAACTCCCCCCCGCTGGCATAAGCACCAAACTCCAGGCTAGATAAGAAAAGGCAGGAGCATCATGCAGAGCCAATCCATGCATCGATCTACGCTCGGGGGAGCGCTCACCGGTCTGGTGTTCTTCCTCCTTGGGCTGGTGGCTGCCCAAGGCCAGACGCCGCCGGTTGCCTCTTCCGCTCCAGTTGATGTTTGGCCGGTCATCCCGTTGGGTCCACCGGTGCCCGACGCCACTGCCCAGTTGCCACCGAGCGCCCCATCGCTGCCATCAGCGAACCCGGTGCCGATCAGCCCGCCAGCCGATCCGCCCAAGTTTGAGATCGTCTGGAACAACGGACTAGTCATCCAGACCACGGACAAGAAGTTCGTCACGCACTGGGGGGCCACGGTCCAGTACGACTTCTCCTGGTTCTCGGTCACCCCGATCCTCCAGAACGACCCGCTTCAACCGTTGGGCCGGTTCGCCGACGGGGCAAACCCCCGGCGGATCCGCATCTTCTCGGAAGGCACCCTATACCAGGCGGTGGACTACAAGATCGAACTGGAATTCATGAACGGGATCGGGTTCTCCCCGGCCGGGACGACCAATCCGACGGTTCCGGGGTCGGTCGCCAACAGCCCCGGCCCAACCGACGCTTGGTTGAACATCAAGGACGTGCCGGTGATTGGCAACATCCGCGTCGGCAACCAGAAGGAGTGGTTCAGCCTGGAGCACCTCAACAGCTACCGGGCACTGGAATTCCTGGAGCGGTCGTACCTGTTCGACTTCGCCCAGGCGACCGCGTTCAACAACGGGTTCACTCCCGGCATCAGTACCTTTCGCACTTGGCTGGACGATCGGGTGTTTACCGCCGTCGGCCTGTACAAGAACGAGAGCGATCTGATCGGGTTCGGTATCGGCGACGGGCAGTATGCGGTGACCGGTCGCGTCGCCGCCCTCCCGGTTTGGCAGCCAGACGACCAGCTTTACTGGCACATCGGCGGTGCCATGAGCCATCGGGATCCGGTGGACAACCGGGTGCAGATCCGCCTCCGGAACAATATCCGTAACGCGCCATTCCCATTGCTGCCCTTGGTCGCCAACACCGGGCTGCTCGACGCCAGCTCCCAAGAGCTGTTCAACCTGGAGACAGCGGCGGTTTGGGGGCCGCTGACCTTCCAAGCGGAGTACACGGCCAACGTCATCAGCGGGGCGCGTGTGGCAGCGACCATGAACGCCCCGGCCGGCCCACCACTGGGCACGCTGTTCTTCCAGGGCTACTACGCTGAGGTGATGTGGCTACTCACCGGCGAGAGCCGCACCTGGAACACCAAGCAGTTCTTCTTCAACCGGGTCATACCGCTGCGACCGTTCAAGATCAAGCGTGACCCCGGCGAGCCGTGCGGGTGCGGGGCGTGGGAGGTGGGGGTGCGGTACACCTACATTGACCTGTCCCACGGCGGGCTGCAAGCCGGCCGGCTTGATAGCGTCACCCTCGGGCTGAACTGGTACCTGAACACCAATGCCAAGTTCCAATTCAACTACGACTACACCCACCGTGGCGACACCAACAACCCGGTTCAGGGCAACATGCACGCATTTGGCATCCGTAGCGCGTTCGACTTCTGACGGGGGCAGTCAAACCTGGGCGGAGCGCAGTCGCAGAGCGTTGGCGATGACAGACACGGAGCTGAAGCTCATGGCAACGGCAGCAAGCATGGGGCTGAGTAACCAACCAGTGACGGGGTAAAGCACCCCGGCTGCGATGGGCACCCCTAGCAGGTTGTAGGCAAAGGCGAAGGTCAGATTCTGTCGAATATTCCGCATGGTCGCGCGGCTCAGGTTACGGGCCTTAACGATGCCTCGCAAATCCCCCTTGACCAATGTGATACCGGCACTGTGCATCGCCACATCGGTGCCGGTGCCCATGGCGATGCCGACATCGGCGACAGCCAAAGCCGGGGCGTCGTTGACCCCGTCGCCGGCCATCGCCACGACTCGTCCCGCAGCCTGGAGCGTCCGCACCACGTTGGCCTTCTGGTCGGGTAGCACTTCAGCGAAAACCTCATCGATGCCAAGCTTCTTCGCCACGACCTCGGCAGTCGTGCGGTTGTCACCTGTCACCATGACGACACGCACCCCAGCTGCGTGGAGTTGGCGCAGGGCATCGGGTGTCGTGGCCTTGATCGGGTCGGCGATACCAAGCAGCCCGGCGGGTTTGCCATCGATGGCAAGAAACACCACCGTTTGCCCATCGCGGCGTAGCATCTCGGCTCGGGTAATCAGATCGCCAAGCTCGCCCGCGCCCTCGGCCTGCAGCAGCGCCCGGTTCCCAATCGCAATTCGCTTACCTTCGATCTGGCCACGAACGCCATTACCGGAAACGGACTGGAAATCTACCAGGGAATTGACACCCCCCGCTCGCTCGGCAGCGATGCCCCGCTCCTGTGCTCCGGCCACGACCGCAGCGGCCAGGGGGTGTTCGCTACCGGCTTCCAATGCGGCGGCGAGGCGCAAGAGTTCGGTTTCGGTGAAGCCACAATCGGCGACCACAGTGACAAGCTTGGGTTTGCCCTCGGTGAGCGTGCCTGTCTTATCCACGACAACCGTGTCCACTTTCTCCATCAACTCGAGTACCTCAGCCGAGCGAATCAGGACGCCCTCGGTTGCCCCGCGGCCGATCCCAACGGTGACCGACATTGGCGTGGCCAGGCCCAAAGCACACGGGCAGGCGATGATCAGCACGGCGACAGCATTCACCAAGGCAAACGCCAGCGTGGGGCTGGGTCCGAACGCCAGCCAGACGATGAATGTCAGAATCGACACGGCGACGACAGCCGGTACAAACCACGCAGCAACGCGATCGGCCAACCGCTGCACGGGAGCGCGGCTCCGCTGGGCTTCGCCCACCAGTGCCACGATCCGGGCTAGCACCGTCTGGCTGCCAACCTGAGTGGCCGTCATGAGGAACGATCCGGTAGTATTCAGCGTACCACCGATCACCGGGTCGCCCGGGTGCTTTTGCACAGGCAGTGGTTCCCCGGTTAGCATTGATTCATCGATTGAGCTAGTGCCCTCGGTCAGGGTGCCGTCGGTGGGCACCTTCTCGCCGGGCCGGACACGCAGACGGTCACCCACCTGCACATCGGCCAGCGGCACATCCTGTTCGGAGCCGTCAGCCTTGACGCGCCGAGCCGTTTTGGGAGCAAGGCCAAGCAAGGTGCGGATCGCCGCCCCAGTCCGGCGGCGGGCCCGGAGTTCCAAAACCTGGCCCAAGAGCACCAAGGTAACGATGACCGCAGCAGCTTCGAAGTACGTGTGCAGAACTCCGTGGACATTAGCAAACCCGGGCGGAAACAGACCGGAGGCCAGGGTGGCTAGAGTGCTGTAGCTCCAGGCTGCAGCCGTACCCAAGGCGATGAGGGTGAACATGTTCGCGGTGCGGTTACGGGCTGCGTCCACCGCCCGTACGAAGATCGGCCAGCCGGCCCCGAACACCACCGGGGTCGCCAAGGCCAGACCGATCCAGTTTAGCGATACGATCCACGAGTGCGGGAGGGGGATGCCAACCATCGGAGTCATAGTCAGCACGAACACGGGTAGCGTCAGCAGGGCGGCGATGACAAACCGGCGAGTCATGCTGCGCAACTCGGGGTCGTCTCCCGCGTCCAACTGCGGGAGCATCGGTTCCAAAGCCATACCACACTTTGGGCAGGTCCCGGGATGGTCGCGAATGATCTCCGGATCCATCGGGCAAGTGTACCTCACCCCCGGTACCGGAACGGATGGCGTCTCCCTTGCATGGCAACAGGCGTGAGGTTCCGACTGTGCGTTCAGGTAGCGCACGGGGTCAGCCCGAAATTTCTCCAAGCAATGGGTGCTGCAGAAGTGGTAGGCAATGCCCTCATGGGTGAATGAGCCTGCCGCTTGGGCTGGATCTACCGTCATCCCACAGACGGGATCGAGCGATTCCGCTCTGGGCAAGCTAAGCAGTGGGAGATCGCGGCTGTTCACGGTTTGCTCCTGGTGGAACTGCGGCGAATACCTTCTCAGTGAGTGGAGTTGGTCGATGAAACTACCCAAGAAACTTGGTGGGCCAGGATCACTCCCGGCCCCCGTGGCAGTCGGTAGTGGGATGGCTCGATCATGCCGAAAGGGTTTCGGGTATATCCTGCACGTCCAGAATACGGGTGAGTTGCGTAATGGCAAAGACTTCGCGAACCACCGGCTTGGGATTAATTAACTTCAACTGTCCACCACGAGCCCGCACTCGACCGTTGAGGCTAATCAACTTGGCCAACGCCATACTGGTTAACAGGTCGATGTTGCTCAGGTCCACGCTCAGGTGTGGTTGTTCCCGCTGACCGACCAGTGCGTTCAGTTGTCGCCCGATTTCCTCAACATTCGCTTCCGTAATGGTCGTACAGTTGAGGAACCGGACACGAATACAACCCTGCTCTTCCGTAACCGTCACGTACGAGCGGGCAGAATTCAACGACATTCGCAATCCTCGGTGGGTAGGGGTCAGACTCGGACGGGGAAAGCGTCCGGATTCTGGCGGGGAGGCGCAACGCAATACCTCGATGATATCCGAATCTCGCTCAAAGAACAACTGTGGGACACACCCCACAACTTGCGGTACAATCCGGGCACAACTGAACCGGGCTGATTCCGTGAGGGTGACTTTATGCTGCATTCGAAGGTTGCATTGCTGATTACCCTGCTTGGAGCAAGTGGATGGCCGCTACCTTGCGCGGGTGCTGCAGAACCCGTGGTCCGCACCGGGGAGACGTTCATCGAGATTGAAACCGATGCTCTGGTGGCCCGTATTCAGACCCGAGGCTACGTGAGTGGAACAGCGGCTGGCGGGTTGTTGGACAAGAAAACCAATGCCCGCGATCTTGGATTTGGTCTGCATGTCATGGATTTTCTTCTGGCCCCGGGTTGGCGCGACGACGGCTACCTACGCGAGGTCAAATTGCACGGTAACCTACCCAAACACTACGTCGAAGGACCTCAGATCTGTACGCAGGCCAAGGAATTGAAACCGGAGATCATTCGCAGTAAGGATTTTGTCGCTGTGAAGCTCCAGTTCACCTTCACTCAACCCGGTAAGGGATACAAAGCCGGCTCAACATGGGAACAAACCCTGGTCTTCCAGCCGGGGGTCCGCTACTTCCTCTCCGCCGAACGCATCACCTCCGTCAACGACGTGGACGGCCTATTTTACCGCATCGATATGCCGGGGCATGTCAAGCACAAAGCGGGCGATAGCTTTGAGCAAGTTTACCTGAGTTATCTGGATAAGCCGATTCCCGCCAGCGCCTTTACGAACGACTTTGCTCCGGACGCGAAGTATCTTTACCAGCGACAAGACGACAAGATCCCGCAGCGAATGATCCGGGCTTACCAGGTGAAACTCAACGGTAAGCCCGGGCCGTGGCTGGCCGGTATGACACTCGATCCCGCTGCGGTTAGCGAGGCGTGGTGTCATCAACGTGGCTACATCTGCTTCATACAGGAATTGCATCAACGACCGGTCAAGGCTGGCGACAGCTTTGGTGCGGCATATGTTGTGGGCTGGTTTGATGATCAGGCCCAGATGGAGAGAGTCTACGATCAGTTTAAGGGAAAGTCGAAGATCGTAGTAACGAAGGACTCATTCCGGCTGGAATGATGGGGACCCGGTGAGCCGCTGGCGGGCTGCTCCGTGAAGCCACCAGCGGCCGAAGACTGCTCAATAGAGACCCAAGTCCAGGGCGTTGGCAAGGGTACGGCCAACCCACCAGGCGGCACTTCGCCACTTGGTGTGGATCTTCACGACCGCTAGCTGTCCCGGACCCACGGCGCGATCGGAGTCGAGCATTTCCACTTCCACGAGATAGACCTGAGCGAGGGGAACGAGGACGTTCGGATCGCCACCGGGCTTGATCGCCAAGGGCCCCCCCCCTCGCTGAGTCAATTGAATAGGTACCGTGGCCGCGTTTTGAGACGGCAAGCCCGACACACTGCCCGTAAAGTCGCGGTCGCTGCGACCCTTGACGTGAATCGTGGCAGGCAGCGGGGAGCGGTCCCGGAGATCGTCCTTAAGCAAGCGGTAATCGGCGGGGGTAACCGGTACGCGGATAATCAAGTGGGTGGGATCACCAACAGCAAACACTGGGGTAGTATCGGTATAGCCACGATCGAACAATTTCCAAACATCCGTCGGAGCGGGTGCAATGAGAACAACGCCATCCCGAGGAGCCCGGAGTTCGCGGATCGTAGCTAGGCGATCGCGGATCATGGCCAGTTGACTATCAGCTTCCTCCATTCGGGTTCGCGCCAAGGCGGCTTCGGTGGCATATCGGCGAGCCTGGGCGTCGTCGCCAACGGCATGAGCATCTCGTTCCGCCTGGGCGAGTCGGTCAGCCACGAGGCGTTGTTCCTCACGATACGCCTGCGCTTTCTCCAGATCGACTTCCATTTGTTCGCTGGTAAACCGCCCCAGAATCTGCCCTTTGCGAACCGGTTGCCCCGGACGAACCTCGATGGTCACCAGGCGAGCAGGCTCCGGCAGCGACACACCTTCGATAGCCCAGGGTGCCACGACGACCAATCCCGTCTCTTTAACACGGCTAACCGGTAGTGGGAGGAAGAAGAACGCCACCAACAGCGCGACCAGCGTTCCGAGCGTGAGATAGACCCGTGCGGCTTTCATGTCAGGTAACCGTCCCCGTTGACGAATATTTTTGATCACTTTGTAACTGGGCCAGATGAAGAGCGAGGCCAGCGAGATGAGCGCAAGCATCTGGCTGAGAATCTTTAGCTTGGGCCCAAGGAAATCGGATAGAAACCACAAAATGCTAAAGAGAATCACCCAGCGGTAGACCCAACTCGCTACCGCATAGAGGACGAACAACCACTTCCGCCAGGGTGTCATATACGCTTCCGGAGGTACCTCCACCCCCAGGCACTTGGACAGGAACAGATTGTTCAAAAACCGATTAGCCTTCTCTCGCAAGTTGGGGATTTCGAGCCAATCCGCCAGGATGTAGTAGCCGTCGAAACGCATCAGCGGATTGGCATTGAATAGCACCGTGGAGACCGAGCAGAGCACCATGATGCACAAAGCGATGTTGTTCACGACCGGATATTGCGGCGTATACCACCACACAAACGTGGCGATGGCCGCGATGACCAGTTCCACATAGATTCCGGCAAAGCTGATGATGATGCGTTTCCATTTATCGGCTAGCGTCCAAGCGTCGGTCACATTGCAGTACATGCACGGGCTTAAGCACATCAACAAAATGCCCATCTCGTGGCTTTCACCACCAAAAGCTTTGCAGGACAGCCCGTGGCCAAACTCATGAATGATTTTCACGATCCCCAGCGAAATCCACATGTAGAGCACGGAGTTCCAGGTAAAGAACTCCTGATACGCGGGGAGCTTGGCGTAAAAGGTGTTGAAGTGGAGGGTCACATGGATGATGGCGGCGAGCATCAGACCGATGCTCAACGTGAAGAACCACCAGGTGAATATCCACCACAGGTATTTGTACATCCAGTCGAGGATGCGATCCGGATCGAAGACTGGAATCTTGATGTAGAGGATGTTGGTAAGCGCCGTCAGTCGTTTCAGTCGGCGTTGCTTGCGTCGTCGATCGAACAGGTGCCGCCCGGCTCCCTGTTGCTCATGTTGCACCAACCCGGCCGTTACGAGCTGGCGTGCGAATGCTTCCAGATCGTGATACTCCAGGCGGTGAGGCTTGAACTCGTCCTCAAACCGATCGCGGACTTGCTCCAGGGTGTGGTCGCCATCAAATAAGCGGAAGACAAAGTATTCCTGCTGGTTGAACCGGTAGTAACGCAGACAGACCGGATCCTTGACAACGTGATACGTCTTACCTTCGTATTTTTGCTCGTAAATCTGCAGATCCGGGCGGACCTTGAGCCGCACAGCTTTGCGACGTTCGGCAGGATCGTTGAGGTTTTCAGTCAGGTCCATAGGCAAGCTGCGGTGAGTGAGGAAGGATGGATGAGGTGTGCGGACCCGGTTCGCCCCACGGGGCACACCACACATTGTCAACCCATAGGTTGCAACGGCCGGCGGCGAATTGCGTCATCCGTACCCCGATCATTTCATTGACCACGGTTGACGATGACCGTAGCAGCGCTGCGATCAAGCAAACCGGGGTTGTTCATCTCCACACGCACAGTCACGTAGCGTGGATCCGAAGCGTCGATATGGGTGATCCGCCCCTTATACTCAGTCCGCTCGCTGGGCGGCGTCCAGAGATGCACACCACCAGTGCTCGTACCGACAACCAGGAAAGGACGATCTTTGTGGGGGCTAAACGCGCCACAGGTGACCGGAACCCGCCCGGGTGTAATCAACCGAGCCACTTCGGAACCACGACCGCCAGCCCGCGGAGCCTGCCAAACTTGCAAGCCGCCTTTCAGGTCGCCTTCGCCCCCGGCGGTCACAATCATGTAGGGTTCATCACCGCTCAGCCCCCGATTGGGAGCAAACACAGCCAAGGTCGAAAAAGCAACACTGGGGCCCACGTTGGCCAGTTGCCCTGCGGTTTGTCCGTCGGCTAGGTTGACCAGATCAATCCGGCTCTTGTCCTGGTCAAAGAGCACCCGTCCACCATCCGGACTGATGCCAAGCGTGGTCATGACTCCTGAACGGTGGTCGATGGTGCGCACGACGGCTGCGGATTGTTTACCCAGTTTCCACACCTTCAGGGTTCGATCCTTGGCCGCGGTCACCAAGTGGGCCTGCGGAGTGAAGGAAAGAGACGTGATGGTGTCACGGTGCTCAGCAGGAAGAGCGTAGATCTTACTGCCCGTGGCAAGGTCCCAGATAAAGACCTCCCGCCCTGCCGCAGTGGCTGCGAACTTACCATCGGGGCTGATGGCTACCGCCGTGATTGCTGAGCCGTGCGAGTCCGGCAACTCCAGTGCGGCGGTGGGTAACTTGTCCGGATTGCTCAGATCCCACAGCCGAACTTTGCCGTCATCGGCTCCCGTGATTGCCAAGAGCGGTTGGGTTCGCGGTGGCGAGCAGGCCACGCAGCGAACGGCCACAGGATGGGGGAGGTTGTGCGGGTTGGGCACACCGTGTTGATCATCCAGGTTTGGCTCCCAAACCAAAGCGGAGCCATCCAAACCCACCGATACCACCAGCGGCCGTTGCACCGTGCCACTGATGGCCACCCCCGTCACGTCTTGCCGATGGCCGTAGTTCGATCGGACCGGAGCACTAGGAACCGCCGGTTCCACCGACACCTCCATCCCGCGCTTGACGCGGTTGAAGTACTGCACATCTAAGTTACCTTCCAACCGCACTTTTTCCGTGGACTGAATCTCGAAAATCTTTTCGCCAGGGCGAACGACCTCACCGGGCCGCTTGGAAATGCTTCGGATAATCCCCCGAACACGACTGGTAATGCGGTGCTTGCGGAGCAGAACCATGGCTTCGTCGTGTTCGGCTTCGGCCTTGGCGATAGCCTGCGCCGATTGAGCCAGATTCTCGACAAAGCGTTGCAGCAAGACCTGATCGTCGATCAACTGAATCGCGGCAATGGCCCCCATTGCGCCTTTGGTGCGTTCGATCTTCTCTTGCGTCAACTCCACACCTCGCTGAGCCGCCGTCTGCCCCTTAGCAGCAGCTTCTTTGATCCGAGTCGCCGATCGCAGCCGTGTCTCCACAATCGAATCGTCAAGCAGGCAAAGGATTTGCCCGGCAGCCACCTCGTCGCCTTCCGTGAGCTTCCAGTACGGCACCCACTTGGCCCGATTTTCGGGAATCAGTCGACCCGTCATGGGATCTTTGTCGGGATAGGCTTCGACTTCACGGGGATTAAAGACGATATTCGGGTCGAGCTTGTTGGGATCGAAAGTGATCTGAGCGAACTCAGCCGGATTGTGCTTGCCCAAGAGCGTGCCGTTGGGTGCGCGGAATTCGTAAGTACCGTCCCACTGGCCGGTGGCGGGATCGATCCGCCTGGTCATGGGGCTGGCTACCAAGTCGATCTTGCCATCGATTTCCGAAGCGACCTGCTGGCGTTCCTCGAATTGTACTGTGAAGTTGGGAATGATAAGAGCATCGGCACCCACACTCGCGCCAGCAGGGTAAACCGGTGGCTTGGCCGGAGGATAAAGTGTTAGTCCCACATCTGCATTGGGATTATCCGGCGTGGTTCGCCCCAGGTCCGTCGAAGCTCCTTCCGAGTTTGGTCCCTTACCAGTTGAATCGGGGGAACGGTTGCATCCAACCAGAATGCCTAGCAGGGCGACGGGAATGAGCGCCAATCGATACACGCAAACCCGCATGACATGTCCTCCTGGAACGGATGGAGCGTTGTGGCAAAGGTGCCGCCGGGGTGCGAGATCAACTCGGCCAGCCGGTCGGCGGGTTTGCCGGTAGTCCGTCCGAGGGCCGCTGGGCTATCTGCGGTCTGAGGCGGACACTGAAGGGATCAGAAAAAGAAAATCACTTTCTCGTAGAACCACTCCCACACACCGTGGAATAACGAGTATCCCAGGGAGTGATTACCGCACCGGATGCGGGTGCTGACCTCCAGCCCCGTTACAAACTGTTCCGGGGGAATCCACTGCTGCTGCGGAATATCGTCGAGGTTCAACTTAACATATGCCGTGACAACCGGTTCGTTTTCGTCGTGCTCATTTTTGTTGGGCATGGCCTGGGCTGCAATGCCGTCCTCGTACAGCCGACCAAGGTAACTGGTATCGGTCTGACTGCGCAAGAGTACATCGACATCCAAATACTTCTTACCCGTGCTGACCTCCAATTTGTAATACTGCGGATCAACAAAGGCCCGGCGAATCTGCCCGATATTCCGCTGGGGTATCTTGAGTTCAATTTGCCACTTCCCCTGCACATTGCCAACCCGCAGCAATTCCTCGTTGGGCCGCACCGTGCGGTTGAGCAAGTCTTCTTTCCGATCATCACTGAGAACCGTCCAGCGAGAAACGCCGGGCGGGCGGGCAATCCGGGTGTCAAAGGGGGGGGCGAACGCACCAAAGTAGCCCGGCCGGAGCGGCGGCTTGCCGTTGTTAAAGACCTTGTTGAGAGCGTTCAGCTGCTCGCTAGCCGCTTCGAGGTTCAATCGAGCCAAAGCCTGGTCAGTGCGTACCTTCATCTTGTCCGCTGGCTCGATGCGGGGATCAATCAGTGTTTGATCGGCAGCCACAATGGTGCTGCGGGCCTGGTTGGCCCGGGCTAGGGTATCGAGGTACTCCTTCTCCAACTCCGGGCTGAAGAGGGTCAACAGTTCGAAGCCGGGGTCGATCTGTTCTCCCGGTCGGACCCGGATTTCCCGGACAGTGCCATCCCGAGCGGCGTAGATCTGCGCAATCTCGACCGGCAGTAGCTGCCCCTTGGCATCCATCCGCAAGGGATAGGGAACCAGAATCATACAGGCGACGAGAATGGCAAGCGCCACCATTGCCGTGATGCCCCAAAATCGACCCTTGCCACCGAAACCGTCCTGGAGCTTCGCCAGCGGCCACCAGAGGAACTTCAGAGGCACCCGTTTGAGTTCTGCTGCATTGTAGAGTGCCGGAGCCGCGTGCTTACCGATCACCTCTAGCCGCTGGATCATCGGTTCAGTTGTTTCCGGGGGGTTGAAGCTTTCGAGCAGCAGAATCGATCGGGCTGGCTTATTCATGTCCTTTTCGCGTTCGTCGCGGATCGGTTGAACTACCAGCAGCTTGGGTTGACTTTCGCTGAGATAGGCATCGAGTGTCGAGGCCACCGTGGGCGGCAAGCCGGGATCCTTGGTACCTTTGAAGATCAGAGGCTCGCCCCACTGCACCACCGCTTCCATCAGGAAACGCATCCGGCGAATGTGAGTACTCGCCTTCTCGACTACGTCGGCCCCGCTGACAGCCTCGACCGTCACTTTCTTGCGCGCATGGCGGACACCGACGCATAACCGATCGCATTCGATCAGCTTGCGGCCCTCGTTGGCCACATGGTACGCCACCTCGGTGGGGTTCAAGGAGCCATGGATCAGCCGGGCAAAGGACTCAATCTGGGTAAACGTGCGTTCGGCCCCTGAACCGGCGCGAGCAGTGATGAACTGGTGATACTGACTGGCATACCCGGCCATTTGAAAGGCGTAGTTCAGGAATGCCGGGTACATGCGAGGGTCATGTGTCGGGGTCTGGAACACTTCCAGGACGCCGAGCGGTTGTTTGTCGGCCGCCACAATTGGGGCAAAGAGGGCAAAATGGTCGGTCAGGTTGGCGGGGGGAACCGGACCCGGTTCGCCCGGGCCGGTGGCCAGCCGACCATTCGGTTCAAGAATCACTGGTCGGGGCGGGGCCGCCTGAAAGACTTGACGAAGAACTTCGTTATGACACTGACGCCCACCGTGGCGGGATTCCAGGCCAATCTTGTCCAAGTTGATCTGGCAGGCGACCTGGAGAAACCCCTGTGGGGTGCGTAGCCAGACGGCCCCGGCCGGGGCGTCGATGGCCGACAATGTGCGGTTGAGAAACTGCTCGTAAAACTCGGCTGGTGCCAGGTTGGAGCCGGCGAGTTTAGCAGCGGCCTCAAACGCTTCCTTGATTTGATGATCGTAGCGATTCTTGTCGTCGGACGACCCGGCCAAGGGGGTACTCACGTGCGGGTTCCTCGGGACATACGCTGGGAACGTAGCAGATCATACCCTGCGACTACCTATTCGGGCAAGTTTTGTCGCTCGCTCGGTGGCTGCCAAAAGCCATCTGCATGATTCGGCAGTGTCCACTTAAATGGTAGTCGACGTATCAGACAGCCCGAACGATCGATTCTCGCTTGTTCAGGGAACGGCTGGTTGGTTCACCCTTCCGGATGCTGGTTTTCCCAGGTAAGGATGTGATGCATGAGGTCCGCCGGTTCGATGTCGGCGTTGGGCAAAGGCCAGCTAAAGCGTTCGGCGGCGGCCAGTTGGGCGGCTGCGCCCCGGCTGCTAGGATTGCTCCACAATTGCACGAAACGGCGAATGGCCCGGCCTCGTCGGCACAATCTCTGGACACACGACCAAGCATCTTCTTCGGTCCGGGCGGCCTCGGCGAGCAATTCAGTCCAGTCGGCCACCCACTCGACGAGCATACGGGCTTCGATATCGTCCAGCCCGCGTGTCAAGGCCTCGTCCCGCAGAACGTGCCGCAGCAGCGGGTCGCACAACGTCGGCATGAATGCCCCCCAATCCCGGTCTACCCATTCCCCTTGGGGTTTTCGCCGCAGGTCCGGCCTAGCCGATCCCCCCCTGCTACGAATGTCCCGTGTTCTGTCGTGATGCGAAGTGCGGCGGCTATATCGTGCGGGTTCGATCTGGGCAAGCGGACTCTCATCAATTCAACACATTTGGCTACCACCGACAGTGCTCCTGATTCCGACTAACTCTTGGGGCTGGATAGCTAGACACCCAACTACGGAAATGGTTGATTCTGACCGTTCGCGGTTGGCACGAAGCGACTTGTTGCGTAATCTGTGCGCGGGTTCTTGCCCAAGCCGGTTGCATGGATTCTTGACTGAACAAGTTGGCATGGCAGGTCGATGGGCCTGTCAGCAGTGGCTGAGTAATGAATCAACCCAATTCGGTCGTACTCCTTTTAGCTTGATCTAGTAAAGATGCTGCCATGACTGAAGTCCTTCTCTCCCTGCTTGGCGTGGTCCTGGTGTACGCGGGATTGGCTTGGTGCTATCCCACCTTGCTGCGGCCACTGTTGTGGCTCATTGCCCACACGCTTTACCGCTTCCGGGTCTACAACCGCGATCGGATTCCGCGGTCGGGTGGGGTCTTGGTGGTTTGCAATCATGTGAGCTTCGTAGATTGGTTAGTCCTGTGGCTCGCCAGCCCACGGCCCCCCTTGTTTGTTCTGTGGGGACAGTATTACACAAATCCGATTTTGCGATTCGTGTTGTCCTGGGTGCGCCACAATACGATTCGGATCGACAACCGAATCTCTCGGCCACACACCATCTCCGAGAGCCTCAAGCAGATTGCCACGGCACTAGATGCAGGGCAACTGATTGTCATTTTCCCTGAGGGGCGGCTCACCCGGAGTGGGAACATGCTCCCGTTCGGCCGGGGTATTGAGCTGGCGTTAAGACATACCAAGACCAACGTGGTGGTTGTTCCGGCTTGCACGGATGGCTTATGGGGTGGGTTCTTTAGCCACGGTGGTGGGCCGATCCTCCGGAAACTCCCGAAGGCGTTCCGCCCGCCTGTAAGTGTGTGGTTTGGGCAGCCGCTTGCCAAGGGGCACAGCGCAGCGGATTACCGGCTTGCCGTGCAGGAAGCCATGGCCGACCTGGCAATACGCGAATCGGATCGTATTCGCCTGGCTCATCGGCAGTTCGTACGCAATGCCGCCCGGTGGCGGAATCTATTCCGCCCTTGCGTCATCGACAACTCAACCGGTGCGGCTCGAACCCTGACCTGGGGCAAGACATTCGTGGCCGCTCTGTGTGTCACCCGCTATTTACGGAACCGGGTCGGCGACGCTGCCACGGTTGGAATCTGGTTGCCGACGAGTTTGGGCGGCATGCTAACGAACCTCGCAATTGCTTTCCTGGGTAGGGCATCTGTGAACTTGAACTATACGGCCGGGAGCGGCTCCGTTCGCTCAGCTATCCGACAGGCGGGACTGCGGCTGGTGGTTACCTCGAAACGATTTGTTGCCCGGATGCCACTGGAAGTGCCGGAGGGCGTTGAGGTTGTTTATCTCGAGGACGTGCTGGAAACCGTCACAAAATGGCAACGCATCCGTAGCTTTCTGATGGTACTGCTGTTGCCGGGATGGATGCTCGACCGGTTCGTACTTGGTTTACATCGCCACCGGGTAGATGACACACTCACTATTGTCTTCTCCAGCGGAAGCACCGGCGAACCCAAGGGAGTAATCCTGACACATCGCAATATCGCCCATAACGCCGAAACTTCGATTCGCACCATCGATATTCAGCGTAGCGACCGGTTGTTTGGTGTTTTGCCATACTTCCACAGCTTTGGTTACACTGTGTGTCTGTGGGCTCCTCTGATGGCGGAATGTACCGCCGTGCTCTACCCCGATCCCCGGCAGGCTAAGGAAGTGGGCGAGCTGGTCCGCACCCACCGAGCCACCATCATGCTGAGCACTGCAACATTTCTCCGCTTCTACATCCGTCGCTGTGACAAGGATGACTTCCGCTCGGTTCATACGCTCATTTGCGGAGCGGAGAAACTACCCATCAAACTCCAGGATGAGTTCCGCGATAAGTTTGGCGTGCTGCCGCTGGAAGGCTACGGATGTACGGAACTGTCACCGGTTGTATCCACGAATCTGGCCGACATCGTGACGGAAGAGGGGGTGCAGGTCCGCAATTGCCGGGGTACGGTGGGGCAGCCGATCTTTGGCGTGTGTGCCCGTGCCTTCAGTGCCCATGAGGCACGTCTCCCCCTGCCGGTCGGTGTCGAGGGGGTGTTGTGTGTCAAAGGGCCTAACGTTATGAAGGGCTATCTGCATCAACCCGAGAAGACGGCCCAGGCGGTGCGCGACGGCTGGTACAATACGGGTGATGTCGGGCGCATTGAGCCGGAAGGGTTCATCCGGATTACCGGGCGGGTGTCTCGCTTTGCCAAGATTGCCGGCGAGATGGTACCGTTGGAACGGCTCGATGAAGAATTACACGACGTGCTAGGTACCGGTGGTGACCGCATGCTGGCCGTCGCTGCCGTGCCCGACGAGAAACGAGGTGAACGACTCGTCGTGCTTCATTTGCCAGATGTCGAGCACAAACTGCCCGAACTTCTGGATTCGCTCGGTAAACGTGGTCTGCCGAACCTTTGGATTCCCGATCGCCGTGATTGCTACCCGGTGGAAGCCATGCCGGTGCTGGGCAGTGGGAAACTGGACCTGAAGAAACTCGCGGATACGGCCCGGGAACTGACTGCCCGCAGCTAGCGGCCACCGGCCTATCGCGAGCGAGCCGCGATCGTAACCGCTCAGACGACCTTTGCCCTTTTGTTACTTTCGCGGCCGATCGGCACACAAAATTGTGTGAAGCCAATTCAGCATTACTCGAGCGACCAAAACCGCGGTCGGAGTAAGATTAATGGTATGTCTGAATCACTGCTGAGCCGCTGCCGGGTTGTTCTGGTCCGTCCGCACTATGCTGGCAATCTTGGCGCTACCGCTCGCGTGATGCAGAACTTCGGCCTGCGTGAACTGACGCTGGTTGCGCCGTATGCTTCGGTGAATGATATCGAAGCACGCCGTATGGCGACGCACGGGCTCGGGGTGCTCGATACCGCACGTGTGGTGCCCGATCTTGGGGCAGCGGTGAGCGAGTGCGTTTTCACTCTGGCAACCTCCGCTTTGACAGCCGGGATCCACCGGAAAGGTATGACGGGAACGCCAGCCGAGCTGATGCCTCGGCTGCTGACAGCCGCTGGGAGTGGCCCGGTTGCATTGGTCTTCGGCCCCGAACCGCATGGGCTAACCAACGAGGAAATTGCCCGGTGCCACGGTCTGGTTCACATACCCGTGGATCCCAATACCCCGGCATTGAATCTGGCCCAAGCCGTAGCGGTGTGTTGCTATGAGCTGCGGAAAGCCTGGTCGGCGGCGATCAACACAGAGCGAAACGAGCCGCCCGCCGGCCCACCGGTCGCGCCGCACTGCGATCAGGAACGCATGTTCGAGCACCTTCGGGAAGGCTTGGCCGCAGTGGGGTTCCTCTTTGGGGAACGACAAGATTCGCTGATGCACTCGCTGCGGCAACTGATCGGTCGCGCAATGCCAAGCCCACAAGAGGTCCGGATGTTGCATGGCCTGGCTCGCCAATTGTTGTGGGTGGCGCGAAACCGTTCATCGGCAAATGACGGGGGTACGCTGCCACCAAACGGATGAGCAATTCGAGAAGCAGTCCGCCTCTGCTCAGTCGTGAAGTGGGAGGTATCAGTCGCCGGTGGCACTAGCCGGACGGAGGTAGAGCTTGCGATCGCAAATGTATTCCTCCACCGCTCGGGGCACCAGATAGCGAATGCTCAGGCCATCTGCCCGGGCCCGCCTCAATTCGCGGCTGGCAATCTCGATCAGAGGGCAGGCCACGAACCGCAGTCGGACCGTGGCAACCTCAACCTGAAGGGCTGCCGCCAAGCGTTCGGGGGTCCACAACATCACGCCGGGTCGAGGGACCACCACCAGTCCGGCCTGGGCAATCACCCGACGAGGCTCATACCAACTGGGCAAATCAGGCAACTGATCCGAACCCATCAGCAGGAACAATTCATGACCGGGATTGCGACGGTGTAATTCGGCCAAGGTCTCAGCGGTGTAGTTCGGTGGCGGCAATTCTTTTTCCAATCGTTCCACCCGAAAAGAAGGATGCCCGGCGATAGCCAGCTCGATCATTTCGCACCGCTGTTCAAAGCGGGTGATGGCCGGCCCGAGCTTGTGGGGGGGGTGCGCAGCGGGCATGAATCGAACCTCGTCCAGCCCGGCCTGAGTCCGGCATTGCTCGGCAAGAATGAGGTGGCCGAGGTGGATCGGATCGAACGTGCCACCGAAGATGCCGATACGCATGATGATGATCCCGGCAGTGAGGGGTGACTGCCCAGAGTGTTGTACAGTACCGGGCAACGGCTGGCCGGTGCTTAGAGAGTCGGCAAAGCCGCGCGAAGCTGGGCCGCAGCCATTTCCGGGGCAACCGTGGTGATGAAGCAACCGAAACCCCACTCCAACCCTGCGGGACGAGCCGTGCGGGGCAGCACTTCGATGTGCCAGTGATAATGCGGCAAGTCGGCCGAACGCAGCGGCGCGGTGTGGATATACCAGTTGTATGCTGGCTGGTTCTGGACTCGATCCAGCGCGATGAGCACCCGCTTGAGCAGCGTAGCGAGATCGAGAGCTTCCGGGTCGGTAAGAGTTTCATACCGAGCTTGGTGCGCCAGCGGTAGGACCCAGAACTCGTAAGCGAATCGAGGGGCAAACGCCATCATGGCTAGGAAGTGCTCGCTGCGGGCAATGACCCGCTCGCCCAGAAGCAGTTCGCGGGCGGCCAGGTCACAGAAAACGCAACGTCCGGTCCGGGCATAAAACGCATTGGAACCGGACAGTTCCGCGCTGATCAGCCCGGGAACGACGGGCATGGCAATGATCTGCGAGTGGGTGTGGCCCAACGAGGCCCCGGCTTCAGCACCCACATTCTTGAACACTGCCACAAAGTGGAGCCGAATGTCGTCAGTCAAGCTCTGGATGCGGTCCCGGTAAGCGCGGAATACGGCGGCGAACTGGTTGGCGGTCAGCGCTGTGGGGTCCGCAAGGTGGTCGGCACACTCGATGAGCACCTCGGATCGCCCCAAACCGGGAGTGGTCAGGAAGACCATCCCTTCAGTGTCGCACAAAAGCTCGCCTACATCGGGTCGAACCGCGGGAAAACGGTTGGGCACCACCCGCAGTTGCCAGCCGGGTGTGTTAGGCCGTGTTCCAGGCGTTCGGTAAGCCAGCACCTCATCGGGAGTGTCCACTTCCTGACCGGGACAGAACGGGCAGGGCCAGCGTTCGCCATTGTGCCGATGGCGGGGTTCAGCCCCAGCAAGGGTCATGGGGCGGCGGGCGCGCTCAGGTGCAACAACGGCCCACCGCCCACAAACGGGATCACGGCGAAACTCCGGTTCGTCGGTCATGGGGTCACGTCTAGCGCTCCGATCATTTAGCGGCCAGTTCCGGCAACACACGGTTGCCCGTTACTATCCCGTCAGCGAATACCGCCGACGCTGGCACCGGCCGCCCCAGAAACCCCTGTGCCCGATCCGAGTCCGCCAGCCGGGTTAACCGGAGCAACCGACGGAACCAAGGTGTTCCCAGGCGCGCCAGGGGGTAGCATGCCACCCGCCGGTTGCACGCCTCCGGTGCCAACCCCACCAGTTCCGGGTCGGAATTGTGTCTGCTGGATACTGCCTGCACCCGGCAAACCCGGTGTGACAGTCGTGGGCAAAGCCTTCTTGCGATAGGCAATGTGATATTCCGTTAAGTTCTTCGTGGTCGTAATACCAAGCATGCTATCGTTATTCAACTGTTGATTGTTTAACGTGGTCTGACCGATCGGAACCTCGCGTTCCTCGACAATTTCGTAATTGGGGCCGACGCGTTTCTCGATTAAAGCCAAGGCTTCATTTCGGTAATATGTGGGGAACATGTTACTATTGGCGGGAATAGCCACAATCCCGGTTCCCGATAGCGGGTCCCATGAGATATCCCGCGCTGGTGTCGCACATCCGGATAACCCGGCTGTTACGGCCGCCACAAGCAACAGCATGCGAGTCATGACCGTTTTCCCCCGAGGTGAATCCGTGGGCACCTTCCCCCGAAGGGCCGCACGTCAGGTATGGGGCCATATCATCGCATAGGTTACCTGTCGAGAGCGACTTGTCGCGAGCAGCGACTACGCGGGGTGGAGTTTGGGGAACTTACAGCGGAGCCGGTAAATCCCGGCGAGTAAAGGTTCGCAAGGCCAGCGAATAACCCGTGAGGCCCACCGCGACCAGAACACCGCAGCCCGGCACCGCTGGTGCGCCGGGCCAAGCAGCTCCCACATTCACGAGCCAGTTGCCATCCAGCATCACTCGTTGTGGCTGGTAGTAGAAGAATAGCGTCAGGGGCCGCAGGTAGCGCACCGGCTCCCAAAGTTGACCGATCGTGTTCGCTACAAACATCACTACCACTGTGAGCACAGCATAACCGGTGACCTTCCATCGGCTTCGGCCGGCGGCCGAAAGCGCGATCGTCAGGCCGCTGATCGCAAAGATTAACGCCGCGGTATTGCCAAGTCCCGGCAGTTCGCCGAGTCCGCTGACCGGCAACGGATCGGGGTTAGCGGGAATCATCCCCCGAACTCGCTGGGCAAAGGGGCCGTCCAGGGTCTGGAAAGCTGTGTAGTCTGGGACGAATGGACCGACTAACGCCAGGCCGAACTGAGTGCCGGCGAAAAAGGACAGGCAAATGATTGGCAGCACAATCAGATCGACGAAAAAATGAGCCAGGATCAGCCGGTTTCGGGGAATTGGCTGCGACAGAAGCAGTTCCATGGTACCTCGGTCAATCTCCCCGGCGACGGCTCCCGCTGCACGGCCCACGCCCCAGATCAGCCCCAGCACCAGGACCACCGGGTGCAGCATCCCCATTGCCAGGAAGTCGTTGGGCCGCTCGAAGTTCAGATCACCCCAACCCAGGGCCGCCTGCGACACCTTACCGGGCCCCTTGAACAGGACATCCTCAAACAACTTCTTATCGCCAAACGCGCCAGCCACCGTATTGAATACCGGCGCGATTTCGGAGGTAACACGCTGCGCAATCTTCACCCAGAACGCCGCGAAAACGAATAGGATGATGCAAACCACCAGCAACGCCGGTCGCACGTCGCGCAGAAACTTATCAACGAGGATGAGTATCATGCTTAGGATTCCGTACCATGTACACGGCGATAAATCGGCCCTAGCCCCTGTGGTTCGATCTTGAGATCCACCAAAGGTTGGTGGGCCAACCAGTCGAGTAGCTTGGGCAAGGGGCCGCGGAACGTGAGATTCAACTGCCCGTTGGAAATACTCTCCGGCGGTAACGGTTTTCCTTCCGGGTCGGTGGCAGGTGCCGGGCCAATCAGCCGGGCTTGAACCGTGCGGCCTTCACGCAATTCGTTCATGGGCTGCAACTGAACCAATTCGCCGCGCCGCAAAATGGCAACGCGATCGCACACCGCTTCCACCTCTTGCAACACATGCGACGAGAACAGCACGGCCTGGCCACGCGCCTTCGCCTGCCGGAGTTGGTCCAGCAACTCGTCCCGCATGGTCGGGTCAAGCGTGTTGGTAGGCTCGTCGAGAATGATGAGTGGCACCTTGGGGAGGAGGACCGCTAGCAGGGCCACCTTACGCTTCATTCCACTGGACATGTGGGTTAACGAGCGGTCAAGGTCGATGTCGAGCTTTTTGGCCAGAGTATCGACCTCGGGGCCTGGGGATTCGCCGCGAAGTTTCCCAAGGAATGTGACCAGCTGCCGGCCGGTCATGGTGTCGTAAAGCCGTAATTCCCCTGGTAAGTATGCGACCCGTCGACGGGCTTCGACACTTTGACTCCAGCAATCGAACCCCGCGATGCTCACCCGACCGCCACTGGGTCGCAGGAAGCCCAACATCAGGCGAAGCGCCGTGGATTTACCCGAGCCGTTAGGCCCCAAGAGGCCGACGATCTCACCGGGGGCCACCGTCAGGTTCAACCCCGTCAGCGCACGAATGTCACCGTAAGTCTTACTTAGGTTCTCGGATACAAGTACGGGTTGCGGCATGCAGGCAGTCGCTGACGGCCAGGGGTTGGATTACAATCATATCTTACAAGCTCGAGGGTCGTCGCAACTATGATACTCTGGCACCGCCGGTCACGAACTGGCAAAACACGGATATGGCTTTTAGCGGCAGCAGGATTACTGCTGGTGTTGGGCGGGGTGGGTTTTCTCACCGTGAGCACCGATATGCAAGTGTGGCAGGGGCTCAGCAAACTGGATAGCCCCGATCCGACCGAGCGGCGTGCGGCGGTGCAAGCTGTCGGAGCCCGACACCGGCGAGCGATCCTGCTCCGGCAGCGGGCTGAACGCCGTCTGGCGCAAGCCCTAACCGACCCGGACCCGGAAGTCCGCCGACTTGCCGCCGTGGAACTGAGCCTTCTCCGCGCCGAGGCCCGGCCATACTTACCGGACCTGTTTACCCTACTCCGTGACCCGGATGTTCAAGTCCAGGCCACCGCCACCCGAGTGCTCATCGACTTGGGTCCGCACCCACCGTTGGCCCCGCCGGCGGAGGTGGAACGGCTACTCCAGTCAGCCGAGCCGGCAGAGCAGCTCCAGGGGCTGGTTGAGGTAGTTCGTCAGGCCCGCCAGGGACGGCAACTCCTCTTGGCCATCGCGGAACTGTCCGACCATCCCGATGCCACCATTCGCCGGCTTAGTCTGAACATCCTGTTTGCTCTGGACAATCACGAGGATCTGGACAAACAAGCGGCCCGGATTGTGCTGGACAAGTACCACCAATTGCCACGGGATGATGAACGGTTCCGGGAGCTGGACGCTAGAATCAATTTGTCAGCCAGTTCTGGAATCGTTCCACCGCCGGCCCCGTAGCCAGTGTCCAACCGGGCTGGCTGCACTCTCCTCCAGGAGTTCCTATGGATGCGTACATCCTTTCTGCAGTTCGCACTCCAATTGGCAAGTTCCTGGGCAGCTTATCGGAGCTGACGGCTCCCCAACTTGGGGCGGTAGTAATCGCGGAAGCGTTACGCCGGGCAAATGTTCGACCCGATCAGGTGCAGGACGTGATCATGGGGAACGTGGTGCAAGCGGGGGTTGGGCAGGCACCGGCGCGGCAAGCCGCCCTGCGAGCTGGTCTGCCGGACACCGTGCCAGCCCACACTACGAACATGGTCTGCGGCTCAGGGCTGAAGGCCGTCATGCTGGCGGCCCAAAGCATCCGCGCTGGCGATGCCGATCTCATTGTCGCCGGTGGAATGGAGAGCATGAGCCGTGCCCCCTTCTTGCTGCCGGCTGTTCGACAGGGTTACAAATACGGCGATCAGAAAACGATCGATGCCCTGATTCACGATGGCTTGTGGTGCCCATTTGAGAACTGGGCGATGGGTGAAGCCGCCGAGCATATTGCTGCAAAATGTGGTATCAGTCGGGCCGAGCAGGATCGCTTCTCCGCTCAAAGCCATCAACGGGCAGCGGCAGCCTGGAGTGCTGGAGCGTTTACTGAAGAAGTCGTCCCCGTGACGCTACCGAGTGGCGGGCGCAAAGGAAGTGAACCCGTCACCCGCGACGAAGGCATTCGCCCCGATACCACAGCCGAAGGGCTGGGCCGGCTCCGCCCGGCGTTTCGCTCCGATGGTACAGTGACGGCCGGCAACGCCTCGCAGCTTTCCGACGGAGCCGCGGCCCTGGTAGTCGCCTCAAGCCGGTTCGTCGAGCAAAGCGGGGTACGACCGCTGGCCCGCGTCGTGGCGTATGCCATGAGTGGAGTGAACCCCAAAGACATCTTCCTCGCCCCCGTGGCAGCCATCGAAGCCGTTTGCAGCAAATCGCAGCCGACGGTTCACGAGATCGACCTCTTCGAGGTGAACGAAGCCTTTGCGGCTCAACTGCTGGCCTGTAGCCAGAAGTTGGGTTTGGATGAGTCGAAGCTGAATGTCCACGGGGGGGCAGTCGCGCTGGGCCATCCAATCGGAGCGAGCGGTGCCCGGGTGCTGACAACGCTCATCTTCGCACTGCGCCGCTATTCCAAGCGATACGGGGTGGCTTCACTGTGCTTGGGCGGCGGCAACGCTGTAGCGCTGCTCGTGGAACGGCTCTAACGACAGTTCCGCGCTGACCCGCTACACCGCGATCATCATCCTCCAGCTCGCTTGACCGTGTAGCCCAGTTTCTCCAGTTCGCTGACCAGTTTGTCGCGATGGTCGCCTTGGATCTCGATGCGGCCAGCCTTGGCCGTCCCGCCGCTGCCGCAAGCAGTCTTCAGCTTCGTAGCCAATTCCTTGAGCTGTTCCTCGGTCAACGGCAAGTCCGAGACAACAGTCACACCCTTGCCTCGCCGCCCAGCCGATTCGCGGCTCACCTTGACCGTGTGAATTTTGGGGGGCGGGGAAACGGCCGGCGGTAGTATCGCGCTGTCATTTCCACCGAGCAACCGAGCGATCAGTTTGTTTACCTCGTCGCCAAGGTTGGCGGAAGCAAACCGCTCGATGCGGCCGGGCCGATTGACAAGCGGCAAGCGGGTGTCGTCCACACACACCGTCACCGCGACCTTGTCCGGCAACTCGGACGGGGTGCCCAGACAAACGCGCCAGGCCAGCCCGAGTCGCTGGGCCACAGTGGCAAAGGCAGCGGCGGCGGCTTGTGCCTGAGCCCGGTCCATGGCCACAAAGCAGATACTTGGGCGAGATGGGGGCATGGTATTGACCACTGGGAGGTGGAAATTTAACTGAAGATGTCACTGGTGCAGTCGCCGCCGGGATAGCGGACTTCGTGTGCCCGGCAGGGGCCATCGGGCTCCTTTCCAAAATCCACCAGGAATTGCTCGTTGACCGTCATCCCACCCTGCTCGGTGTTGCAATCAATTTGCACCAGCCACGAACCGTGTTTGGCCATTTGCGGGTAAAACACATTGTCCCAGGTGCTGTAGAGCGAATTGGTGACATACAGACGCTTGCCATCAAGGCTCAACTGAATCATCTGAGGACCGCCAGACAGTTCCTTACCTTGCAACTTGCGGCTGGGGCGAATTATCCCACCCAGATTCACCTTCCCAGCAAGCCGGGGTTTCACCGGATCGCTGATGTCGTATTGATGGACCTCGCCGTGTAACCACGCCGAGACGTACAGGAACCGATCGTTCATAGAAAGAACAAAATCGCTGATGAGGGCCGGCACCGCACCGCCGGGGAACTGGTCGTTCTTCACCGGCGGCAGTTCGACCACCTTCTCTGCCATCCACGCTGGACCGTTGGGGCTCGCCGCGAAACGCCACATCACGCTACTGAGCGCCGCCCCGACGAACCCCCACGGTTTGGCCGGATCATGCGCAAACCGTACTTCTAACGGGATGGCCCCCGCCCCAAGATCAAACGACTGGCGAATGGTTCGTTCCTTCCAATCCCACAGGTGAATCTGCCGACCGTATTTCCCCGCCGCCACGTCGTTGAAATTCGGGCCGGGGCCGAACGTCGTCGGAGCGGCCCATTCGCTGGACACCATCACGTTGTGTCGTGGCTGATACCAAAAGTCGTAATTGAACTTCATCCCGCTGGCGTCCTTCTCCCAGCGGCCTTTGATGTCAAAATGCTCATCGAGCAGTAGAAAACCACCGGGAGCGTTCCCCTTCGCATCGCCAAGCATCGAGATCATGATCTCACCACTTGCCAAGCAATGGGTGGTGTGTGGGGCGGAAAAACCCGCCTTGGCAACCTCCGCCGGCTCGATCACTTTGTGAAGCTTGAGGTTGAGGGGATCCTTGGCGTCGATGATGTGAATGCGACTCGACTTCAGCCCGGGAACAACCAGAAATCGCCGATCACCCGGCTTGCCGTGACATGATGAACAGATGTTCCAGCCAAAGTGATGCAATTCATCGCCCACGTTGGGCATCTTGAGCCGATGGACAACCTGCGAATAGGTCCTGGACTCGGGATCGACATCGACCACGGCCAAGTAATCGGGTTTCTCAATTCCCGTGTTAGCGTAGGTGCAGACGACGAAAAGCAGTTTCTCCCGTGGGCCTTTCATCGCTTGCTGGGGCGAGGCGTAGCCGGGGGTTTGGCCTGCCCAAGAGTGTTGAATAGTGAAGCGATTGGCCAGTGCCGTGGTCGCGGATGCAGCGAGAAATCCCCGGCGGTCCATAGATTATCTCCTCACTGTTTAGGGCTTCCTGACCACTCCCAGTACACCGGTATCCACTTCTCAGCGACGATAAGTTGTACAGATTCCTCTGGCAGCTGAGCGGCTTCTTTAGCCGAGCGGTCTGTCAGTATCACCTCTTTGACCATATCAAAAAGAAATCCACATATTGTGGTGATTTCGGTTGCTTTTTCGAATTTATCGCGTTATATTAGTGATGTAGGGTGGTAGGTGCCATCCGCTCAGGAGCTACGAATCGCTTTGCTGCTATCTCGCTTCGACACTTCTTGGTCCACCGACACTGAGTTACTCCGTAGAGTTACCTCTCCCGGCCTCCAAGACAGTCAGGCTTGTATCGTCGCAGAGGAATCGTCACTGCGGTTGATCGTTCACTAACTGATAATCGTTGTGGCTGTACGTCTGTTCCTGTTCCCCGCACGGTTTGCCCGTGCAAGGCTTGTGTAGGGTCGATCGACCCTGAGTGAGGATTGACTGTGAGTAAGAAGTTGTATGTCGGGAACATCTCGTTCGACACGACCAGCGAAGATCTAGTTCAGGCGTTCTCTCAGTATGGGACCGTTCTGGGTGCTCAGATCGTGAGCGACCGGGACACCGGCCGCAGCCGAGGGTTCGCGTTCGTCGAGATGCACAGCGGAGCCGAGGAAGCCATCGCCGGCATGAACGGCCAGCAGTTGCAGGGCCGGACCCTGACAGTGAATGAGGCCCGCCCCCGCGAGGAGCGGCCGCGCACGGGAGGTTACGGCGGCGGCGGCCGTGGTGGCTATGGTGGTGGTCGGCGCTATTGATCTCCCATTCGTCTTGCGCCGGTCGCCAGAACGCCCGGCCGAACCGAATTTCAAGCCTTGGGCACTACGCCTGAGGCTTTCTTTTTTCACCAGGGTGCTTATTCTCATCTCACTGTCCATTGCGCATTCGGGATGTTGCCATGATCAAACGCCTTGCTCTGTTTGCCACCGTTGGTGTGGTCTTTGCTCTGACAGTGTTTGCGGCGGCGGAGCGGCCAAGCGACCCACCTGCTCGGCTGCCCGTTCCCGAAATGAAATTCAACGAGGTCAAAGAGCTTGCGCCGGGGGTGTTCTTCCGGTATTCCTCCATCTCACCCAACGACAAGACCATCCCCTTCGGTGGCAGCAACCATACGTGGATCGTGTTCAAGGACTATGTTGTGGTCATTGATGCCAACTTCCCGAAGGAAGCGGCCGAGGTTCTGGCTGACATCAAGAAGACCACCAACAAGCCCATCAAGTATGTGCTGGACACGCACCACCACGGCGACCATGCCTATGGCAACTGCATTTGGGCCAAGGAGGGAGCTAAAATCATCGCCAGCAAGCCCACGGCTCGGTTGTTGAAGACCAACGGCCCAAAGCAGTGGGAGGAAGCGGCGAAGGATCGCCCGGATGTGAAGGAAAATGAACTGAAGCAGGTGGATATCAGCTTCGACGACAAGTACGAACTTAAAGATAAGACACAGCACGTGATCTTCTATAACTTTGGGCATAGTCACACAATCGGCGATGCGGTGGCTTACCTGCCCCAGCACCGGATCCTTTGCACCGGCGATGCCTGTGTAAACGGGGCCTACAACTTCATGGGGCATTCGAATTCCGCCAGTTGGATCAAGTGCCTCGATGAGATGGCTAAACTGGACATCGACCTGATATGCCCAGGTCACGGCCCGGTAACTCGCAAGGAGTTGTTGGCGACTCAAAAACGCTACTTCGTGGAGTTGCGTGCCGCTGTGCAAAAGGGCATCGAGCAAAATAAGTCCGTCGAGGCGATTACGGCAGCCTTCAATCCTGCTTGGTATAAGGAATGGACCGGGGTGACCGCCACGGAAACGCCGATGCTCAAGGACAATGTCAAGCACGTTTATGATGAGCTGATGGGCAAGATTGATCACGATCGAATTGGTTTCGGTCCTTCGCTGCTAGAAGGGCGAATCGCAGCAACCGGTTTGGCCAATCGCGACGGACGGACGGATTTCGTTGGCCGGTGACGGCGTCAACCGGGTTGGATCCGCTGGTAATCCTCCGGTGTGTCCAGATTCATGCAAATGCCCGGTTCCGATACCGGAAGCTCCAGAATCGTTTCGGCGTGGCGACGCAGGTAGCCGTTGATGCCTTCGTGGATAGAGTGCGCACGAAGCCCGGGAATGTGATGCCAGCGGAAGAGGGTCGGATGCCCTCGCTGCCCCTGCCAAGTTGGCACGAGAATGAATTGCGGAACCACGGGGGCGGTTAGGAGTAATTGCCGAACGACCTCGGCGGAGAATTGAGGATGATCGCCGGGGGCTAAGAGCCAACAGTTCTCCGCTTGCGGATGGTAGTGCTCATCGAGCCAGGCCAGCCCGCGTTCGACCGTGGCTCGTAAATCCGGCGTCGGTTCGGCCAGGGCGAGCACCTCCGCCCCGGCAGCCCTCGCCAGTGGAGCCAGTTCGGGGACATGGGGACCAATCACAACCAGCACGGTCGTGACCCCACCGGCTCGCAGTGTGGCGACCACGTGCTCGATCACGGTGTGCTCCCCCAACGGCAGAGCTAGCTTCGGCCGACCCATGCGGCTGCTATGTCCACAGGCCGGTACCACCGCAAAGTTCATTTTCAACCTCAATGAGTCTCTAGCACAGCTGCCCAATCACTGGCTTGGCTGCCACTCGTCATTCCAACGCCTTGCTAGCACGGTTGTTGGGGCTACCGCTTGACTCTAGCTTGCCGACCCTAGCTTTACAACATCCGGCTAGGGTCACATCGATTCTCCCGACTTTCTCCAAAGTTCCGAGGGTGAGGTTGACGAAAGTTGTTCTGACGGTGCCGAACCGCCGAGTCAGAGTCGTCGGGGGGCGACCGAGCGTTTGGGGGGAGACATGAAGCGTACCGCGACCACGTTGGTGCTATTGGCCGGATTTGGCGGCGGGTGCGTCAGCCCCGACGCACCGAAGGATCCGACGGGTGGCTTCGGCACGGTAACCCGGGGCAAACAACTGCCCGGCGTAGTGGGGCCGACCGGCGAACCCGTGATGGCTGCCCGGGGCGTCATGCCCGCCGGAGGGCCAATGCCGGACTCGGGAGGCATCCGGCAAACCACCTTGTTAGGCAGATCCGCCAGTGACGAGTGCAATACTTGTGCCCATGTCCCTGGAAGCAGCCCGCTGTGGAAACGGGCCTTCTCCGGGATACGGGACTCCAAGGTCATGACCGCAAGCCACGAATGGGGGCACGGCCATGGCTACGGCAACTACGGGCCGCCTCCAGGCTACGGAACCGGCGGCATTCTGCCCGTTCCGGGTATGGGACCGCCCGGTGCAGTTGCCGGAGTCGGGGCACTGGTACCTGCCATGGGCATGCCACCGGGGATGGCCAACGGCCGAACCTCAATCAAGTTCACCGGCCCTGCGGGAATGAAGATTACCTGGCAGTTGCCCAATGGCGGGTTCAATGATGAGGCTAGCGGACTGACGGCTCCTAAGGAGTACAACTTCGTTCAGGGACAGGTTTATCGGTTGCGGCTGACCCAAGTGTTGCCCAACCACCCGGGCAAGTCGTTCTACCCCACCTTGGAAGTTGCCCCAGGCAACCCCAAGACGGTGACGTTCCTCGCCCATTCCTGCGTGCCACTCACGTTCACCAACGAGGACTTTGATCAGGCCGCCGCAGGCAACCTCGTCGTGAAAGTCATCTACTTGCCGGACCGCGATAATCAGGACTTTGCTACCGTTGCCGGGGCCGAAGAACTGGTATCGACACGATTGGAGCCGGGGGCGGATCCGGTGGCCGAAGCGCAGCGCCGCGGTTCAATCCTGGCCATAGTTCGCCTCGGCAACATCGACTTGGAAAACAAGTCGTCGCCGGCCATGACCGCTCCACCGCCTGGCTTCATGCCGCCGGCAAGCCCGATTGGCAGTCCGGGAATGGGCATGATGCCTCGACCGACGGCACCCGGTGTTCAAACCGCGCCAAGCGTCAGTACACCCGTTGCACCAAGCACGCCGGGTCGCTCCTCGGTCAGCGGCATTTCAACGCCCCAACCGGTCGCTCCGATTGCTCCCGGCCCGAAGCCGCCAACCGGAGCAACCAACGGCACGCCAACCACGCTGCCGCCAATCAAGTGAAGTTCTCGCGCGAGCCGAAAGGATTCACGAAGCCCGCGGATCCCGTGGTCCGTGGGCTTCAGCTCTGATGGGTTTTCCTGGGGAGCGGCAGCGTGAGCTCGCTTCCCAGATGGTTTCTGACCCGGGGATCACCATGTACGGCGAAACGCTTTTTCAGCCGCGATCAGTTCGCAGAACGAGTTTGGCGGTTGTGGCGATGACGGCCGCTGCCGGAGTGACCCTGCTGGCCTCATGGGCCACCGGCAACCCCCCGACAAATGCGGTGGGGGGAATCCTGCCCGTGCCCGGCATGGGCCCCCCAGGTGCCGTGGCTGCACTGGGAGCCCTCATGCCATCGCCTAGCGGAGAACGACCGGTACTACTGCCTTCCGCGCCGCTGGTGGCAGCGAAGTTTATTACTCCCGAGGGAGTACGCGTCACAGCATTTCCTGGCACGAACCTTGCTCGAAGTTACAACGCGCCGACCGTGATGGGGTTGCGACCTGGATATGTCTATCGCTTCGAGCTGACCAACCTGCCCTATCAGCCTGGTACGGCACTCTATCCGGAAGTGGAGGTCCGAGGTGTACTGGTGCCGCGACCGGATATGAAGTACATGGATTACCCTCTTCCACTGGTATTCACGCTTGGCGACATCGAGCGGGTGCTGAGTGGAGCTTTGCTAACCAAGGTCGTGTATCTTGAAGATCCGGAGAAGGCCATTCCGGCTGAGGTGCAGCCGGATCAGCCGATCGAAATGCCCGACGAAACCGAGCGGGCCGCGATCAAAAGCGCTCTAGAGAACGGTCGGCTCATGGCGATCGTTCGGTTGGGAAATCGTAAACCAACCCCGGAGCAACTGCAAACGGTTGCCGTGGACGGCACCATCCTGTTCCCCGGTGAGAAGCACTTGAAGGCCCCGATTCTTCCGCCGGTGTTTCCCTATTGGACCTGCCCGTTTTATGACCCCATCATTGGACCGCGACTCCCTCGGGAGGAGTGCTTCACCGACGGAGGCGACAAGGGGCCACGGCTGGGGATTGGGCTGGATAATAAGCTCGGGGGCTTGAATCCGACCGATGTTGGCGTCGAGTATACGATGAACGGTAAGCGGCGGGTCACGACTTCGAATATCGTCTGCATTTGCTCGCCCCGCTTCATGATCCGCCGGGTGGAATTGGTACCCGCCGGAGTCGATGTTCGCCAGATGATCGCGGCGCACATCACCCAGTCCCGAACGGCGTGGTTTCGTGAACGCGCCGCCCCAATGCAGGATATTGGCCGCGAGAAACCCAATGAATTTGTCGGCCGGACCCGCCCCTCAGCGTATGTGGGCCGGGTAGGGCTAGGGTTCTTTCTGGGCACCGATAAACCAGCTGCCATTGGACAGGTGTATGGCGTGAAGGTGGAAGGAGCCCTTGTAGAACCTGAGCAATTGACCGGCTATCCGTTCATGCTCACCGTGACTAAGAGTGTGGACCCCTCCGGACCGCGCCAACCCGGCGACTTGGTGACCATCACGATTCGCTATGCCAATAATTTCTCGCAGCCCATCTCGGACTTGGTTATCAGCGATAGTCTGAGTGGGCGCCTGGAGTATATCCCTGGTTCGGCCCAGACGGACCGCCCCGCCAACTTCACCAGCTTAGAGAATGAAGCCGGCTCGGTCGTGCTGCGGTGGGATCTGCCCGGTGAACTGTTGCCTGGGCAAGCGGGTACAATTAAGTTCAAGGCCAAGGTTCGTTAGGCACACAAGCGTCGAGCCGTGAATTGCGGGAATCAAGGCTCGACGTGTTCCCTTTGGCCGTTGTGTTCAAGAAACCGCACCTTCACCGTGGGGCCAGCAATGTGATGTAGCATGTGGCGGGGCAGGTGACAGCGGATGACAACCTCGTTGGAATCGTCTCGAAATTCCTGACGATAAACTTCGGCGTTGGCGTTCAGGAACGCCAGAACTCGCCCATTCCCAGCATGTGTGACCACTTCCGCTTCGGCGAAATCCGCGGCCAAAGCGTCCATCACAGCTTCTTCAAGTTGGGATACACCCTCCCCGGTCAGCCCGCTGACCGCCACGGCCCGCGGGTGATGGACTTCGAGGACCTGCAACGCCGTGCGATCCGCCAGCTTGTCGATCTTATTGAGCACTAGAATGGTAGGCTTGGCATCGCAACCAAGTTCCTTGAGTACGGAGTTGACAGCCTGGATGTGTTCTTTGGCCTGCGGGCTGCTGGCATCCACGACATGTAACAAGAGTTTGGCGTAGCGCGCCTCCGAGAGCGTGGCCTTGAACGACGCCACGAGATGGTGCGGCAGATCGCGAATAAAGCCGACCGTGTCGGAGAGCAAGACCCGACCCCAATCCCGGATGCGCCACTGTCGGGTACGGGTATCCAGCGTGGAGAATAACTGATTCTGCACATACACGCCCGCTTTGGTGAGGGTGTTCATGAGCTGCGATTTGCCGGCGTTTGTATAGCCCACAAGCGAGACAGTGTGTTCCGCCGCTCGGCTCTTGACTTCGCGTTCCTTGCGGGCCTGAACTTCGGCCAGTTTCTGCTTCAGATCACGAATCCGATTGGAGACGAGTCGGCGGTCGACTTCAAGCTGGGTTTCCCCGGGACCACGCAGACCGATGCCGCCTACGGCTTGCCGGCTCAGGTGTGTCCACATTTGCTTGAGCCGGGGCATCGAGTATTCCAGTTGAGCGAGTTCGACTTGCAAGCGAGCTTCGACAGTTTGCGCTCGGGTGGCGAAGATATCGAGAATCACCTCGCTACGATCCAGCACCTTGACCTTGAGTGCTTTCTCCAGGTTACGGGCCTGCGCGGGCGACAGATCATTATCGAAGATCACAACATCGGCGTCAGTGGCTTGCACTAGGTCGTGCAATTCGGTGAGCTTACCAGTGCCAATGTAAGTTGCTAGCTGAATCTCGTGCCGCTTCTGGGTGAGTTCACCAACGATCACCGCACCGGCAGTCGTGGCCAGACCGCGAATTTCGCCACAGGGGTCGTCCGTCGTCCAGGGCCGGTCGGGCAACGCGACGCTGACCAGAACCGCCTTCTCACTAACAACCGAGAACTCGTTGCGCTGCGTATCGAATGCCTTAGTGATTTTGGTACTCCTTTTGTGCCACTACTCAATTCTACTCGATCAGGTCGCAGCCAGGGAATGGAGAAACACAACACCAAGGCCGTTCGCCAAGATCTGCTGGCTTGCACTACCCGGCTTGCTCTGCCGGAATGGACCATGCGGGGTTTGGCCGCGAAGGGTGCTCACACTGCTTCTCGCTCGGCAGATAAGGGATGAGATTAACAAAAAGACCTGCCTGGATGGCAATCTCCAGGCAGGCCCGAACTGAACTGCAACTTGCAACCATGCTCACGGCCCATCGCCACCTGGCAACAATGGCACCTTGGGCATCTTAACCCCCTTAGCGGTACTAAACACCGGATTGACGTGGAAGCTCATGGTCTGCCGGTCGGGATTCACCTTGACCGAGGCTCGCAGATCCGCCGCTGAGCCGACGCCGGGCAGACGGGTTTCCGTCGCCGGATTGACAATCGGTAGGTTCGGGCCGCCACTGGTGGGGATCGGACCATTAGTCATCGAACCGAATCCACCACCCAAGCCCGAGGGACCGGCAGCCAACACGGCCCCCGTTGTGCTCGCCCGCAGGTTCAGGTCGTCGTCATCCGGAACACTGGCCAGCTCCGTACGAGAACCCTCGTCCAGATGAATCTGGATGGGCTTCGGGTTGGCTAGGTCAATCGTGATCAGATCGTGCGATTCCTTTGGTGTGCCTTGGAACCGGGTGATCTTAAGCGTGGCCGTATCGCCGGTGGGTCGTCCCAGCACCTTCTTGACCGTGATGGTGTAGGTTCCCTTGAAGGCCATGGCAGCCGTGTACTCCTCGGATCGTCCGTTATCCAATTGTTCAAGAATATCGGGCTTGAGTACACCGCCACCAGTGGTGCGTTTGTGGGTCGGGGAACAGACGGACCCGCTTGGCTCGGACACCACGAGGTCGAGGTCCGCCGAACCTTGCCAGAGCAACTGAATGATCAGGTCGCGCTGGGTTTGTTCGGTCAGTGTCTTGCGGAGAGCATCGGTCTTCCCACCGGCCGCTGCGAATTTCGCTGCCAACCGAGGCAACCGCTTGCTGACTTCCTTGTGGTAATCGATCCCGTCGGAGACGTTCCAGTCTCGGCGCAACAGATTGTTGGCAGCCCAGAGGACGGCATCGGTTTTCACATCGGTCGCCAACTCGGCATAGGCCAAGACATTGGCATACGCCGTCGGTTCATCCGGGGAGAATTGAGCGGCGCGCTTGCAGAAAGCAATGGCCTGATCATGATGCTTGAGGTCGGCTTCGACCCGGGCAGCTTTGAGATAGGCCTTAGCATCAGTCGGATCGAGGTCAATGGCCGACAGCGCCGCCCGTTCGATCTCATCCGGGGCTGCCTGGCTCATCTGCAACGCGATGGCCAGGGCATCATGGGCCCACTCGTCCGTCACCAGACCCTTGCGAAGTCCGCCTTTGAGGATCTCCGCGGCTGCACCGTATTCGTCCATTTCCATCAGGAACTCAGCGGAAGCCACGATAATTCCCGGATCGGAGATGGTCCAGTCAATTGCCTCGTTCCACATCCGTTTCGGGTCCGTGCTCAGGTTTTTCTTCAGCACAATCGGGTCAATCTTGGGATCAACCAGGGTCGGTTTCTTGCCGGCCTCTGCACTCACCACCGTGGTGGTATTCGGATCCTTGGGGGGATTCACCACCACAGGATCCTTGGGCCGTGGGTTGGGATTGACGGGGTTAGTCCCGCTACCCGGGCCAATGACGATCGGACCACCCGGACGGGGATTGGGATTGGCCAACGCCTGCCCATTATCACCCTTGATGAGCTTAATTGTGGTTGCGGGGTGATATCGGCTCGTACCGCGAATGATCAAGGCCCGAGCCGGCGGATAGTAACCCAGAGAGTTCAACTGCTTGCGGGGCAAGTCTGGCAGATCCTCATCGGCCGGACCTGGTTCGGCTCCCGGTGGGCGAACATTGGTCCATTCACCGCGGGCCACAGTTTCTACGATCAGGTTCATCAGCAATCGGCTCTGATCGCCACCCTGCAGACCAAACTGACCGCCCAGGTTACCAAATTGACCCAGGTTTCCACCGCCTATCTGGAGACCACCAGCACCAAAGCCAACGTTTCCGCCACCTGGGGGAGGGCCAAACTGGCCACCACCTTGCTGGCCTAACGGACCACCACCAAGACCACCCGGGCCCAACGGACCGCCACCGAATTGCTGGTTGCCTTGTTGACCACCAAAGGCGTTGCCAAAGCCCTGGAATGTCGCCGAGCCAAGCACCTGTCCGAAGATGGCGAGCTGTTGATTCTGGAAGAACAGGTTCTGGAACAGGGTGGCTTGGTTCACCGAACTCGGAATCGGAATAACCAGATCAGCCACGGGGAATACCCGCGTCACCTTCTCCTCCAGACGACGGTTGAACGTGGTGATCTCGACGTAGTCCGGGCGAACGATGAACGTGGCATTCATCGACAACAGCACGATATCGAGGAACGTGCCCAGTTTCAAACCACGCAACTGCTGGGTAGCCGTGAGCGTAGGTTTGCGATCGCGGATATCAGGAATGCCCTCGTTCTTGAAATACTCCTCCATGATGACGAACGTCACATTGTATTTCTTGGAAAGGTCCAGTAGCAGTTCGTAGAGTGTAGTCTCATTCAGGTTTTTCTCGATGAGAACTTCTTGATTCTCAATCTTGTTCTTGAGATCGATCTGGGATTGGGTTGGATTGTTTCCCAGATTGGAGTTCTCGTAAGCTTCCTTCCGCAACGAGGTCAGTTCCCGCCAGACTGCAGCCGGTGGGAAGTGGACCGGCGGCTCATCCGGGTAAGGGATGAAGGACTTCTCACTTTGCATCATGCTGAGCAGGTAGCGATCCTGCCGAATGCGGACTAGCTCGCGCCATTCCCGCAAATGGGTTGCTTGTTGGCCAATGATGTAGCTAGCCGTGGCCGTAATCGGGACGGGCTTACCGGCAGAGATGTGCTCCTGCACCATCAGCTGCGCTTCCTGATACGCCAGCTCAAAACGGGCTCGTTGCATCAGTTGCCGGAACATATCGATCCGGTTCTTCGTGCGGGCAACCTCATCCATGGCTCGGTCGAACTCGTTGAGCCGTTGCCGGGTTTTGGCTACTGCTTCTCGCTCGGCCGCAGCTTGCCGCTTTATCTCGGCCCCCTTGACAAAAATCTCCCGCATCACCGATTCCAGATCCGCGACCAACTGTGTGCGGACGGTTCCGCCAATCCCATCGTAGCTGGCAATTTCATCACGTTGCCGCTTCAGGTCTTGATAGGCAGTATCGGGGTCGGATCGCATCAGTTGGCGGGCACGACGGATCGTCGCATCGACCAGTACCCGGTAACGTTGTTCCTCAACCTGTCGTCGAGCTGCGGCTTCCTTGAGCAGATCCTGAGCGGCCTGAGGGGGATCACCACCAGCCGGTGCGGGGTCTTGCTTGGCGACATTTTGAACCACCGTACGGGCTACGGCATCCGGAGCAACTTTGAGCGCTTCAGACTTGGCCGCGATCTTCTGTTCCAGATCGGCTTTGCTTACCTTGCCCGTGCGAAGTTTTTCAAGGAGTGCCAGACCAGCAGCGGCTTCCGGATCGTTCGGGTCGATCCGTTGGGCTGCCTGGTATAGCTTGGCCGCGTCGTCCCACTTATCCATACGGACAGCCCACACCGCCTGGACGAGGAACTCGTCCCGGTACAGTTTGACCTGGGTGCTGGCCAGAGCCAATGCACGGTCCGACTGAAGCATGGCAGGGGCGTCCTTGTGCGGGGCGCTACGCCACTGCTCCAGCATCAGGTTCAAAAAGTAATGGTCCACCTGGGAAGCAGGAACCGCTTGGCTAAGGTTTTGTGTGGTGGGCCGACCGTAAACATTGCCGGCAATGGTGAGCGAAATGGCCGGTGCCGCTGCCTTGGCCAGTTTCCCCATCACGAGCGTGGAACGATCGCCACGGAGGGGGGGCAACCGGGTCGGATAGGCTTCACCCACTTCCTCGCCAAACTGGAATTTCTCGACTTTCAGAACAGGCGTGTTCAAGGCTGCCTTTAATCGATTCAAAAACTCGGCGCGCTTGTTGGGGTTGTTCAAATCTTCCTGCAGGCGAACGACGGCACCCCCTGTCATGCTGGCAAGGCCGTGGAGATTCTGCGGGTTCACCTTAATGCTGAGAGGAACAGCGAAGAAGTAGACATCCCGCATTTCCATCTGGTTTCCCAGCGCTACGCGGTCGTCCTCGGAGATGGGATCGAAGGCGCTTTCGCCATCACCCAGATACAGGACGATCTGATGGCGGCTGCGGTTCGGTGCCAAGGTCGCAAGTGCTTTGCGAAGGCCGCTCTTCAGGTCCGTAGCTCCCGAGCCGTACTCTACCTCGGTCAAAGCCGCTGCAGCATGACGAACTTCATCGGCATTGGCCGGCTGAAAGTCCCGGGTTAAAGCTCGGGTTGCAGAAGGCGTACTGATCGACCAGACACTAATACGATCGTTGGGGCTCAGACTGGTGGCCAGGGCACTGATAATCTGACGGGCTTGCTTCAGGGGCAAACCTGACTGACTGGCCGAGGTATCGACCAGAATCAGGAAATCGCGGGGCCGCGGAGCCGCCGGCTCCAGGTTCGGCTTGACCTGCCAGGCAAAGAGCATGTCGCCCGCCCGCAGCTCATAGGTGAGTATGGGCAGTTTACCAAACTTAGCGACAGCCAGTTCTTCCGCAACTGCGGCACCTTCGGGCCGACGACCCTGACCCTGGGACGCGGTTGGTGCTGAATCAGTGCGAATATCGCCCAGCAATGTTGTGCTCACAGCAGCGATGGTCGCTGCCACGCCGAGTACAGCTGGAAGAAACCGGAGACGTTTCAGGAAAGTCATTGCCCTGGCGCTCCTACAGTCGGGCCGTAACAAGCGGCAGAAGGTGTCACGGCACAGGTGAAACATACGTAACTCGATTTTACGCTAAGGCCCGCAACGCACACCAGTCCAATCCCCCCGAAAACCAAGTGGGGTAAAAGGTTGGAGCCGATGTTGGGTAGTGTCTTCTGGTCGGGTGAGCTGAGATCGACGAGTTGTAAGCCTTTGGTACACCGCGCCGTCGCTTTCCCCGTCCGAGACGACACACAACTCTACCCGGTGTAACACCACAGCCGGGGTGGCGTTGGCGAGTTCACCCGAAGCCAATCCCGGGCTTTGAGTTATTCGCGGCTTGTCCGGTGAAACCGGCATAACCGGTCTGGTAATTTTGATTTGACTTGCCCTTTTTGCAACCTACGTTCCTTGAGGTAGGATCAGAGGATTATTCTAGCGAGTCGTGTCGTAACTCGTCTCATTTTTATGACAGGGAGAATGTTTGACCCGACTCGTTGGAATTGCCATCGAGCCCATCTGATCGCCCCCCGAGAGCCCGAGCGTATGGCCAATCCGAATCTGCCGCCCGATCCTCCAACCTCTTTGTCAGCTGCGGAGTTACGTCGCCGATTACTTGCTTCAACACCGCCTCCCTTGGCGGCGGCGAGTACTCCGGCCCTCGACCCGGGTTCACCGGAGCAACTTCTGGCCGAGGAGTTGCCCGTCGACGCCGCGCTACCGCCGCCTCTTACAACGACAAACCAAAACGAATTACTCGCGCGTCTGCGAATGCCGGGGAGATCCGGTGCAATTCCGGTCCCGGCTGCCCGACCGGTTCCAATTGCTTCTCCCGTGCCGACCCCGACTCGGCCACCGATTAACCGCCGAACCCCACTATCGACCAGTCGCATCGATCCCAATAGCGCCATCGCTGGGGCCTTGAATCAACTCGCGGGATATTCCGATCCCACTTATAGCAGTTTCGATGAGGGGTCGCAGTCCGAAATCCAACGTTTGCGAGTGGAAAATAAAGAGCTCCGCAACCTGCTTCAAGAGATGAAACACCTCTTGCAAGAAGCCAGCGACACGGAGCAACAACTGGTTGCCAAGGAAAAGGAATTCGAGGCCGCGCTAGCTGCCAAGGATGCCCAAATCCACGAGTTGAGCCTGCAATTGGGGGCCATCGAAGAGCAAATCGCCAAAGGTGAACTTGTTCCACCTCCCCCGCCGCCCAAAACCCGATCGGAGCTTGAAGAGTGGTCGGACGAGCTGGAAAAAGAAAGTGCCAAGCTCCAGCAAGAACGGAAACGGCTTGAGGAAGATCGACGTCAGTTACGCGAGGATGAGGAAGCCTTGGAAAAGCAAATGCGCGACATGGAAGTTGCCATGGCACGGGAACGGGCTTTGCTGGCACGGCAGGAAACCGAATTGCGTCGTCTGAACGCCGAGATTCAACACGAATTGGAATTGATGCAACGGGGCGACAGCAGCTTGCGGGAGCAAATGGCCAAGTTCCATCGCCGGGCGCAGGAGGTTTTGAGTGGTCCTTCCTCCGGCCCCACCGGCCGTCGCTAATCCCTCCGCCGGTCGTGTATGATGGCCTGAGTGCCGATCACGACCGGAGACTTGCGGGATGCTTCGCGAAGAGCAAATCGACCTCCGCCGCCAACGAGCGAAAACGAGTCATTTCATCATCGAAAACCTGGGTAAGAACCGCATTTTCTCGGAGTATCAGGTCACCAATCCCGAGTCAGGCGGGCAATACCGGGTGACCATCCGGGGTTTCGATATAGGGGACAACAGCTGCACTTGCCCCGACTTCAAATCGAACACCTTGGGCACCTGCAAACACATTGAGGCGGTGCTTGAGGATCTGAAGGACGAATTGCCGCCCCATTTGCAAAAGCGCAAGGCCACCGTTCAACGGCCGGAAATCCATTTGCATTACGGCGAACAACTGCTCCTCAGCCTGCACCTGCCGCCCCGCCATTCTGATCAGCTGGCCCAACTAGCCCACACCTTTTTTGACGAGAGAGGGCTCTGGTCGGGTCGTGGCAAGTATCCGGACTTGATCAACGCGATCGAAACCGTTCCGGAAACCATTACAGTGCTTTCCGATGCAATGGAGTTCATCAACGGGGAGATCGAGCGAGCTGAAATGCTGGCCCTGGAACAGCAGTGGCTGGCTGAGCTGGACGCTGGTACGCTCGATCTAAAATTACTGCGGACGCCGCTCTACGACTATCAACTCCGCGGAGCACTATTTCTCGCTTGTCGGGGCCGGGCCATCCTAGGTGACGACATGGGCCTGGGCAAAACCCTAATGGCACTGGCGGCCATCGAGTTATTAGCCCGGGAACGTAACCTGCAACGGGCGTTGGTGATAGCTCCAGCCTCGGTGAAGTATCAGTGGGAAACTGAAATCCGCAAGTTTACCGACCGACCGGTACAAGTCATTGAGGGTGGCCCCAACGATCGCCGCGATCAATACGGCCAAGCCACTTTCTATCGGCTGGTCAACTACGAGCAAGTCGTGCGGGATCGCGAGGCTATTAACGCCTGGAAGCCCGATATGATTGTGCTCGATGAAGCCCAGCGAATCAAGAATTGGGAATCGAAGACCAGCCGGGAGGTAAAAAAGCTTAAGAGTCGCTACGCCATTGTGCTGACGGGAACACCTCTGGAGAACCGCCTGGAGGAACTCTACAGCATCGTGCAATTTGTCGATGAGCGCCGGTTTGGACCGGCTTTCCAATTCCTTCATGACCACCGGGTTCTGGATGAGAACGGCAACCTCAAAGGGTATCGCAATCTCGACAAAATCCGCGACAAACTGGCCCCGATCTTCCTGCGGCGAACCCGTGCAGAAGTGCTGGCCCAGTTGCCCCAACGCACCGATAACACCGTGTTCGTGGAACTCGCTCCCGAACAGCGCCAGCCCTACGAGGACCAACGGGTCACGCTGGCCCGACTCTTGCAGAAGAATTACCTGACCGATCTCGACCGAAAACGCATTCTCGCCTGTCTCGTCCACATGCGGACCATTTGCGATAGCCTGTTTCTGTTTGATCGGCAAACGCGCATCTCACCCAAGCTGGATGAATTGGCGGAGCTGGTACCCGAGTTGGTCGGCTCACCAACGGGGAACGATCGATTGGTTAAGCCGGAAGCGGCTGGCTCGCCCGAATCTGGCCACAAACTGGTTGTCTTCTCGCAATGGGAAACGATGATTTTCGAGGCAGCCAAAGTTCTCGATCACTTGGGGATCGACTACGCCGTGTTACATGGCGGGCTCTCCGGCAAGGACCGGAGGCAAGTGATTGAGCGATTCCAAACGGATCCAAGCTGCAAGGTCTTCTTGAGTACCGACGCCGGGGGAACGGGCCTGAACCTTCAGATCGCCGATACGGTCGTCAACCTGGAATTACCCTGGAACCCGGCTGTGTTGGAGCAGCGAATCGCCCGGGTGCATCGGCTGGGGCAGAGCCGGCCGGTCCGGGTCGTCAACCTGGTCACACGTGGAACGATTGAAGAACGTGTGCTGCGAACCCTTGAGGCCAAGCAAGAGCTCTTCTCCGGCGTTTTCCAGGGCGATGGTGACGAGATTCCCTTCGAGGCGGTTAAGACCAGCGGTTTCCTGGAAACCATGCGGAATCTGATCGCAGAGCAAGGAGAGGAGGCGGGGGCCCGAGTTAGCGAGGGCCGAACACCAACTCCCGACCAAGCCGTAATCGGAACTTCACCGGTTTCTGCTGCTCGTTCTGCACCGCCGGATTTATGGCAAGCAGTGGCACTGTTGCTGGAAGCTGTGGGAACCATTCTCGCCGATCCGATCGCCCGGGAGCACATAGCTCCACTGGTTCGCGAGCGGTTACAAACAGCCATGGCCGGAATCGCCACCCAGCTGAAACCAAATCATTGAAGCGAGACAAATTATCCTAATAATTTAAAATCTGTTTATCTATACTCAAATTACCGCCTTGGTGAGCCTGAGTGTCCGCGTTGGGTGATTCGTTTTCATGAGTCAAAGTCCAGTAAGATCAGGCCCGATGAACGGTATAATTCACTGGAAACCTTCAACAAAATCGTAGCCACTGTGTTGCACTTCTTGGAGCGGTGACACGATCGGTTGGACGACATCAGGAGGAACGACCATGAAACGGTTCATCATAGCTGGTATTTTAGCAGTCGCGTTGAGTTGGGGCGTTAGCAGTACAGCCGTTGCTCAAATTGTCTACGGTTACACAGTGCCCAATGCGGGTGGCGTCGTAACCGGCGGCACCGTTTTGGCTCCCGGCGGCTACAGGACCTTCAACAACTACTTTTCGCCCTACACCGGCGTGATGTCCGGGCAGTTTTACTCCACCAACGTATTTGGCCAGGCGTATGGCAATTCCTACGGCTACAACCCGTGGACCGGGTTCAGCTACCGAACCGGTTTCTACCAACCCAACTTTTACATTGCCCCGTTTGGGGGTTACAACTACGGGTATGTGCGCCGTTGGTGGTAATCCGTTTCAGTTCAACCTCCCTAACCACGGCATTAGTCGCGTCTGGTGCCGTGGTTTGTGTTTCGATGCTGCGAATTATCAAGCCTCGTCGGGGGAGCAGATGACATGGAGCGGCCAAAGCACTATCGGTACAGTGGTGCGAGATGGTTCTCCCTTCGGCCCATGGAGGTTTGCCGATGCGATTGGTCTGCTCGCTTGGGTGGCTGCTGGTGGTAGCCCTGCTCGCTCATACCCAGGAGCCGGGTACCCCCGAATCTGAGACACGCTTTGGAATTCCTCTCCGGTTAAAAACCTATCCCCAGGATACGGCCAAGAAGGCACTCGCGTCAGCCATTGCCGCTTGCGAAAAACCCGATTTGGGCTATCTGCTGGCCCACCTGCTGGACCCCGGTTTTGTTGAACTGCGTATCGGCGATCGAGCCAAGCAATTCGAGGCTGCGGTTGAAATCGAGTTGGCCAATCTCCGCGATTTCCAGAACGCCAACCCCGATAAGTTCCCGGTGGCCGAGCGGGTTCCCAACGATCGTGCCAAATTTACCGCCTTGATTGTGCAACGCAGCCGGGAGCGGGCCTTCAAACAGCTCATCCGCGATGTTGAGCAAAAACTACTCGAAGATCCCCAATCGCTTAAGGACATGAAACGAATCCTCCGCGATGGGGTCTTCACCGATGAACCCAATGGCGCAGCCAAGGCGACTCACCCGGATGTCAAAAACCGAGCCTTGTACTTCAAAAAAATCGGTGATCGCTGGTTCCTGGAGAACCGCCAGGAGGACGCACCCCAAAAGCCTCCCGTCTAACCTTCCTTCGGGTCGCTCCATGGCAAGCCGCCCGATGTTCCGACCGGTATCGAATCATGATTGACCTTCGCAGCGACACAGTCACCAAACCCACCGCCGGCATGCTCCACGCTATGATGGCCGCCGACGTGGGGGACGATGTGTATGGTGAAGACCCAACGGTGAATGAACTGGAACGCCGAACCGCGGCTTGGTTCGGCATGGAGGCCGGCGTCTTTGTCCCCAGCGGCACGATGGCCAACCAGATTGCCGTCCGCTTGCATTGTCAGCCGCAAGATGAAATTCTGCTGGAAAGCACGAGTCACATTTACCTCTGGGAAGCCGGCGGTGTTGCAGCTTTGAGCGGAGTGACGTGCCGGACCCTCGACGGGCGATTTGGGCAGCTGGCGGAGACAGATTTCATCGGCAAGGTACGACCCGATGATATGCACAGCGTCCGTACTCGGCTTGTGTGTCTGGAGAATACCCACAATCGTGGTGGCGGCACGGTGTACACTCTGGAGATGGTTCAAGCGATCTCCCGGTGGGCACGTCGGTACGGACTGCAGATGCATCTGGATGGAGCCCGCATCTGGAATGCCATCGTCAAGACAGGAGTTCCACCGCATCGCTGGGGTGAATGGTTCGATACCGTAGCCGTTTGTTTCAGTAAGGGGCTCGGCGCACCGGTGGGCTCGATGCTCCTGGGTTCCAAAGCTTTAATGGATCGGGCCCGGCGGCTTCGGAAACTCCTTGGTGGAGCAATGCGCCAGGTCGGTTACCTTGCCGCTGCCTGCCAATATGCCCTGGACCATCATGTCCATCGGCTGGCCGAAGACCATGCCCATGCGCAGTTACTCGCTCAAGCCGTGCTCGATGTACCGGGTCTGTCACTCATGACACCGGAGGTGGAAACGAACCTAATTTGGGTTGAAGTCAGCCCAACGTTGGGCACAGCAGCCGAAGTGGCCCGGCGACTGCAGGCGGAGGGAATACTGGTAGCACCGCTCGAGGAACAGGTGATTCGAATGGCCACGCATCTGGATGTATCCCGCCAGCAGTGCGAGCAAGCCGCTGCAGCCATTCGGCGGTTGGCCCGACCAGTCTAATCAGGGGGATTACAGTTTCTTCTCGCGCTGCCAAGGCAACTGGCTCCAGACTTCCCAGCGATCTTCCAGCCCCAGGCGCGTCAAGTACTCCAGATCGGGTTCGACACCCTCTTCCCTACGGATAATGGCATCGGCGGCGTGGACAGCCGTCAAGGCCGTGAAGGAGGCCCCTGGGCAACCTAATGGGTTGTGGTGCCAGGCCACCGCCTCGACAAGGGCATCCGGCATCCCCCATAACCCAAGCAGATAACCGCCGACCTCGGCATGCGATGACCCAAAGACGCGTTCCTCAGCTTGGGCGGCGGTGAGGCTATCGGTTCGCATCAACGCCAGTACTTCCCGATACGGACCTGGCAATTGACTGGCGAGCATCAGGCGGCCGATGTCGTGGAACAACCCAGCCAAAGCCGATTCGCGGATGACCCGTTCCCCAGCCTGCTCGACCGTGGCAATCTCACTGGCCAGTTGCCCCACCGCCTGACTGTGCTCCCAGAGCAAATCAATCGAGAAGGGGCGAAGAGTGTTCGGATTGTAACGCGAAAACAGATCGGCAGCCAGTACGAGGGTGCGAGTGAGATCGGCACCGAGAATGCGGACCGCCTGCCCCGGAGTCGTTGCCGGTTTCCGCAACCCGACCAAAGCGGAGTTCGCCATCTGCAGCATCTTGGCAGCAATCCCGGGATCCTGAGAAACGAGTTCCCCAATGGTTGCCAAGGAGTAGTCAGGAAAGGTCAGTTCCTCCGCAATCCGGGTATAAAGCGTCGAGAGGGTGGGAATGCTCCCGATCCGGCCGATCACCGCGACGAGAGCCGGACTGGCAAGCAATTCCCGCAAACTGTGTGCGCGCTGAATGGCCGCGTAAAGTTCAACCGGATCGCACGGCTTGGGGAGCACGCGGTGCGCTAGCGAGACGAGCCGGACGAGGTTATCCTGATCACCTTGACCGGCCAACACGATGCGAACAGTTTGGGGATGCCGGCGGCGAATTTCACTGAGCAATTCGCCACAGTCGGTCCCGGCCAGTCGTGTGTCAGTGATGATGCTATCGTAAGGAGCGTTTTCCAGCCGCGTGTACGCATCTGGGCCGCTGTGCGAAAAGTGTGCTTCCCATTCATCCTGCAACGGCTCGGCCATGAGCCGCAGGACCCGTTGCAGGTTTGGATCATCTGTGATGAAGAGCACCCGACGGGTCATGATCCCGCGATCCCCCTGTTGGGCTCAAAAAAGGTGTGGTTTTCCACCTTTGCCGGGCCCCATGCCTGATGCTCAGAGAGTATCACGGTTCATCCCCAACGGGAATGCGAATCGGACTTGCCATTCGCGCCATACCCCGATCGACTACCTTCAGTAGTTCCACAGGACTGAACGGCTTGGGCAAAAACAACGCCTCGGGCAAGTCATCCAACTGGAAACCATCGGGAACGTACCCGGACATGAACACGACACCCGTTCTAGGTTGGGCCGCCCGCAGCCGCAGGGCGAGTTCACGACCATCCAGACCCGGCATGATCAAATCGGTAATTAACAGATCAATCTGCCGTAGGGGTGTCAGCAACTCCAGAGCCGCTTCGCCACGCTCGGCTTCAATCACGTCGAACCCATGGCTCTCCAGGGTTAACCGAGCCAGTCGGCGGATGCCTTCCTCATCCTCCACCAGCAGCACCTTCCGGCCACGACCAATGTTCCCCCCCGCCAAGACGTTCGACATTGCCCGCTCAGCTGACTGACTCGGACGGGTATCGGATAAGGGCAGGTCAATCTGGAACCGGGTACCGGCACCCGGGCTTGATTCCACTTCTATCCGCCCGCCCACTGCCTCGACAATCGCGTAAACTGTGGCCAGACCCAGACCGGTCCCCTGCCCGACTTCCTTGGTTGTAAAAAAGGGTTCAAAAATGTGTGCTTTCACATCCTCGGTCATCCCAATGCCAGAATCGGCAATCGTCAGTCGGGCAAAGTGTTGCAGGGCTTGACCCGATACCACCGCTGTGACCGTGGCGGTGGTAATACTCAGGGTTCCGCCGGCAGGCATGGCATCTTTGGCGTTGACTGCCAAGTTCATGATAACCTGCTCGAGTTGGCCTCGGTCGGCGCAAACCAGCACGGGTGACGGGGCTAGGCGGGCCAGGATTGAAATGCGCTCCCCAAGCAGGCGGCGGAGCAATCCAACCAGTTGATCCACAACCACGTTCAGGTCAATGACTTCCTGATGAACCGAGCGGGGCCGGCTGAAGGTCAGCAATTGTCGCGTCAAGCTGGCAGCCCGATCGGCTGCACTGTGAATATCATCAACCAGTTGGAGCAGGTCGGGGTTCTCGGGTAAGATTTGTTGCAACAGATGGGTGTTCCCCAAAATGATGGTCAGAAGGTTATTGAAGTCGTGGGCGATACCACCAGCTAAGCGGCCAATCGCCTCCATTTTCTGCGATTGCCGCAACTGATCTTCCAGTTGCTTTCGGGCCGTCAGATCTTGGTAAACACCGATCACCCCAATGACAGCACCAGTGGCATCGCGGAGAGGAACGCGACTCGTCAGCAAAGTCAGTTTTGCCCCGTTGGCCTGAGTTCGAATTTCTTCGGTATTCAGTAGCGGGGTGCCCGATTGGATGACCACGAGATCGGCGGCCCGGCCTCGGTCAGCCTCGCCAGGCTCCGGGAACAGTTCGAAATCGGTTCGCCCAATCACCTCGCCGGGCACAGTCATGCCCAAATCCTGGGCAACCTGATAATTACACCCCAGGTAAATCGACGCGCGGTCTTTCCAGTAGACCCCGCAGGGGATGTGGGCCAAGACATGCCGAAGCAGTTCCTCGCGCTGGCGGAGAGCTTGCTCAGCTCGGCGGCGGTCGGTCAAGTCGCTACCCACAATGAGCCGCGCCGGACGATCCCCGAGCATGACTCGACAGCATGACGCTTCTATGGCCAGAACAATGCCTGCTTTGGTCCGGTGCCGCCATTGTACGGTCTGGGCGAGTTCCGGGTCGCTTCCGAAAAAGCGTAGCGCATCCTCGGTAGGGACAACGTCGTGTACTGTCAGGGACAAAAACTCGTCCAGACTGTAACCATATTGTCGCGTGGCAGCCTCGTTGACAGCCAGAAAGCGGCCGGTCTGCTCATCAAAGGCCCACGCCGGGTGGGGATTCACGTCGAAGAGCCGACGGTAATACGCTTCTGCGGGGCTGGCACTGAGTGCGGGGCTAATGGACATAGGGCCTCGGAACTCAGCAGTGGAACGAAGTTTCGTGCTACATGCCGAAAGCCCGACGTCGAACCTTACGGGCAGAGTGGTAGCACAGCCCGCTCCTTCATCGGTCGGTACAGAGAATATCGTCGATGTGTCGGAATTTTTGCCGCCTGGTTGCCACGAACAATTTCGGCGACATAAGAAGTGCAGGCACCGCGGAACAAATCAACAAGTTGCTCATCCCGCGGCGCAACGGTACAAACGGAAAAACCCCGACTCAGCGGTTTATCAGCCCGCCGCGGGGGACACATAACCGGTACGAATTGTGGCTGTCTCGCCGGAAGCCGCAGCCGGCACGGCCAGCGCATGACGAACGACCTTCGGTTCCCGGAAGAACAAATAGCCGACCGTCGCTCCGATGATCGAGGCCAGGGTCAACATGCCCACAGCACACATAGCCGAGACCGCAACGATTTCCCAGAACTCAAGACCGGCGGGTGAATACATCGTGAATCCTCCCAGCCCGCTGCGGTGAGTAGCGATGTCAGGCCGGCGGGCAAAGGCGAGACATCGGGTCAAATTCGCGTTACGAAGTCGGGTTTGGACTCGCTGATCGCGCGCATGCAATGCATAATCGGGCATATGGCACTGCTTCAAGCCGCTGCCGGCTAATGGCACGACCGCAGGATTCGCAGATTCCGAACGTGCCTGCTTCCAGTCGGCAGAGCGCCGCCCGCGATTCAGATAAGATTTGCTCCTCGGTTAGCAGCAAGCTGCGGGCCACCTCTTCATCGCTCTCTGTGCTTGTGGGAACCGACTCGTGCCCGGGCGAGACGGCCGCGGCACCTTCCAAGCCCGTGGGCCGTAAGACTTCCGCTTCTAACTGCGTCACATTGCCCGAAACCCGAGCAACCAAGTCCTGCAGTTGTTGACGAAACATCAAGCGATCAGCTTTCGAAAGGGCAGCCCGAATCATGCGAGTCTCCGGCAACAAACGGTGCCAGCCCCTTTGCCTGGCAAATCCGGACAAATCAATCCGCAATTGACTGTGGTCAATCTGTGCAATCTCTGTGCCGTTAACCGAGAGGAGCAAAATTGGACCTCTATCAGTTCTAGTTGATCCCATTTACTCCGCGATTGGTGAGTCTGCTGGCGGTGAATTCGCAGCGGCCGGTGGTGATGAGCGGCTTAACGGGGTGTGCGATCTGGACACAGTCCTGTGTCAGTTAAGCACAGTCGTAGACGAAGTCGTCACTTGAAGAAAAGGATAATGAGATCGACGGCAAATAAGAGCACAATGATCGCCTCCAGCCAAAGCATACGCTGATCGTAGAGGTCGCCTTGGGCCATGGTGTACAGTCGATCAAGTTCGGCCAACCGCAAATCGACACTGGCTCGCCACTGATCCAAATGAAAGCGTTCGCGCGCCATCAGGTAAATCCGGGCCAAATGCCAATCACCGACGAACTTGGTAATATGAGTAACTTCATCGGCCAGCCGAGCAAAATCGACACGCAACCGCCGGAGCGTACCTAAAATGCCGGTTGCTGTACCAAACCACCAACGATGTCTGCCGACATCGTCGTAAGCCCGCTCAAGGTAATGGTCTAACGTCCGGTCCATCCAGCGGAACTCTTCCAGTTGGAGATTGGCTAATTCCAAGACGAAGAGCACATCGTGAGCAGCGCTGACCAGATCAATCAGGAGGGCCGCATCCCAGTCGATCACAACCACATCGGTATTCTCAAACGAACGCCTTAACCGCAGAACTTCGGCGACCTGGGCAACGCTGAGACGCTCAGCGGGGGTTTGTGTCAACAACCCCGCAACTTCTCGTTCGTGTTGAGCCAGCCATCGGTTGGCATCGCGTTCGGCCCCAAGTTGCGTGAAGCAGAAAACCGTGTACGCTTCCGGATCGGTGGGCAATCCGGGGGCGAGGAGTGCGTCATGGAGTTGCTGATAAACACGGTTGCACTCGTCCCGCGCCACTTGATCGAAGGGCCGGCCATCATCGAGCCGAGGGGTGTGGAACGGGCTGAGCTCAGCAAGGGTATTGCAGTGGAACGCCACTCGCAGGATGATACTAATTACGCCCACTTCGTAGATGCGGATCAGTATGCCCACCGGCGCGGCCTGGTATCGCACGTCCAGTGGTACCTCCAGAGACAGGGGCTTGGAAACCGGAACATTGCGTGGCGCGGGGCTGTCTCGGTGAGCCACAAACGGCACCGATTGTCCCGCGAACAACTCGGCTACGCGGTTGAGGCGGATTTCGTTGGCAACGTCGAAGGCATAAAGGAACACCACCTCGCCATGCAGCAAGGCGGTCTCTGATGATTCGCCAATTGGCATGGGGCCAAATACCTCATGAACTGCTAAGTGACACCAAAACAGGAGCTTTCACCGTCAGGACCGGGCAGCTGGCCTTGCGGAGAACCGACTCGGCAACGCTGCCCAGGAGCAACCGGGCCAGACCCGTAGTTCCGTGGGTTCCCATCACGATGAGATCAACATTCTGGCTTTGAGCCGTTTTGAGAATCTGTTCAGCGGGGTCCCCGTCCAATAGGTGGTGTTCCACCGTGATCCGTGGATCAGTGGGTCGAACGTCCGCCAACCGTGCCCGTAATTCGAGAGGGTTTTCGACTGGCACGCCCACCGCAATTCCGTCCGGAGCGTAGATCGGGGTCGGGCGGTTGACGTGAACGATCAGCAATTGAGCCTGATAATCCCGAGCTAGGGCGCAAGCCAACTCAAATGCCGCTCGGGACTGATCCGAGAAATCAGTGGGGTGGAGGATCTTACGGATGCTGAACATGACCAGTTCTCCGGAATCGAGGCACGGAATGGAACAGCGCAGTTTCTCCGGGCAAATGGGGTGCCAACCCTGAGAGTGCTTAGCCACTCGCTGGTGAGTGCCGGTCGAGTGGTCGCTGCGTGCCATTCTCGGGGATTAGCCAGCACAGCGGAAGGCCCAACAACAAAGTTGCCAGGCTGAGCAAAGCCGGCCCACGGCGCTCCGGTTCACTGAGGGCGTAGCCCACCGTCCAAATAGTCAGAAAGAGGTAGGCAAGGGGAGGTAGCGGATAAGCAGGCAGACGATAGGGGTGAGAAAGCCCGACTCGTCGGCGTAGCGGAAACACGCTGGCGACCGTCAAGCCCGAGAGGACAACCAATCCGATGGCTGCATAATCGAGCAGTTCACGGAATGTGCCAGCCCAAACCAGCCCAATGGCAATCGCAGCCTGGGTAACAATCGCCAGAGCCGGAGTACCCCGAACCGGGTGTAGGCGGGCGGCAAAGCGAGGGAAAACACCATCTCGGGCCATCGCAAAGGCAATGCGCGGACCAGTCAGCATGAAAGCACTCACCGAGGCAATCAAACAAAGCCCCAAGGCAGCTGAAATCACCTGGGCCGTTGTCTCACCAAACAGAGCCACGACGGCTAACTCAGCAACCCGTTTCACTTCATTGTCGGACTTTTCCTGTAAGGTCGCGGGATTGAGGGCATAAACATAGGTGAGATTTACCAGGAGGTACAAAACCGTGACAGTCGCGGCTCCGCCAATCAAGCATCGGGGCAGAATGCGACTGGGATCGCGAATTTCTCCTGCCAGATAGCCCGCTGCATTCCAGCCGGCGTAGGCGTAGCTCACATAAATAAGCCCAATGGCAAGCGCCGACCATTGCGGACCCGTGGGCCAGCCACCGACCGCCAGATGGCTCCAGTTACCCTGACCAAAGAGGATACCACCCACAGCCAATCCCAACAAAATTGTTGCTGTCAGGATTGTGGCGACCAGTTGCAACCAGGTACTTGGCCGATGGCCTTGGGTGTGGATAACGGTTACCACCAGGATCAGAACCGTCGCTCCAGTCGGTACGAGGCTAGCCAACAGCCCGCTGGGTAGCACCGATTCCAGATTAGCCAGATACGGTTGCAGGAGGTACGTCAGGGCCAGATGAGCAACAACAGCTGTGGGGGCCGCGAAGCCCAGGACGAACGTGGCCCAGCCCGATACAAACCCCGCCTCACGGCCGTAGGCCTCCCGGGCGAAAACGTAATCTCCCCCCGAGTGCGGCAGCGCGGTTGCCAGTTCGGCTACCGTCAAGGCTCCACAGATGGCCAGCACCCCACCCACTGCCCAGAGCACAAGCAGAGCAATCGGGTTGCCGGTGTCCCGTAACGTGTATCCCGATGTGGTGAGGATGCCGGCTCCAATCATACTCCCGACCACGACAAAATGGCCGGCCCAATAACCAAAGCGGCGGTGCTCGTGGAGCGAACGGGAATTGCTGTCCGGCACCTGGAGCGTGTCTGCCACGGGGCACCTGAATTCAGACGCATGTTTGAAGGGATAGCCTACCGGCAAGGACCAAAGCGATGCGACTCGGTTGCTGCATGCTATCCCCACCGTGAAAATCGTATCGGTCACGAAGAATCGAATGTCTCTTGTCCTTAATCGAATAATATCAGAAGGAGCGGTATGCCATCGCTCCAATCACGAAGGATTGGCTTTCGATGTTCAGTTCATTCAAATTGGGGAAATTTTTCGGAATTGATCTTTACGTGCATGCGACATTCTGGTTGCTGCCCTTTATTGTGCTCGTCAGTGGTTTGATGGCCGGCAGTGGGCTGGATGCCATCGCGGAAGACCTGGCGTTTCTGTTTGCCATCTTCGGCTGCGTGGTGCTACATGAAGTCGGGCATGCGTTGGCAGCCAAGGCTTATGGCATCGGCACGCGGGATATTACCTTGTACCCCGTAGGAGGAGTGGCCTCACTTGACCATATGCCCGAAAAACCGGGCCGTGAGATTGCCATTGCCCTGGCCGGCCCGGCCGTGAACCTGGTGATCGCGGCGGCTCTGTTTAGTGGCTTGCTCCTCGGGCAGGTTATCAATCCGTTGCCACTAACCCATCTGTCCGAGCTTTCGACCGCGGATGCTTTTTTGGTCAAGTTGCTAGCAGCCAATTTGGTCTTGGCCCTGTTCAACCTGTTGCCGGCGTTTCCGATGGATGGAGGGCGTGTGCTCCGCGCACTGCTGGCCATTTGGATGACCCGTCTGCGGGCCACGGAGCTGGCAGTTGCGGTTGGGTCGGTGGTTGCCGTGGGCCTGGTGCTCCTCGGGTTGCTGACTCCTAATCTAGCTTTGGTCGCCGTTGCGATCGTCGTGTTCTTTCTGGGACAAGCTGAACTGACCACAGTGCGCATGCAGGCAGCAACCCGAGAATGGGGACGGGTGGCCACGGAGTTTTTCAGGCCACCAGATCTGGATTCGGTTATTCCACCGGTCAGTCGGGGATTCACGGGGTTGCTTTGGGACGCGGATCGCCGGGTGTGGCTGCAGTACCACGATGGCAAAGTGGTACGGGTAATTGATTCACACTATTAATCCCGAGTGATCCAACTCTTGAGTGGCAGGGGCCCTACCGGCCACTCAAGAGTTATTCGCCCAGTGGCCGATCCCAGTCGGCAAGTTGACGGCGCAATTCTTCAAAGTCTAGACCAGGGCCAAGGCGAATTGCATGGTCGGCTGAGAGATCACGGGTGCGGCTAGCCCGCATGGCTTCCTCCAGTCGGCGGACCCAGACGGGAACATCAAGCCCTACGCCACTGACATGCTCGGCCAGCGGTTCCACGGCAGCACGCAGACGACGGAAGGCGGGGTTGTCCTCGCCGTGGCCGGCTCGGGCTGCCTCGGCCGCCGGAGCCACCCGGGCCGCAGCCTGATCAATTTCCAGTGGTAACAGGAAGCGTTCTTCGAGCCGATCCCGGATTGTGCGCAATTTCACCCCGTATCGCGTCTCCAAAGCCCCAAGACGATCAAGTAAGTCCTCGGCCAAGCCTGCGGTTTTGTCGGCAATGAACTCTCGCCACTTGGCCGCGAGTTCATCGTGACCACGTTTGCAGAGAACTTCATGAGCTAGCGCCAGAGGTCGTAGTCGCCAGGCGTAGCGGTCGTAGCGCACCTTGACACGAAGGAAGTCCAAAAGAATGTGAATATTTTCCCCGTAGTCGGATTGCGTGGTCGTCGTGTTGTAGTCGCGATATTCATCGTAATGCTCGACCAGGGCTTGTAACACCACCTCGGCGGAACGAGCCGTACGGGTGCGATCAATCTCGCCGCTCACCCAGTCGTCCAGTAGCTTGGGCCGCTTATCGACATCATCGCGATTTGCCTCATGGTCCAGCCAGGAGGCGACACCCCGCGCCAGGATACCCCGCATGTTGGACAAGCCAAGGAAGGGCACGGTAAACAAATCACTGCCGTACGCCTTCACGAACTTGCGAACCGGTTCCCAGTCGTCATCATCGGTCACGGATTCGAGAACGGACAACCGTAACGACTGGCTGTGTTGAACCCATAATTCCTGGAATGCCTCGGCCAACTGCAACAACATACTCGAGAGGGGACCATCCGTTCCGGCATCCTCGCCCCAATCGGCAGCGGCCACCAAAAGTGTCTCGACGACGCCAGTTAACGCCGTGCGGAAGAGTTGATCGAAGCTACTGACCCTACGGCCATCGGGTGGATTGTTCCATTCCATTTGCCGAGCCAGCTTGGTCAACTGGAATGTTTCGCGCAACAAACCAATCCGCGGGAGTCGGGTAAGCAGATCTTCGAAAACGTGCAGGGCGGTCTGTGCGCGCAGGACTTCATGCGGTTTACCGCCATCAGAGGGGGGGCAATAAAGTAACGGCTCACTGCGGAACAACGTTACAAAGCCAGGCAAAATCTTGCGCACTGCGGCGGCATCACCCTGGCTCAGAGAGCGATCCAGACGGGTGAGAATCGCTTCCCAGGGGGGGGGACCACTGACTTGACCCCGTTCGCGATTCGGCTCGGCCGCCGGAGGTAGTTCCGGTCCCGGATTGAGGACCGAAGCCAGGGCCCGGGCGGCCCGACCCATTTCCACGCAGGCCGACACGCCCAATTCCAGCAGATGTCCCTTGAGTGCTCTTCGCCGGTCAAACTCAATCATGGCCTCGTGGCCACCCGTCGGATCAGGGATTGGGATGGCCGTCACTCGGTCCAGGAAGCCAACCAACGCTTCATGGATTCGCCGAGCCATGATCAGCCAGGCAGCCATCGCTTCCTGGGTTGCACCATCATCCGGAGGCCAAAGTTCTGGTCGTGCCGCCAGCCGCCACAATTTGGCGACGGCATGAAGAAAGCGGAGTCGTTCTTCAAGCAAGTCGGATTGGCTTTCCAGGGGGAAATCGTGGTGTTGGCGTTCCGGTGGGCTTCCACCGGCCACGGCAGCGTCTTCGCCATCATCAGCCGAATCCCGGTAAGTCACACCTTCGTAAGCCGACTCGAACTCAGTTCCCTCCGCTGGTTGTTCGTCCACACTTGGTGTTTCGTGGAGCCAGTCAGCGGGTGTTAGCCAATCTTCGTTGGCATTCGCTTCGAGTAATTCAAAGAAACGACGGACGAGGGCGGCCCGGGCCGAAGCCGGAACCACCTCCGCTGCCACGACACCCCGAACCCATTGTTCACAGAGTGATTCGAATGAGGCTGAGGGATCTTCCAGCGGTACCGAGTCGTTTTCCGATAGCCAGGTCATCAGTAAGGCCATGGCCGCTCGGAATTCCTGCCGGGCGATCAACGGTTCAATCACTTGGGCGAACGCAGCGGGGCTAGTGAACCCCTCGCGGTGTTGGCGCCAGAACCCGATGTCGTTGGAAGTGGGAGCCCGCTTGGACCAAGCATTGAGCGAGGTCGCGACATGTTGCGCGGCATCGACTCGTTCGGCTCCAACAACTCGCGGTAAGTCGCTGACCGTGGCGGTGGCATACTTGTCCCACCAGTTCGCGAGGTCCCGCATCCCGGCCATGAGCCGCTGGCGAGTGGGTTCGTCATCGGCGACTGCAGCTGCTGCCGCCGCTTTGGCGTAAAGGTCAAATTGCCGGCCTATCTGATGGATGAGTTCCTCGGCTCGTGGATCGCGGACGGTATCTTCGCGGCCGGGGAAGATTGGGTAAAGGCCTTGATAGCCGAGGATGTTCCAGGGGTCGATTAAGGCCCCACAATCGATTCCCCGGCGCAACAGATCTTCAACCTCTGCAAGCAAGCGGGCAGCCTCTGCAGGGCGACCCCGATCGGCGGCAAACCCTGCTTCCGTCTGGCGAATGCGAATCTCGGTCCCGAATCGCACGGCAGGAGCCGCGATCTTGCTCGCTTGCTGGCGGGCAGCTGTGGGGTAACCCATCGCTGCGTAAAGCTGGGCCAGACGCCGGTCCTGCAAGTGGGCGGCCCGCTGCGTGGCGATCGCCTGATTGAGGTATTGCCGCACGCCGGCGAAGGGCTGCTGACGTTTTTCCGCTTCCTCCCGGAGGCGCGCGCCATGCGAACCGGGCAATGCCTTCAACAGTCGTTGATAAAACGCATCCCGATACCGAGCGATGCGCGGCACCAACTTCGAAAGAGTGACGGACGAGTCATGATACGTTGGGCCAGCTCCACAAACGCCAGCCCCCATCAAAATGGTGCCGGCGAGCACAGCCGCCGCCTCAAAAAGCCGCTCGGCTGGATCGGAGTAACCGGTTATTGGCACCCCCGGTTCGCCTTGGGGTTTGACCCAGGTCAACAGCGTGTCGAGGGTCATCTGCCGCAACACGAATCGCCGGTAAAAGCCGCGGTTGTCGATCGTGTGCGGGTCCCATTCCCCAAAGAGCACATTGGGCCGTTTGTTGATCGGGTGGAAATGATCATGGGCCCGCGGGTCGAAAGCCAGTTCGTCCAGGTGATCCGGGATGAAACTGGCTTCTTCAAGCAACACGGGGTCCGTTTTGGCCAGTAGCTCCAACGCCGGCCGGATGAGGTCGGCATACTTCCCCATCGCCACACCGGCATCCTTGAGATAAATGGGAACCGGCCGTACCTTTTCGTGGGGATAAAAGTCGGTGTTCGGTCGAGTTTCGAGCAATGCGATTGGACGGTAACCCACGTAATCGTTGAGTAAATGAATCGCACCATTGACCAGATGATCCAGGTCATCCCAGGGCCCACCGACCCGCAGCACGGCCTCACACGCCCGGGTGAGAAAAAACGGCGTAAACAGGTCGGCATCCGGCTGGTGCGCTAACAAGTTGGAGTGGTGTGCGCGGTACGCTGGGGGCAACCGAACCAGGGCAGCTTCAATCACCGCGCGAGCCTGGGTGTTCTCGCGAAAAGCAACCGCACCGGAGTTAGCCAGTTCGCTGAGTGCCTGCCTCAACCAATCCGCCAACGCCAACCACGGGGCTGGCTCACCGGAACTTTGTAGGAAACCTGCGGCTTGGGCCAGTCCCTTCTGAAACTTAGGGTCCGGGCGACCGTCCGAAAAATTGAGATAGCCCAGCAACTTGGCCGGGTCAGTCTTGCGAGCAAGTTCGTAAAAAATTCCATCCATCCGCGGCTGGTCCTTTCCCCCCAGTTCGCACCCCTGGGTACCACTATTCAGCATAAAACAACGCAGGCCGTAGACAAAGCCCACGCTCCTTCGATGAGGGGCTTTCTTGCCTAACCTGTTACAGGATCGTTAGACATGGCATCGCCGATTCGACTGGTTGTTCTCATTTCTGGAGGCGGAACCACCCTGCAGAACCTTCTGGACCGAATCGCCGCCGGCACTCTGAACGCGGTTATAGTTGGAGTTGTGTCGAGTGGAGCAAAGGTCTTGGGTGTGGAGCGAGCCCAGCGAGCCGGGTTGCCGGTGACGGTGGTTCTGCGCAAACCAGCTCAAAGCTTTGGAGATCGGGTTTGGACGGCCGTTCGAGCGTACAACCCCGATCTCGTTTGCCTGGCTGGATGGCTCCACTTGTTGCCTATCCCGAATGACTTCCGACTTCGGGTGTTGAACATTCACCCGGCTTTACTTCCGGCATTTGGCGGCAAGGGGCTGTATGGCCATCATGTTCATGAAGCAGTTTTAGCGTACGGTACTAAGGTCAGTGGTTGTACCGTACACTTTGCCGACGATACTTACGACACGGGGCCAATTCTGGTCCAGAAGTGCGTACCCGTGCTGGAGAGTGATACACCCTCCACCTTGGCTGCCCGGGTCTTTCAAGCCGAGTGTCAGGCTTATCCCGAAGCCATCGAACTAATCGCCGCTGGTCGTGTAACTGTCCTCGGACGACGAGTTGTCATTACCGAATAAGAGTTGCTCAGATTCAAGTGGGCTACAAAGCAGTCTTTGGCTTCCCAACTTCATTCCTTCGAGGATGCACACTGTGTATCGTTACACACTCCTACTGACTCTGCTGGTCATGCCGGCCCAAGTGCTGGGTATCGATCCCAAGGCCGCAACGCCACCAGTTGCCAAGAAACAGGCTCACAAGACCGTGCTGCACGGCGATAGCCTCATCGACCACTATTTCTGGATGAAAGAGAAGTCCAACCCCGAAGTTATCAAGCACCTCGAAGCGGAGAATGCCTACGCCGCTGCTGTGATGAAACCCACAGAGGCGCTTCAGGAATCGCTTTACAAGGAGTATCTCGCCCGAATCAAGCAGACCGATCTCAGCGTACCTTACCGGAAGGGTGGCTACTGGTATTACACGCGCACCGTTGCGGGCAAACAGTACCCCATCTACTGCCGCAAGAAGGACAGATTGGACGCGGCCGAGGAAGTCATGCTCGATGCCAACGAACTGGCACAAGGCGAAAAGTTCTTGAGCGTAGCCGGCCTGGAAGTCAGCGATGATGGCCAATTGCTGGCTTTCCGTACGGATACAACCGGTTTCCGCGACTATTACCTGTCGGTCAAAGATCTCCGCACGGGCAAAGTGCTGGAAAACCGGTTCGTGAAAGCCTCTCAGGCGGAGTGGGCGGCGGATAATCGAACCCTATTTTACGTCACCGAAGATGCCGCCAAGCGACCACACAAGCTGTGGCGGCACACACTCGGCGACCCGCGGGACCAGGATACGCTGGTTTATGAAGAGAAGGACGAGTTGTTCCGCGTCGGTGTGGGGAAGTCCCGCGATGGCCAATACTTGTTTCGGACTTCTCGCAGCGCAACCACAACCGAGCAGGCTTACCTATCAGCTAACAAGCCAACTGCCGCCTGGAAGGTGATCGCCCCGCGGCAGGAGGGTCACGACTACGCCGCCGAACACCGTGACGGGCAATTCTACATCCGAACCAACCGCCATCGCTCGACGAATTTCAAGATCATGACCTGCCCCGTTACCGACACGACTTTCTCGAATTGGAAGGACTTCATTCCTTACGACCCGGCCGTGATGGTGACGAACATCGCCGTGTTCCGAAACTTTGCTGTGGTCTCGGAACGACAAGATGGCAATCCACATCTCCGGGTGATCGACCTTCAAACTGGTAAGCAGCACCGGATGGAGTTCCCGGAACCGGTGTACACAGCGACTTTGGGAGCTAATCCCGAGTTTGACACCACCGCTGTGCAGGTGAGCTATACTTCTCTTGTGACACCAACTTCGGTGTACGAGTACGATCTGACCACGCGGCAACGGAAACTGCTGAAGCGGACCGAGGTACCTGGCGGCTACAACCCCGAGGACTATGTCTCGGAACGGGTCTTCGCAACCGCGACAGATGGCACCAAGGTGCCAATCTCACTGGTCTATAAAAAGGGTGTACCGCGGGATGGCACAGCTCCTTGCCTGCTGTACGGCTACGGTTCTTATGGAGCAACCCTTCCCGTGGGCTTCAATGCCACTCGTCTGGCGTTACTCGATCGCGGCGTAATCTACGCGCAGGCCCACATCCGCGGCGGCTCTGACTTGGGCCGACAATGGTATGACGACGGCAAGATGCTCAAAAAGATGAATACCTTCACCGATTTCATTGCCTGTGCCGACTATCTGGTGAAGGAAAAATACTGCGACCGCAATCGCCTCGCCATTCAGGGCGGCAGTGCTGGCGGTTTACTCGTGGGAGCGGTGATCAACCTGCGACCCGACCTGTGCAAGGCAGCGGTGCTGCAAGTGCCCTTCGTGGATGTGATCAATACCATGCTCGACGAGTCATTGCCACTAACGATCCAGGAGTTTCTGGAGTGGGGTAACCCCAAGAAGAAGGACGAATACGTTTACCTGAAGACGTACTGCCCGTACACGAATCTGAAAAAAGCCCAGTACCCTGCCATCCTGGTCACCACTTCTCTCAATGACAGTCAGGTGATGTATCACGAGCCGATGAAATACGTGGCCAAACAGCGTGAGCTGAACCCCAATGGCATCGTCGTTTTCAAGTGCAACATGGCCGGTGGGCACGGCGGTTCATCGGGACGCTACGATGCCTTCAAGGAGCAGGCCTTCGTCATGGCCTTCGTGCTGGATCAGTTGGGTATCACGAAGTAAGGTGTTTGGCGAATTTCTCTGGAGCGTGCGCACCGCGCTTTGCTCGTCAGTAAGCGGGTCGATCGTCCGTGTTGAACCGAGCGTGATCCGATTCAGGCGGCACGGCCCGTTTCCGGCTCTAGCCCCGCGAGACTCCTTTCATACCTCGAACGTGCCCAGATCGTGGGTGACCGGCTCGCCGAGATTGTCCCGCTTTTGGAAGTCAAGATCGCGAAACACCGGTGTGCGGAAAATCTCCTGATTTTCCTGATACACCACTAGATAGATATCCGGTTTGCGCTCCAATGGCGAATCACTGCCAGCTGCATCATAAAGATCGAACGTGCATTGCACTTGTCCGTTGGCGTCAAGCCGCGGTTCACCCAGTTTGTCGTCCTTGAAAATGTCTTTGTCAAATAACTTCACCATGTAACGGCCGCTCACGCCGGAAAGGGGTTGTCTGTCGGCCTTGCGGATAAAGCGGGCTTTGACTTTGCCGATGCGATACAGCGGGAACAGGCCAGTGAGGCTTTTCCAGAAGCTGTGTCGACGATCCGCCTGTTCGTCTTTGGCCATGGCAAAGAATTGCTCGAGTACATCAAGTTCGCCACCATCCAACCAGATGCCGTCACACTTCGGGCAGTTGTCGATGAGCACCTGAGAACAGTAAGCGTATTCTCGAGGGACCAGTTCCGTGGAACAGCGAGGGCAAGCAATCCGCGGTTGAGCTTTTTGACGGGCCAGTTCATAGGCCCGCGCAACCGAGTAGATGTCGCTGGGGAGGCGAGAATCGGACGAGGTAGGAAGTTGCTGGATCCGCTCCAACTCGCCGCGGTCGAGCCACAGGCCCTGACAACTGGGGCAGCGATCAACACGAAACACACCGTGGTAATCTTGCTCGATCAGCGTGGTTCCATCCCGGGGACACTTCAGCATATCACGGCCCTCTCGTTCGGTTTGGTAGGCGTCGCCCTGGAGAGTCTTGAAAATCGAGCAAGGAATCCAGTCGTCAGGTTTGCCAGACGAGCACTTCTCCCTGCCCAGGCACAGCGGCATCTCCCGCATAGCGTTGATACTCGCCGGTGCTGGGAAGTACGAATCCCCTTGCCGCCAGATACTTCGCATAAATCCGGAGGAAAGTGGGCTGATAGTGACACGCTCGGGAGAAGGTGGGTAACAACCGGAGAGGTTGGAGGCTGATAATGGTGCCGCGCTGCATCCAGGCTCCGGTCCGCAACTCCGCTCCGCTCATCAAAACGATGGTGCCGCCCTTCATCTGCAAACCCGCAAAGTCGCGTACCGGGCCGCGCACAGCAATCAAACCCCGTTTCATGCGCATGCCGAGTTCAATACCAGCTGAGCCTTCAACCAGAATCGTGCCGCCGCTCATGCCGGAGGGACTGCCACGATAGGCGGAGCCCAACTGGCTGCCTGCATTCCCATGGATATGGATGATACCTCCGGCCATCTCCCCGCCGACCCAATCCGAAGCATGGCCCATAACCTCAATGGCTCCACCCGTCATGTATGCTCCCAGGTGCATACCGGCGTTGCCCACGACGCGGATCCGGCCACGCGACATTCCCCGACCGATCCACTTCACCTTGCTCAGATCGCCATGCAGTTCGATCGTCTCAGAACCATCACCAGCTACGTCGAAGAATTCAGCAAGTCGGCGTTGCCGCTTCCCAAGATACACTGGTAGATCGCCGATTGCGGTGAACTGAAGTGGTGCCAGAACATCCGGAGAAAGGCACTCGGCCTCAAGAGGCACGGTCAGCGGCTGTTTGAGCGTCAGTGTGAGCATCAGGCGTGGCCACTTGATCCTAAAGGTGGAATCGCGGACTGATCAACGGAACCCTCACCGATCGACACCGAGCCGTCATTAGCGGTTGCCCCGAACATGTTCGGTCATCGCTTGCAGCGCCGGCAGCAAATGAAGCGCAGCGCCAACGTGGGTGGCATCAATCCAGATGATTTTCTGTTTACCGCTCGCCTCCCAAAGAGCCTGGCCGGCGGAGGGTGGTACAACATCGTCCCGACTTGCACAGATCATCAGTACATTCTTCGAACGCAACTGAGGAGCATAAGTCAGGGGATCAACTGGGGCCAGCACGGCCTTCAACGCGGGTTTGCCTCCAAGTAGGTCGACCACCGGCCGAAACGGCTTAGCCTGCGGGTGATCATAGTAAGCATCAACCAGTCCCCCGCCGCCCAGCAACAAACAGACATTCGTGATTCGAGGTTCGTTGGCAGCGGCGATAGCTCCGACGAGACTACCCAGACTGGTGCCCACAATGCCGATGTTCGCGGTATCCACCTCCGGCCGACTAGCCAACCAAGCGACAGCGCAGCGGATATCCAGCACGGTTTGTTTGACGCTCTCGATGGTGTTGGGGATATTCGGAGACAGCAAACGAGTCGTGCTACCCGGTGGGCGGCGGGGGCCATAGTGTGCCATATAAACCACCATCGCCCCCACCCCGTGCTGAGCCATCCACATGGCCTCGCCACGAGCCACCAACGCATCTCCTTGCAAAATATCCAGCACAATAACCGTTGGGAACGGTCCCCGACCGGTTGGCATGAAGTATTCACAATGCACTGTGTTGTTCTCGGGTATCGACGATTGCACCGGAGAGGGGAAATTCAAGTTGTAGACTTTGACGCCACTGTGGCGCAAGTCGTGACGAAGCGAGAGCGTGTAGGTGAACGTCGTGCGCGGCAAGCGGTAAAACTCCGCAACGCCACACCTGGCATCATCTTTGCATTCGACGGTGCAAGTGCCGACCTGAGGAGAAGCATCCGCCGCGGTGACCGGGTTAACAGTCAGCAACACCAGCAAGTTCACCAGCCCGAAGGCAGTGTGAGAGGTCATCGCACGAACTCCGGAAACTCAAGAGGTCAATCACAGGTAATTGTTGAATGATAACTGAGAAGAGCTGATGGGGTAAGCCAAAATGATGTCAGTTGTAAGCCGGAGTAAGCTGCAAAACCCGTGTCGGTTTCGCAGCTTTTCGCGATGGTTGACCTGTTAACGGCGAATCCGTTGTATGACCGGCATCATTGGCGTGTTGTAGTTCTTGTAATGGGTGGATGGGAACAGATTCGGGCTGGGTAATGGACTAGGCCCGCTTTGGGTGTGCGGAACAATAATCTTTTTGCTGAAAAGATTGTTAATTGTCTTGACGTACCCGTTGTTGTCAATTGCCCCAGCTGTGAACTGACCGATTGAATCAATGGTTCGGGCCACCAGGTTCGCACTCGTTTGGCTTGGTTGCACCACAAGCTTCTGAGTATCAATTGGCTTGAACACAATGTCTCCGGCGGCGACCGGGCTGGCAGTCACCAACACTATTGCCCCAACAATCCACAAAGAGTTCTTCATTGCTGGGCCTCCCACGACGCAACTGCCCACGGCTCCGTACCGGTGCTGCCGCGCCCCAAACAGTCGTGCTTTCATTACCGCTATCAAAACCGTTATCGAAGCGGGGCTAATACCAATTCCAAACGACTTGTCAACTCCAGAATCCGGGATTTTCGTCGTAATCGTGTAACTCGATGCACGGCTAACTGACTCACTGGAATCTCTCGATTGACCAGTTTCCGGCCTCTGCGTATGGTCTCGCGACTTGCCGGAGTTCCCGGGGCTTTCCTCGGCCGGCGCTCAGAATGGGTGGCGGATGCTGCTGCGGAGTTGGGTAATCCGAGGACTGATCCTGACGGGGGTGGCCGTTATTGCCGCCTTGGGTTGGTTGGCTAGTTCCTGGGTTAGCCCGGAACATGTGCGGACCCAAGTCATCGCACATCTGAGTGAACAGTTTGAAGGGGCCGATATCCAGGTCGGCTCCGCTTACATGCGGATACTCGGGGGCATTGCCGTTACCGATGTCAAGATCACGCGCCGTGGTACCCAAGGGGAAACACCTCTCGTGTTAGTCCCCACGGGCATTCTATTTCATGACAAGGAACAACTCAACCGTGGCCGCCTGGTCATCAAAAAGGTCGAACTCCAGAACCCAGAATTCCATCTGGAACGCAACCCCGATGGCCGGTGGAATGTCGAAGGCCTGTTCAAGCCCGGACCCCTCGACCGCTCGCTGCCAACGCTGGTCATCAAGGGGGGCACCATTCACTTGATCGATCACGGCCCAGAACCCCTTCCACCGCTGATCCTGACCGAAACCAGCTTCACCTTGCTCAACGACCCGTTACCGATCCTTGCTGTGCAGGCCAAGGGTATTGCTAAGGGTTTTGGTCCGGTGACGGCCCGGGCCCGGTTGAACCGTATCAACGGGGCGCTTTCGGTGGGTGTTGAGCTGCCCGAGTTTCCTTTGGGGGAAGTGGCAGCGGGGCTAGCCGACCGCTTCGCCCCGGAACTCGCACCGCACTTGGTGGGTCTGACAGCCACGGCAGCTATTTCGGCCGACCTTACTTACACACCGGAAGCCACTCAGAAGTGGCATCACGATGTACGGGTTGATCTGAAAGAGGCCCGGTTCACTCATCCCGATGTGCCCTGGCCCATTGAGCAGATCGTGGCGGCAGTGCGGATCGTGAATGGGCGGGTCAAGGTCGAGGAATTGACTGCCAGGGTGAATCGGGCACGGGTGAAGCTGTTCCTGGAAACGCGGACCGATGCCCTGATTGCCGGCCGTGAGCCGTTGTCCGACAGCTCTGACGATCCCATTCGCCGCATGGAAGATTACCTGCAGCGGCTCGATGTGTCCGTCACCGGTGTCACAATTGATGAGACAGTCTTCAAACACATCCCGGAGAAGATGCAACGGCTACGGGAGATGTTCGCACCGGTGGGGCAAGTCGATCTGGGTTATCGGTTTGTCCGCGAAGGGGTGGGGTGGCGGCGGGAGATGGAACTGCGCCCGCGGCAGATTATGGTAACCTACGAGAAGTTCCAATATCCCGTGGCCGATGTCCGCGGCCTGGTTAAGCGAACCGTAACCCATGTTACCGAACCAACCATCGGTATCGACCTGGTTGGACTAGCCGGCGGTCAACTCATCACAATCACGGGCAGCGTAGTCGGCGATGGGGATGACCCGGGCATCAACCTCCGCATAACCGGTGCGAACATCCCGCTCGACGAAAAGTTGGTAGCTGCCTTGCCACCCAAATATGCTGCGATGGTTCGGCGGTTCCGTGCCAGCGGTCGGGGAGATCTCGTTGCTGAGATCGTCCAGAAGCCGGGAGTGAACCTGTGCGAAAATGAATTCCGCATTGCCATCCACGAAGCCACGCTTAACCATGAAGAATTTCCCTTACCTTTGGAAAAGGTCAAGGGTCGGCTCGTGGTGCGAGTCGCGGTGAGTTCCCCGGATCGCCCTGTGCGACCCGGCGATACGTCCGGCCCGCCGCCGGACCGGGACGAGATCATTTTGGATTCCTTCACGGCATTGCATGCCGGGGCGAAAGTTTGGCTTCATGGCTCCAAACGCCCAATCCCTGGTAGTCGGGACCATAAGCTGACCCTGCATGTGGGAGGCAACAATTGCCCGTTGGACGACGACCTGAAGGCGGCAGTGGCGGCTCTGGGTGTCGCCTCGGTGTGGGACATCTTTGCCCCTCGCGGAACGCTTACCTTCACTACCGACATTGATTTAATCGACCGTGCACCACCGCTGAACCGAGCGGATGTGTCCCAGCCCATCAACCCCATAACCGATCTCCGGCTTACCTTCAACTTCTCGGGGCCGACCGTCACGCCATCGTTTTTCCCCTACGAATTGACCGACTTCACGGCCGGGTTGGAGTACAAGAACGGCCGAGTTGAAGTGAGCCGAGCAACTGGCCGACACGGTGAGACACGGGTCCAAGTGGCAGAGGCGGATGTTCGCTTATATCCCGACGGGGTAGTCTGGGCAAGTCTGGGCAATATCGAGGTGAAGCCGGTCGTGGCCGATGCTGCCTTCCTACGAGCGTTGCCGGGGAAGCTTGGACGCGGGCTGGATCAGCTGAAACTCAGGGGTGGTGTGGAACTACTCGTGAAACGGCTGGTCGTGCTCACACCGCCCGAGACCCCGAGCGTACCGCCGCCTCCCGCATCGGTCGGGTCACCCACGACCAGTCATTCGGCATCACCAGCTCGGCAGATCGCCCGCGGCCAAAGTGCGACAGTGCCGCAAGTGGACCCGATCGTCTTCTGGGATGCGGAAGTCCGCTTGGCGGGAGCCTCACTCGACACCGGTGTGCCCTGGGAGCAGGTGTTCGGTGCGGTGGCGTGTCGGGGACGCTACGAGGGCACTCACCAGGGCTTACTCCGCGGGGCCATCTGGCTGGATCGGGCCGTCGTCGCCAAGCAACCCTTGTCGCGGTTATCCGGGCGCGTGAAGGGCCTGCCGCAGCAGCCTGATCCGAATCATCCGGGGCAGTTTCAGCCCATGCAGTTGGAATTTACCGATCTGGCAGGCGACCTGTTTCACGGAATAGTGGGAGGGGAAGCCCGCGTTGCTCTCAGCGAGCCAGTCCGCTTCGACTTATGGCTGACGACCACCGATGTCCAACTCGATGAAGTCGCCAAGCATTACAAACTGGGTTCCGATGCGGATCTGAAAGGAATCGCCCAGGGGCAATTACGGCTTTATAACCGACTTGACCCGCGAACGGGGGAACTGATCGTCGAAGGCTTGGGCAAGATCGATGTACCGACCGGTCGGATGTACAATCTGCCCATTCTGTTGGATCTCATGAAACTCCTGCATGCCCAGACGCCGGACAAAACCGCTTTCGAGGAAGCCCACGCCACCTTTCGAATTCAGGGCGACCGGGTGAAGGTGGAACAGGTTGATTTGATTGGCAAGGCCGTGTGTCTGGGTGGAAGTGGTGAACTGGATATCGCCGGCGACTATGTGAAGTTCGATTTCTACACGATTCCGTCGCAAGTGTTGGCCAAGCTGATCAATACACCGGTTGGCGATCTGACCGCGTTTTTGAGCAAGAATCTCTTCAAGATCAAGTTGACGCGTGAAAACGGCGAACTGAAGTACAGACCCGAGCCGGTGCCGCTGGTGACCGAGCCGGCCCGCGCGGTGGCCGATCGACTCCGGGCTCGGGCCGCCCGCATGTTTGGAAATGGTCGATGACCAACCTTCACCCTGGCGAGCGGGGGTAAGACCCCGAGAGGCATGCCTGGCAGTATCCTGAACCGGCTGATTTTTTGGGAACTGGTCAAGGTCTTCCTCATGGCCTTGACGACGATTACCGGATTGGTGGTAACCGCCGGTCTGATCCAGGAAGCGGTGCGAATGGGGCTGTCGCTCCCGCAGGTCATCCGAGCCATCCCGCTGTTTGTGCCTAATACCCTGCCCTACACCATCCCAGCCACGACGCTGTTTGCCTCCTGCGTGGTCTATGGCCGACTGTCACACGACAACGAGGTGGTGGCAATTAAGGCCGCCGGTGTTCATCTGATGACCATCCTCAAACCGGCGTTCATGCTCGGCACGATTACCACCCTGATTACAGCAAGCTTATCACACACTGTCATCCCCATGTCACAACAACTGCTCTACCGGCAATTGCTCGCCGACCCCGAAGAGCTGCTTTACAACATGCTGCGCCGGGATCGCTGCCTGCGTCATCCCACACTCTCGTACGTCATCTATGTGCGAGATGTGCAAGGCAAACGATTGATCGACGTGGTGCTCAAGCGACGAGCCAAGGTCAAGAATGAGAAGACCGGCGAAGAAGCGCTCTTTGGCTACGACTTCGTCGCCCGAGCCCGGGAAGCCCGTCTGCGAATCGACCCTCAGGATGGCAAGCTATATCTCGATCCCGATCGTTTTGTGATCTATGAAAAGAATACTTCGGGTACCACCGCCTCCACGGGGGCGTTTCAGATGGACTTACCCGAGGGGTTGAATGGCCGCGACAAGCTTCGCATCTCGGCACTGACGTGGGATGACCTCCCCGTGCGCATCCGCATGGTCAAGGATGAACTGGACGCCAAGGAACAACGCCGCGAAGAAACGCGCCGGGATGCGGAAAAGATTGACGACCCAGACCGCCGGTTGTTGTACCTGGAGCAAGATCGGCACCTGAAATATCAGACGGATGCATTACGCCGTTCGGTCCGCAATATCCAAGCCGAATACTACCTGCGACCGGCACTGGCCTTCGGGTGCCTTATCTTTGCGTTGCTGGGGTGCCCGGTCGGTATCTGGGCGAATCGGGCGGACTATCTCAGCACGTTTGTCATTTGCTTCCTCCCCGCGATCTTAATCTACTATCCTCTGTTGCTCGCTGGCAGCGGAATGGGCAAGGATGGCAAATTACCGCTAGGGCTGGGGTGTTGGATGGCCAATATTGTGGTTGGCGTGGCCACCGTCGTACTCATCGCCCGGCTCCTTCGACGATGAGGTCCTGTTACTTGATCAACTCCACCTCGAAGATCAGGGTGGCATTCGGCGGAATAACGTTTCCGGCGCCGCGCGACCCATAACCTAGCGCAGCAGGGATTTTGAGCCGCCGTACTCCGCCCGGCTTCATCCCCGGGATACCTTCTTGCCAACCGGGGATGACCCCCGAAAGCGGGAAGCTCACGGGCTGATCGCCCCGGCTCGTATCAAACTGCTGGCCGTTGGTCAGCCAGCCGGTGTAGTGGACGGTCACGGTGGCCCCCGGTCGGACCGCCTCGCCGGTGCCTTCAGTCACTTCCCAGATTTCCAGTCCGCTGGCAAGTTTGGTCCATTCCCTGGCATCCAGTGGCGGCAGCATGAGGAGTTCCTTTCTATTCACAATATGGAGCGGGACACGGGCCGAGGCGGTTAAACAAAGACAACTCGCTGACCATAGCGAGCAGTCAACTGATCCTGCACTGTCCGACTGACAACGGCTCCCGGCAACGCCAATGAGTCCAGCTTATCCCAGTTCAGCACATCGGCCAGCATCAGAACCGCTGAATCGGGAATGAGTTCGCCCCTGGCTGAGCTATCTACAGCAGGCAGGGGTTCACCGAAGAGCGATCGCAATACCGCAGGTAGGCTGGTCCGGATCGCCAAACGACGCAGACGGCGGATCCACGGGGCCGCGGCAAGTGCTTCCAAGGCTGGGCCGAAATCGAACCAGCGGGGCAAGCCCACTGTCGGGAAAGGCACAACCCGTATGACCAACTGCAGCACCTGGTTAACGATCTGACCGATCGACCGACCGAGATCGGTCAGATGGCCCAGTGTCAGGTCAAGTTCTTCGAGGTACTTGAGCCGGCATGCGATCGCCAGTTCTCGGACTAGCTCCGGCGAAAGTCGGCACCGGATCTTGAGCGCGCGTAACCGCTTCCAAGCGGGTGCCCAGACTAAAGCCCGAATGGTTTCAGTGGTCGCACCGAGGAGGTAGACGTCCAAATCCGTGACCGCAGCCAAATAGCGGGACTCAGCAATCACTGGAGCGAGTTCCAGGGGCAAGAGATTGAACGTCAACTTCGCAAGGTGGCACAGATGGGGGCCGTGCAGCCGTTGCCAGTCAGCCTCGCTCAATATTGTGGAAATCAACAACTGGTTTAGTGGAATCGCTTCGCCCCAGCGATGCACCAACTCCGGGCCTCCCTCCGGAGTATCAAAATTCTCAAGTTGAACGTGCTCCGGAAAACCGGCCCTGTAGTGGAATGACAATCCGTAATCCCGAAGATGAATGGTGGCATCGTTGGCGGTGTGGGTGTAGGGCCAGTGCCGTGGCCGCCGAGCCACCGACCGGTCCACCCGATGACGCGAACGGCGGCCCGGCACATGCGGAGCCGGCAATCCCGCTGCAATCGCCACCGGGCTCCACCAGGCTAACCAATGCCTCTCGAACAGTTCGCTCGCTCGATGATGCCATTCGCTGGAGTGGGGATCCTGGTGTGGTCTCCCTTCACAGGCAATCTCGGTTCGGATGAACTCTGCTCGGGCCCTGTCCACCGGATGCCCGGTTTCGTCCAACGCATCGGCATAGATCAGCCGCACGGTCCGATCAGCCGGCGCTGTGATGATCGTGCGGTGGAGGGCTTCCAGGGTGTCAGTCATCGTTCCAAGCTGAGGGCTAGATTCCGTGATCCGGTGACTAAGAAGCTGCGACGGCCCGAAAGCCAGCAGCGTCGGTCACTCTTCTGGGGTCGCTACACTTCCGAACCCGGTAGTTCCCTAGCCTTCTCGCTGCAGGGATGGGCACGATTAGTCCGGCCGCGCATCGGTTTTCCGGTCACGCGGTTCTGGCAACCCATGTGTGCCGGAGGCCAGCTTGGTGATCCCCGCTCGGCGGCGAGCCAACTTCAGTTTGGGTACGGGAACGTCGTGTTCATCCTCGATGTCGCCCACGATCTCTTCGAGCACGTCTTCCAGGGTGAGTAACCCCACCACGGTTCCTGACGCATCGCGGACGAGGGCCATAGGCCGATGCGATTTGCGAAACAGCCGAAAAGCGTTGGCTACTGGCTCATCCGGATCGAGGAACGTGGCCGGGTAGAGAGCATCTTCTAACAGCACGACTCCCGACGTACTAAACAGGAAGAATAAATCTTTGGTGTTGACGATGCCCACAATTTTGTCCAGGCTGCCTTCGTAAACCGGCATGCGGGTATGCGCCCCCAGCCGGGCTACCTCGAGCACCTTGGCCGGCGGGGTGTTCACATCTAGAGCCATCATCTGGTCACGCGGTACCATGCAGTCGCGGACTTTCTTGTCGGCCAGAGCGAACACATTGAGAACCATGTCGGCAGCGTCGGGGTCGATCAATCCTTCTTCGGCGGTATCCTCGACCAGCAGACTGAGCTCCTCCACGGTATGAATCTCGGCTTCCTCGCCGCTACTGGTGTAACCCAGCCGGCGGAGAAACCATGAACTCGACCCGTTCATCAGACGGATCAGAGGACCGGTCATGCGGGCGAACAGGTTGACCGGACCGGCAACCCACAGGCCGATGCGTTCCGGCTCATGTAGAGCGGCGATCTTGGGCATCTGTTCGCCAAAAACCACATGCAGATAGGTGATGAGCAGTAGCGTCAAGCTGATCGAGACGACCCGCCCCCACTCGGCGGGTAACACTGCCAACGTCGGATGGACGATCCGGTGGATGGCCGGCTCGCTGACGAACCCCAAGGCTAGGCTGGCAACGGTAATTCCCAGTTGGCAAGCCGCCACACTGCGATTGAGTTCCGTGATGGCATACATCAACGAAGCGGCTCCGGGTTTGCCTTGGTTCACCAGTTCCTCGACTCGGGTCCGCCGGATGGCGACCAGGGCGAACTCGGCCGCAACGAAAAACCCGTTAAAGCCCACGAGTAACGGAATGGCAAGCAAGCCGATTATGAGCAGCAGTGAACTCGATTCCCTGCTCGAAGCCAGCAGCAAGTCGGCCAACAGCACGGGGCCAGCGAAGAACGGGGCAACCAAGGAACAAATCTCGTGAGAAACGCCGAATCCACGAACAGCAGATCCGACAGGAGCATTTTACACCGGATCGCCGTGATTGGTTTTCCTTCGGTGGGGCAGGCAGGAAGGCCCGCCCCACTCAGCGAGGAACCAATCAACCCGATTGGTTAGTACACGATGGTAAACCCGTCTACCACTAACGAAGAAAGCCCACCCGTTTTGGGGTGGGCTTTGGCGGAATTTGCCGGTTAATCACTCGAGTAGCAGATTCGGCTCCCAGCCCACACGCTCGGCCGAGGCGCGAAGTTTTTCCAACGCGCGATTCTGAATTTGCCGCACCCGTTCCTTGCTGATGCGGAGCAGATGGCCAATTTGTCGCAAGCTATGAGTCCCGTTACCCGTTAACCCAAAGCGCAGATCCAGTACCTTTCGCTCCCGCGGCCGCAGATTCTCCATCAGGAACCCGAGCGCTTCCTGCCGCTCATTGTTTTCCTGCATCACGAGCGTGCCGGTGTCGGGCATGGCCTCCGTCAGTTTGAAGTCGCTGTCGTCGTCGAGGACCGCATTGAGGCTAACCGGCGTACGTGTCGCTGTTTGCAAGTGAGTCAGGTGTTCCAGGCTCGAGCCGGTGCGGTGGGCGAGTTCCTGCGGGCTGGGCAGGTGCTTGCCGCCGTGCGCCAGGGCCTCGGATTCCTGTTGCAACAAGCCAAGTTCTTGAAGGTGGTGCGGCGACAGGCTCACCAAGTGGCTCTGGCGGGCGACGGCGATCTGGAGCGTCTGCCGGATCCACCACGTCGCGTAGGTGGCCAGGCGGGTGCCGTGGCTCACGTCGAAGCGATCAATGGCCTGCATCAGACCACAAACCGCCTCTTGGAGCAGATCGCTGTAAGCGAGGCTGTGATGTCGGAACCGTTTGGCAACGTGGGCAGCCAGACGGATGTTGGCACTGGCCAGACGATGCTTGAAGTGAACGTACCGATCATGCAATCGGCGCACGGCCATCACTTCGCAACGTTCCTCCGTGCAGTGCTCGCGAATGAACTGCGCCATCGGCCAGGGTTCCAGAGGCGGCCGATGTGCTTGTAATTCTCGTGGGAAATTCCGAAGCAGTACCCGGACCAGCTCGCTTTTGCAATCCCAGAAACTGGTCAAGAGTTCACGTTCTTCTTCGGGCGTTAGCAGGTCGGAGGAGAAGGTCGTCAACGTGGACTCGGCCACTTTGGCCGGTTGTCCGGATCGCTTACGCCTAGCGGTCTTCATGGCGGCCTTTCTCAGCGAACGGGCATTTTGAGTTTGTGGTTGATTACCGGGATTTCTTTGGGGTCTTACACGTTTTACACGCAAGCAACCGAAAGTCGGCGAGTCGCCACGAGCTCAGTTTGGTTCAGCGTGGGGAAAAAAATCCCCGGCTCGGTTGAGAGTCGCTATCCATCGGCGGGCCTGATATCGAAACGTCAACCGCGGGAAGACTCGGTTGGCAATCGCGTTGCAAACATATTAAACCGGCGTGAACAAGTTACTGATCACCCAGTTTCTACCTTATTCCTGACACCCCACTGCATCAAGGGGAGCAGGTGCAACGGGACACTCCAATCGCAACTTATCGCCGCGCGGGCGTTCGGGCGGTCCGTCGAGCGAGACTTTCCCAATCGAGCCGGCAAGCAGCTTCGGTTCGCTCTGACCCCAGGGTTAACCCCTGTAGCAGGCAGATTCTAGGCGGGTTTTCCATGAGAATCAAGCATTAAGACCATTAAATCCGATATTTTTTGGAACTCCTGGACTGAGCAAATCCTGCGCCTTGGCCAGCCGGAAAATTCGGCTCAGAACACAACACGCGACCAATTCGAACAACACAATAATTGGATTCAATCGCTTCGAAATCGCACCTGCACAATAATTCTCGCGGAATCTTGCCCCATGGGTTAAACTACACATGGAGTATGGGTGAAGCGCCCGAACCCAGACTCATGACTCAGCCGGGGGAACTACCCGGCGGGGAATTGCCCCCGGGCAACATCCCGCTAATGAATGTTACCCGCTATAAGTGTTTTGTGTTGGTCGTCGATGACGACCCGGACCTGTTGTGTGTGCTACAGGCTTTTTTGTGTATCGATTTCGAAGTGCTTCTGGCTAGCACCGTCTCGGAGGCACGCGAGATCCTCAGTCGCCGGTCCGTTGACATTGTTCTCACTGATCTGCAACTACCCGGCGAAAATGGCCTGGTGCTGCTCGATTGGGTACGGAGGACTGCTCCGCATACCGCTCGGATCCTGATGACCGCGACCTCCCGGATCGAGGACGTGGTTCATGCCATCAATCAAGCGCAAGTGCACCGCATCGTGCTCAAGCCCTGGCGCGGGGAAGATCTCCTTCAAACGCTCCGAGGGGTGGCCCGCACGATTCTGCTGGAGCGGAGCCACGAGCAACTCCTGGATGAACTTCGGCAGTTAAACCTGGAATTGGAACAGCGCGTCGCGGACCGCACGCGGGAACTGGAATTGGCCTTGGCTCAGCTGCAGTCGAAAAACCAATTCCTGGAGAAAATGGCTCTGACCGATCCGCTTACCAGCCTGGCGAACCTGCGCGCCGCCAAGCAGATCGCTCGCAAAGAGTTGCTGCGGCGCAAGCGAACCAACGAGCCGCTGGCACTGGTCTTGATCGATGCCGACCATTTCGGGCAGGTGAACAAGCTTTACTCGCAGGTGGCCGGCGATCAGGTGCTGGTGTGGCTGGCGGGGGTGTTGCAGAACTCGATCCGAGCGGCGGACTCGTTGGGCCGGGTCGGCGGCGAGGAGTTCGAGGTCGTTGCCCCGGCGACGGACGCTTCCGGCGCAGCTGTGCTAGCTGAGCGGTTACGCGCTAATGTCGAAAACTCGGTCACGGTGTTTGACGGCCAGCCGATCCGCATGACCATCAGCCTGGGCTTGGCAGTCGTTGAAGCGGCGGTGCCAGCCGAGTACGACCAGTTGCGTCAGTTGGCGGCCGATGCTCTCAAGGAAGCGAAAGCGAACGGCCGCAACCGCGCGGTTATCCGCGTGCTAACTTCCCGGGTGGGAGATTGAGCCTGTCGACCAGCTCTACCTCCAAGCTATTCGGACAGCGCGGGCGTCACGCTGTCAGTCGACTGCAAGATCGCTCGCGTTCTGGTTGGGTTGTAACGCTAACCGGATTACCCCAGCTTCCAGCCACCGCGGCGTTCCCGGCTGAGCATCTTATTGGCCTCGGCGTCGTCGAAGCGGTAGGCCTTCGGGTCCCACTTCAGTTTCTTGCCGGTCCGCAGGGCGATCGTGCCGATGTGGCAAACGATGACCGAGCCGGCCCCGACCTCGACGCCGCAGATCGGCGTCTGCCGCGATTTCACGCAGTCGAGGAAGTTGCCCATGTGGTCGGAGGGGCGGGAGGGGTAGAGCTTCGGGTCTTCGGCGAGCGGGGCGAAGATTTCCTTGTTCGAGGCCAGCAGCAACCCGCGGCTGACGAACAGGGTGCCCTTATCGCCCCTGACCAGCACGCCGTTCTCGCCGCCGGAGATGGGCTTGGCGTCCTTGCCGTTGGCGTCCACGAGTCCCTTGGCCTCGCTACCAGCCCCGTGGCTGACCTCGACCGTCACGCCGCCGGGGTACTGCAGGTTGACCTTAAAGGTGGCGTGACAGTTGTACCCGTCGCCCTTGTCGTAGGGCGCGGCCGCTTCCACGAACTCGACGGCACTCGGGCCGCTGCCGTCCATGCCGAGCATCCACTGGGCGATGTCGATGTGGTGGGCTCCCCAGTCGGTCATCTTCCCGCCGCTGTACTCGTACCACCAGCGGAATTCGTAATGGCAGTTCGTCTTACCGTTCTCGAACCGATACGGCACCTTCGGGGTGGGGCCTAGCCACATGTCCCAGTCCAGTTCCTTGGGGGGATCGACAGCCTTGATCGGCCCGCTTTGCGGGTTGGCCCCGATGCGGCATTCAATCTTCTGGATCTTGCCGAGGCGGCCGGAGCGAACCAACTCCGTGGCGACGCGGAAGCGGCCAGCCATCTCCGTCCGCTGCTGGCTACCGGTCTGGAGGATTTGCTTCGTGTCGGCCACGGCCTTCTTCATCGCCAGGGCTTCTTCCACGGTTAGCGTGAGCGGCTTCTCGCAGTACACGTCCTTGCCCGCCTTCAGGGCCGCGATGGCAATGATCGCGTGCCAGTGGTCCGGGGTGGCGACGATCACCGCGTCCACGTCCTTGCTCGTCACCAGTTCGCGGAAATCCTTGTAGCCCTTCACGTCGTAGCCGTCCCCCTTGTACTGCTTGACGGCGTAGTCGACGTGGCGGCCGTCCACGTCGCAGACAGCGGTGAAGTTCACGTGCTTGAACCGCTTGGCCGCCCCGTACAGAGCGTTCGACCGCCGCGGATTCGGACCCACACCGATCACGCCAATGTTCAACTTCTCGTTCGCCCCGGTCGGCTTATTGTCCTGAGCGGCGCGGGCGGCCGAACCGAACCATTCCTCCGCAAACCACGCAGGCAGGCCAGCAGCCGTCAAAGCTCCTACGGAGCGAGTCAAGAAACCCCGACGCGAGAGATTACCACGGTTCAACATGGGAGAAGCCTTTCCTGAATTCAAACACGTGTAGGGTGAGGCACAACCGAGGTGTATCATAAACAACATGAAGCGAAACGGAAAAACAGAAAACGGGAGTCGCCGTCTCTCGTGGGGCGGGTCGTGTGTGGGTTGGCTCGCGTTGGTACTGCTCATGGCCGGACCACCGTCTGCTTCTGCCGGCTTGCACTACTCCGGTGAACAGTACGCCGAACTGCCCAGCCGCATGCGGGGCTTCCTGCTCGACCACCGCTCACTGCGGGCCACGGCAATCGAACGGCCCGGCGATCTGCCACCCTCGCCGCTTCGCGAGGATTACCTGGCCGCTGCGGATCGATTGGGTAGGTTGGCCAAAACACGCCCGCTGACGGCCGATGAAACCGCCGATCTGGGGGCTGTGCAGATGCGGTTGGGTCAACCCGAAAAGGCCATCCGCACCTTGCAAGCCGCTCTCCGCAAGCACCCCAACCACTTCCGTCTCGTGGCCAACCTCGGCACGGCGTTTCAGCTCGCCGGCGACCTGGAACGCGCGGCCGTGTACCTGGAAGAAGCTGTTCGCCTGGCCCCCGACAAACTCCGCGCCGCCGAAAACTGGCATCTCAAACTGGTTCGCCTGCGGCTCAAAGAAGGTAAGGAGGCCAATCGGCCAACGGCAGTCGATAATCTGTTCGGTGTGGTCTACGATGGCGAACCCGGCACACTGGCCGAAGCGGAACGGCAAAAACTCCCGCCCGATGCCGTGGCCATCGTGCAACAACTGGCGCTGTGGCTCCCGGCGGATGGACGGCTGCTCTGGCAATTAGGGGAACTGGCCAACGCCTACGGCGATATTCGCACGGCAGCAGCAATCCTCGAAGGTTGCGTCAGCGAATTCGCATTGGCCGCTCCCGACCTCCGCGCCCGCCGGCAACGACTCCGCGCCGCTGTTGAACAGTTGAACCAACGACCCGAACTGGACACGCACAAAATCCTCCTACGGGGAAAGTCGCCACGCCCCCTCATCAAAGCGTTCGACGAATCCACACTGCCGCCCATTCGTCCCAATGGCATCAATCCTCTGACTTGGGCGCTCCTTGGCGCGACCACCACGGACGAGAAGGGCCGCTGGGTGTTCCTCAACTACCTGGAACAATTGGATGGGAAAACCGTTTCGCTCCTGGGGTTCATGCAACCGTTACGCGACGAACTGGCCGTCACCGGCTTCCTGCTGCTGGAATACCCCGTGGGCTGCTGGTTCTGCGAAAATCCGGAAGCGACCGGCCTGGTCAGCGTGGAATTGCAGCCTGGCCGAACCACCGACTTCCGGAAAAGTCTCGTCAAAGTGACCGGCACCCTCCGCCTGAACCGGACCGACCCCGAAAGCTACCTGTTCACCCTCGCCGATGCCCGGGTCGGGCAAGCAGATTAACAACAATCAGACAGTGGGCCGCCACAGAGGCTGTGTGCGGATTCGCACGCCTGGAGAGTGGGTCGATTTGGCTACCGTGGGTCGACCCCGATCGGAGAATCTTCAAGTTGCTGAACGAGGCTGTCGGGCAAGTTACTTGATCTTGTATTTCTTGGTGCTGCGGAGTTTGTGCTTACGCGCTTTGCGGCGCTTCTTCGCGGCGTTTCGTTGGCTTTTCGGGGCGTGCTGAATGCCCATGGCTTCCGTTCTCCGGTTTGTCAGTAATGTGTCGTTCAGAGGGGTTTATTCTAGTGGCAAACCCGCAACCCGACGAGGCATCGCGGTCGGCCGGTGTGGCCTCGGGTAAACGGATTGCATCAGCAACAGACGATTGTGTTGTCTCCCATTCGGAATCCGTGTTGCCGACGCGGATGGCCCGAAATTTTTGCTGCGCCAAGAGCCGAAATTCCGTTATCTTTGGTGTTTAGTCAGATCGTTGTTGCGGCCAACGCGGCAAGTGATTAGTCTATTTTTGGAAAAATGTGACAATCTCCCGATGGGGCTGTATCGTCCTAAAGTTAACTGACATTCTGCCCCGTTTGGGCAGCAGCCACCCGCCTCGAGGGCTGGACTTTGAGGCGGATTGAACCGAGGAACCCTCATGGCCATCCCGATCACCTGCCCAGGGTGTGCCGTCGCGTTCGAGGTGCCCGAACACCTCGCCGGCAAAACCATTCGCTGTACCGGATGCAAAACTCAAGTGACTGTTCCTGCTACCGTACCGGTGGCGAAAACCGTTCCGGCGGCCAAGGTCGAGGTGGGCGCGGAGTTGGAGAACTCCAAGACCCATCCGTCCAAGTTGTCGAACAAAATGGCAACCAGGGCGACAACGAAAAAACGGTACGAAGATGATGACGACGAGGATGATTGGGATCAGCCGCGGCCCAAGAAGAAGAAACAGCCGAGCGGTGGCTCAACGACGATGATTGCTCTCATCGCCGCCGGGGTTCTGGCTTTGACTGGCATTGCGGGGGCCGGCATCTACTTCCTCACCGGTGACTCCAAGAAGAAAGACACGGCCAAGACGGACGACGGCGGAGCTCCCGTGGTGAATCCAACACTTGGCGGCCCGGGTGGATACCCGGGTGGCGGCCCTCCCGGTGGATACCCGGGTGCTCCGGGCGGTTCGATGGGTGGCCCACCCGGCGGCATTCCTGGCCAACCGGGAGGACGACCCAATCCCGAAGAACCTGGTGATGGCGATACTGAACCGGGTGGAGTTGGCCCCGGTGGACCACCCCCCGGAAGCGGATACCCCGGTTTCCCCGGTGCCGGCGGACCGCCCCCCGGCATGGGACCAGGTCAGCCACCGATTGGAGGACCCGGTGGACCACCCCCCGGAAGCGGATACCCCGGTTTCCCCGGTGCCGGCGGACCGCCCCCCGGCATGGGACCAGGTCAGCCACCGATTGGAGGACCCGGTGGACCACCCCCCGGAAGCGGATACCCCGGTTTCCCCGGTGCCGGCGGACCGCCCCCCGGCATGGGACCAGGACGGCCACCCGGTGGTCGCCCCGAGCCCGGTGATGGGCCATTCCCCGGTGGACCACCCCCCGGAAGCGGATACCCCGGTTTCCCCGGTGCCGGCGGACCGCCCCCCGGCATGGGACCAGGACGGCCACCGATTGGAGGACCCGGTGGGCCATCCACGGGGGGTGTATTCCCGGGTCAGCCACCGATTGGAGGACCCGGTGGACCTAGTTTCCCGGGCGGTCCCGGTCGTCCGGGTGGTCCGGGCGGTCCTGGTGGTGTCGGCGGTGGAATTGATGGACCACCCGGCAGTATTGGCGTACCCGGTCAACCCGGTAGTGGCGGATCGGGCGACACGAACCCGCCGCCAGCCGGTGTGATCACCGATGGAACGCTGAAGGCCAAAATCGACCCGTTCTATGCAGCGGTTTTCGATCTGGAGAAGAAGGAGGTCCTAACCGTCAGTTTCCGAGAGGAAATGGCGAACCGCCAGATGAAGATCCTCGGCTGGCTGAACCGCTATTCCTATCCCTCCTTCGGCGACCCCCAGCGCTACAAGATTCCCCACATGGGCACCCGCATGGCCCTCGACTCGGCCCGGGGACTGCTCTACATCGCCTCGGTTACCACGCCCAATAAGGCGGTTGCGGATCAGGCGATTGATCGGGCTGCAGGTGTGGGCCACATCGAGATTTTTGATCTCAAACCGGTACGAGCGGGGACCATCGAAGATGGTGCCGAGCTTCGACCCATCGCGACACTCACGCAGCCGACCAATCGTTCGGTTCGTGGCTTGGAACTGTCAGCCGACGGCAAGTCGTTATTCGTGCTCACCACGACCAACGTTCGGCCCTTCAAATCGCAACTGATCAAGTACGATACCGAGACTCGCAAATCGTTGCTGACCAAGGATTTACCTGAGGGCGGCTGGGATATGACCCGGTCGGCCGATGGGCAGTCCCTTCTGGTCGTCGAGTTGCCGGGTTCAAATCGATCCGCGAACGTTCGGGTCTTCGATACGGCGGAGTTGAAATCGATCCGGTCGATGCCACTCGAAGGTGTGGGTAACGACCTCGCTTCTGCTCCGTCCGGCTACATTATCGGCACGGTGCAAGGCACCACCGGCAACAAGGTGGTAATGCTGAGTGAAAAGCAAGGCTGGCGACCCATCGAGCTGGAGTTGGGTATCGGTTGGAAGGCCGCCAATAACGGCTACGTCGAGTTCACCCCGGATGGTAAACACCTGATCGTCTCATCGTATCGGGGCAAGGGCCTGGATGTCTATGAAGTGACCGCTGGGGAATCCGCCAACGGTCTGAAGAAGCGGGCTTCGATCCTGACCGCTGGTGGGAAAGAGGTCGGCGGTGAGATCGTTGTTAGCCCGGATGGCGAATTCCTCATGGACCATCACGGGATTGTGTTGGAAACCCAGAAGATTGGCGGCAGCAATGGAGAACCGGTCGGCGGAGGTGCTCCGGGGGGAGGCTTACCCATCGGCGGCGGTGCTCCGGGAGGTGGCCTACCCATCGGCGGCAGTGGCGCTCCGGGGGGTGGGTTCGTTCCGCCAGGTGGCGGTGTGGTACCTCCCGGCATTGGCGGTGGTGGTGGTTTGCCTCCTGGTGGCGGTCTGAATCCCTTGACCCCCGGCATCGGTGGTGGCGGTGGCGCTCCCGGTGGCGGTGGACCGCCCGGTATGGGTGGACTCACCCCCGTCACACCGGGTATTGGCGGTGGCGGCGGCGGTCGTCCTCCTGGTGGCGGTGGACCGCCCGGTATGGGTGGACTTAACCCCGTCACACCCGGCATTGGCGGCGGAGGTGGCGGTCGTCCTCCTGGTGGCGGTGGCATGATACCTCCAATTGGCACCTCACCACCGGGTGGTAGTGGCACGACGCCGCCAGCGGGCAAATCGCCTCCGCCTGCCGGCCCCGGCATTCCGCCAGAGTGAGCAGTGTTCTTGTGCGAGTAAGACTAACGCCCCGGGCGTCCGGGGCGTTGGCATTTGGACGTTCTCGTCGTGAAGTCGTCGAGCCGAATGGGCAGGATCAACCGAAAGGGTAATCGGCAAAGTGGTTATTTTTCCTCATCGGAATGCTCCCGGAAGCGATAGCCGACGCCCCGGACCGTTTCGATCAAATCGCCGGAGCCACCGACTTTGGTGAGCTTCTGGCGAAGAGTCTTGATGTGGACGTCGATCGTTCGTTCGAGGACAATCGATCCCTCTCCGATTGCTGCATCCATGAGCTGATGGCGACTAAAGGCGCGACCCGGCTGACGCACGAGGCATTCGAGTAGCTTGAACTCGGTTGGGGTCAGGTCGATGGGTTGGCCTTCGAAGGTGACTCGGTGCCGAATCCGGTCGATTTTCACGCCAAGGTGTTCGGTCACATCACCGGGTTCGCCCGCCCCTTCCACGCGCCGGAGTAAGGCTTTGATCTTGGCCAATAAGACTTTATTGCTGAACGGTTTACCGACGTAATCGTCTGCCCCGAGCGAGTAACCCACGACCTGGTCGGTTTCCTCGGTCTTGGCCGTAATCATGATAATCGGGATGTCCCGGGTTCGTTCGCCGGCCCGCAGTTCCCGGCAAACTTCCAACCCGCTCATTCCAGGCAACATGATGTCCAATAACACAACATCGGGTAGCAGGTTTTGGGCTCGGCGTAACCCTTCCGGGCCATCGTGTGCCACATGGGTTTCGTAGCCTTCGCGGTTGAAATACCAGGTCAGGGATTGAGTTAATCCCCGCTCGTCTTCAATAATCAGAATCCGCGGTTGGGGCATCGGAATACTCCCCGCTGGCAGGGTAGGCGTCTGGGTGGTTGGTGTCAGTACGGACATAAGGCTCCCGATCAATCAGTTCCGAGGGCAGCAGCGTGCCCAATCGCCAATGGCCTGCATACTACTAAGGGCGATGCTTGTTGTATCCCTGGTAAATGAAGAATTAGAGAAGGTGTTGTGAAGGAGTGGGAGAGGGTCCCTAGCCAATTAGCCAAGGTGCGTGTGGGCCAGTTCACCCAGCGCCGCGGCAACATCAGCGGCAAGCCGGGCATTGGCCACAATGAGGGTTTGATTCGCGATGCGGGTCCGGCCGCCACTTTGGTCCGCAAGTTGGGCCAACAGAAACGGTGTCAACCGAGGACCGCAAATTCCGGCAGCGCGAGCGTGTTCTTCAGCACGATGCAGCCACGCCTTGAACTCGTGGTTCGGCACTGCCACGTCCGCCGGGCACGGCTGAGCCAGGATTGCTCCGCGACCACCCAATCTGACGTGAGCTGCAAACACGGCCGCCGCTTCGGCCGCGGACTCCACCCGACACGACACCCGCCCTTCGCCATTGGCCACATAAAATGCTGGGAACTCATCGGTTCGATAACCGAGAACGGGGACACCGAGCGTTTCGAGGATCTCGAGTGTCCGGGGCAGGTGCAGAATGCTCTTGGCCCCCGCGCAGACAACCAGCACCGGGGTCCGCGCCAGTTCCACCAGATCCGCCGAGATATCAAACGGCTCTTCCTCCCGGTGGGCACCACCGATCCCACCAGTGGCACAGACCCGGATCTGGGCCGCATGAGCGAGTACCATGGTCGCCGAAACAGTCGTGGCGGCGAGTCGTCCGAGGCCGATAGCTGCCCCCAGGTCCCGTCGGCTGGCCTTGAACACGTTGGGGGATTGGGCCAACGAGGTGAGTTGCTCATCGCTGCATCCAACGGTGGGCGTGCCCTCCCAGACGGCCACCGTAGCCGGTACCGCCCCCCCGGCCCGCACAGCTGCTTCCGCTTGCCGGGCAGTTTCCAGATTCGTGGGCCAGGGCAAGCCATGGGCGATTAAGGTGGATTCCAGAGCCACCAGGGGGCGGCGCTGGGTAATCGCCTGTGCGACTTCGGCAGAAAGTTTCAGCCAAGGTGCCAACATGAGGGACGACTCGGGTAATGAAAATCGGCGTGCCACATCGACATGTCGAGTCAGAGGGTCATAATACCGAGAATGAGCCAGTCGAACGAGTCCGTACCACCACTTGGGGTGGACACAACGCCGCTGCCCCGCCCGGTCGTCCCGGGGCAGCCCCCTGCTATTCCCACAGCGCAGATGTTGCTGAACGCGATCGCAGCAGCGGAGGGTGCTGTGTGGTTCCCCTCGCAGTACGCCTCCCGCGCCGGAATCAATCGGGATGCCCTTGATGAGCCACTGAACCAGCTACGCATGGCCGGGTTGATCGAAATTGCAACCTGGGTTCGTGGGGTTGGCCAGGGCTACCAGCTGACCGCACTTGGCCGCGAAACTGCCCGCCGGCCGCCAATGCCTCTGCCCGTCCCACCCCGCGACAGGTCCGTGAAACTGGCTGCTTCGCCGGACGAGTTGGACCGGCCCTTAGGGGCTGTCTCCGATTATCAGCCACTGTCGCCTTGGGAAATGGAATCGCGGCCTACCCGCGTGGTGCCGATCCTATTGATTGTTAATGTGGCTTGGTTTGCCATAGGCTTGGTTTTGGCGCACCGGGCTGGTGTTGCCACTGAGACCTACCTGAAGGGGGGTAATGCCGAACTTCTGCACCGCTTGGGGGGTATTCGCGGTTTGGATTTGCTCGAGGGCAACTGGTGGCGACTGGTGTCGTCCTGCTTTGTTCACGCAGGAGTGATGCACCTGCTCGTTAACTCGCTGGCGTTGGGCATGATCGGGCCACTGGCCGAACTCCTGTGGGGCCGGACACGATTCGTTGTGATTTACCTGCTGGCTGGCCTGGGCGGAAGTTGCCTGGCCATGGCCCTGCAGCCCGAGGTGGTGCTCATTGGTGCCTCTGGCGCGATCTGGGGAGTGCTCACGTCGTTAATGATGTGGTTCATGCTCTTCCGTGCGTATTTGCCCGGGGATGTGGCTGCCGATTCCATCCGTCGCCTGGCCATCGTAATCGTGCTTAACGCCCTGTTCAGCTTTCTTCCGGGCGTGAGTTGGGCGGGGCATCTGGGCGGCGGGATCCTTGGCTTGGCCACGGCAGGGTTGATGAATGTGATCCAATTCGGAACTCCAATCCGCCGACGGTTGGCCCAGGTTGGATTGCTCGCGCTCCCGCTGCTGTGCCTCGGCGGGTTGTTGGTGGCCATGCAACGTAGCAACGTGTGGCGGGAACTCAAGGAGCGGATCGCGGCAGAGGACGAACGGCAAGCCCGACTCGAGAAAGCCCGGGAAGGAGCACGGGCCCTCGATGAGTTGCGCCAGAAAATTGTGGCCACCCTGATGGATTACCAGCAAAACGTGGTCCCGCTGCTTGAACAACTCAAGCCCCTGCACGTTGAGCCAATCGAAAAACAGGCTGTGCTGCTCGCCCTGCGACCAGGGCCGCAACGAAATCCCCATCGCTTAGCGGAGGTGAGCGAACAGTTGACTCGACTCAAAACGACTACCGAAACTGCGATTGATCGGCTGTCGGCCCCCCCGACGGGCGTGGAGGAACTCGATCGCTGGCGAGCCCGAAGCAAGCAGTTTGCCGAGGCGCAGAAGCGATCGTTTGAGCTAATGCTGACAATGTTGGCATCGGAGGCGATTCCGGACCAGGCAACCTGGGAAGCATGGGGGCAAGCCCGGCGCATGGCCGCTACACTGGGCGCAAACCTTTGGGCTGCTGAACCGCAAAACTGAGGCGTCGATCGCCGGGCCGTTGAAACGCATTGGGGCCGGCAACCCGAGTCGCCGACCCCCTGCAGCCTTCGTCCCCGTTCGATTAATCGGCCTTGTCCTCGGCTTCGGCAACTTCGCCGGGCAACTGGAACAGCGGGCCGACGGTGCCCGTTCCCCCTCGCAATTCTTTCTTCGGTTCTTTTGCCGCAGCCTTGGCTCGTTCTTCCATGGCCTTTTCGGCTTCCGGTCCTTCGATGGGCATGTCCGGTACATCTTCGGGTACGGCCGGATCATCGACATTCCGCATCGACAGGCCGATTTTCCGGTCCTTGGCATCGACCCGCAGCACTTTCACGTCCACCTCGTCGCCAACCTTGACCACCTCTTCGGGGCTTTCAATCTTGTTGTCCGATAGCTCGGAGATGTGAAGTAACCCTTCCAGACCGGGTTCGAGTTCGACAAAGACACCGAAGTTCGTGAGCTTCGTCACTTTGCCGCGGGTCTTCAGGCCGGGCTTGAATCGGGCGGGGATGTCCGTCTCCCACGGATCGCTGCCCATTTGCTTCAGGCCCAGGGCAACCCGTTTACGCTCCTGATCGACCGAGAGGACCACGCAAGTGATCTTTTGACCTTTTTGCACCATTTCTGAAGGGTTGGACACCTTCCGCACATAGCTCATGTCCGAGACATGAAGCAAGCCATCGATCCCTTCCTCGATCTCGATGAAGGCACCATAGTTGGTGAGGTTGCGAACTGTACCGCTGATCACCGTTCCGGGGGGGTATTTCTTGGCGACTTCGCCCCACGGGTTGGACTGGCATTGCTTCATGCCCAGCGAAATTTCTTTCTTTTCATGGTTGATGTTCAGTACCTGAACTTCCACTTTGTCGCCAATCTGAACGAGCTCCTTGGGATCGGCGATACGTTTGACCCAGGACATCTCGGAGATGTGAACCAAGCCTTCGATGCCCGCTTCGAGCTTCACGAAGGCCCCGTAGGGCATGATGTTCACCACCTCGCCGATGTGCCGGCTGCCAATGGGGTACTTGGCCTCGATATTCTGCCAGGGGCTGGGGGTCTTGTGCTTCAGCGACAATGCGATTTTGTTCTTCTCGCGGTCAATGTGCAGGATGTAGACTTCCAACTCCTGGTCGATCTGGACAACATCGCGGGGGTTGGTCACCCGATGCCAGCCCATGTCCGTGATGTGGAGCAGGCCATCGATGCCACCGAGGTCCACGAAGGCTCCGAACTCGGCAATGTTCTTGACGATTCCCTTGCGAATCTGCCCGACTTCCAATTCAGCCAGCAGCTTATCCCGTTGAATCGTGCGGCGATCCTCGATCAGCTTGCGGCGGCTCACAACGATGTTGCGGCGCTGTTCGTCAATCTTAAGGATGACACACTCGATGGTTTTGTCGATGTATTCGTCGATCGATTGGGGCCGGCGAATATCGACCTGGCTAGCCGGTAAGAACACATTGACGCCGATGTTGACGAGCAAGCCACCCTTGATCTTTTTCAGTACCCGTCCGGTGACAACATCGCCTTCCTTGTGCTTGGCCAGAATCGCGTTCCACTCTTTTTGCCGCTTGGCTTTCCGATACGACAACTGGATGGTGCCGTCCTCACTCTCAACCGTCTCGAGCAGCACCTCAACGGTGTCGCCGGGCTTTGGCGGCGGCGAATCGCTACCTTCTTCTTTCCACTCGTCGAGCTTGATGATACCTTCCGATTTGTAGCCGATGTCGATGACCACGTCGTCGCCGCGAATCTCGAGCACCTTGCCGGTCACGATCTTGTTGGCTTCGTAGTCCTGTTCTTCGCTTTGAATCCAGGAAGTGATTTCCTGATTGAAGATGTCGTCAATGTTTTCGATCTGGTCGTCGGAAACGTCGAACTGGCGGAGAAGGTTGCGATTAACCATAAGTTTGGGGTTGAGGTTGCCCGGAATGCCGGGTGCACAAAGTTTAGAGGGAGACTCCACCCCCGGCGATTCGACACTAACCGCATCTTCGGGAGAGAAGTTAGGAAATTGTAGCGGTGAAGGCTGCCCGGCGACAGGGCAGGTGGGAAAATAGTGGCAGGTAGAAAAACAAGCGGAAACTCGGCAATACCGCCGGGGTAGGAACCGGGCAGAACTGGATGCGGGAAATTCTGGCCATTCGTTGAGGAGAATTGCTACCCCTGGTAAACTGAGGATTTCGCTTCAGTACCAGCTTAGGCATTGGATCCGGGGTCAAATTCGTGGCAGGGGGGACTCCATGTTCCGGTATCGTTGCCCGAAATGCGCCCAACTGCTGCTGGCACATGAACTTCGAGCCGGCAAAACGAGTGTCTGTGCGTCGTGTCTGCACTCGCATTCGATTCCCGCCGACCCTAGTGAATGGTTAACGGAAACGGGTGAACCGTTGGTACCGCGGAGTTCGGAGTTGTCATGGGAGTCGTCAATTGCGGCAACCCCAGCACCCGAACGGACGGCCACTGTTCACCCGACCGTTGCACATCCGCCCGAGACCACCACTTTTGCCCACCGTGAACCGACGCGGCAACTGGCACCGATTGCCATGGACAACCAGCCGCGCGACCTGTGTCGTCCTGCTCCGGTCCTCAAATCCGCATCGACTGCCAACCAGCCCATGATGGTCCGCACTCAGGCTGACATCACCGGAGCTCTGAGCGAACTTCTGTGCCAGCGAATGAAGCCGCTGCGTCCGCCCCGGCGCGATGTGCCGACGTCGACAGCGGTTTGGCTGGTGCTCACGAGCGTGGCGGTGGCGCTGGTATTAGCCACGTTCACATCATTGGCTAACCATGCTCGGTGGGTGGGCCTGCTCGGAGTCGTCCAGATTCTCATTGGTTACGGCTGGTTGGTAGCGATGACGGCCCACCGAGATGTGAAGCGCGGCATCGCCTGCGCGATTCCGCCCCTCACGTTTTACTACCTGGTCCAGTGGAAATACGCCAAGTTGCGTCCTTTGCGTTTCGTCGTGACCGGCGCGGTCCTGCTCGGCTTGGCATTCCTGATTTCCTGGATGGCTCCACCCATCCGCAGCTGGGTTGGCATCGGGCGAACGACCCCGCACGTCGAACCCGATCTGGATCAACTGCCGAAACTCCAACAATTGCGGAAGTTACGCGACGAAAAAGCCTACGACAAGCTGATTGACCTGCTCGGTGTCTTGACAGCAACCGATGCCCAACAATCGGTTGAGGCACGAGACCGGCCCGACCTGGCGTCGGAAATCAAGGGGTTGTGCTCGCATTCGGATGTGGGAGTCAAGGTGGCCGCTATGGCGGCTTACACCCGGTGGGGAGGCGAGGATGCCCGGGATGTCTGCCTGGAGGCGATTCAATCGCAATCGCAAGAGGAACGCTTGATGGCGATCCGTTTGCTTCCGCAATGGAAAAATACCGACGCGGCACCGGAAGTCGCCCGAGCTATTGCTGCATTGATTGGTCGGCCCGGGGTTGAAACCAATCGGGCCAGAGCAGCGTTGGAAGAGATCGGCGGCATCGCGGCTGAGCGTGCCGCCCGGGCACTCCTGTTGCGGGCTGAGGATCGCCAGGCCAAACTCCTGGCCTTAAACATCCTCGAAAAAGTCGGTGGCGAAGATTCCATCCGTGAGCTGCGGAGCTATGCCAACACGAGCCTCGATCAAGCGGTCAAGCTCAAAACCCTGGAAACCGTGGAGGTGATCCTAAAGCGTCTCAACAAAAAGTGAGCCGGCCGGCAACACCGGAAAGCTCGGCGCAGCTGAAGCTGCCAGGGTTGAGTGAAGCTGCAGCCGACACCGAGACTTGCCGCTTGGCACGCCGGGCGCGCGTCATGGTTTACTCTTGGCCGTGTCCAGCATCGCCTGGAGCCAGGCCGCGAAGCGATCCGGATTGTTGATCTTGCCCTCGTCGTAAACCCCAACGACCTTGACCTGTCCGTCAGCCGTGGGCAGCAACACCGCATACAGTGGCAAGGCACCGTCCTTGAACACCTCCACCTGGAACCGGGCGTTGGCCGCAGCCTCCTCCTTGCGGGCAGCCAATCCCGGATCAGACACATAAGCGGCGGCCGGCACTTCATCGGTGTAGAGTTGGACCCGTTCAAACTTGGCCAGTTGTTCCCGAATCGTCGTCTGGGGGAAGATCGATTGCTCGTTGTACTTGCAGTTGGTGCAAGTGACGCCAGTGAAGTCCACGAAGACCGGCTTGTTGGTCTGCTTGGCTTTCTCCAACGCAGTTTTCAGATCGGTGCCCCAAGCCTCGGGTTCGGGCAACAGGAACGCTTCGACCCAGGCGTAAACCGCTCCGGCCGGCCGTTGCAGTTTGCCGTCGGCACCGCGAAAGGTGGCCGGCAAGAGGTAGGCTGCCAGACCCAGAAATAGCAGCGCAAAGAGCAGTCGTACCACGCCGATGTGCGGTCGGTCTTCGTCATGCGGCAGGCGGTACAGGTTCAACAGATACAGCCCACAGGCCAAACTGATGGCCACCCAGCCACCCAGCACCAGCTCGTAGGTGAAATACTGAGGGGTGGGGAAAATTCGGAGTTCGGCGGTGCGGAGGAACTTCATGGCCGCAGCCAGTTCCAAAAAGCCCATGACCACCTTCACGCTATCAAGCCAGCCGCCGGATTTCGGCAAGGCCCGCATCAGACTGGGCACCAAGGCCAGCACGAAGAAGGGTGCCGCGAAGGCTGTCGCAAAGGCCAGGCCGCCGGCGATCTCACGGGCACTGGGCAACTCGATCAGACTGGTGCGGGCCGAATCGGCGGCTGAAATCCCTGCGAATCCGCCCAAAAACGGGGCCACGCAAGTAAAGCTGATGACGGTGAACGCCAACGCTCCAAAGATGGTACCCACCACGCCACCCCGGGCTTGCTTGGCTTGCAGCCGACGACTCAAAAAGCTGGGCAAGGTCAATTCGTAAAGACCGAACAAAGACAGAGCCATCACCAGGAACAACGCGGCCAAGGCGAGGTTCGTCACCGGATGTGCGGCCAGCCAGGCCATGAACTTCAGCAGCGCAAAGGCCGAAACACCCAGCACCGCAACGATGGTCAGGCAGTAGATCGTGGCCAGCTTAATCCGCTCCCGGAAGGAACCGTGGGCATGCTTCAGGAAGATGCTCACGGTAATGGGAATCATCGGAAAGACGCACGGCGTAATGAGCGAAATAAGCCCCCAGGCCGCTGCCGTGAGCACAAAGCTCCCCAGATCGGGTTCGGCCTTGCCGCTACCACCTTCGCTCGCGTTGGTTTGGTGCAACTGGGCCTGAATGGCCTGGAGATCCGCTGTGTAAACCTCGATGGGTTTGGCCGGTTTGCGCCCACCTTCCCCACTGGAGGCCGGCGGCGGCATGGGCGCGACCGCAGCGGGCGGCGGACCGTTCGTCCCGGAGCCAGCAGGTTGCCGCGGTTCCGTGTTGCCCTGCGAAATCTCGCCGGGGGCAGCGGGAGTGAGCTTGGTGCGCCCCAGCAGAATGTCGAGCGCTGCAGCCAGGTCTGCCGGATTGACCCGATCGGATGCGCCGTCCTGCACTTCAAACGCCGCCGTCGGCAATTGGTCGCCGGTGGCTCGGATACATTGCTCCTTGCACACTTGAAGGACGGTTTTGCTCAATGCGAGGGTCTTTTTGCCCGGCGTGGCTTTGGGCGAAACGACCGCCTTGAACTGCCAGGTCACGGACTTATCGTAGTACTGATCCATCACGCCCTCGGGCGCGCCGTCCCGTTGCTTTTCCTTGAGTCCAGGTGGATCGCTCAGCGGACCAATGAAGATCAGATCGCCGGGGGGCGGCAGCACCAGAGTATTTTTGGAATCTTGCCCAGGGTCTTTCGGGAAGAACGGATAGGTGTAGCCTTCGGCCCCGGGTTTCAAGTCGATAGTGAGCTTGACCGTGACCGTTTCCCCCCATTTGGCCGAGGCGGGCACCACTTCCAATTGCACGTCGGCCAAAGCCAGAAATTTCTTGGGCAGCTTACTGGGGGGAAGTTCGAACTGAGCGGTGGCCGGCGAACTTGCCCAAGCGATCACAACGAGTGCGGCAACACGAGTAAGGCGTGGCATAAGGGCACCAAAGTAAAGCTAGCCCACGGGGGCACACCGTGGGCTTCCCAATCCACCGGCTGGGGGACAACTCGGTCTGCCCCACACTGAAGAATACCAGCCGAACGCACCGGCTTACACGATCCGCGGATCCCTGGCCGTCGTGCGAGTGCACGGACCACCGCGCCGCTACTTTCCGGCCAGCGCTTTTTTCACCTCGTCGGCGAACTTCGGTTCAACCGGCACGGCTGGCCCCTCCAGTACTTTCAGCCCGGCTTCGACTGGAACGTTCTTTGGCGCGTAGCAATTATCCTTATCACAGACACTCAACTTGAAGGCGTCCAACTTGACGGTCACCGGACCCGCTGCTGCTTGGGGCGAAACCACCGCCTGACGGGTATAGACAACCTTGCCCGTGCAGTACCGCAACTCGGCAATGCCCAGGTCCGGCTCGGCCTTGGTGCGCGTATCCTTGGGATCCTGAACCTCTCCCACGAAGATCACGGGGCCGGGCTTGGGGAATTGGAGGATGTTGGTCATGCCGGCGGCCATCTTGTCGGGCTGCACGGTCGGATACGTGTAGTACCCCTCGTGCAGTTCCACTGTCAGGGTGAAGGTGACCGTCTGGCCCGGCTTGGCTTCGGCCGGGGAAAACGTGGCTTCGACCTTCTTCACCGCCTTCTCGTACCACTTCTGGCCCGCCGCCGGAGCAACCGGGCCGGCCAAAGCCCCCGCGAGGGCCAGCAAAGGAATGATCGCGAGGATACGGACACGAATCATGGCAAACTCCGTGGTCGGGGGCTTCCGGGGCGCGGGTCGCCGGGTTACCGCTTCGGGGCAGGTTCTTTGGCTGCAACGGGCCGACGGACCCCCGTCAGCGGGAGGGTTGTCACCGCTCGGCTGGCCAGATCCACGACACGAATTCGGTTGGCGTTGGTATCGGCGACGTAGAGCTTCCCATTGGCGTAGCTCAGGCCGGCGGGTTCGTTGAACAAGCTGGGCACAAGCCAGCCCCAATCGTTCCCGCCCACCAGTGTACTCAATTGCTTCGTTTTCAAATCAAAAACCCGAATTTTGTTGTTATACGTGTCGGCCACATACAGCTTGTTGTCGTGATACGTCACCCCCATGGCATGCTGCAAGCGGGCCTCGGTGGGGAGTAATTCCGTGTCCTCGACTTGCCCGGGGCCGTCCTGGTCGCCGAAGATGAACAGCCCCCGGCCCACGAGCGTCTCCACACGCCCGGTCCCCGTCATCGGCACCTTGCGGAGCGAGCTGGTTTCGCAATCGGCGGTGTACAAGTACTTGCCATCGCTCGTGATGCCGCTGATCTGAGCGAAGGCGGCGAAGGGCAGTGGCCCATCGGCAATGTTCTCGCGGCCACTTCCAGCATAAGGGCCGATTTGCTTGGTCTTCAAATCCAGGAGCCAGACCTGGTGATGCCCCGCCATGGCGATGAACAACTGATCGCCACTGAGGTACAGATCCCACGGGCTATTCAAGCCGATACTGCTCGCGGGGACCGGCTTTTGCAACCGCCGATTGGTGATGTCGCCTTCCTGCTCGCCGGTGCCGGCAATGGTGCGTACCGTGCGGCCTTTCAGATCCAATTCCCGGATGGCGTGGTTCTTGCGATCCGCCACGTAAAGGGTGTCGCCGGCGATGGCCAGCCCCTGGGGATCGTGGAACTCAGCCGAGTCGAAGTTACCATCCGCTTTGCCCGGATTGCCGGTGCCCGCCGCATCGAGAAATTTGCCGGTCAAATCCGTAAGGACAATCCGGTGATGGGTGCTATCGGCAATCACCAGCCGGTTCCCCTTTGCGTCGGCCAGCACTTTTCCGGGGAAAAACAACGGGGAGTCGCCATCGTCACGGTATTTGGCCTGGTCGAAGTTCAGGGGTTTGTCGTTGAGCGTCTTCTTTTCCCGATGTTCATCGACAACCTTCTTGATGACCGCGTCGAGCAATTCGTACTTGCCTTCCCCCGAGGTATAGCCCACCAGATTGCCCTCGGGGTCGATCAGCACCAGAGTGGGCCAGGCATCCACCTCGTAGGCATCCCAGATCTTGTGATCGGCATCGTTGACGACGGGGTGTTCAATCTGATAGCGGAGAATGGCCTTGCGAATGCTGCGCGTGTCTTTTTCGCTCTCGAATTTGGGCGAGTGAACGCCGATCACCACCAGTTCGTTAGCCCACTTCTTTTCCAGGCGAGCCAGATCGGGCATGATGTGGATGCAGTTGATGCAACAGAGTGTCCAGAAATCGAGCAGCACCACCTTGCCCTTGAGATCGTTTTTCAGGGTCAGCGGCCCCCCGCTATTGAGCCAGGCCACCCCGCCGGTCAGTTCCGGGGCGGGAACCTTTTTCTTGTCCTTGTTATCCTCGGGTGGGGGTTGCTTGTCCTTGGCATCCGCAGCAGGCGGTTGTTCCGGCGTGGCCAGCCCCTTCCACACAATCAGCAGGGGTAAGCTCAGGAGAAGCCCGACGACGAGCGCCCGCCACACCTGACGGGCCGGACGGTTTGCACTCACAGCCGAGGGCGCTGACTCACTCATCGGGTTCCCTCCAGGGCTTCTCGGACAATTGACCGGACAGCTATTATGGTAATGCCTGACTGATCGGTGGTGAAGGTGAGCTCCGACAGTAGGCCCACTGCGCTTTGTAACACCTCTGAGAATGATCTGGCCTTAAGGCTAGAAACGTGGTTGAATCATCAATTGTCGCTTCCCTGAGACTTGGGAGGGTTGAGATCATGACACACAGTGGCAAGCAGTTACTGGCCGCGGCAAGCGTCCTGTGTTGCGCCGCCCTGCTCCTCGGCGCGGGGGTTCACCTGGCCACGGCGGATGAACCCAAACCGGTTGATCTGAGCGAACTGCGCGACGCGATCAAACTGGCTACCAAGCGTGGTGAAAACGTCGATGAGGTTCGCAAAGCCTTCGACGCTCTCGAAAAGACCGTGGCCAAGGGTTGGGCTCCCCAAACGGGTCGGACCGAGCCGCCCGCGGAACTGACCGCACTGCGTCAGGCGGTGGAGGAAGCCGGCCGCAAGGGCGAGAATGTCGAGGAAATTCGTAAGCAACTCGAAGTGGTCGAGAAGGCCATGATTGGGCGGACCTTGACTGCGCCCAAGCCGGTCCCACCAACCGACCCGGTGCAGCCCGATCCGGTTCGCCCCCGCATCCCGCGGCCCCTCCCGCCGGTTCCGTTCCCACCCGGCGACTTCCCGATGCCGGATCTGCTGCCCGGCGTTGGCATCGACCCGGCGGCCATTCAGAAGGCGCAAGACCAAATGCGCAAGGCCATCGAACTCATGATCCAGAACCCTAACGATCCGGATGCCCGGAAACTCATGGATGAAGCCCGCGAAATGATGCTCAAAGCGATGGTCGGCGGGCGCGGCGGCTTCGCCCCGGGGCTGGTGCTGCCGGACATCGGCCGCGTTCCGGATTTTGGTGGGGTCCGCATTCCGGATCGCTTTCGGCTCGGCGTGCGGATGGAGCGCATCCCGGCCTTGACCGCTGAGCAACTGGGCCTGGAAGCCGGCCGCGGTATCGCCATTACCGATGTGATCCCCGGTAGCGCGGCGGAGAAAGCCGGTTTCAAGATTCACGACATCGTGTTGGAATTCGCCGGCAAGCCTGTCAGCGACAATCCCGAGGATTTCGCTCGCCAGGTTGAGGCCGTCAAGGCCGGTGAGAAGGTCGATGCGGTCGTTCTCCGCAAGGGCAAGAAAACCGAGTTGAAGGGTATTGAACTGCCCGAGCGGCCCAAGGTCATCGGACCCGTGGATGACCTGCCACCGGGCGTTCCGCCCTTCCCCTTCCCGCCACAGGTGCCCAACGGCGGCGGAGGTCAGGTGATCCCCCCCAAGGGCGGCGATCCGGACAAGCCCGGTCCAGGTAAACCGCGCCCGGTGATTGATTGATTCACCGCCAACTAACTGGTATTGCTCGAAGCGCGGGTCTGAATCCGCGCTTCGCACACTTTCCGGAGGTTTCCCCCATGTTACCTGCCGTCAAGTGGATGCTCGTTGCACTCGTTGTGTTCGGCTGGACTTCGCCAATCGGAGCTGATGAACCGAAGATCTCGAATCTGGTTGATCTGCGCGAGGCCATCGCCGCTGCCGCCAAGCGCGGCGAGAACGTCACCGAGATTCGCCAGGCCCTGGATAAGCTGGAGCAAAGTCTGGCCCGCGGCTGGACCGCCCTCAAGCCCGGGGAACAACGACCTGCTTCCCCTGAGCTGACCGCCCTGCGGGATGCTGTGGAAACGGCGGCCCGCAAAGGGGAAAACGTCGAGGAGATTCGCAAGCAGCTCGAAGCGCTGGAAAAGGCCCTGACCGGTCAGACGTTCGTCCGGCCCAAACCGATGCCCCCAGCCGCGGAACCGGAGCCGCCGCTGCCCCGTCCGGGCCGAGCCCGGGGTGGCTTTGGCTTCGGTGGGCGAGGCGGGGTCATTATTAACGGCATGCCGCTGGAGGGAACCTTCACGGCACTGTCGGTGAGCGTGATCAACGATCAGTTCACGATCAAGTCGGTGCAAAACGAGTTGAAGTACACCATTACCGGGCAACTCGGAGTCAACGGCCCGGAGGTGGATAAAATCGTGATCGTCGATGGAGAAAAGACGATCGAGGCAACCGAGCTGAAAAAAGTCCCCGAGAAATACCAGCCGGCCATCGAAAAGCTGCTCAAGTCCGTTCGCGGCCGTTAGAACCCAGCCAGGCACTGTCGAGCAGTTTGCCGACGAGCCACAACCGCACGGGAGGCGGGGGCGGAGAAGCCCCCTGCGTGCGGTCGCGGCACTCGTGGCGTGGCAGCTGCCACCCTCCTCGCCGACAACCACTTCCGGGCTATATCCTGTCAATTCCCGGAATCGGACTCGCCGCCCCCAAGCCCGCCGCATAGCTTCACTGCACGGGTGGGCCCCGCGCGTGGCGGTTTCGACCCGGTTCATACACAGGGGATTCCTATGCGGGCACTGATGGGATTCGTTGCCGTTTTGATGCTGGCCTGCTACACCGGCCACGCCGCGGCTCAAGAGAAGATCGATGCCAAGAAACTGATCGGCAAGTGGCAACCGGCCGACTCTGCCAAGGGCGGGGTGGACATCACACTGGAGTTCACCGACAAGGGCAAGATGATCATCGCCATTGCCCTTGGGGACAAGTCTGAGAAGATCGAGGGCAGTTACAAATTGGATGGCGACAAGTTGGAACTCCTGATGTCCTTTGGCGGCAAGGATCAGAAAGAAACCGTCACCCTCACCAAGCTGTCGGACGAGGAGATGATCGGCAAGAACAAGGATGGCAAAGAGGAGAAGTTCAAGCGCGTCAAGGCGAAGTAAGTGAGCCCAGCGCAAGTGCAACCGCCCGGCGAATGCGCCGGGCGGTTGTTTGTTTGCGTGCCGGGTCGGATCGGCTCACCGATCCGGCGGCGGGGGAACTGGTTTGATTACCGCCGGGTTGATGGCCGCCGGGCGGATGGGAGCGGCGGGCAGAATCTGCGGGAGCGGCCGAGCCACCGGCGGCAGCGGCTGGGCCACGGGGGGCTTGGCTGGGCCGGTCGCGGCGGTGGACGGCTTGGCAGCTGTATCGAACGGATTCGGCATGCCGGCGGGGAACGTCAGTTCGGCCGACACCAGCACGAGCAGATCGTCCCGGAAGGCTTTCAGGTACTCGGCATCGGGCAAGCGGTTGTCGCCTGCGATCAAGACCAGCCCACCCGCTTGCAGACGCTTCAGGGCGTCGGTCCGCGGGACGAGTTTGCCTGTCACATCGTAGGCATCGAACCGAATCTCACTGAGTGCCTTCTTGCCATCGGAATCGGCGGGCTTGCTGGGCAGCGACTCGGCCGGGAAAACCACGCCGTCGATATTCTGAATGGCGACCTTCCGCACGACCCCACCGCCGCGAATGTCGTCGATGATAACGGGTCCCCCGACATTGCTGGCAGTTGCATTCACCGGCAGGCGCACCATCCCGTGATCGTCGGGGCACAGCAGGACCAAGCGGGGGTCCGGCGTTTGGGGCAACGGTTGGTTGCCGTACTGGAAGTGAATGGCTCCCAACCCCGCGGCGAGCATGACCACCGTGTTGGCGTTGACGGCCCTGAGCCAGTTCTTGTCAATGGGTTTACCATCCGCTGAGATCAGTAGGACGGCCCCGTTCTTGACCCGCCGGGTGGCCTCCTCGGTGGTGAGCGGCTGGCCATCGACCGTAGCGAATTTCGCCCCGAAATCGCCCAACGTCTTGCGGATGTAGTTCGAGGTCATGACCTCGCGTTCTTGCGGTTTAATGACCTTTTTGCCATCCTCGATCACAGCGACGTTAATCGTTTGCTTGCGTTTTTCATAGATTTGGCCAGCGATCCAGATGGTGCCGCTGGCATCGGCCTTGACGGCCAGCACGCGGGGCGCAGGTCCGGTTGGGTTGGGGAGGGCAGTTTGGGGAATCGGCGCAGCCGGGGCAGTAACCGCGGCAGCGACCAGCAGAGAGGGAAGCATTGGCGAGTCTCCAGGGGCAGACCAGGCAACGGAGCTCCATGAACTGCCTGCCGAGCCATTCAGACAGTAGGATTAGGATACAACATAAGCGCTCCCGTGGCCTCTGTAAAGGCGTGCGCCGGCCGGAAGTTACAATGGAGGACCCGTGCGCGGCGAACGACTAATCCATCACAAACGGGTTGGTACGTTTCTCGTGGCCCACGGTGGTGACGGGGCCATGGCCGGGGTAAACGACGGTATCGGCGGGCAGCGGCCACAGCACCCGCTGGATGCCGGCTTTAAGCGCCTCGAAACTCCCGCCCGGGAAATCGGTACGGCCCACGGAGCCCCGGAACAGCACGTCGCCGCCGAGCACCACCGCCGGGGTTTGCTCCCGGATCAGGTAAACGACATGCCCCGGTGAGTGACCGGGAATCTCGAACACGTGCAGATCAAGGCCGGCGGCCGTGACCACCTCGCCTTCCCCCACGCGAACATCGGCCGGCGGACTGACCACATCCATTCCAAATGGGCCACTCAGATTCAGCATCGGGTCGGTGAGCATGGGGGCATCCCGGCTTCCAATCACGATCGGTGCGGCAGGGAAGGCTCGTTTCAGTTCGGCATTGCCGGCGATATGATCGACGTGGCCATGCGTGCAGACAATGGCGCTGAGGGTCAGGCCGTTGTCCGCGAGGGCCTCAAGAATCAGGTCGGGTTCGAAGCCCGGGTCGATGACGAAGGCTTCCGGGTGACCGGGCTTCCAAACTACGTAGGAGTTCTCGGCAAAGGGCTGCGACTCGACGGTGAGAATCTGCACCGGCATGAACGGCTCCTGACTGGTCAAACCTTGGCGTGTCCGGCACGGTATACCTTCCGACGAGCCGGGGGCGCAACCGCCCGGCTCGCCGGGCGGTTTGCCTTCAGCTTATCAAACTCCTCTTCCCCGAGATCGCCCCGCACGGTATGGAGCGCCCGGTTTGCAGACCTTCTCAGGGGTACGAACATGGCACACTGGCGAAACTGGGCAGCAATCGCTTTGGCGGCAAGCGTGATCGGCGGGGTTCTGGCCCAGCAACCCAAACCGGAGCCGGTGAAGCCCGCCAGCGCAACCACCGCTGCACCGAGCACCACCCCGACGGCCAAGGCCGACGCCCTTACCACCATGCTCACCGAAGCCCGGGCTGCTTACGCCAAAACCCGCGATTACACCGGTACTTTCACGCGGCAGGAAAGCCTCAAGGGCGTACTGGGACCGGAAGAGGTCGCTGTGATGAAGATGCGGGTTCAGCCGGTGGGCGTGTACGTCCGCTTTGCTCGCCCGGAAACGGCTGCCGGAATGGAGGTGATTTACTCGGCTGCTGCCCGGGATGGGAAAGTGCGTTACCGACCCGCTGGCATTGCTGGCCGCAAAGGCTTCCAGAAACTGGAGGTGGACGATTCGCAATTCCTGGCCGCAAACCGCCACCCGGTGCCGGAATGGGGGATTGGCGGCATCATTGAGCGTCTCGCCCGGGCCATCGCTCGGGAGAAGACGCTGAATAACCCGGTCGAGGTCTACACATCCGACTATCAGTTCGACGGCCGCAACGTGACCCGTTACGAAATTCTGACCCGCCGACCCCATGCCTTCCGCTATGCCGCCCGGATGGTGGTTTATGTGGATAACCAAACGAAGTTACCGGTTCGGTTTGAAGCCTACGACGATCCCAAACCCGGTGCTACCACCGGCGACTTGTTGGAAGCGTACAGTTTCACTGATTTGAAGTTCAACACCGGGCTCGGCGAAAACACATTCGCAGATTGACTTCTCCGAACGAATGATCGGGAGCGAGGCCCGGACCGCGGTTGCGCCGTGGCGGCTGCCTCTCCCGCCTTGCCCTGGCCCCTATTCATGGCATACACTGTGGTAACGCCCCGGACGTCCTTCCGGGTCCGAGGAGGTATGAGTCATGAGCTACATGATCGACGGCTACTACGGTGAAACCGCAGCTGCGGCACCGGTGAACGAACGGGTGGCGTTCATCCGCCGGACCTACCTGCACCTGGCCGGTGCGGTTCTGGCCTTCGTGGGCTTGTCGGCGGCGCTGATTAGCTCGGGTTTGGCCGAGCAGATTCTCCGCGATGTCTTCATGGCCAACCGCATGGCCTGGATCGCCACGATGGTGCTATTCATCGGCGGCTCGTTCGTCGCCCAGTACCTGGCCCAGTCGCGCTCCTCCGTTGGGCTGCAATATGCCGGCCTGAGCCTGTATGTGCTGCTTTACACCCTGCTGTTCGTGCCGATTCTGACGATTGCCGCCAGCCCCAACTTCCTGAACAAGCCGGAGTTGCCGCTGCAGGCCGGGGTGGTGACCCTGGCGGTGTTCGCCGGTCTGACCATCGCCGTCTTCGCCTCGAAGAAGGACTTTTCCTTCCTGGGGCCGATCCTCTGGGTCGCCTCACTGGCTGCGCTGGGCTTTATCCTGGCCGCGGTGCTCTTCGGGTTTAACCTGGGTCTGGTGTTCTGTGCCCTCATGGTGGCCCTGTTCGCGGCCTACATCATCTACGATACCTCGAACGTGATCCACCGTTACGGCACCGACGAGCACGTGGCCGCCAGCATGGCCCTGTTCGGTTCGTTCGCCATGCTGTTCTACTACATCCTGATGCTCTTCCTGCAATCCCGCAGCGAATAACCTCGCACCCGAAGCGGCCGGGGGGTCGCACCCCGGCCGCCGACGACCGGCCCTCGCCGACATCTCTGCTTGATCCCCGCCATTCAACACGTTTCCGCTTGGGATTGTGTTCCCACGCGAGTGAAGCTCCCGCGCGCTGGACAGAGTTACCCCATCGCCAGCAGAGCCGCCTTGCACTTTTTACCGGTCCGGCGTATGGCTCCGCGTTGATCACCCGCGGGGAGCCATTGCATGAGTGTTCGAACCGCGTATCTCGCTGTTGTTGCCGCTGTTGCACTCGGCTGCGGGTGTTCGTACAACCCCGGCTACTTCCCGTACTACCTTCCGGGTGGCCGCATCGTTGAAAGTCATGCGAAACCCGGCGGGATGGGCTACTTCCGCGACTTCGACCCCAAGGCGATTCGCCTCGAAGTCACCCCCAATCAGCAGGTGGTCGCTCCGCTTGGGGCGCAGATTGTGCTCGTCGGCAGCGTGCTGGATAAGGACGGCCAGCCCCGCCGCAGCCGCCGCATTGAATGGATCCTCGACGGCCCCGGTAACATCGTCGAAGCGGACGAATCGGGCTTCTACGCCGGTCGGGGCTACAAGGTGGATAACAAGTACGCCGTCACCTACACGAACTACACCACCAAGACCATCACCCGCGGCAACAGCGACCCCGCCGACGACGTGATCATCGCCCCGGGGCAGACCTTTTGCGTCATCAGTTCGTCGGTGCCCGGCGAAACGGTGGTCACCGCCTATGCTCCCGGGGTGTTCAACTGGGAAAATGGCCGCGTCGTCGTTCGCATCACCTGGGGCGAGGGCCGCTTCACCTTCCCGCCCCCAGCCGTGGTGCGCTATGGCGGGGAGCACACCCTCACCACTCAGGTGACGGCCACCGGGCCGGACGGCGTGCCCAGCGGCTACCACGTGCGCTACAAGGTTTTGGAGGGCCCACCCGTGATGCTGGTATCGCGGTCCGGCAGCGGCACGGGGGCCAGTCAGTCCGGCACCACCGGCCGCGAAGCCGAAGCCTTCACCGACGCCAATGGCCAAGCCGCCGTCCGCTTGGTGCAACTCGACCCCAAGCCCGGCAAGACCCGCGTTGCCATCGAAATTGTCAAGCCGCCGGAAACCGGCACCGGCCCCGGGACGGTCGTGGCCCGTCGGGAAACGATCGTCGAATGGGCCGAACCCAAGCTGAACCTCGTGGTGAATGCTCCCGCCACGGCCGGCGTGGGCACCACCTTCCCCGTCACCGTGGCGCTGGAGAATGCCGGCGTCGTGGAAAGCAAGGACGCGCAGCTCACGGTTGCCCTATCCGATGGAGCCTTGCTCGCCAGCAGCGACCCACCCCCCAACCGACAGGAACCCAATGGGAAGCTGGTCTTCAACCTGCCACCCCTCGCGGGAAACTCGCGCCAGGAAGTGACGCTTCAGGTGAAATCGCCCCCCCGGCCAGCCGCCGTCACCGTCACGGCCGAGGCCACCACCGCCGGGGGGTTGCGGGCCACCAACACGGGCACCACGCGGGTTGAACCGGGCAAGCTACACGTGCTCGTGGAAGCACCGGCCGCCGCGCTGGCCGGCGAGCGGATTCCGGTCAAGATCGCCGTGACCAACGCGGGGGCCGGACCCGCCGAGAACGTGATCGTCTGGGCGCGGTTCGATCCGGGTCTGCTGCACCCCTCGCCCGATAACCCCGTGGAACTGGCCGCCGGCACCCTCGCCCCGGGCCAGACCAAGACTCTCGATCTGCCGCTGACGGCATCGGCAACCGGTCGCTACTCGGTCCGGGCCACAGCCACGGGGGACGGCAACCTCACCGCAAGTGCCGAGCCGGCCACAATCGAGGTCCGCAAGGCGCAACTGAGCCTCAGTGCAACCGGTCCGAAGCTCGCCTACCTGAATGAGCAGTTCACCTGGACCCTCACGCTCAGCAACACTGGCGAGGCGACGGTGAGCAACATCGTGGTTCGAGCCACTATTCCGCCCGAGGTCGGAGTGAAAACGGCTGACGGCGGCAAGGCCGGGGCCGGCTCCATCGAGTGGAAGCTGAGCGAGTTGCGGCCGGGGGAGCAGAAAGCCTATTCCCTCAAAGCCGTGGCGGCCCGACTGGTCGATCGGGCCGTGTTGACCGTGGTCGCCCTGGGCGATGCGACCAGCGGTGGCCGGACCATGGGCGAACCCGTGGAGGCGCGCGGCGAAGCAGCAACGGCCATTATCGGCACACCCGCCGTGGTGCTGGAAGTGGCCACGCCGCCCGGTGTCGTCGAAGTGGGCAAGCGCGTGGCCTATACCGTGCGGGTCAAAAATCAGGGCACGCTCTCGGCCCGGAACATCGAAGTGACGACCTTCGCCCCACCCGAACTGCGGGTCGTGCGCGGCACCGGTCCAACCGATGGCCGCATCGACGCCACCGGAAAGGTCACGTTCCCCGCCGTGGACGAATTGCGACCGGGCCAGACCCTCACCTTCACCATCGAGGCGGAGGCCCTGCAACCCGGCGATGCCCGCTTCCGGGCCGAGGTGAAAGCCGCCCACCTGACCAACACGCTCAAGGAAGAGCAAGCGACCCGTGTGATGGCCCGCTAGCCTGCTCGCAGGAGCCCGCACGCCCCCCCGGCCGACCATTCAGCGGCCTTGGCGGAATCACACAGCGCGGTGTTGCGGAACGGCACAACCTCACGCCCTTCATCCAATCGTGCTCGCAACCGGCTTGGACCGCGTTCGGTTGACAATCGCCACAAGATCATTTCTGAATTGGCTTTAAGTCCATTTTACGCAGACAGTTCGCCTTTGGGGGGCAATTGGCACAGCGTTAGCAATTATCTTCAACCGAGTCGGTTGCGAGTCCCGACTCACCCAAGGAAATGCCCAATTTCCCACTCCCCACACGGGCACGAGACTAGCGAGGGTATGCGAGTCCCCTCGCCGAATCTCGTGCCTCACATCTTTCTATTGCGGCGGTTAAACTTACGGAAAGCGACCTGGTTTCGTGTGCCAATCGTGTGCCATATTCCCCACTTAATAGATTTGTCATGGTTCGCCGGGCTTCTTCTTGCATGGATGGCATGGCATGAGCGTAAACACGCAGTGTGAGGGCTGGGTCTTCATGACCTAATCGCTCAGCTACCACCCGCACATTGACCCCTGCCCCCAGCAACAATGTCGCGCAGGTATGCCGCAAATCATACACACGAATGGTCGGTATGTGCGATGTCCGTTGTACACGTTGGACGGCTTTTTTGAAAAAACGTGAACCAAGGTAGACAGGCCGCAAATACCCACCCCGTGGGGCCGGGAACATCAAGCCCGACTGAGTATCGCGACCAAGCTGCTCTTGATATTCGCGATGAGCCAACAAGCGGGCTACCGTTTGCTCACTGAGTGGGATGGTCCGAATCCCCTTGCGGGTTTTAGGCTGTTTAAGACAGTAACCACGGTCTGTGTGCACCAAAGCCCGTTGCACGCGAATCAAACCACGCAATACGTCAAAATCTGGCCAGTATAATGCCAGGAGTTCCGCTGGACGCAAACCAGCATCAAGTAACAACCACCACGCAGCCCCCCACTCGGGGTCGTTACCTTCCGACTCGAGAAATACCCTGGCTTGCTCCAAGGTCCAGCAGCCCATTTCCCCTGGCCGGGCGCGTGGAAGAGGAGCTCGCCGAGCGACATTCTCGGGTACCACATTCGCCCGTCGAGCAGCTTCCAGCGCGGCCCGCAACGTTTTTGCGGCCCGATTCTGTTGCCCCAAAGTTACACCGGCAGATGCAAGCTCAGCATGCCAACGGTCCAGCCGGACTTTATCCAGTTTATCCATGCGAATAGACCCAAGATAAGGCTCTATAAACAATCTGACCCGCTGGCGGTAAAACCTCCAGGTTTGGTATTCGCGATCCCGACGAATAGTATCAAGCCAATGCTGGCACCAGCTGCCCACAGTCCAAGCAACCGCCCCGCTCAGTCTGGTCATCAATTTATGCTTGGCAAGCCAAGCTACAGCCTCGTTTTTGGTTGCAAAACTTTGCGATTTGCGAGCTCGTTTCCCCGCGATGATTCCGATTGAGATAATCGCCCGCCATTTCCCAGATGGCATCTGCACTAATCGCCCTTCGCCCCAACCGCGACGCGCTCGGCTACTCATCTTGCACTCCATTACCAAACCCAAACCGGATCACACCCAAAACTACGCCCACCACTCGGTCCTCGTCAGAAAGCCGGTGTTCCCACCCCGCGCTGCACAACACGCCATTTTCGCCAAGTCGCTTGGCAACATAGCCATCCATCGAATTGAGCCAGGCGACGACGACCTGGCCGACCTCGGGCGGGGAGGCGTCGGCCGGCCGGACGACCAGGTAGTCCCCGTCATGGATCAGGGCCTCGGTCATCGAGTCGCCCCTCACCCGGTACGCCACGCAGCCGGCAAACACGTCCGACACCCGGAGCACCTCCCCCGGCTCGGCCGGCTCATCCCGCGCCGGCCCGGCCGCTACCACGCCGAGCACCGGCAGCTCGACCGCCGCCATCCGCCGCGCCGGGTGATCCGGCGGCAGATGCTGGGCCAGCGCACCCGCCGGCAAGCCCAGGGCACGCTCCAGACG
>Ga0272446_1000040_pt1 | contig 151780 bp, 133 predicted proteins | sample YNPCB0061_FD_194587 | JGI IMG/M metagenome (GOLD analysis project Ga0272446, IMG submission 194587) | Hot spring microbial mat communities from Yellowstone National Park, WY, United States - YNP-CB-006-1 | ecosystem: Environmental > Aquatic > Thermal springs > Hot (42-90C) > Sediment | place... | reverse complement strand
CGTAGTTGATACGCCTACTTTCCACGTCTCTAGTTTAACACATAGAGAGGGCTAAAGCCCCCTGAGTTGGCTGTATCCCCTCGCTAAAGCGGAGGGGTTTTAGCCCGCCCACATCACTACTATAATTTGCGCCTTACATCCCTGCCCTAAAGTGCAGGGCTTTACGGTGTTTTTCGGTGACACTCCCCGCCGTGGAACAGCGAGGCTTCTCTAAGTTAGGCTAGAGCAAAACCAATCTGCCCTAACTTGACCTTAGAAGGAGCTGCCACGGCCCCTCTACACACTCCACTCAAATCGATATTGAGCTTTGTGCTTACCTTTCTCATGATATTGCAGGCTCCATTACAGTCTGCATTGATGAGCCATCCTTGCGCAGTTCGGTACAGCCCTCTAAGAATTCGTTTTCCTGATGCCTTCCACCCTTCAGGTTTTTCGCCGAACGTAGGCAAGAAGTCATTATCAAAAAACGAGGCTTGAGACGTATACGATTCTTCGGTTTCGACTAATCGAATCCCGAAAATTAAACAAAGCTGCTCAATTCGTCCAAACAGTTTGTAGTGCGGAATTTGCACGAACTCCTGATTCGTTTTTGCACCCAAATTGATTTCATCTTTCTGCCCGTTGTTTCGACCGTAGATGATCGTATCGATGTCGTTTTCCAAGCAGAAGTTGACGACCCACCGTGCTGCTTTGTTGATGTAGTCTCGCACGTAGCAATTTCGCTTATGGGTAATAAGTTGGATTCGCTTCGAGGTCGCGCCCTTCATAGATGGCTTGCCATGAGTCAGAATCGATTTGAATTTGGCAACCTGCTTATTGAACCATTGGTTTCGAGATTTCAACCCTCTACCATCCAGCACAAAGGCAAGTCCAGTATTTGTCACGCCGGTCAAGAGGTTATTCAGTCCTGGGTCAAGCGCTAAAACGTTCTCAGGACACAATTTGCAGCATTGAGCTAAAATCGACCCGTCATTGCAAGTATCAGTCAGGACATCACTTTGTCTGGAGAAGAATGTCAAGACTGATTCTGCCTACTGCCGTAGGCGCGGGAACCGTTCTGTATCCCCGTCGGGAACGAGCGAGGTTTTATCCGGTTCCCGAACCCTCCGGTTTCTATAATGTTAAGTTTCTATAATGTTAAGGAAAAGGAATATCTTGCCGTTGTGCCCGCTATGCTTGCTCGCATTCGCCAATTGGCTGCTAGTCTTACGCCTCGCTTGATTGACATTCGCCGACACCTGCACCGCTACCCAGAACTCAGTGGCGAAGAGCATCAAACCGCAGCTTATGTGGCAGGGGTGCTGTCTTCTGCGGGCTTGACCATACAGCAGAATGTGGGGCGTGTGGGGGTTGTGGCGGAACTGGCTGGCGCAACCGGTGAAGACCGTATCATTGCCCTGCGCACGGATATGGATGCACTGCCCATTCAGGAGCGCACTAACCTAGACTTTAGCTCGAAGCATCCGGGGGTGATGCACGCCTGTGGTCACGATGTTCACACTACCGTTGGCTTAGGAACAGCAATGGTTTTGGCGGCTCTCAAAGATGAATTGCCCGGGTCGGTACGTTTTATTTTCCAGCCAGCGGAAGAAATTGCCCAAGGGGCAAGTTGGATGATTGCCGATGGCGTCATGAAGGACGTGAGTGCCATTCTTTCCCTACATGTGTTTCCTAGTATTGCGGCTGGGGAGGTGGCGGTTCGCTATGGTGCCCTTACTGCTGCTGCTGATGATCTCGAGTTGACGATTTTAGGGGAGTCGGGGCATGGGGCACGTCCCCACGAAGCGGTGGATGCAATTTGGATCGCGGCACAGGTGATCAGTGCGCTGCAACAGGCGATTAGCCGCACTCAAAACCCATTGCGGCCGGTGGTACTCACCTTTGGCAAAATTTACGGCGGCCGTGCCCCCAATGTGATTGCCGATCAGGTGACGTTGCAGGGAACGGTGCGATCGCTCCATCCTGAAACTCGCAACAACCTGCCAACGTGGATTGAACAGATTGTGGCGAATGTGTGTAATGCCTACGGTGCCCGCTACAAGCTGCACTATCGCCGAGGGGTGCCGGGGGTCGAAAATACGCCTTACCTGTCGCAGCTACTGGCGGAGGCCGCCACTGATGTGGTAGGGTCTGCCCACGTCCACATTTTGCCGGAGCCGTCCCTTGGGGCGGAGGATTTTGCACTGTACCTTGAACACGCTCCGGGGGCAATGTTTCGGCTTGGGGTTGGTTTTCGCGATCGCCCCAACTATCCCTTGCACCACCCAGAGTTTGATGTGGATGAGCAAGCTATTCCCGTGGGGGTAATGACCTTAGCCCATGCCATCTGCCGCTATTGGCAGCTTCCCTATTGATTGCGGCAAGTGTGCTGCACCAGTTGGCCGTAGTCTAGCTTCAGGAGTTGGTCAGCCACATCAAAGTAGCGATCGTCATGGCTAATGACAAATACGGTTTTGCCCTGTGCCTTTAGCTCCGGTAGCAGTTGGCGGTAAAAAATGTCGCGAAAGACGGGATCTTGATCCGCCGCCCATTCATCAAAGAGATAGGCGGGGCGATCGTCGAGATAGGCCATCAGTAGCCCGAGGCGTTTGCGCTCGCCTTGAGAGAGGGACGTGGTAGAAAAGCGATTGCCCTCAAGCCGGACTTTATGACTCAGGCGTAACTTATCGAGGTAGTAGGGCACCACTGCTAAGCGGTCTGGAGAATCCAGGCCCAAGAGCCGATCAAATAAATAAAAGTCACTGAAGACCGCGCTAAAGTGCTGCCGGTACCATTCATAGTCGTTGGGAGTCAGGCAATAATCATCCACCCAAATCTCGCCCTGATCCGGCACGTAAAGGCCAGTAATAATCTTGGCTAGGGTAGATTTGCCACTGCCATTGCCCCCCACAATAAAAGTTAGCTCGCCAGCCTGTGCTTTTAGACTGAGTGGGCCAAGGGTAAAGGTCACTGGCTCATCCTCGTGGCTGCCGCGGTACTGATGGCGAATGTTTTCCAAGCGCAGCGTCTGCCAGCCCAAGGGCATGAAGTCAGCACTGACATCAGGATCTTGCTGTGGTTCCCCCAAGCTCAGTTGCAAGGATTCCACTTTTTTGAGGGCAACGCTGGCACGACTAAAAATAGGAATGGCATCAATCACCTGCTGCATCGGCAGCATCAGGTAAATAATAGTTAGGACATAGCCGGAGAGCACCGTCGGCGTTGCTCCCAGCAGGTGCGGCAACGTAAACAGGAAGAAGCCAATGGTGACGAAGAGCAATAACTGCCCCCAACTGGCGGCAATGGCAAAGACCATATACCCTAATTGGTTGTGCTGTCGCGTTTGCTGGGCGGTGGGTTCTAGTTCTTGATGCAGAAATGCCAGCCGTCGCCGCCGATTGAGCTTTAGTTCTTTTACCCCCTCGGTGAGGCTACGAAAATGCTGAAACAGCCGATCCTGTTCGCTGCGCGCTTGCTCGAGAAACTGCCGGGCTTTTCCCGCCAGAACCATGTAGCTACCTGCACCAATGCCAATTAAAGCAACTAGAGCAAAAAATAGAGGGGGTGACAACCAACCCATATAGATTAAACAGCCACAAACAATGGCCACGGCATTAAAGAGATTGGGCAACACTGAAAACGATCGGGCGACCGCATCTACGTCTTCTGTAAGAGTTGCTAGCAGTTGCGGCTGGCCAATGGCTTCGAGTTGCCGCAGGGGAGAGGCTAAAATTTGCCGTCCAAGGAGTAAGCGCATTTCATAGACGGCTTGTTGGGCTGCGCGCACTAGCAAGACCTGAGATAAAAAGTGAGTCAGCAGTAGCAGCCCCCCCAACACCATAAACCCCCACGGCAACAGCGCTTGTAACGATGGGGTTCTCTGTAGGGTGGCATTAATCAGGGCAATGAGGCCGGCGGTACTCCCCCCGTTGAGGAGTCCAGCAAAAGCTGCCCCCGCGACGGTTGGCCATGCGGCCTGAAGCAGAATACGGAACAGCTTCACGAATCGGTTTCATCCTCAGGGGCTGCGGCAGGCGGGGTATCGCTATCCAAATCTAGCTTGGGAATAAACCTGGGGCGATCGGCATTTTCCCAGCCCGGCGGGCGCTTGGAGTTGTACCATGCCACCAAGCCAATACTGACCGCTGCAATCAATCCCAGAATGAGCACTCCATAAAACGGAACAAAATTTCCAGCCCCGACGGTAAAACCCGTGGCCAATAACTGCATGTGGATTCCCCTAGCTTGAAGGTGATTCTGTGTAGAACAACACTATACAACGATGGAGGCAAGAGAGAGTCAATTTTCAGCGATGGGCAGCATGTTTGTCTCTGGTGTGGTTAAGCAGGCTTTGAGGGCTTGGGCAAGGGCGATCGCCGAGGGGTAGCGGTCTGGCAGCAGGGGCGCAGTCGCCCGGTGAATGACCCGTTTCAGGGCTTCGGGAATCTCTGGGCGATTGCTGACATCCAAGCGGTGTAACCCCTCGCAATGACGGTAAAAGCGAATGGGGCTATCCCCCAACAGCAGGAAGGCGAGGGTGGCTCCTACGGCAAATAAATCGGACTGCACGACCGGTTGACCCATCATTTGTTCTGGCGCACTATACCCTTCCACGGCAATGCGGGTACCACCGGGAGAATGCCCAAGTTCCTTCACTGCCCCAAAATCAATGAGAACAATCTGGTTATCGCGAGAGCGCACTAATAGGTTACTGGGTTTGAGATCGCGGTGGATCACAGGTGGCTCCTGATTGTGGAGGTAGTCGAGCACGCCACAGGTTTGTATCATCCACTGAATGGCTTGGGGGACTGGAACGGTGCCATTGCGGAGTACCCAGCGCTCTAGGTCTAGGCCATGGATCAGCTCCATGACTAAATAGCTTTTGCCATTTTCAATAAAAAAATCATAAAAGCGGGGAATACCGGCATGGTCTAACATTTGCAGAATGCGTCCTTCCCGCTCAAACAGTTCTTGGGCTTTTTCATGATCTGCCATGTCTGCCCTGAGTTCCTTGAGCACGCGCACTTCAGGCACTTTAGTTCCAAATCCACCGGTAGCTCGTGCCTCGCAGGCAAGGTAGGTGGTGCCAATCCCCCCCTGCCCCAGCAGCCGCAAGATATGGTAATTGCGAACGGTACGCTGAATATTGAGCGGCTCTCCACAGTGAATACAAAATAAGTTTCCGGGCATATTGCCGGCATGGGTGCACTCACTCAGAGTGGCAGTACTGCGGCGAAAGGTTTGTTCGTTAAACTGCAGAATTGGCCCTGTCGGACCTAACTGAATCAGGCTGCCGTGGGACAGTTTGCTTTCATCCACTAAGCGACCATCCACAAAGGTGCCGATCGCCCCCACGCTTTTCAGATACCAACGACCTAAGTTTTCAGGGTCACGGTAGCACCCCAGTTCCGCGTGATAACGGCTGACGAGAATATCGTTGAGAATGACATCGTTGTCTGCGGCACGGCCAATCCGAATGGTGGTCTTGATGGGAAATCGCCACGTTTTAATTGGCGTTCGCTTCCACGGATCAAGAAGGTGCAGGATGATCACGGTACAACAGCAGCCACAGCAAACTAGCTTGAATCTAATCTATTTTAGGGGAGCACAGCTAGTAACTGTCATAACTTGCAACTCCCCATCAATCCTTGGCATGGGAAGACAGATAGTGTTGCAGCCGCTGCCAAAATCGCTCATTTTCGTCTTCCGTTCCAATGGAAACGCGAATGCCGTTGGCGATCGCCCGCACTAAGGTTCCTTGCTGCTCTAGAGCCTGGCATAGGGGTTGGGTATGGGACGGATCATTAAGGCGGAAAAAGAGAAAGTTGGCGACACTAGGCCAGACCCGCAGGTGCGGGCAGGTTTGCAGTTGACGGTAAAGCCGCTCACGCTCGGCAATCACCGCCGGAATGTCCGCCAGTAGCTCGTGGCGATGTTCGAGGGCAAAGCAGGCGGCCAGTTGAGACATACTGGGCAGGTTGTAGGGCAGCCGCAGTTTTTCAAGCGCCGCAATCACCGTTGGCTCGGCGATCGCGTAACCCACGCGATGTGCCGCCAAGCGCAGCGCCTTAGAAAACGTGCGCAAAATCAGCCAATTGGGATGATCCGCCAGTTCCGGCAGTAGGGTTTTCCCCGAAAATTCAAAATAGGCTTCATCAATCACCACTAAAATATCCGTCGGCACCTGCCGCAACCATGCCACCTCAGTGGAGGTTAAGGCATTCCCCGTGGGTGAGTTTGGCTGCAGCATAAAGAGCACTCGCACCGGCGGAGTGGCTGTTGCAATGAGCGCCTCAGCCGTTTCAATCTCTACCGCAAAGGTGTCAGGATGCCGCTGGGCACGGTGGACGGGAATCCCTAAGCTTTGAGCCAGAATCCCATATATTGAAAACGTCGGCTCTGCCACTACGATAGATCCATGGCTCCCTAAAGCCGTTGCCAGCAGTAACGCGCGAATCAGTTCATCAGAGCCATTCCCCACCGCAATCTGATTGGGCACAATCGGCACGCTACTGTGCTCACTCGCATAGGTGGCGATCGCCTGTTTGAGGTGCCAGTGGCTACTATCGGGATAGCGATTGCTGGCCATTGCCTCAACGTACTGCCGGGCAAGCGCTGCCTTGAGGTGCGCGGGCAGATCGAGGGGAAATTCATTGGTGTCGAGGTAGTCCACCTGCGCTGGCAGAGTACCACTACTGGCTTCGGGAGGGGTAGAGTAGGCTTTAATGGCCTCTAATTCTGGCCGTAAAAACGTTGCCATGCCGTTGAGACGCGGTGAACTGATTCACCTATAATAGCACTCAGTTTTTTGTCCCCTTGGGGAGCGGGCACTCAGCAACACGATCATCTTGTACTGTAGAGGCGCATCATCCTATGGCTCGTACCGACTTCAAAGACTACTACCAAGTTCTAGGGGTCAGCAAAACTGCCACGGATGCTGACATTCGGCAAGCATTTCGTCGCCTTGCCCGCAAGTATCACCCCGACCTCAACCCCGGTGATAAGGACGCCGAAGCTCGCTTCAAAGAAATTAACGAGGCGCACGAAGTCCTCTCGGATCCCGAAAAACGCCGTAAGTACGACCAGTTTGGCCAGTACTGGCAACAGGCAGGCGGGGGAGGAGCCGGTGGCTTCAATGTCAATGTGGGTGGGTTTGATGCCGACTTCAGTCAATTTGCCAACTTTGAAGAGTTTATCAACGAACTTCTCGGGCGATTTTCGACTGCGGGTACCGCCAGTGGTTGGTCGGGTGGCTTTGATCCCTCTGGCTTTAGCAGCACCAGTGCCGATGTGGAAGCAGAGGCCCAAATCAGTTTTCAGGAGGCCGCTCAAGGCTGTGAAAAAACCTTTCAGATTGGCAGTGAAAAAGTCACCGTGACCATTCCCGCTGGGATCAAGCCAGGTACTAAACTACGGTTGCGGGGCAAAGGTCGGTCAAATCCCTACACGCAGCAGCGCGGCGATCTCTACTTAACTGTACAAGTCGCCCCCCATCCGCTTTTTCGCTTTGAAGAGAATCAACTGGTGATGGATCTGCCCCTAGCCCCCGATGAGGCAGCCTTGGGCGCACAGGTAACCGTTCCCACCCCTAGCGGCAATGTAGTGTTAAATATTCCTGCGGGCACACGATCGGGGCAATCGCTGCGCTTGCGGGGCAAAGGCTGGCGCAAAAGTGATGGCACCCATGGCGACTTACTGGCTAGGGTGCAGATTGTCCCGCCGAAGTCTCTGAGTGGGGATGAAAAAGACCTCTACGAAAAATTGCGATCGCTGCGGACGTTTAACCCCCGCGCTCACTGGCCAAACGCTTAATTGAGTGCCCAAAAATGAGTGCCAAAAAATAGGGGGTTGACGTCAACCCCCCATTACGCAGTCTTTAAACCATGGTTAACTGACAAACTTCAGACGACCTTCACCCTAGGGGATGGCTGCCATTTTCACGTCATTGCGATCAAGGATAGTCTGAAGTTCTTCAGCATCGATGGTTTCTTTTTCGATCAGGACTTGGGCAATCTGATCCAGTACATGACGGTTGTTGACCAGCACCTCTTTAGCACGCCGGTAGGCTTGATCCACCAAATTGCGCACCTCATCGTCAATGGTTGCAGCGGTTTCTTCAGAAAAATCCCGCTCCGCCATGATGTCTCGGCCAAGGAACACATTCCCTGATTGCCGCCCCAAGGCCACCGGACCGAGGCGATCGCTCATGCCAAAGCGCGTCACCATTTGCCGAGCTACCCGTGCCACTTGCTGGAGATCGTTAGACGCGCCAGTGGTCACTTCGTCTTCACCAAAGACAATCTCTTCAGCAATCCGCCCCCCCAAAGCAACCGCCATCTGATTTTGCAGGTAAGCGCGGCTATAGAGGCCAGAATCCATCTGATCTTCGTTGGGGGTGAACCAGGTTAAGCCACCGGCACGCCCACGGGGGATGATGCTGACTTTCTGCACTGGGTCGTAATCTGGCATGAGGGCACCCACCAAGGCATGACCCGCTTCGTGGTAGGCCACGAGGGTTTTGCGCCGCTCACTCATGACGCGATCTTTCTTCTCAGGCCCGGCCAGGACCCGATCAATGGCATCGTTGATCTCATCCATGGAAATTTCAGTCAGATTGCGACGAGCGGCAAGGATGGCGGCTTCGTTCAGCAAATTGGACAGATCAGCCCCCGTAAAGCCAGGGGTACGGCGGGCAATTTTATCGAGATCCACATCCTTGGCCAAGGTTTTGCCACGGGCATGGACTTTGAGAATATCAAGACGGCCTTTATAGTCAGGGCGATCCACAACCACTTGGCGATCGAAGCGACCGGGGCGCAACAGGGCAGCATCGAGGACATCGGGGCGGTTTGTGGCCGCAATAATGATGATGCCAGTATTGCCCTCAAAGCCATCCATTTCTGTCAGCAGTTGGTTGAGGGTTTGCTCACGCTCATCGTTACCGCCGCCAAGACCGGCACCCCGCTGGCGACCCACGGCATCAATTTCATCAATAAAGACAATGCAGGGAGCGTTGGCCTTTGCCTGCTCAAAGAGATCCCGCACCCGCGAGGCACCCACCCCGACAAACATTTCCACAAACTCAGAGCCAGAGATGGAAAAGAAGGGAACCCCTGCTTCACCGGCTACAGCTCGTGCCAGCAGCGTTTTACCGGTTCCGGGGGGACCCACCAACAGCACCCCTTTGGGGATTTTGGCACCCACTTCCGTGAAGCGATCGGCGTACTTGAGGAACTCCACCACTTCTCCTAATTCGAGCTTGGCTTGGTCAATGCCCGCCACGTCATTAAAGGTGACTTGGGTTTGCGGCTCCATTTGTACCCGTGCCCGTGATTTACCAAAGTTCATCGCTTGGTTCCCAGGACCAGCTTGGGCGCGCCGCAACAGGAAGAACAATAGAACCAACAGGCCAATGGGCACCAGCAGGCTACTCAGCGCCCGGAACCAGAAACCATCATTGCTCTGGGGCAAGACGGAAATATCCACATTATTCCTGGCCAAGATATCCAGTAATTCAGGATCGTTGGGGAGGTTGACTAACACCCGCGTCCCGTCTTGGGTAATCGCTTGCGCCTGAGCGCGATCGGGACTGATGCTGATTTTACTAACTTGCTTGTTCTCGACTTCTTGAATCAGTTGACTGTAGGCCCAAGTCTGCTTAATGGTGGGCTGGCGATCAAAAAAGGCGGTGGCCAACGCCAGCACCACAATTGCTAAAAGAACGTATAACCCCGCATTGCGCCATTGCTTATTCACCGATCGCCATCCTCCGATGCAAAATTATGAAGAGTTTTTACATAAGTTAATATTAGCGCATTCTTTCTCAACCCAAGGGGGGCAACCTCATCGTTAGAATTGTCACTATCCATAATAGGCCGTCAAAGGATGCTCGATTTAGAGACGTGTTACCGGGTACTGGAGTTAGAACCGGGGGCAACCCTAGAGGACGTGAATCGAGCCTATCGGGATCTCGTGTTTATTTGGCATCCCGATCGCATTCCCAAGGATAATGTCCGTCTGGTGGAAAAAGCCCAAGAAAAGATTAAGCAAATTAACGATGCTCGCGATCAACTGCGGCAGCACATCCACAAATATGGCAGCCACACCAGTGGACGCACCAACCAGCGACAGAGCTATCGCCAAGCCAGTACGTCAGCCGGTACAACTACCACACCTCCACGGGAGCATCGCAGTGGTTCCTACTACCAGTCCAACCCCTACGCCTATCGCAGCTATCAGACCTCCCGGGAGCAGCAGCCAGGCAGTAGCTACTCACAGCCGCATAATCATACCTATGGCACCTACAGCCGCCAACGTACCGCTGCGCCACCGCCGCCGGAGCCACCCCGCACCACGCCTCCCCAAAAGGATATGTCGGGGGTGAATTTACAGGGCGCCAACCTCAGCGAAAAAGACTTTGAAGGCCGTAACCTCAGCCATGCCAACCTCAGCCATGCCGACCTCAGTGATGCGTTTTTACATCGAGTGATTTTGCACCGTGCCAACCTGCGCCATGCCAATCTCTTCCGAGCGAATTTGTTGCAAGCGGATCTCAGCTATGCAGATCTGCGGGAGGCCAACTTGATTGGGGCAGATCTCAGCGGTGCGGATCTGCGCGGGGCAGATTTACGGGGCGCCAAAATGAGCCAAGGCAATCGGTTGCTGGTTAAGCTCACGGGTGCCCGTCTCAGTGGCGCCATTATGCCCGATGGCCATGTGCATCCCTAGGGGTGGGGGTCTTTGAGGGGCTGGCTCAAGCGGGCAGCTAGGGTTTCCGGGTGCAGCGCCGATAAGACCACTGTCGAGCCGTCTAAAATCAACACTGCACGGGTGCGCCGCCCATGGGTGGTGTCGATGAGGTGATGCTGCTGCCGCGCTTCCAGAATTAAGCGTTTGATGGGGGCTGAGTCAGGGCTGACGATCGCCAAGACGCGAGCCGGTGCCACATAGTTACCAAAGCCAACATTTAACATCGGGCAGGATGATAATCTTGCAGGGCGCGTACCCCCAGTTCTGAGGTTTGTAAAGTTTTGATGGCCGCAACCGTGGCTTTGGCGCCAGCAATCGTCGTCACAATGGGAATCTTGTAGGCCAAGGCAGTGCGGCGAATCAGACGACCATCGGCGCGAGCTTCTTCGCCAGAGGGCGTGTTTAGGATCAGGGAAATTTGCTCATTCTTAATGGCATCCAAAACGTGGGGGCGACCCTCGTGCAACTTGAGGATGAGTTCAATGTTTTCGAGGCCAGCCGCCATCAGGGCATTCCGGGTGCCTGCGGTGGCAATAATCTGAAAACCGAGGGACTGTAATTCCTCTACCACTGGCACAATGGCAGCCTTGTCGCGATCGCTCATGGAAACAAACACCGTACCCTTTAAGGGCAACTTTTGATGCGCCGAGAGCTGAGACTTGGCAAAGGCTGTGCCAAAATCAACGTCAATGCCCATCGCTTCGCCGGTAGAGCGCATTTCAGGCCCCAGAACGGTGTCAGTGCCGGCAAATTTTTCAAAGGGGAGCACAGCTTCCTTAACAGCAACATGCTCAGGAATCGTTTCACTGAGGATGTTTAGCTCCGCTAGGGTTTTGCCGGCCATCAAGCGTGCGGCAATCTTTGCCAAGGGCACCCCGATCGCCTTCGAGACAAAGGGAACCGTGCGCGAGGCGCGGGGGTTCGCCTCAAGGATATAGACCTGCTCGCCTTGGACGGCTAACTGCAAGTTCATCAGGCCAATGACATGCAGGGATTTGGCCAAGGCAATACTCCAGGTGCGAATTGTCTCTAAGACAGTGGGGCTAAGGGATTGCGAGGGTAAGCTACAGGCGGAGTCCCCGGAATGGATCCCCGCCTGCTCAATGTGCTCCATCACGCCGCCAATGACCACGGTGCCTGTGGCATCGGCAATGGCATCCACATCCACTTCAATGGCATTTTCGAGGTACTTGTCAATGAGGATGGGGCGCTCAGGCTCCACCTGCACGGCCTCGGTCATGTAGCGCTCCAGTTCAGCATCGGAATAGACAATTTCCATGGCTCGCCCTCCAAGCACGTAGCTGGGGCGCACAACCACTGGATAGTTAATCCGCTGGGCAATGGCCAAGGCTTCATCGTAGCTGCGAGCTGTGCCGTTGGGAGGCTGGGGAATATTCAGTTCCCGCAGAATTTTTTCAAACCGTTCGCGGTCTTCAGCAATATCAATGGAGTCTGGTGAGGTGCCCCAAATTTTGGTGCCCAGTGCCTCGCCATGCTGGTTGAGGTACTGTTGCAGCGGCAGTGCCAGTTTTAGAGGGGTTTGGCCACCAAACTGGATAATCACGCCTACGGGACGCTCGACCTCAATAATGTTGAGTACATCCTCCTTGGTGAGGGGTTCAAAGTAGAGGCGATCGCTAGTGTCGTAGTCGGTGGAGACTGTTTCTGGGTTGGAGTTCACCATGATGGTTTCATAGCCATCGGCCTGCAGGGCATAGGAGGCATGGCAGCAGCAATAGTCAAACTCAATCCCTTGGCCAATGCGGTTCGGGCCTGATCCCAGAATCATCACCCGTGGTTTGCGTGGCGGCAGCACTTCGGATTCAGGGGGCTGTGCTTCTAGTTCCCCTGTATCAGGGTTAATTCGCTCGGTGGGTTGCTCGTAGGTGGAGTAATAGTAAGGGGTATAGGCTTCAAACTCAGCAGCACAGGTATCCACCGTTTTATACACTGGCACCACGCCCAAGGATTGGCGATAGGCACGCACCTGATCGTCAGTGGTTTTGGTGGCGTAGGCAATTTGAGCATCGCTGAAGCCCTGCTGCTTGATCCGCCAGAGTTCCGCAGCGCTCAACTGTTCTAGCTTGCTACGCTTGAGGAATTTTTCGGTCTCTAGGAGTCCTTGGAGTTGACGCAAAAACCACGGATCGATAGCCGTGAGTTCGTACACTTCTTCAACAGTCATCCCCAACAAAAAGGCATGGCGAATGGCAAAGATGCGATCAGGGTTTGGGGTTCGCAGCTTGCCCCGCAGTTGCTCAAGGCTCGGCAATTTTTCGGGGCGATCGCACCCCCAGCCTGCACGACCCGTTTCCAGCGATCGCAGGGCTTTTTGTAGCGATTCCTGAAAGGTGCGACCAATAGCCATGGCTTCCCCCACCGACTTCATTTGGGTGGTGAGAACCGGTTGCGCCCCTGGAAATTTTTCAAAGGCAAATCGTGGAATCTTGGTGACCACATAGTCAATGGTCGGTTCAAAACTGGCGGGGGTTTTTTGGGTAATGTCATTGGGGATTTCCGGCAGCGTGTAGCCCACGGCTAACTTGGCGGCCATTTTGGCAATGGGGAACCCAGTCGCTTTGGAGGCCAGTGCCGAGGAACGCGATACCCGCGGATTCATCTCAATGACAATGACATCCCCAGTTTCTGGGTTGACGGCAAATTGAATATTTGATCCCCCCGTTTCAACGCCAATTTCGCGGATGATCTTGATAGAGGCATCCCGTAAGCGCTGGTACTCCTTGTCTGTTAGGGTTTGGGCGGGTGCAACGGTAATGGAGTCACCCGTATGCACCCCCATGGGATCAAGGTTTTCAATGGAGCAGATGATCACGACGTTGTCAGCCATGTCGCGCATGACCTCTAGCTCGTACTCCTTCCAACCAATGAGGGACTGCTCAATCAAAATTTGGGATACAGGGCTGGCATCGAGACCCGCCACCGCGATCTCTTCAAATTCTTCTTGGTTGTAGGCAATGCCACCACCCGTGCCACCGAGGGTAAAGGCAGGGCGAATAATCAGGGGGTAGCAGCCAATCTGCTGGGCGATCGCCCGAGCTTCTTCAAGGGTATTGGCCAAACCCGAGGGACACACCCCCACCCCAATGCGCTGCATCGCCTCCTTAAAGAGCTTGCGATCCTCTGCCATTTCAATTGCTGGCAGCTTGGCACCAATTAATTCCACACCGTAGCGATCCAGCACTCCTGACTTCGCCAAAGTCACCGCCAAGTTTAAGGCAGTTTGGCCGCCCATAGTGGGCAAGAGGGCATCGGGTCGCTCCCTCGCAATGACTTTTTCAACGATCTCTGGGGTTAACGGTTCAATATAGGTGCGATCGGCGGTTTCTGGATCCGTCATGATCGTCGCCGGATTGGAGTTGATTAAAACCACCTGATACCCTTCCTCCCGTAGTGCTTTGCAGGCTTGGGTACCGGAATAATCAAACTCACAGGCTTGACCAATAACAATGGGGCCAGACCCAATAATCAGGATTTTAGAAATATCTGTACGACGGGGCATACCGTAGCCAATATGTTTAGAGTAACGCCTCTCCCATCCTACACTCCCCCTTCCTTTCACAGCAGCAGGCAAATCGTGGCAAATCTTTAGTATTTCTTTAGTTATTGATGCAATTAGTGAATTTAATTCATTTTTACGGTTAAGGGATCATCACAAAGGAGCAGTTTGTAGCAATCGATACTTGACGATTGTCATAAGCAGTATCTATAACGGGTATATAGTATTTAGTCAACATATTTAGGCCGTTAATGCTGTGAATGTCTGATTTAACCGTCCGTTAATCTTCTAATTTGTTTACTTGCTTTGCGCTGCTAGACAGATAGGTGTCAGTTTTATCATAAAGGTAACGCCTAAACCACTCTTACTTGTTTATTACATAACCAAAAGGTTATTCATTCATACTTAATTGAATTTTTATGCTCATTTTTATGTTCTGAGAATTAGCGTAAGAACTGCTTTGGTTTTTCTATGAGGCTTAGAGCTTATGAATGTGTCCCCAACCATCCGCTATTATGTGCGCCGTTTATTAGCTGAACATCCAGCAGTTCAATCTCGTTTGCAGGATCAGCCCCCAACCACAATGGAGTCACCGGAAGACCGCCTAGAGGGTTACATAAATTTGGACTCTTTAACCTATCCACAATTAAACGAATTAGAGTTTCTTGTTGAGTTACATCAAAAAATCAAAGTTAATGAGCCACATCACACTCAGCACTTAAAAAATATTGAACGTAAAATTTTTAATTTAGTAGGGGTTGACTTATCTGCCCCATCTGTCTCACCCGATGTAGTGGCCGATTTAGCTTCATTTTTCAGCGATCGCGAGGAAACTGAGAGTCCAGCCGCCACGCTGTCAGCGCCTACCAATGCAGTAACGTTGCGGCAGTATGGCCAGTACTTTCAGCTAGTGACTAGCATCACGGCGCGCTACCTAGGCAAGATGATCGTTAACAACTATTGGCTGTTGACTCGGCCGCGGCAGGGGTGGCTTAGCCAGCTTCGGGTGGATATGTTCTGGGATATTAACAATCTTCTTCAAAGTTTGCCGACTGCCCGTACAGAGATGCTGCTCAGCGAAGCAGAGGTGGAGGCTCTCGATCAATGGATTCATGGGTTTATTCGCCATGCCTGCCGGGTGTTGCCCACCTTGCCACGGCTGCTACTCGCGGCGGGGATGCCCTCTCACTTGCTCTACGATCTCGTAGGACAACCCAGCTCGAACTAGCCGCCGAGAACCCGCACAATGGAGGGAACGGCCTCAATGTCGGGCATACTACTAATTTCGGCCATGGCCTGCCGGAATTCTCCCTCGCAAACATGGTGGGTGACAATGACAATTTCTGCAAGTTCATGGTGCACGCCAATTTGCACGAGGGATTCAAGACTAACGTTATGCGCCCCAAAACAGGTACCTAATTTGCCGAGAACGCCTGGGTGATCCTGAGCATGGACGCGGGCATAGAAGCGGCTGTTGACCTTGGCAATGGGTAAGAGCGGCACCGTGTGCTCGTGCTGACAGGTGAGGAGAGGATGGCTGGCACGACCTTGGGGCAGCAGGGCAGCGATATTGATGAGATCCGCGACGACGGCACTGGCCGTTGCTCCGGCACCGGCACCTGGACCGGAGAACATCACTTGGCCTAAGGGGGTGGCCTCAAGGAGGATGGCATTAAAAACGCCATTCACTCCTGCAAGGGGATGGTCTAGGGGAACAAGGGTAGGGTGTACCCGCACTTCAAGAGACTGGTCGCTGGCTTGGTGGGCGATCGCCAGTAGTTTAATCCGAAAGCCTAATTTGTCAGCGTAGGCAATATCCGCTGCTGTAATCTGGCGAATGCCCTCACAATAGACCTGATCCCGCGGAATTCGCCCGCCAAAGGCTAGGCTAGCCAAAATCGCAATTTTATCAGCCGCATCCAAACCATCAATATCGGCGCTGGGATCGGCTTCTGCATAGCCCAGACGCTGGGCATCCGCCAAAATGGGTGCAAAGTCTCCCTGCTCCTGTTGCATTCGGGTCAGGATATAGTTAGTGGTGCCATTGAGAATCCCTGTGATGGTGTGAATGCGGTTTGCCCCGAGGCTTTGTTTGAGGGCTTGAATGACCGGAATGCCGCCAGCCACGGCTGCTTCAAGCATCACATAGACCCCTTGGGCATTGGCGGCATCAAAAATTTCAGCGCCATGGCGAGCAATGACGGCTTTGTTGGCGGTGACAATATGTTTACCGTTGGCAATGGCTTTGAGGATCAAGGAGCGGGCAGGTTCAATGCCGCCCAAGACCTCCACCACAATATCAATATCAGGATCGGTGACGATGGCCTCTAAGTCGGTGGTCAGGTACTGGGGATCGAAGGCCACTGCGCGGGGCTTGGCTAGATCTCGCACCCCCACTCGGGCGATCGCCAATTCCCGGAGCAAGGGGTGCCGTCCAGCGGGATCCCTGAGAATTTGGGCAACGCCCCCCCCCACTGTTCCCAACCCTAGTAAACCCACTTGGTACGTCACGGCATTTATCCTATGGTGTCGTCAGTCTCCAATACCCCATTCTAGGGTGCCACTAGCGGCTTTGGGGTAAAGACGTTGTAGCTTCGACTGTGGTGGCGATCGCCCCCAACTGCGATTCCCTAGCGGTTTGACGTTGAAATGAACCCTATGCCAAAGACGCTTGAGGCTCATCGACCGACTGGATAGCCTTGACAGGCTGAGGGTGGTTTACTGGGCACTGGCAAGAGGCCGGAGGCAGTAGCCTTGACCGTAAATCGTTTGGATCAGGGAAGGCTCACCGGGGTGCTCAATTTTACGCCGGAGCAGGCGAATTTGTGCTGCCAACAGATTGCGATTCACCACCCGTTGCCCCGGCCACAACTGCTTGGCAATAAACTCATGGGTCAGCAGCTCGGTTGGGTGTTGTAGGAACAGTGCCAGCAAGGTCATCTCTTTTTCAGAGAGGCTAACGCACTGTTGGCCACGGTAGGCAAGGCGATTGTCGAGATCAAGCCGTAAATCCTGCCAACATAACACTGTACTCGGAGTGCTTTGTCGCCGCCGTAGTAGTGCCCGCACTCGTGCCAGCAGCTCCCGCAATTCAAAAGGTTTGACCAAGTAGTCATCCGCACCAGCATCGAGACCACAAACCCGATCATCGAGGGTGTCACGAGCCGTCAGAAAAAGGACGGGCGTGTCATCCCCTGCTTGGCGCAACAGGGTACAGAGTTCCAGCCCCGTTGGCGGGGGCACCATCCAATCTAAAATCAGCAGGCTGTAGGGGCGTTGAGTTTGCCAATAGGTGTGGGCAGTTGTACCATCATGGGCCAAGTCAACCCAATACCCTTCTTGGTGTAGCACTCGCCCTAACGGTTCCGCTAATTCGGTTTCGTCTTCTAAGAGTAGGATGCGCTCCACGGGCACCACAGGGTTTTGACACTCCCACCGACTAAAGTCGGGGGATTCTTACGTAGTCCACAAACGAACTCGTAAAGGCGTGGGCAAACCGCCCCTACACAGTTCCTTGAGGCAAAGCCCCAAAGTTCTGCTTACTTGTAACAACTGTCGCCGATTGGGTTTTTCACCAAGGATGGCGATTAAGTATAGATTAGCACAGAGCAACTAAAGTCGCTTGCGGGCTTTTCCACCCCGTACTTTAGTACGGGGCTACCAAGCTATCCCTCTGTGTACAATAGACTATAGAAAAACTAAATCTCTGGAGAGTTTCCCTGATGTGTCTCCGCTGTGGGTCGCACGGTGGCAGCACGCCAAGGCCTCTGTACGGGCAAGTGTGTGAAGCGTAAAGCCCGCTTTCTACTGAGTTGTGTTGACTCAATGAAGATGACAGTCGGGAGTTCTTCATACACAGCCCTCTAAGTGCGGTTTCCCTGATATTGTATGGAAGTGCTGCCCTCCCCTGCCTCCGCGCCAGTTAAAGCGCCCGAGCTTAACCAGCGCCGCCGTGTTTTTCGCATTTTACGTATTGGGCTGGGAGTGACCCTCATTGGTTTAGCCATTTATTTACTGTGGTGGCGGCAGCGCTATGTGGTCAGTCGTGTCGGGTATCTTAACGGTACGGTGATCACCCTTTACGCTACCATTCCGGGAACCGCAACCTTAAATTTCCTGCGTCCGGGCGACTCCCTTACCGCTGGCACCAAAATTGGCATCATCCGCAACGATCGCAACCCACAGTTAGAAACCGATCGCCAAAATTTAGAAACCCGTTTACAGGTTGCCCGCAGTCAGCGCCAAGCCCTCGAGCGCAAACGTAAGAGCCGTCAAGCTCTGATTCAGGCAATGGATCGCTACCAACAAAGCCAGCAGACACTAGAAGTCCGCTATGGCCAAGAGGCGGTGCGGCGCAGTCTCGGCGAACTACGGCAAGCCCAAGAAGCCCTTGCCTTTGCCCGCATTGAGGCAGATCGCTACAGCAGTTTAGCCCAATCGGGGGCTGTGGCACGACACTTGGCGGATGATGCTGTCTCCCGCGCCCAACAGGCTGCCAAAATTGTTGAGAGCAAACAAGCAGAACTCCAGCGCCAACAAATTGCCCTACAGGCGGCACGCCAAGGACTGCAACTAGATGCCTCTCGCACCTTTAGTTTTCCGCAAATTCGCCTCATTGATTTGCAGTTAGAGGTGGTCGATCTGGAGGTCGAGATTCTAGAGCGCGAGACCACCATTGCCGAACTGCAGCGCGAAATTGCCAACATTAACCGGCAGTTGCAACTCCAACGAACTGCAGCCATTACCGTACCCACCACCAGTGTGGTTTGGTCGGTAATTCATAAAACCGGCACCCTAGGGATTCCGCTAGCAGCAGGCGATCCCATTGTGAAACTGCTAGACTGTCAGGACGTGTGGGCAACCGCCTTAGTCGCAGAGCGGAATAATGCACGACTGCGAGTCGGTCAGGCCGCCACAGTGCGCCTACTGGATGGTAGCGATCGCCGCATTAAAGGATATGTGCGTGCCATTCGTGGTGGCCCTGGCAAAGTAGAGGTGGGGGAAAATATTGCTGTGCCCCCTCCCGATCTAGTGCGCAACGAGCTAGCGGTAGATGTTCAACTGGACACCTTGCCCCCAGAGCTAAGCGCCCAGAACTTCTGTGGCGTTGGTCAGAGTGTGGAAGTCGTCTTTGGCTCCTAAGGATGCGCAGGTCATCTTTATCCGTAGAGGATGGGTTACTTGGGCTTGGTGCGGCATCCCTGTTGGGGGTGCTGCTCCTGCAACTCGACTGGCGTAACCTCTGGCCGAACGTCGTTGGTCTCTGGCATAGTGGCCAAGCAACGTTTCGCGTCGATGGCACCACCCCCGAAGCACTGCTCATGCCAGCATTGGTTTGGCTTGCGATTACCTTTTTACTCAAAGAGCTATCCCCTAAGCCCACATTCTGGTCGCGGCTGATCATCAGTGCCGGCCTTGCCCTGCTCGGTATTCGCTACGAGTTGTGGCGGTTATTTGCCACCTTAAATCTGGATGATCTGCTCAATGGCAGCATCTCTGTGGTGCTGTTCCTAGCAGAACTGCTCACAGTCACCAATACGGTGGCTTTTTTCTTTCACTGCATTTTTTCTATTGATCGCAGCCCCGAAGCGGATCGTCTTAGCCAAGCGGTGCTGCGGGGGGAGTATGTACCGTGGGTTGATGTGATTTTACCCACCTACAATGAGGGGGTGGATATTCTGCGGCGCTCCGTCATTGCTTGCCAAGCCATGGACTATCCCCACAAACGCATTTATTTACTGGATGACACCCGACGGCCAGCGGTGCGCGCCCTTGCAGCAGAATTAGGCTGTGGGTATCGCGATCGCCCCGATAACCGCCACGCCAAGGCGGGTAACATTAACCATGCGCTCCCCAGCCTCAGCGGTGAGTTAATTGCGGTGTTTGATGCCGATTTTATGCCCACCCGTAACTTCCTCAGCCGTACCGTGGGCTTTTTTCAAGATGCCAAAACAGCCTTGGTGCAAACCCCGCAACACTTCTTCAATGAAGACCCAGTGGCGGTGAACCTAGGGCTAGAGGGCATCCTCAGTAATGAGCAAAACCTCTTCTTTCGTTTCATTCAACCCAGTCGGGATTATTTTGACTCGGTGGTCTGCTGTGGTACCTGTTTTGTCATTCGTCGCTCGGCGCTCGATGAAATTGGCGGCATTCCCACCGACAGCATCACCGAGGACTACATGACCAGCATCAAGCTGCAAGCTCTCGGCTACCGGGTAAAGTACCTCAATGAAGCCCTATCGGCAGGGATGTCTCCTGAGACCATTAGTGCCTATATCAACCAACGACTGCGCTGGGGACAAGGGACGTTGCAAATGCTGTTCTTGGGCGGGAACTTTCTTACAGCTCCCAATCTGGGGATTTTGCAACGGCTCTCCCATGCATTGAGCCTTATCTACTGGCTTCTCTCTATCCCACGGGTGTTGTTTTTGCTGGTACCCCTCGCCTTTCTAATCTTTGGCTTAGCGCCTCTGCGAGCCACCATCAACGAAATTCTCTATTTCTATGCTCCCTACTACTTGGGCAATATCATGGCCTTTTCGTGGCTAACGGAGGGGCGCAGATCTGCCTTTTGGTCTGATGTCTATGAGACGATTATCTGCTTCCCCATGGCCTTAACAGTGGTGCGGACGCTCATCCGCCCTAGTGGTAAAACCTTTAAGGTCACGCCGAAGGGGGTTGTGGATCCCCATCGTATTCACATCAATTGGCCATTGATTTCCCCCCTCTTGATTGTTGCTGTTCTTACAATTTTGGGGCTCATCTATCGCAGTTCCAGCTTACAGGATACGATTGTGAATCCCGACAGTTTGGCGGTGAATATGGTTTGGTCGGCGTATAACCTGTCGCTGCTGCTGATCTGTATGCTGGTGGCCATTGATGTACCCCAACGGCGCTTTATCCGCTTCCTGCGCCGTGAACCCTGTGAGTTATACCTCGGGGGCGATCGCTATTTTGGTCATACCGTTGATCTATCGGAAGGAGGCGCACGGCTGATGTTGGAACGGTGCAAACTTTCCCATAAGGTAAAGGCCGTCGCTACCGACAGCGGCCAATTTCGGTTTTGTCCCCCCAGTGAGCTAGGGGATTTGTGGCTGGCAGTGGAATTGCGCTGGTATGACTGCAAACAATTAATGGCGCTGCGCCAGGGGTACGATCGCGCCGTGGCGGTGGGCATTTGCTTTGTGGAACTCTCCTTGGCAGAGCAACGCCGCTTGATACCGTACCTTTACTGCCAGCCTGGCCAATGGGATGAAATCCGGGTACCGGAGATTAAAACAGCATGGGCGATGCTGCAAGCTCTGCTGCGCTTACACCCCCTTGCCGAAAGTCGCTAATGGTTGAGAATGCTGAGTAAGTTTTGAATCGCCATACTAGTTGCCCGAATCGCCGCATGGATATGGGGGCTTTTCGGTTCCACCTGCAATAGGTAAGCTAAGCTCGATTGCAGGTACGTGAGTGCCATTTGGATATTCGGATCAATGTGCTGATAGGCTTGCGGCGGGTAGTTCGCGGCATAGTGGGGATGGGGATAGCCCACTGATTGTTCATAGCCCTGCTGCGGATACCCTTGGGAATACTCGTAGCTGGGATGGGGGTAACCCACTGATTGTTCATAGCTCTGCTGCGGATACCCTTGGGAATACTCGTAGCCGGGGTGGGGGTAACCCACTGATTGTTCATAGCTCTGCTGCGGATACCCTTGGGAATACTCGTAACTGGGATGGGGGTAACCCACTGATTGTTCATAGCTTTGCTGCGGATACCCTTGGGGTGCCACCGGTGGGGCACTCGTGGTTGCAGCTACTGCTGGTACTGGTGGGGGGGCAATAATGGAGTAGTCGTCCGTATCGGCGGCAGCCGCGGGTGTTGGTTGCAAAACTGCATTCTCCTCAACTGTAGGGGTAGCTGGAGCAGCGATCTCTGTTGTTTCAAGAATACGGGTGGGGGCGCTGTCCACATCAGGGAGTCGCTCACCAATCTTATAGGCAGTGATTTGGCTTGGGGTCTCTTCGCTCTCGCTTTTTTCTTTTTTTAACCAAACCACAAAGTCCGAGGCGCTGTAGGTGGCCTCACCGCCAAGGGTACGAACGGATATAAAGCCATTGGCGGCATTCACACTCTGGATGGGATACCATGTGCCGCGATACAGAATCATGGCATCCATCCCCAAAGAATTCCCCCCACCACTGAGGGCACTGCGCCGTTTTCCCCTAGCCCAGCGATCTTTCCAGAGCACACCCCCTTCTGTATATTGCACTAGGTAGCCTTCGGGAATGGTACGGGGTTCGTAACGCAAAAAGCCCGCAGACTTCGAAATACCCACCTGAAAGATGTTGTGCCCTACCATGACTTCTTCGAGTAGGGGGCAAAAAGGGGATGCATCTCGTACTTCAATGGCTAAATTAGGGGCATCGGTTTTGACCCGTGCCACCATGCCGTCTTTGTAGGAGATAAGTTGCACTTCGTCAAAGGTTAGCTCAACCCGCAAGTGCCGATTCGAGAGCATTCGCGAATTCTTCTGGAGTAGATCTGTTACAAATTGTTCAATAAGTTCGCGATCGCCCATGATCTTGCACTGAGTAACGGCGGAGGCACTGCCAAAGCAGAGGGCACAGCGGGAATATCTATGTACCTAAATTATACTTGTCATCGATTTCTTCCTTCCGGTGGAATTAGCGATTCAAGTTTGGCGTAAGAGCGAAGGTTCTGCATAGACTTGATGTCAAGTAGGTTTTTGTATCCTCTCAATGCCTGCTTGTGTCAGTCTGCAAAGACCTTAAGGCAGGCTATATGTCTATTGCTATATGTCTATTAAGAATATCTCCACTAAGATCAAGTACTCAGATCAAGGCAGGGTTTTCTTTACAGTAATGACTTCAACGAAGACAGCACAACCGTAAATTTACGGGGTTTGCTGGAGCTGCCGTGCAAAATAAGTCCGCAACTGCTGCAAGGCTTGGCCGCGATGACTAATTTGTTGCTTTTCGGCGGTGGAGAGTTGGGCAAAGGTGCGCTGTTGACTCGGCACCCAAAAAATAGGATCGTAGCCAAAGCCACCGCTACCTTGGGGGGTGTAAAGGATCTCGCCGTGGCAGCGCCCTTCTGTGGTTACAGCAATCGTGCCATCGGGGCGAGCAAGGGCAATGACGCAGATGAACTCGGCGCGGCGATCGCTGACCCCATCCAGTTCGTTAAGGAGGCGGGCAATCCGTTCGTGATCCGTTGCCCCATAACGAGCAGAGTAGATGCCGGGGGCACCCTGAAGGGCGTGTACCGCTAACCCTGAGTCGTCGGCGATCGCCCATTGTCCTAGGCGCTGAGCGGCGGTAGTCGCCTTGAGGCAGGCATTGCCATGGAATGAGTCGGCGGTTTCAGGAATCTCGATACCGGCAGGTAGGGGCAGGACTGTCTCAATCCATTCCTTAAGAACTACCTGAAATTCATGAATTTTGCCTTTGTTGTGGCTAGCTAGAACCACTGTATCCAGCACTGGCACCTCCTAACGTCGCTGAAAGTAAATATGGTCTTGCCGTAAGCTGACATCATAATTCTGCAGAAAATCTTGCCCTAGTAAGCCTAGGGGCATCTCAGCCCCAGCGATCGCCACAGGAACACGATTGCGGTGCAGCCCAGCCACACTAATCGATTGAACATAGACAATGGGCAACACCACCGTTCCGTTGGCCGTATGAAATGTCAAGTTATCGATGACTTGGGCAGGGGTGATCCCCAACGCACGCGCCATGGGTCGCGTAATCACTGTCATGCTGGCACCTGAGTCCACCATCATCTCAAAGCGCAACCGCCGGTTAAACGTGACTTGAATCACTGGAATGCCATTCTGTCGCCGCACAATGGGGGCAATGCCGCTGGGGCTACTCATCACGGCTGTGTGTCCCACAGCGGCGGATCGCGGTAATTGTTGCAGGTGAACCAATTCTTGGCGATAGCTCCGTAGGGCACTGGCCTGCTGTGGGTTGGCCTGGATCACTTGATCAAGAATTGCGATCGCGCTGCCCCAGTCTTGGTTGGCGATCGCTCGGTAAAAATGCTCTGGTAACGGTAGAGCCTGAGCGCTGGTGGCCAGTAGCAAGCCAAGGACGCTGCCCGATAGTCCTAGCCGATAAATCTGTCGTTGCCAGCAAATCATGGCTGAGTCTCACTCTCATTCTCACTATAGTCGATGCAGAGGAGCACGTCCAAAGAGAGGCGAGCATCGGAAGAACCTCATCATTCTGGTCGAAGGGCAAAAAAAAAGACCAGTAAGCTACTGGTCATTCAGTCCAATGATTTTTGTCTCAGAAAGAAAGTGAAAACAGCTAAGCACGTGGTGAGGGTTGTCGAGCCTACTGAGGAGCCGCTATCACTTCCTCTCTGATCTCATCATAATGTAATCAGAGTCACAAAAATTCACATATAAAATCTTTAGGTATTTTTACTCAGACTAATAACCCTGAGTAATCAATCTAGCTTAACGCCCCCCCACGGTAATCGCATCCACTTTGATATGGGGTTGCCCAACAGTGACATAGATACTGCCACTCACAGAGCCACAAAATCCCGGTGCTAGGGCTAAATCATTAGCGGACATCGAAATTCGCTGCAGGATCTCTTTGGCCTCACCAATGAGGGTTGCCCCTTTGAGCGGCTGTTTGATGGTACCATTTTCAATCCAGTAGGCTTCATCAACGGCAAAGTTGAACTGGCCGGTGGCACCAACGCTGCCGCCCCCCATTCGTTTACAGTAAATACCGCGATCCACAGAGGCAATTAGATCCGCAACACTGGCCTCCCCTGGAGCAATGTAGGTGTTGCGCATCCGTGAGGCCGCTGCGTAGGCATAGCTTTGACGGCGACCGCTGCCAGTGCGGGGGTGCCCCGTGCGCATGGAACCAGCGCGATCACTCAGGAAATTTTTGAGGATGCCGTTTTCAATGAGGAGGGTGCGCTGGGCGGGCATCCCTTCATCGTCCATGGCGATACTGCCAAACGCTCCTAGGGAGATACCCTCATCCCATGCTGTTAGGTTTTCGTGGGCAATGCGCTGGCCTTTTTGCTGTGCAAATGGGGTGGTGCCCCGCTCAATTTGAGTGGTTTCTAGCAGGTGACCACAGGCTTCATGAAAAATGACCCCCCCAAACTGATTGGCCATGATGACGGGATAGGTGCCGGATTCGACATAGTTAGCGTAGAGCATGTTACCTGCGGCTTCGGCCACGTTCTCGGCCAGGGTGCTGTAGTCCCACTGGCGCAGGAAGTTGGGGTTACCTGTATCGCCGCTGCGATCGCCAATGGACGCGCGGTGATCCCCATCGGCACAGAGCACCGAGGCAACGGCTGACTGCGTGAGGCGAATATCACGGGCAAAGGTACCATCACTGGCGGCTACCATCACTTCCTGCCAATCCCGGAAATAGCTTAAGCGGCGAGATTGCAGATGGGTCGTGGTCTGCCGTAGGCGATCGCTACCGGCCAGCAGCACCTCAGCCACTTCGGCCATCGGACTACAGCAACTACGCCACCCTTCTTTTTCCCCTTGGCCGTAGTCCCGCAACAACTCGAGGTGAATTTCTGGCACGTAGGCATGGGCACTGGGGAGCAGCAGCCCCATTAACCCCAAGGCTTTTTCGAGGGCGACCCGTAACCCCTGAAAGCTCAGATCATTGGTGCTTACGTAACAGTCACTGGTGCCGCGAAACACGCGAATACCTGCTCCTAAACTCACTCGGGGAGACACACTGGTAAGGCGATCATCTTCAACCAATACCCCTAAATAATGGTTCCGCTCCAGAAAAAATTCGACAAGATCGGCTCCTGCCGCCCGTCCAAGGCCGAGGAGGGTCGAAAGGAGAGCCTCCCACGAGGCATCGAAGCGATCGCCGTCCGGGGTATAGTTGAGTTGGGCAAGTTCCGCAGAACGAAGAAGGGTGGCTGGCATTGTTAACAATTACTTAACATACCCTCCACTATAGCAAATTCCGCAAAGTCTCTTGGAGCGCTAGTTTGCTGCCTTCGCAAAAAATGACAGATGGTAGAGGGTATCGCGAGCTGGATGCGCTTGAACCTCTTGCAACACAACCGTGCCTTGCCATTGCAGATCGGGAATAGAAAGGGCGATCGCAGTTTTTTGAACTCGGGCATCCCGCACCAGAAATTCCGCGGCGCGAGTATCCACCACCAAGGACACTGACTCACTCCCATTGTGGCCGTAGAGCACTGCCGGGGTTTTACCCGATCGCCGCAGAGCATTAGGCTTGCTATGTTCAGGCCGCAGATGGCATTCAATTGCTAAGGAACGGGGCATACGTACACTCCGGAGGGTTATTTACGAGAGAACAGAGTTGACTTGGGTGCCATCATCTTTGAGGAGCGCCCGCTTCGGACCGTGAATCGGATCCTCAACAATGATGGTTTGGCTGCGCTCTGCCCCCAACGAGACAATAGCGATGGGCACAGACATAATCTCAGCCAAAAACTTAAGATAGTTCAGTGCCGCCTTGGGTAAATCCTCCAAGGACCGGCAGTGACTCGTGGACTGCTGCCACCCGGGCAACGTCTCATAAATCGGTTGGCAGCGGGCAAACTTTGCGGCATTACTGGGAAAGTGTTCGCAGCGCTCGCCATCAATATCGTAGGCCACACACACTTTAATTTCTGGCAGCTCGTCTAATACATCGAGTTTGGTAATGGCCAAGCAGTCGAGGCCGTTAATCCGAACCGCATAGCGGCCAATGACCGCATCAAACCATCCACAACGCCGCGGCCGCCCAGTGGTGGTGCCAAATTCTGCACCGCGCTTGCCCAAGCATTCTCCCACCTCATCCACTAGCTCGGTTGGAAACGGCCCTTCCCCCACACGAGTTGTATAGGCCTTTGCCACCCCAATCACCCGATCCACCATGGTGGGGCCAATGCCTGCGCCGACACAGGCACCCCCAGCAACGGGGTTGGAGGAGGTGACGTAGGGATACGTTCCATGATCCAAGTCAAGCAGCGTCCCTTGGGCACCTTCAAACAGGATGTTGCGCTTACGGCGAATGGCATCATCGATGTACAAAGAGCCATCGATAATGTGGGACCGCAACCGCTGACCGTAATCGAGATACTCCTCAATGATGGGTTGCGGCTCTAGTGGCTCAAGGCCGTAGAGCTTTTCAAGGATGAGGTTCTTTTGGGCGATCGCCCACTCTAACTTGGTAGCTAACTGGTCGGCATCCAGCAGATCGAGCATTCGCAAGCCAGTACGTTCCGACTTGTCGGCATAGGTGGGGCCAATGCCACGCCCTGTGGTGCCAATGCGCCGGGAGCCGCGCCGCTCCTCGGCGGCAATATCCAGTTGGCGATGGTAGGGCATCGTAACGTGTGCTGTTTCCGCAATGAGCAAATTTGCTGTGGCTACGCCTAGGCGTTCGAGTTGCTCAATCTCTTCGAGCAAGACCTTCGGATCCACAACCGTTCCAGCACCAATAATGCACTGGGTATCGGGGTAGAGAATTCCCGAGGGAATGAGGTGTAGTTTCAGGGTTTGGTCATTGACAACAATGGTATGACCTGCGTTTACCCCCCCCTGATAGCGCACCACCACATCGGCAGACTTACTCAGGAGATCGGTAATTTTACCCTTACCTTCGTCGCCCCACTGGGCACCAACAACGACAACGTTTGCCAAGTGATTTTCTTAACTCGTTAATTAACACAATCATCCATTGTATCCCTTGGGGCAAGATGAAACAAGGGAGCGATCGCCAGATTTTTGGACTGATCTGGTTGACACGGGGCGATCGTGTTAGGATGATCTATGCTTTTGCAAGCCGATGTAGCTCAGTGGTAGAGCACTCGATTCGTAATCGAGCGGTCGTGAGTTCGAATCTCATCATCGGCTTATTATTTGGCGCCCCAAAACTCTTGAGACCCAGCCGCCACGAGTTAACTGGCACCCGCAGGAGGCCTGAGGGCAGCTCCTGCCGATGCATATCCTAGCTCACTAAACCGTCACCCTTGGCGAGTAGCTCCTTGAGAAACCAACGGTGTTTTTGGTGGGTTTGCACCAAGCGGGTATAGAGATCCGCAGTGCCAATATCCCCGGCTTCTGTGGCCACATCCGCATCTTGGTGCATTTCGGTGATGATCAACTCATGGTTGGCGATCGCCTCTTCAATCATGGCCTTGACCGTTAATTGGCCACTAGAAGGGGTCACAGTTGCCGTCCCCAAGTAGTCTGCTGGGTCGGCCACGGGTTGACCGTCTAGTATCAAGCTGCGCTCTGCCAGTTCATCGATGCTGGCAAATACGGCTGCGCCTTGCTCCTCAAACAGCAGGTGCAACTCACGGAACAGTGGGCCATAGGTAAGCCAGTGATACTTTTTGTAGTTTAAGTACAGGACGAGGGCATTGGCTTGTTGGCGTTTGAGGGTCATTAAGACCTGCTCTTTCAACGTCGTTGTAGTGGTCATTTCAGCCTCCATTATGGTGGGTTGTAATATTCTTGAAACATACTCAGTATGAGTACAGGTTGGCAGTGTGAGTAGTCTTGAACTCAGGGGTGGCGTTGCTCTATCTTGCCCCATTCTACAGTGACCCCTCAGGGCTTGCAGGCACGTCAAACAGGAGAAGCTCCGCGCTGCTGATCCCTTCAGCCAAGAGTTGGGGTTCTTGGTCAATGGCGAGGCCATCACCGGTATTGAGGGTCAGGCCATGGACCTGCACACTAAAGCCCATGTGGTCGGGGTCATAGTAGTGCCCAAAGGAAAAGCTGTGGTAACTTTCTAGCCAATCAAACTGAGTCGTGCCCCGGGTTGCTGCAGGTCGAACGTTGAGCATGGTCATCTCCTAAAGGATTACTGACGGTCTAGATTGACCCCTCAACCAATGAACTCCGGTTTGGTGGATCGGAGTCAGCATGACTTTCTAGACTTTCTATATAAATCATACTCATAACGACTACACTTTTCAAGCATAGTCACATCGGGTAGGGCTGGAAGCCCCGTACTTCAGTGCGGGGAGGAAAGCTCCTTTAGCAACTTCAGTTGTTTTAGGTTATAATTATACTGCGGACACCAGAAACGGTTGTTCAAGGCACTGGTAACGGTCGATTGGGGGTGTTGTAAACCACCCCAGAGGCTCGCGGTTGGCTTGCTAACTGCAGGGCTACTAAAAGCTCCCTGCTTTAGCTGGGAGTAGTTTACACCCTGTTCAGGGACTCAGAACAGCCCTAGGAGGGTTAGCTAATCTACGGAGAAGCCCCGCCCTCTGTCCGCAGGACGTCGGGATGAGAGGCTCTAGTTTTCAATTCTGATACCCCGCTGCTTGGGGCGGGGTAGTTCATTGCTGGGGAGGCTACTGAAGCTAAGCTTAAGACACGTTCACGTTTTTGCATCATTCCCGCCTAGAATGTCAGCGTCTCAAGTTGTGAACATCCTGAAAGGCTACAGTTCACGGCATCTTAGGATGGAGTTTCCCTGGCTGAAGCAGCTCTACCAAAAAGATCCGCTTTGGGCTAGGTCGTTTTATTGGGGAACCTGTGGCAATGTGTCGGCTCAAACCGTTAAGCGCTATATCGAGGAGTGCCAGGGTTGATCAACTCTGCCGCTTTGCAGCGGCGCGGGAACCATTCTGTATCCCCGACCTGAAGGAAGGGGGTTTATCTGGTTCCCGTGCCCTCCATTTTCTATAAGAAGCTAGATGTGCATATTGCCAGAACCGATGAGCAATTCAAGACGGTTAGGGCTGAAATCAACGGGGTCAGGACTGAACTGAAGGCCGACATCAAGGTGTTAGATGACAAGGTGGAGGCGTTACGCTCGGAACTGCGGGAGGATATTACTGAGCTACGCAGTCAGCAGAAAACTACTGATGCAAGGTTATGGGCCTTCATTGTGGGGTTGGTGACGCTAGTGGGTGGTAGCGTGATTAAGGTCTTGTGGTTTGACCGTGCTTAAAAAAATATCCGAACTGGGTGTGAATGGAAGCATCGGCCATAGGGAATTCATCAAGCTTTTTAGGGGGATTTGGAGCTTGTCGCTTAGCTGTCTTAGGCTGGCGGTTTGACGGTAAGATAAACTTACTCCCTTTTTACAACAGCGAGTTACTTGAGCAAAAAAGATCAGCGATTGATTGCGTGATAGGCGTAACAACCTAATTCCATATTGGAGTAAACCCCTGAGGCATCCTCTTCTGGGCGAAGCGAGGAAGAGTGTAATTAACCAGCTATATTCTTCGGAGCGTTTGGGTAACCTATTGCATATGACTCCCCCGGCTGCCGTACGGTTGCTCCCCAGCGACCAAGAGCTATTTAATGCCCTCCTTGGTTATGGTGCTCTCACAACCAAGGCTGAGAAGCAGGATGCGCTGCTTGCCCTGCTAAGCCGCGATCGCGCCCAAGTGATTGTCAAGAGTATTGCCCAAGCGGCCTTTCCCCAAACGGCGTTTAACGTTGCCCTATGGATGCTCAGCCATGATATTGTCACGCTAGATTGGCTCTACGACATTACCTACCGCATTTCTACCCAGGGCAGTCAAGAAACGATTGATCTGCGTTTGCTCTATAGTAGCCTGAAGCAATTAACTGTGCTTGATGAAGCAGTCGTACTGGGTCAGACCGAGGCTGCCCTGAGGGCGATTCGGCTGGATGATCTGGATTTGGACGGCTTTATCACTGCCCTTGAGCCGGCGATCGCCCTGAGCTTGCTCTCGTGGTTTGTCACCTTCAAAAAAGTAACAACGGTGGACTTGGAATACATCAGCCAGATTGTCCAAAAGGTGAAACCAGCGGCCACCACCGCCACTGCTGAAACAACGGAAGTGCATTCACAACCATTAAGGCCAGAACCGCAGATCATTGAATACACCCTAGAGGATCAGCTCCTTGATCTCAATTTAGAGCTTGGGGGCACAGAAACAGAAATTCTGCCGCGGGCACTCGATCGCTTCTTGTTTAAGCGCACTCGCGATCGCCAAACCGGTGAGGAGCAGGTTGTTTACCGGTCAAAGACTACTGTGGTGCGGCTGGCCTGCGCGGGGGAGGAACGCCGCGATGTGCCAGTGCCGGTTCGCAGTGCTAAGACGTGGCCACCGGGGGTTTATGTCATTTACCGGGACGAGGACTCTGTGCAACTCATGCGCTTGCCAGAAAATGACGTCTATGAGATTCTACCCTTTGGCCCTGACCCCTACCTACGGGCGGAAACGATTGCCCGCATGGTCAAAGAAGGATAGCGATCGTGAGTGGTGTACGGCTTGAACAACTAACAAAAATGTATCGCGATCCGCAGCGGGGCGGTGAGGTCACCGTTCTTGACAGTATTGATCTCACGATCGCCGCGGGGGAGTTCTTAGTATTGGTGGGGCCGTCTGGCTGCGGCAAAAGTACGTTACTGCGCTTAATTGCTGGCTTAGATCAGCCGACGCAGGGAACCATCTGGGTGGGCGATCGCATCGTCAATGGCCTACCTCCCAAAGCCCGCGACATTGCCATGGTCTTTCAAAGTTATGCCCTCTACCCCCACCTGACGGTCTATGACAATTTAGCGTTTGGCCTGCGTCGCAGCCCCCAAATCAATGTCGGCAGTCTCCTGCCTGCCCCGCTTGAGGCCACCCTCACCCGCTGGACCCGCCCACTGCCCAAGGGATTGCAATGTTCCTTTGCCCGGGAGCGTGCGATCCATCAGCGGGTCGTCACCATTGCCCAGATGTTGCAAATTGACCATTTGCTGTGGCGCTACCCCAAACAACTCTCCGGCGGTCAGAAACAGCGGGTGGCGCTGGGGCGAGCCATGGCTCGCAATCCACAGGTTTTTTTAATGGATGAGCCCCTCTCCAATTTGGATGCGAAGCTGCGCACCGAAACCCGTGGCCAAATTGTTCAACTCCAGCAGCAGCTAGGGGTCACCACTCTCTATGTCACCCATGATCAAACCGAGGCCATGACCATGGGCGATCGTATCGTCGTGCTCAATCAAGGCAAAATTCAGCAAATTGCTGCTCCCCTTGAACTGTATCAACACCCCGCCAATCGCTTTGTTGCTGAGTTTATTGGCTCTCCTCCCATGAACTTTTTAGCGGTGAGTGTGACAGCGACTGGCATCCAAGCCAACGGATGGCAATATCCCCTCACCCAAGAACAGCAGGCTCTCTTCGGTGCCTGCCGCGAAAGGCAAGTGTGGCTCGGCATCCGCCCTGAACATTTACGCTTAGGAACCGCTACTGAATCAGCCATTGCAGTTGAGGTTGCTTTCGTCGAATCCCTCGGCCACGAAACAGGGCTGACGGTTCACCTCGAGCACAGTGCAACCCCATGGCGGGTGCGGCTCAGTGGCCACCATGCCATTGGCCGCGGCGATCGCCTGTACCTGCACCCCGACCCAGCCCACCTGCATTTCTTTGATGATCACAGCGGTCAGCGACTCATGTAACTATGCACCCTGCGAGCAAACTCCAGTCCCGTCTTGCCAGCCTTGGCATTACCTGTAAAAGTCATCTGCGCCGCTATGGTTTTACCCGTGCCCAAAGCCATGCCATCTGGGTTGGGGATCTGCAACGGCTGCGCCTTGAGACCCTTGAGCACCTTGCCCGAATCTTGTCGCTGTCTCCTCTAGCCTTTTGGCAGTGGCTCTACGATGCCCCGGCGATCGAGGCTGACCTCCAGTACCGTGCCCTGCACACCCTAGAGCCATTTTTGCGCTTTTGGCCCACGGCAGCCCATGCGGCCACCCAAAACCCTGCTGCCCCTGCCCAGCGGATCTTGCCCCTTGTCAAGCCCATCTTTCAACTATTAGATGAGTGGGGCGTAACCCCCATTGGCGAGGTGGGAGCCATTGTCCCCTTTGACCCCCAGCAGCACCAGAGTGATTCAGGTCAGCTTCAAGAAGGCACCCCCGTTCGCATTACCCATCAGGGCTATTGGTGGGGCGATCGCCTCCTGTTTCGCGCTCAGGTGATGCCAGCAGATACTCTTGGACAATTTGTCCCGCTAGCACATGCTCCTGAATCACCCGCTCAATCACCTCAGGGGTTGCGGAGTGGTACCACACCCCATCGGGATAGACCACCAGAATCGGCCCCTGCCGACACACCCGTAAACAATTCGCCTTAGTGCGGAAAATACACCCCTCGGACTGGGGTTGATCTAGTTCCAAGTCTTTTAGGCGTTGCTTCAGATAGTCCCACGCCGCTAGCCCCACCTCCTTAGAGCAGCAAAGCGGCTTTGTTTGATCCGCACACAGGAAAAGATGCCGCCGAATATGCCCCAGACCCAATGCCGCAATTTGTTGTGCCAACCCTGTATCCATGGGTACGCGCGCTCCTAATCCGTCGCGATCGCATCCGGGACAGGTAACACCATCGACGACGAGGGAGACGAATGACAGCGATTCCACTCGATGTCTGGCATCTCTTCAAAGGCACGCCGCAAAGACGCTTCCCAAAACTTGCGCACCTTCACCAAAAAGGGATCCCCCAACACAAATTCTGCGCGGTGGCCAATTTCAAAGCTATTGGTACGGTACATAATCAAATCGAGGGGCGGCCCCACCGAAATATTCGATTTCATGGTTGAGTCTAAGGACAGCAAGGCATACTTTGCCGCAGCATCCACTGGTGTGTCAAACCGCAGTGTCCGGTCTAGAATTGGTTTGCCATACTTGGTTTCGCCAATTTGGAGGAACGGGGTTTCTGGAGTGGCTTGCAGGAAATTGCCTTGGCTGTAAATGAGGTATAAAAACGGCTCTTCACCGCGAATTTGCCCCCCTACCAAAAATGTACACTGGTGGTCGATATTATCCTTGCTTAACCATGGCCGATGGGTATCGCTCACCTCCCGCAGCTTGCTGCCCACATAGCGCACCACTTCGTACATATTGGGTAGGGTATTCAGGCTATGCTCTAACTGCCCCTTCAGATCGCGGCGGATCAGCGTCAATACTTCTTGAGTAATCGAGAGATTGCCCGCTGTACAAATGACAATCACCCGCTCACCGGGCACCGAAAAATCAAAGAGTTTTTGATAGGTGGAAATATAATCCACTCCCGCATTGGTGCGAGAGTCTGCCGCCATCACTAACCCCGATGTGGTGAGAATTCCCAAGCAGTACGTCATCTAAAGGGCGCTCCGCAAATGAGCCAGCACTTATAGAGCATATAAGGGATTGACGGTGAATGCTAGCGGCTCTTGGATTCGTCACCGTTCTGCTATCCAGTATGGTAGGAATTGCTGCTAAGACTAAGCTTACTACCATGTCAACTCCCCTCGAAACCCTTGCCCTGATCTTGGTGTTGGGCTTTTTTAGTGGTCAATTGGTACGGCGGCTAGGCGCACCGGCTCTGATTGGCATGATTTTGGTTGGCATTCTCCTAGGCCCCGCGGTGATGAACCTGTTGCACCCAGATGTGCTGACGGCAGCACCGGTGTTCCGTGCTGTTGCGGTGATGGTGATTTTGATGAAGGCGGGGCTGGGTCTCGACCGTCAGAAGTTGGCACAGCAGGGAACGGTGGCACTGCGCCTAGGAATTTTACCGGCATTGTGTGAAATGGCGGTGGTGGCTCTTGTGGCGATGGTGCTACTGGGTTTCGATCTGCGGCAGGGGCTATTGTTGGGAGCGATCGTGGCACCGGAGTCTCCCGCTGTCATTGTGCCGGGGATGCTGCGGCTCAAAAGCTTGGGTTGGGGGGTAGATAAGGGAATTAGTGATGCCATCCTCTCTGGCAGTGCCCTGTCGGATGTGCTGGTGTTGCTGCTGTTTAGCTTACTTATGGGAACGGAGCAGGGGGGGCTTCCGTTCGATGGGTTGCCCCCCGCAGTCGCGGTGACGGTGCAAGCCCTCTTGGAAATTGGCGGCGGGTTAATTGTGGGCTATGGGTTGGCACGGGCACTGGTGCTCTTGCTGGTGCGGCAACATTGGGCGCAGAACCGCGTGCAAACGACTCTAGTGACCGCAGGGGTGGCCTTGGCAGCGGTGGGCTTGGCTCCTCGACTTCCCCTATTTTCGGGCTATTTGGCGGTGATGAGTGCAGGCTTTTTCCTCATCCAGATGGATGCTCCCCTAGCGCGGCAGTTGCGGGGGGGCTTTGATGTGCTGTGGCAGGTGGCAGAAATTTTTCTGTTTGTGCTGCTGGGCGCTAGTGTTCAGTTGGGGGTTTTGGAGCAGTCCCTAGGGATAGGGTTACTGATTTTGCTGGCGGGAACGTTGATTGGCCGGGGTCTGGGCTGGTATCTCTCCACCTTGGGCAGTAATTGGACTCCTGCCGAACGATTATTTTTACTTCCCGGTAATTCCGCCAAGGCAACGGTGCAGGCAGCGATTGGTGCTCTGCCATTGAGTGCCGGTATCGCGGGGGGCGAGACAATGCTGGCGATCGCCGTTCTCTCCATCCTTGTGACTGCGCCTTTGGGGGCGTGGGCGATTCCCACCTTTGCCCCCAAACTACTGCAAAAGGGGGAGGTGGATCCGACAAAAGTGCTGCTGCAGCCGCGAATTGTCCTGCTGGCCCCGGTGGATACCTCCAGCGTTGCAGCGACAGTACTGCAAAAGACGGCGGAATTAGCGCGGCGCGCCGATGCGGAGGTGATTGTTCTGCATGTGCAGGATGTCCCTGACCCCAAGGGGATGGCCACTATTGAAACCTACGCCAACCAGTTCCTTGCGGATATTCGCCACCGGCTGATTGTTACTGCAGGACCAGTTACCGAAGCCATCCTAGCTACAGCCCAACTGTACAATGTGGCAGAAATTATCCTTGGTAAGCATGGCCAAGGCGCGTTCAAGCGGGTATTGATGGGGTCAGTGTGTCAGAGTATTCTTGAAGTGTCCACCCGTCCGGTGCTCATTGTGGAGGAGGTGCGATTGTGATCACGATTCATCCCTTGCTGCGCCCAGCCTTGGCGGTGGCCTTGGGCGCAATTCCAGGGGCGTTAAGCCGGTTTCTTGTGGAAGCGTATTTAGAGCCTCTTTTCCCGTCTGGGTTACCGGTGCCCACCCTCATCGTCAATGTCACCGGCTGTTTTCTCATGGGGGCGATCGCCCCGCTGGGGTTTGCCCGTACCTTTACCCTGCACCCAGATCTGCGGCTGCTGTTGACCACCGGTTTTTTAGGGTCTTACACCACCTTCTCCTCCTACGAGCTAGACCAGACCCAGCTAGTGGCAGCACGGAACCTCAGCGGCGAGATGCTCTACTGGCTGGGCAGTACGGGGTTGGGGTTAGGGGCACTGCAGTTGGGCACTGGGCTAACCCTGTGGTGCTTAGATCGCTGGGAGAATCCCAATGCCACCCCTTGAGAGTGTCATTGCCATTAGCATCGGTGCTGTGCCGGGTGCCTTAGGCCGTTACTACATTGCTCTGTGGAGCGATCGCCGCTTTAATACCCCAATTTTTGGTACCCTCACTGTGAATCTCGGCGGCGCATTTTTGATGGGAGTCTTGAGCTATAGTTTGACACACCTTGGCATGGCGCGATGGTTTAGCCAAGGGGTGACCGTTGGTTTTCTCGGTGCCCTGACGACGTTTTCTACCTTTACCCTTGAGTCGGCTGTCCTCTGGCGAGAGCGCAAAAAACTACAGGCATGGCTCTATTGGTTGGGCAGTCCGCTGCTGGGGTTGGGCTGCGTGGAATTGGGGCTTGCCCTTGCCCAGTGGTTAGTGCCCTCCTAGGAAACAGCCGCGCAACACTGGTACAACAGATCGATGCAGCATTGATATAAAGAAAAGAGCAAGGTTAGCATAGGGGGAGTGTAGTCTAGAACACCCCACCGAGGGGATCCACGCCGTTGTGTCATGGCCTCGCCGACCGATTTACCCGCAGAATTGCATTTAATTGACCCCGAGCGATCGCTGGGGCAGGTGCAGCTAGACTGGGTGCCACAGCCCGGTTGTCGCGTGGATCACGACGGCGAAACCTACACCGTTCTCGAACGCCGTCACCGCTACCAGTTTCGCGGCGGGCGGTACCACCTGCACAAAGTTGCCCTCTACGTACAGCTCTGTAACAATGACGCAGGCGATCGCGACCTTGTGGCGGGGCAGTGGGTGATTGGGGATGTCTCCTGCCGGTGGAATGCCCAGTCTCCCCTGCTGCGGTGTGCAGTCAACCCCAAAGGGCCTTGTGAGACCTGCCAAGAGTATCACCCCCGCGACTGCTACGATTGATAGGCATTGATTTCAGCAATAGTGACCTATGGATGTCATTCCCGCCATTGATCTGCTGGGAGGGCAGTGCGTTCGCCTCTTTCAGGGAGACTACAACCAAGTAGAGGTCTTTGAGACCGATCCAGTGCGCATGGCACAGCACTGGCAAGCCTTGGGTGCCCCTCGCCTGCACGTCGTGGATCTCGATGGTGCAAAAACCGGTGAACCCACCAACTACCCAATCATGGCCGCCATCGTGGCAGCTCTAGAGATTCCGGTGCAAGTGGGGGGTGGGGTGCGATCGCGCCAAACTGTTACAGACTTGCTCTCCCTCGGTGTGGATCGCGTCATTTTGGGCACCATTGCCCTTGAAGACCCCCATCTGGTGGCTGAGGTTGCCGCTGAATTTCCAGAGCGCATTTGGGTAGGTCTAGATGCTCGTCAAGGCTACGTAGCCACTCGCGGCTGGCTAGACACCTCCACCATTCTGGCGACAGATTTAGCGCAACAGATGGCTGCTGTGGGGGTGGCCGGCTTTATCTACACCGATATTCAGCGAGATGGCACCCTGCAAGGCCCAAACATCGATGCCCTGCGCCAGTTATTGGCCGCTAGCGATCGCCCAGTGATTGCCTCCGGTGGCGTTAGCTCCCTCACCGATATTTTGAGTTTGCTGGCGCTAGAACCGCAAGGCTTGACGGGAGCGATCGTCGGCAAAGCCCTCTATACAGGAGCCGTTGACCTCAAAGAGGCTCTCCGTGCCGTGGGTCAAGGTCGCTGGCAAGACGTACCACCCCATTTAGGAACCTCCACATGGGCTTAATGGTGCAGTCGCCTGAGCATTTCTTATGGGGTGCGAGTTAAGGCTGCCAGTCCCTTAGAGGCAACAGACAGGTATCCTTGCTCCAGTACGGCATTGGCCTCCATAACATTGGGTGCCATCAGGATCCGTGCAATCAGCCCCGTCCAACCGGTTTGGTGACTTGCCCCCAACCCCGCACCATTATCGCCGTGGAAGTACTCATAAAAAAGAATTAAATCCCGCCAGTGTGGGTTCTGTTGGAAGGTTTCAGTCGCCCCGTAAAGCGGACGGCGGCCAGACTCATCCCGCAGGAAAATATTCGCCAGCCGCTGCGAAATTTCTGTCGCAACATCCCACAAGTTCAACCACCGCCCCGACCCCGTTGGGCACTCAATCGTAAAATCATTGCCATAATAGCCGTACATTTTCCGCAATGACTGCACCAGTAGGGCATTCACCGGCATCCAAATGGGGCCGCGCCAGTTGGAATTCCCGCCAAATAAACCAGTGGAGGATTCCCCCGGCTCGTAGGTCACGCGGTAGGCTTCCCGTCCGAGTTGAAAGGTGTAGGGATGGTCGTAATGATAGCGCGACAGCGCCCGAATGCCATAGTCGCTCAGAAACTCAGCTTCATCCAGTAGGCGCGTCAAAATCCGCCGTAGCTTGACCGCATTGACGGGGCACAAGAGCCGCCGCCCCTTCACTCCCGGTAGATCAATAGCATTGATATTGACCAGTAATTCAGGATGGCGGGCGTTAAAGGCCGCCACTCGTTCCTTAAACGTGGGCAGCGCATTAATCACCTCTTCGGAAAATACTGCCGTAGCACACAGGGGCAACAACCCAACCATGGAGCGCACCTTCAGCCGTTGGGCACGACCATCGGGCAGCCGCAGCAGATCGTAGTAAAAGCCATCCTTTTCGTCCCACAGCTCATCTTTGTGAACCCCCACCCGATCCATTGCGCTGGCAATATAGACGAAGTGCTCGTAGAATTTACAGGCCATCTCTTCATAGACTGGGTTCTCTTGCGCGAGCTCTAAGGCCATAGAGAGCATATCTAGGGCAAACATGGCCACCCACGCTGTGCCATCTGCCTGCTCAAGGGTGCCGCCGGTGGGCAATGGGGCGCTGCGATCAAACACACCGATGTTATCTAACCCTAGAAAGCCTCCCTCCATCACATTGTTACCTAGGGAGTCTTTGCGGTTGACCCACCAGGTAAAGTTGAGCATTAATTTATGGAAAATGCTCTCCAGAAAGGCTAAATCCCCTTTGCCGTGGTTCAGTGCCTTATCCAGTAGGTAGATTTGCCACGTTGCCGTACCGTGGACTGGTGGGTTCACATCCCCAAAGTTCCACTCGTAGGCTGGAATCTGACCGTTGGGATGCAAGTACAGTTCGCTGACCATGAGCTTCAGCTGCTCTTTGGTAAAGTCCATATCCAAAATAGCCAGCGCAGCACAGTGAAAGGCCAAATCCCATGCCGCAAACCAAGGGTACTCCCACTTGTCTGGCATCGAAATAATATCGGCGCTTTCTAGGTGAAACCATGAGCCATTCCGGGAGATGACTCGCTCCTCAACATCGGGGGGCAGCACCTTATCCTCTAGCCACTGTTTCACGGGATAGTAGTAGTACTGCTTAGTCCACAGCATGCCAGCGCAGGCTTGGCGAATAATGTTGCGCTGATCCGCCGTGCACTCGTTAGGAATGAGGTGATGGTAAAAGGCGTCTGCCTCGGCAATGGCAGTTTGCAGTTGGTCGTTAAAGGCTTGGCCAAAAGCACCACTGGCGGAGCTACCGTCTTGAAATAGCCGTAGTTGAATGGTCTCGACCCCTTGGGCAGGAATGGTGAGTGTGTAGTGGGCGGCAACTTTGGTGCCTACCTTACCCGGGTTCACAGCGCTCTTTTCTCCGTGGATAACGTAGCGGTGAATACCATCTTTGACGTAGGGGGAGGGGTTTGGCTGGTTAAAGAGGCGCTCGACGTTGGTTTCGTTCTCAGTAAATAGGAAGGGGACGGGGCGATCGCTCACGAATGCATACTCGCCAAGCGCCTCATGGCGTGCTCGCACCTTAGTGGCATCCATCTGTTTTAGTTCCGGTTTGCGGGGGGTGTAATCGGGGTGCCAACTCCACGTGTTACGGAACCAGAGGGTGGGTAAGACGTTGAGCTCAGCCGCGTGATCGCCGCGGTTGTGAATACTCACTTGAATTAAAAGATCGTTAGGTGCAGCCTTGGCATATTCAATAAACACATCAAAGTAGCGATCGCCCTCAAAAATCCCCGTATCCAGAAGCTCATACTCTAGATCCATGCGGGTGCGGTGGCGATTAGTGATAACGAGGTCTTCGTAGGGATAAGCCTGCTGGGGGTATTTGTAGAGGTACTTCATATAGGAATGGGTAGGGGTGCTGTCGAGGTAGAAGTAGTACTCCTTGACATCTTCACCCCGGTTCCCCTCGTTATTCGTGAGGCCAAATAGCCGCTCTTTGAGGATGGGGTCTTGGCCATTCCAGAGCGCTAAGGCAAAGCACAATCGCTGTTGCTCATCACAAATCCCCCCAAGGCCATCTTCGCCCCAGCGGTATGCCCGCGATCGCGCTTGATCGTGGGAAAAATACTCCCAAGCATTGCCATCCCACGAGTAATCTTCTCGTACCGTTCCCCACTGCCGCTCACTCAGATAGGGACCCCAAAACTTCCATGGGTTGGCCTGCCCTCGCCCCTGCTGGAGCCGCTCTAACTCTGCTAAAAAAGAAATAGGTGTTACCATTATCGGCTCTCTTTGCGTCTTGAAATGAAGAAATTTAAGACATTCTTGACACTCTTGCCGTTTTGCCTGCAAACAGCAACATGACGATACTGCAAGGCTAACAAAGGTTTCTAGAGCCAACCTAGGGAAAAAATCTTAAGGTTTGCCTGCCGTCTAAAAGCGGCGGCGAAACTCAAGAAAACCTGTCCCCTCGCCATTGGTGCTAATTTGCGATCCTAAGCGGATGTGCTCGTTCACCTGAAAGCCCAGATTAAATCGTGTGGGGTCTGATGGGGCTGTTAACAATTGCAGCAGCGACACAGAGGTAAAGTTATTGATCTGAAAGCCCACTTCTGCACCAACGGCCAAGGCAGGGGTAGAGGATTGCGCCTTGCGATCCGGTGGCACCACCGCCGGAAAAATCCGAAAGGAGGTACGGTTGCCGGTGGCGCGGTCGATGGCAGCTTGGAGGTTATTAAACAGGGCGGAGCCAGCAATATTGGCCACAAGAGCTTCGCCACTGACTTGATTTTGATCGCTACTTGCCCCTCCCCCCATCAAGGTCAGCAACTCCGCATTACTGCGGGGAGGGCTACTAGACAGTTCGAGCACTGCCGGTAGGTTGGTTTGGAATTGGCTGGCACGACCATTGATACGGGCGGTAATGCGCACGGTGTTGAGGGTGCCAATACTCGTGGCGGTTGCGGTGCCAAAGTCTCCTAGCCGGGTGGTGCCGGGGGTAAAAACTTCGGTGGCGGTTGCGGCAAGGGTAAGGTTTAGGTCAGGGTCAAGACCGTTGGCAGGGGTAAAGCGAACATAATTATCCCGGCGTCGTTGCAATAAAAAGAGGGTAGTAAATAGGTTAAGCTGACCGCTGGTGAGGCGGATTTCCCCAGCGGGCTGAAGCGTGTCAAGGGCACCATTGAGGGTCAGGCTCCCCGTGGCGTTGAGATTGAGAAAGGGCGCACGGGTAACCTGTAGGGTATCGACCAGTTGAATTTGTAAGTTCTCAAAGACGGGTTGTTCAAAGAGGGGCGTGCGAGCAGTAGGAGCACCATTGCCGTTGCCGAAGCCAGCGATCGCTCCTAGGTCGAGGCGGCCACGGCTGAGTTGAACGGTACCCCCAATATCGGGACTCAGCAGGGTATCGGTAATCACTAAGGTGCCGTTGACAGTGCCCTGATAAATCTCCTTAGCATTCACTTGGAGTTGGTTGAGACTAATGGTTAAGGGGGTTTCAGCATCGACATCATCGGCAGCAAGGGGCTGCTGAATCGGTAATACCCCGGCCATCGTAATTTGACCTTGGCTAAAGACTCCTTGAATGCCATCAACCCGTAGGCGATCGCGATCAAAGCGTACCCGCGCACTGACGTTGGTCAAGGGAGCCGTAAAGGTGGGCGTTTTCAGCACTGCGTCATCGACACTCAGCACGCCATTGATCAGAGGCTGCTGCCAGGTGCCCCGCAACTGAGCTTGCAAGGTGCCTTTCCCCTGCTGCCACTGCACCTGATCCGTAAAGGCGTTAATTAATGAGAGTCCTTCATCTTTGATGGCCACATCAAGGGCAAGTTGCTGGTCTGGGAGGGGATCGGGGTCGAGGGGGTACGGCAGGGGCACAGAGCCAGTAATGGTGAGGGGTTCAGGGGTATCAAAACGGGCGACTGCTTGCAGTGCCAAACGATTCTGGCCATAGCGGAAGGTGGCATTGGCCGCTTCAAGGGGACGCTGATTGAGGCGGGCATCGCTAAGGGAGGCTTCCCCCACAAAAATGGGTCGCTGCCACGTGCCTGTGATCACCGCATGGCCATTGACGGTTCCCTCAAGGTCAATGCCTGGAGGGAGGAGGCTGGCAAAGGTACTGATGGGAAACTGTTGCAGAGTGAGTTGAGCCTTTTGAGTGCTGCCACCGATGGTGCCGTTCAATTGCAGTTGGCCGCCATTGGCCACCACCTCCATGGTGGAGAGGACTAACTGCTGTTGGGCAAAACGCCCGCGACTAAGGATGCGATCAATGGCATAGTTCCCCCACTGCCAGTCTTGACCGCTGAGATCAAAGTTCGCCACTAGACCTGACTGGGGAGTTTGGCTGAGGCTGATCTGGCCGCTGAAGTCCCCCTGCAGCTTAGACAGGGGGGGGATGAGGTGCGGGCGACGCACAAGGGCAGCTTGGGCTTGCAGCATTTCAATTTCTGCTAAGCGACGAATTTGGGTGAGCAGCAGTGCATCTGGCCCTGCCCCAGCAGAGGGGGTTCCCAAGTCGGCGGCGCTGCCATAGGTCTTGGTGTTACCTAGCCCCAAAACGGTGGCCAAGCCTGTGAGGTCTTCCAAATTCCCCTGAGCAATCCTAAGCTGAGCGGCTAGGCGTTGGGGTTGCAGATCGGCACTAAACTGGTATTGACTCTCGCCTTTTTGGAACTCTCCTTGCCCGAGGCTGAGGCGATTGGGGGCAAGGGCAAACTGAAGATCGAGGCGATCGCCCCGCCATCCCCCTAACCCCGGGCGCTCAATACTGAGGCTGCCTTGGCCACTGCTCCACCCTTGTAGGCGCAGTTGCCCTGATGCAGTACCAGCAATGATGGCGGTTTCCGGTAATTGCGGTGGCACGATGCGCAGACGCTCAAGGGGAAACTGCTGCAGGCGAATGGCCAACGCCTCCTCTTGACGCTGGCCAACAAGCCGCGCTTGCTGCTGCTGAATCTCGAAGGACTGGGGTTGCCACGCACTGTCAAGGTGTAGCTCAAGGCGATCGCCCCCTCCCTGCAAGCGCAACGATCCCCCCTGCTGTTGACTCAAGGCCACGGTACCGCGCAGAAGTGGTGCAAAGCGCAGGTCGTTTACGGCCAACTGCCGAGTTTGCAGCGTTCCCTGAAACTGAAGAGAGCCTAACGTGCCGCTGAGGTGTCCTTGCAGGCTACTGGTGCCGGCGATCGCGACGGGGATAGGCACAGCCGGCGTAAACAGCCCACTTAAAGCCCCTAGGGAAAGGTTGTCTGCCTGTACCCCTAGGTTCACCTGCCCGAGGGCAAGGGCATCCACATCCACTGCAATCGTCCCTTGGGCACGCACTCCCCCCAAGGTAGCCTCTTGGAGGCGTAGCTGTTGGCCATCCCACCCTAAGCGCGCCAGCAGGGGATCACCGGTGGGGGTTGGGCTGACCCTCAGGTTAGCTTGAGCTGTTATGGCACCAAGGTTTAGCTCATCAATGCGCCCTTGGGCGATCGCCTCTCCGTTTAATTGCCCATGGACTTGGTCGCTAAACTGGCGCAGAGCCACGTTGTGCGCCGTTGCCTCCAGTTGCCATCGCCCGGCCACCGCTTGGGCGCGACCTTGCAGAACGCCAGGGCGCAATTGCACCTGAAAATTCGGCACCAAGAGTTGAGTTTGGTTGATCTGAGCCACGCCCCTGAGGGGATACTGAGCCGTCGGCAATTCAAACGCTGCCTTGGCCAACCAGGTTTCAGGGGCAGCCACATCACCGCCAAAATCTATTTGGGCAAAGCCACGCCCCAAGGGAATTGGGGATGCTACGTCATAGGCAGCGGCGATCGCATCTAGGGCAACGTGACGAACCTGGGCACGCCCTTGGAACGTCCCATTCGGCTGCAACCTCAGGTCAGCATTCAGCGTGCCACCGCTTTGCAGCTCAGCTACAGCATTCGTAAGCTGTAAGCCCCCTAAGGAGGCAATAAAGGGAAGAGTGACCGATTGCAGACGGAGTTGATCTACTCTTAGGGGGGTTTGGCTGCGGATTTCCCCTTGCACGTTGGGATTATCGAGAGCACCGCGAATTTCCAAGCGGGGAATGTGAACTTGACCGCTTAAGGGCACAGGAGGCTCTAGGTTGAAGGCGCTCAAGGTCGGTGCTAAATCCAGCGTGCCGACTTCCGCATCAATCTGCCAGCCGGTCTGTAGTCCCACTGTCCCTTTGGCGTGCCATTTCACATTGGCTACTTCTCCCCGGAGGTAGTGCAGCCGGACGCGATCGCCCTGTAATTGCAGATGGGCATTCACGTTCTTGAGGCTTTGGGGCACGTCTGTGCTGCGCAGATCTACCCCCCGCAACCACACTTGGCCAGTAATGTCTGGGGTATCCGTGAGGGGGAATGCCACGCTGATGTGGCCGTCAAGTTGTCCCCGCTCGACCACAAGGGTTTCGGGCAAAATGTCAAAGTCATTAATGAGGGCAACGGCAATGGCTTTGCCCTGGATGTGTAAGGTGCCTGTTGCAGTTGGTTGATCCCAGTCGCCCTCTAGCCGCCACTGCCCCCCCGTGGCTAAATTTCCCTCCAGTTGACCGCGTAGAGCCAAGTTTTTAGTGTCAGGGTTGAGGGTGACAGCGCCGTGGATGTTCTCAAGACGGTAGGCTGGCTTGCCAAAGGGCTGAACCACCACAGAGCCGTTGCGTAATCGCAGGGATAGCTCACCAAGGTCAAAGGGGGTCTCCTGATCCTGCGGCAGCATCAATTCGGTACGCCACCACTGCCCACGACTATCTTGAACGATGGTAATTTGCGGCTGTTGTAAGGTAATGCCAATGGTTAACTTTTGACCCGTGAGAATTTGCCACAGGTTAAAGGAGACCTCAATCCCCTTAAGGGTGGCGCTGTCGGGTTCAACTTGTCCTGCCGCCGTGTAGCTGGGAATCTCTGAGGCTCCAAAGCGGATAAAATTTAGCCCAACCTGCTCAACCTCACCAATCTGTACCGGGCGATTCAGACGTTTTTGCAGTTGCTGACTCATTTGGGGAGCCAGCTCGTAGTTCACAAACCACCACGCTCGCACGCCGCCAGCGATCGCCGCTGCACCCACGAGGACAACAGCCGTGCCCCACAGGCGCTGCCGACAACCCCAGCGAGATGCTTGCGATTGCTGTGTCATGATTGATGAATCCCTCACCGGCTTCATCCTAATACGGAAGATTGGCGGTTGTCTTTCGGATGTGAGTGCGCAGATCAGGTGCGCTGAACCAACCAGCCCAGCAACCCTAAAACAGCGACCACGGCATAGAAAGTGCTCACCACCTGCAATTCCGACCATCCCCCCAACTCAAAATGGTGGTGCAAGGGTGCCATCCGCAACAGACGTTTACCAACCCCATCAGGTCCTTTGGTGGCTTTGTAGTAGAGGACTTGAGCGATCACCGAAAGGGATTCCACAAAAAATAGGCCACTGACAATGAAGAGTTCCCACAACTGCTGACTGGCTAACCCCAACCCCGCTAGCACTGCCCCTAGCGCTAACGAGCCGGTATCTCCCATAAAGACCCGCGCTGGATGGTGGTTGTGCCAAACAAAGCCAAGACAAGCCCCACTCATGGTGGCTGCGAGAATTTGCAGATCGGGGTGAGTGCCCATGATTGTTCCAAGGGCAAGCAGGGCGATCGCCGCGGTGCCGCCCGCTAAACCATCAAGACCATCGGTAAGGTTGAGGGCATTCCCCTGCGCCATTGGCACAAAAACTGCTAGGGGAATAAACCCAACCCCCAGCGGCCACACCCAGCCCCAAGGTGCAGTAATGGTTGTTGCCGCCGGTTGAGTGCCCACTAGCCATGCACAAAAAAGCGCAGCCCCCACCGCTTCCAGAAGCAACCGCAGCCGCGCAGACATCCCCCTATTGGATTTGCGTCGTAACACTTGCCAGTCATCCCACCAGCCAATGGCAGCGTACCAAACCGCCAGCAGGGCGATCGCCACCACCGACCCTGAGAGTTGCCCCACAGCCAGAGATGCCCAGAGGACAGCTAAGAGTAACCCTGTGGGTACAAAAAAAATCCCCCCCATTGTCGGCGTACCCGACTTTTTCAGGTGAGATTGGGGGCCATCTTCACGAATCACCTGTCCCGTTTTTAGCTGCCGCAGTAACGGCACAACCCCAACACCGATCAGCACTGTCAAAGTAAAGCTCACCAGCAGTGGCAAGGTCAAGGTTTGCAGGGGTGCGTCCCAGCGATCGCCACCGACATCATAGGCAACGGCAGCCATGAGTAAACCCGCACTCAGGAGGCCAAACAGCCACCGCCCAGTCAAGAACTGCGGTGCCACAGCCGTTTTTGTTGGGGGCATTGTTGCTTCACCAGCGCATCACTCTAGCAATTAGTAGTTAGGATTGACTTCTCCCCTCCTTGAAAGAGAGGGGATTCCCAAAGGATGCTACGCAACGGGCTGAAGCCGCGTTGCTTCGCTTTTCCCTTGAGCTGTCACCCACAACTTAATGCGGGTGGGGGCAGTCAAAGACCCCCTACTCACCTCAAGCATTTCTGCTATTGGGACTACGTTTATGTTTCGGTTCGTGGTTTCGCGCTTTTCAACACTAGCCAATTCGATACGCTCAACATCCTGCCATTGCTTGCAGTGGTTTAGGCTTGCCGCCAAAGCGGTAGTGACTTACGTGCCGGGATTTCTCCGTACTAGGATGTTTCTTCGCGTAGTTGATACGCCTACTTTCCACGTCTCTAGTTTAATACATAGAGAGGGCTAAAGCCCCCTGAGTTGGCTGTATCCCCTCGCTAAAGCGGAGGGGTTTTAGCCCGCCCACATCACTCCTATAATTAGGTGCGTTTACCCGTTATTCATCCAACCCCAGATCATCCTCTTCTTCATAGTCAGCGGCACTATCGCTGACAAACTCTTCAATTTCTCCCATATCGTCTAGGCTGCTCTCTAGGATGGGATCGGCTTCGTTACCATCGCGGGCAATGAACCGTCCTGTTTGCTGAAGCCATTCAAGAATCGAGCGATCAGAACGTCCCGCTGAGGTGAGATTCTTTTGCGAGATAGGCTCTTCGTACAAGGAAGGATTGTGTAGGGTCATAGAAGGCTATCGAAGACTACTGTGTTTTTAGGATTATGCACCATTGTTCATCCTAGCCTGTTCGGGGCTGATTTTGGAGCACCGCCCACAGGACGTGCAGTTCTGTGGGTGGCAACGTTGGCAGTGGCACATTCTAAGGAACCGATCTAGAGTGTAAGCGTCACTAAAGAAATCAATTCAATATTTTGTTACATGAGGGACGTTTTTATGCGGATGCAAGCCATTAGTTTTCTAAGTTTGAGTTATTTGTCCCTTGGTGTAGCAAGTACGGCGATCGCCGCACCCTACCCGCCGGAAGTGGTTTCACGGTTTACAACGGAGTGCGCAACCGCCTTAAAGGAACAGGTGCCACAAATGGCAAACTATGGCAATGCCTATTGCAGCTGTGTGATTAACGAGTTACAAACCTCGCTGTCGTTAGACGAATTTAATGCGATTGGCCAGAACGTCCAAGCCAATGCCAGCCCTGAAGTACGGCAAATGCTCACCAATACAGCGCAAACCTGCTTACAGCGGGTCACACAGTAAGAGGTACTGGCTATGCGGCTTACCGAGAAACTAGCAAGTTCCCCCTCGAGATCAGGTCAAGCCTGATCTTGCAACTACTTAGAGGCTCAAAAGGGTGCTCATCATCACGGCGGTGCCCACAATTCCTAGGCACTGTGGCCAAAGGGCGCTTAGGGGGAGCCGACTAATTTTTTGGGTCAACAGTAGGCTAGCAAGGGTACTCACTACCAATGCCGTGGTTTGCAAAAAAGCTACTACTGCTGGGTGGGCACTCCACTGAAAAGGTGTCCCTGCGCTGAGGCCAAAGGTGGCCAAGGTGACCGGCCAAAGGTGACCGGCTTCGCCCAAACCAAGGGGCAAGTAGTAGGCAAGGTTAGCCCCCAGCACCAGCGGCAAGTAACCGTAGGCTAACCGGATAAAGGGTTGAGGGGAGCCCCAGAGTCGCTGCCCTTGGTGCAACACCCACACAATAGCACCGGGCACCGCCAACGTCAGGGTGGCGATCGCCGCCTTTACCAGAAATGGTGCCTGAGGCTGATGGCACCACACCAATACCTGTGGCAGGTGGTGCAGCACCACCGCTCCTAACAGGAGAAACAGCAGGCAGACTTCGTAGGCGGTAGGGGTATGACTCGTCCAAAGTTCAATGGCTGGCGGCCGCAAATTTAGCTCCACCGAGCGGTGGGGGCACGCCTTCAGGCAGGTCATACACAGGACACAGTTGCGGTTGTCCGTCAGTTGTGCCGGATGAGAATAGATGGGGCAGCCGCCAGTCTCTTGACCTTCTCCAAGGGCTGGCCCGCCTTTATAGCACTGGTAGGTGGTGCAACTGGCGGCGCAGATTCCCCGCTGGGCACGCAGTTCAATGATAGAGAGCTTGGCAAACAAACCATTCATCCCACCAATGGGGCAAAGGTAGCGGCACCAAAAGCGGCGTTCGTAAAGCTGCGAGAAAATGACTGCCCCAGCAGTGATCAGGATCAGAAGCCAACTAGACAGATAGGCAGTATTGGGGAGATCCCATAGTTCCTCCCACAGCAGAATGGCCGTAAATAGGGCAAACAAAATCCAGCCACCCCATTTTTCCGCCAGAGGGCGCGGCCAAGACCCTAAGCGGCGCGGCCAAAGTTTCAGGGAGAGCGTTTGCAGCAGTTCACCATAGATCATGAAGGGGCAAACGGCACACCAGATACGACCTAAAAAAGGAAAGATCAACAGGGAGAGCGGCCACCACCATGCCCAAAATAGGTTCAAGGCAAGATTGTGCTCACGGTCTTGTGGCCCCCACAGGCCAATGGCCACAATGAGGGGAAACGCCCACAGCGTCAGGCCATAGTTGAGGCGATCGGGCCACCACGGACTGCGGAGGAGGTAACGCAACTGCGGGTAGGCATTGAGGAGATTCCAGCGGAAACGGCGCTGCTTGACCTGTTCTGGCCAAAAAACTTCCTCTGTCAGGAGGCTGGCACCATTGGCTTGGAGAATGGCGCGCTCCACGAGGCTGGCTAATTCCCGTAGGTTGCCCGGAAAGTCATAGCTTTGTAGTCGCCGCAGTGCTTCAGGGGTGATGCGGGGTTTGGGAATGCGTTTACTGCGGCAGCAGAGGGTGATGTAGTAGTTGACGAGGGCTTCAATATCCGCTTTGGTGACCCGGAGGGGCGGTACTCGGATGATGTGGTGAACGAGATCTTGGCAGTTGCAGTCTTTTTTCTCGGCAATGAGGATAATACGTCCCTGAAACAGTCGCGCTGTAGTGGTTGTGTCGCTAACGGGCAGGTACTCACGGCTCTGTAGCAACCGCCGCAGTTGGGGGTAGAGGGCGTTTGGCCACTCGTGAACGTTATTGAGAATGAGCGTCCCTTCGTTCAACCAATCTAATAGTCCTTGCTTGCCGCCTGCTTTGCCAAAGAGTTCGGCACCATTGGCTGAGAGGGTGCCGCAGTTCAATTGAATGAGGGGTTGGCGGCGATCGCGCGAACCATAGTGAATCAGCGCAGCAATGTTGTCTTTCTCAAGCCCTGGCTCGCCAAAAATCAGTACGGAGTGGCGATCGCCTGCGGCCTCTTTAATCGCGTGGCGCAGCCGGATAGCATAGCGACTGCTGCCGACGATGCCCTGTTTGACCCGCGGTACCAGATAGGGGCGCAGAGCCATTTGACGCTGCTGTTCGTAGGCCAGTTGAGCCGTTACATCCGCTAGGGCACCGCTGAGGTGCTGGGAAATGCTTTGCCGCAGTTCGGGAAATTGATCAGCAAGGCGGTTAAACACGTCCCGCGAGAGGGTCCACACTTCACAGTCGCTGAGGGTAATCACCGTATGGGGTGTTGGCTGATCAAGCACTAACTCTGGCCAGTGCAACACGGTGCCGGGTGGCAGCGTCATCACTTGGGCAGGACTATCCGTAGTGGTGTGGTAGGCTTCGAGCTGCCCTGATTTCAAGATGTAAAGAGTGGTAACGGCTTGATCTTCGAGCACCAGCCGCCGATTCGCAGCAATCTGCTCTTGGCGACAGGCAGCGGCGATCGCCTCTAGAGCGGCCAACGATAGAGACCCAAAGGGGGTATGGCGCTGCAGCCACTCTAACCGATCTGAGAGGTTCACGGTTCAGGCTCCAATAATGGGAATTGGCGAGGGCGATACCCCAAGTGCTGCCATGCTTGAGGGGTGGCCATCCGCCCGCGGGGGGTGCGTTGCAGGTAGCCCATCTGCATCAGGTAGGGTTCGTACACTTCCTCAATCGTTTGTACATCCTCTCCCGTTGCAGCAGCTAAGGCATCAATCCCCACCGGTCCCCCTTGATAAGATTCAATTATCACACTCAGCAGGCGGCGATCGGTCCAGTCCAGCCCTGCTGGATCAACGTTAAACAATTCCAACGCCGCGATCGCCACGGCCAAGGTAATTTCACCACTATGTTTGACGGCCGCATAATCGCGCACCCGCTTCAGAAGCCGAATGGCAATGCGGGGGGTTCCCCGACTGCGGCGGCCAATTTCCAGCGCTGCCTCAGGGGTAATGGGGGTTTGCAAGATCACTGCTGTGCGCTCAACAATCTGCTGCAGCTCCGCAGGTTGGTAAAAGCGGAGTCGCTGGACTAACCCAAACCGATCCCGCAACGGCGAGGTCAGGGCACCGGCACGGGTGGTGGCCCCCACTAGGGTAAAGCGATTGAGGGAAAGCCGCCGCGAGCGCGCACTTTGGTGCTTGCCCACGGTCAGATCAAGGTAAAAGTCTTCCATCGCCGGATAGAGCAGCTCTTCAGTCATCCGCGAGAGGCGATGGATTTCATCAATAAATAAAATATCGCCGGGCTTGAGGTTAATTAACAGGCCAACAATGTCGCGGGGGCGCTCCAGCGCAGGGGCACTGGTAATCTTGCAATTCACTCCCATTTCCGCAGCCAAAATCAAGGCGATCGTGGTTTTCCCTAGCCCCGGCGGGCCATAGAGCAGCAGGTGATCTAGGCTTTCTTGGCGAGACTTAGCCGCTTGAATGGCAATTTCTAGAACATCTTTAAGTTCTTGCTGGCCGATGTACTCAGCCAACGACTGGGGGCGCAGCGAGTCTTCGCTGGTGGACTGCTGTTCCTCAGAATTCAGAGCCGCAGACAGCAAGGATGGGGAGGGCGATCGCTCCGGCGAGGGATTTTGGGAAGAAATAATCGCCATCCCGACCTCCTAGGTAGCTACCCTCCCTAGGTGCGTTTTAGCCAGCTAAACATTGACCGCAGTTCCTGACCCACCTGCTCAATGGGGTGCTCTGCTTCCCGGCGGCGCATGGCCGTAAAGCCCGGCTTACCTGCCATATTTTCTAGGACAAATTCGCGGGCAAATTGCCCGGTTTGAATTTCATGAAGAATTTTGCGCATTTCGGCGCGGGTGTCATCGGTAATAATGCGCGGCCCACGGGTGAGGTCGCCATACTCAGCGGTGTTGGAGATGCTATCGCGCATCTTGGCCAAGCCCCCTTCCACAATAAGATCCACAATCAGCTTCACTTCGTGGAGGCACTCAAAATAGGCCAGTTCCGGTTGGTAGCCAGCACTGACAAGGGTTTCAAACCCTGCCTTGATTAGGGCGCTCAGGCCGCCGCACAGAACCACTTGTTCCCCAAAGAGATCGGTTTCTGTTTCTTCGCGGAAGGTGGTTTCCAAAATACCGGCGCGGGTGCCACCAATACCTTTGGCGTAGGCCATAGCCAAATCCCGTGCTTGACCACTGGCATTTTGATAGACCGCAAATAGACAGGGCACCCCTTCCCCTTGATCGTAGGTGCGCCGTACCAAATGGCCGGGGCCTTTGGGGGCAATCATGACCACATCGACATTGTCGGGGGGGACAATTTGGCCAAAGTGAACGTTGAAGCCATGGGCAAAGGAGAGGACATTGCCGGTTTGCAGATTGGGGGCAATCTCCTGTTCATAGACGACCCGCTGCACCTCGTCAGGAAGGAGGATCATAATCCAGTCGGCTATTTTGGCAGCCTCGGCTACAGGGTGAACTGTCAGACCATCGGCGCGGGCACGCTCTGCAGAACGACTGCCAGCATAGAGCCCAACGACAACCTTCAGACCGCTATCCCGTAAGTTGAGGGCATGGGCATGACCTTGAGAGCCATAGCCAATGACTGCGATTGTTTTGTCCTTGAGAAGCTCAAGCTGGGCATCTGCGTCGTAATACATGCGTGCCATAGTGACTGTTTTCCTTTCCAATTGCTTGCAGCAGGTCGTTACTGTGTCTCTACTACCTTAGTTCTGAGTAGAGTCGGTAAGGTGCAACGTTAGCGAGCTTAGCGGTTCCGCGAAAAACGATTGCCCCCACTGCCTGCCATGGCCTCGCGCGGGCGTGCCTTATTGACCTTCAGTTGCCGCCCCATCCACTCAGCACCATCGAGATCGGCGATCGCTGCATCTTCTTCAGCATCTGTGGACATTTCCACAAAGCCAAAGCCACGCTTGCGACCGGTTTCCCGATCCACTGGTAAATAGACTTGTTTGACGGCTCCGTATTCGGCAAATACGGCCTCTAAATCTTCCTGAGTGGCCGTGTAGGAAAGGTTGCCGACATAAATAGACATAATCTGATCTGCTCCAAAGCAAAAGTTGAACCATACGTTGACGCTGACTTCGGAGAGATGACTGTCACGTAACCAACCTTCCCTAAGACCGAACTCATGAATCGCTCTACCTAAATACTCAAGCGGCGATTACTCGCCAACCTTGCCTATTGATTATAGCTGATGGTGCGCCTCTGCCGCCGCTGAAAAGAGAATGCTAGGCTAAAAGAGGGGTATTTTTTGTGAATCTTAACAATGTCAGGATTAGCAGCGGTTGTGGTTGGTTTGTCGGGAGGGGTCGATAGCTCTGTGGCGATCGCCTCCTTGAAGCAACAGGGCTATCCGGTGGTGGGGTTAACCCTATGGCTGATGAAGGGTAAAGGACAGTGCTGCTCTGAGGGGCTGGTGGATGCGGCACGGCTGTGCGAGGAGTTGGGGGTAGCGCACCACATTGTTGACAGCCGCGAAATCTTTGAAAAATACATTGTGGACTATTTGGTTAGCGGCTATGCCAGTGGCATTACCCCTTTGCCCTGCTCCCAGTGCAACCGCATGGTCAAGTTTGGGCCGATGCTAGCTTACAGCCGTGCTGAATTAGGGATTGACACTATCGCCACCGGTCACTACGCCCAGGTGCGCTATAACCCCAATAGCGATCGCTACGAACTCTGGCGGGCGGTGGATCGCCACAAGGATCAGAGCTACTTTCTCTACGATCTGCCCCAAGAGATTCTTGCCCATGTCCTGTTTCCCTTGGGGAGCCAAACCAAAGATCAAACCCGTGCCCTTGCGGCGCAGTACGGCCTGCACACCGCCACCAAACCGGACAGCCAAGATCTATGTCTGATTGAGGCACACGGTTCGATGCGCCAATTTTTAGAGCAGTATCTGCCACCCACCCCTGGGGAGGTTGTGGACCTGAGCGGACGTGTCCTCGGGCATCATCAGGGTATCCATCATTACACCATTGGTCAGCGGAAGGGGTTGGGGATTGCGGCGGCGGAACCCCTGTACGTTGTGGCGCTGGATCGGGTGCATAACCGGGTGATTGTTGGCGATCGCGCCAGTGCTGTGCGCGGGGAATGTACCGTGGCGCGAGTGAACTGGGTATCCATTGCCCCCCCGCAATATCCCCTCAAGGTAGAGGTGCAAATTCGCTATCGCACCCCAGCGGTGCCGGTGACGGTTCTGCCCACCGCTGACCCTGAACAAGTAAAATTAGTGTTTGCAGATCCCCAGTTTGGGGTGACCCCCGGCCAAGCGGCGGTCTGGTATGAGGGCGATCGCCTTTTGGGGGGTGGGATTATCCAACCCGTTGCCGAGGATGAAACCACGAGCAATGGCCTAGGATCCCTGTGAACCAAAACCATTAAGGAGTTACCCCATGCAAAAACGCTTGAACTATTCTGCCTCGGATATTATGCGCCGTGCCGAGAAATTGATTCAGCACTCGTCCAATCGCTACCGCATTACAGTGCAGATTGCCAACCGTGCCAAACAGCGGCGAGGGTTAGACGCCTCCGAGGACTTTGACGATCTGCCGCTGAAGCCAGTGACCCGTGCCATCATTGAAATGTCGGATGAAATTGCCCAACCCGAGTTACTGGCAGATTAAGACCACCCTTGCGCAGGGATGTTGGAGGTATGGCATGAGCAGGCGGCGGTGGGGGCATTTTTTTGCGGGTCTGGGGCTGGGCTGGCTCTTGGTGGGTCTGTGGTTTGGCGCTATCTCGGTGCGATCGCAGCCTGCTCCACCGGCTACAGGTGCACAACTTCTGATCAATCCGCGCCAAGTGGCTGAAGCCCTCTACCCAGAACTGCCCGATTTTCCGAAAGCAAATCACTATATCCGCCAAGATAACCGCCGCCCGGCGCCGGAAAGTACCCTTTTAGAGCGGTTTATTGTCTATCACACTACCGTAAAAGGGCGATCGCCCCTATCTCGCTTTGATTGGTTGATTTCCCTAGCGGACTACCTCGGGGTCAATGATGTCCTGCGCCCGGAAACCTACCCGGGGCGAACCTACTTAACCACAAACCCGATGGAGCAGGATGTGGCGGCCATTCGCCAATTGAACCGCCAGCAGCGCCAAGCCTTGGTTAATACCCTAACGGCCTTCTATGCCCGACAGGCGGGGTTACCCACGACCACACCCCAACTCCCCCAAACGGAGGTGCTACCACAGCCGGTGCCTAGGAATCCCTCTGGTTCTGTGTTGCCCCCTATCCCCCAGCCGGGCGGAGCCACCCTGCTCACTCCAGCGGAGCCACCGCGCCCCCAGCCCACTGGCGATGCTCGTTTTTTACTGCCCTAGCCCCTTCTGAGTTGGTCTTAAACTATGGCTATTCCCGTTGCTGAACTGCTGAGTACTGATATTCTCAAGCCCGCCCGCTATCTGGGCAATGAATTGGGGGCAGTGCGTAAACCTTGGGACGCGGCCACGGTTCGCTGGGTACTCAGCTACCCAGAAATCTATGAAGTCGGTGCCTCCAACCTTGGGCACATTATTCTTTACAACATTCTCAATACGGTGCCCGATCAGCTTTGCGATCGCGCCTACTTACCCGCTGCGGATCTGGCGCAAAAACTGCGTACCACCCAAACACCGCTGTTTGCTGTTGAGTCCCGCCGCCCGCTGGCGGACTTTGATCTGATTGGCTTTAGCCTTAGCTACGAATTGGGGGCAACCAATATCCTAGAAATGTTGGATTTAGCTGGGCTACCCCTCACGTGGGCTGAGCGGCAACACACCACCGAGATACCCCTGATCTTTGCCGGCGGGCAAACCGCCACCTCCAACCCAGAACCCTACGCTGATTTTTTTGATTTCTTTGCCCTTGGGGACGGCGAGGAACTGCTACCGGAAATTGGCCTAGTGGTGGCAGACGCGAAGCGCGCCGGTCTCAGCCGCCAAGAGACTCTATTAGACCTAGCGCAAGTGCCGGGGGTTTATGTCCCCCAGTTCTACGATCGCCAACCGGATGGTGCCGTTGTCCCCAATCGTGCCGATGTTCCAGAACGGATTTTGCGCCGCGTGGCTACCCCTCTACCCGCCTATGCCGTTGGCTTGGTGCCCTACGTCGAGACGGTGCACGATCGCCTGACGGTGGAAATTCGCCGCGGCTGTACCCGGGGCTGTCGGTTTTGCCAACCGGGGATGCTCACCCGTCCTGCCCGGGATGTGGCTCCAGATGAGGTGATTGCCGCCATTGAAACCGGGATGCGAGCAACCGGTTATAACGAGTTTTCGCTGCTTTCGTTAAGTTGTTCCGATTATTTAGCCCTGCCCGCAGTGGGGGTCGAAATTAAAAATCGCCTCCGGCATGAGCAGATCTCCTTGTCATTACCCAGCCAGCGGGTGGATCGCTTTGACGAAAACATTGCCCACATTGTCGGCGGCACCCGCCAGAGTAGCTTAACCTTTGCCCCGGAGGCAGGAACGCAACGACTGCGGGACATCATCAATAAGGGGCTAACTAATGAAGAGTTGCTGCGGGGGGTCAAAACCGCTTACGAGCAGGGGTGGGACAAAGTCAAGCTCTATTTTATGATTGGCCTGCCCGGGGAAACCGATGCCGATGTGCTTGGCATTGCTGAAACCATCCGCTGGCTCAAACGAGAATGCTGGATGAAAGGCCGCAAACCCCTGAATTTTCATCTGACGATCTCTAACTTTACCCCCAAGCCCCACACACCTTTTCAGTGGCATGCGGTCTCCACGGCTGAGTTTGAGCGTAAGCAGGCGCTCCTGAAGGCGGAGTTCCGCACCATTCGCGGCCTCAAGGTCAACTTTACCGATGTGCGCATCTCTGCGATGGAGGACTTTGTCGGTCGCGGCGATCGCCAACTTGGGGCAGTGATCCGCCGCGCATGGGAGTTAGGGGCGCGCGAAGATTCATGGTGGGAAAGCCTAGATCGTGCCTATGCCGCCTGGACGCAAGCGATCGCCGAGGCAGGGCTAGATTGGAAATACCGCCAACTCGAAGCCGGGGAGTGGAATGTCTTTAGTGGCGAAGCTGCCGCCTTGGATGCGCCCCTCCCTTGGGATCACATTGACACTGGCATTAGCAAAGCGTGGCTCAAAGAGGATCTCCAGCGTGCCCTCGCCGCAGTTGTGGTTCCTGATTGTTCCTTTGCTGGCTGCTCCCACTGTGGCGTGTGTGGCCTTGACTTTGGCCATAATGTTGTGGTGCCACCGCCCCCCATTCCTGCGATTCAAGAGCAGTGCCGTCCTCCTCAGGAGCGGGTTCAACGCCTCCGCCTCACCTTTGGCAAAGTGGGCAGCATGACCCTCATCAGCCATCTTGATCTGCTACGGCTGCTGGAGCGAGCCGTGCGCCGTGCTCAGCTACCGATTGCCTTTAGTGGTGGGTTTCATCCTGCACCGCGCATTGCCACCGCCAGTGCCTTGCCCCTGGGGATGGCCAGTGAAGGTGAACTTGTGGATCTTGAATTTCACCAAGCGGTTGATCCAGAGGTTGTCCTCAGCCAGTTGCGGCAGCAGCTACCGCCAGAGTTACCCCTTTATCGCTGTGAGGTGGTGCCTTTGAGCGCGCCTGCTGCCAGCCAAGCCCTTGTGGCCGCCACTTACGAACTGCTGATTTGCGCCCCAGACGAGTGTTCCCTGCCGGAGTGGGAGGAGGTTCTACAGACCCTGCGAGCGACCGCTGAGGTGCCCTACGAATTAACCACTAAATCCGGCAAATCGAAGATCATTAACCTGCGCGATCGCCTCCTCGAGATTGCCCTTACTCCAGAGCAACCCCATTGGCCAACCCTACGTTTAATCTATAAAGGCGTGTGCCGCAATGATGGCACCTTCTTGCGGCCTGAACACTGCCTGCACTTACTGGAAGTCGCCAGTGGGCGATCGCTAGTGTTACAGCGGGTGACCCGTCGGCAGTTGCACCTTGAGAGCTGTTCCCCCTAACGTCCGGGGATAAAGGCGGTGCTCAGACGCTTCATGGCATTAGCCGCAATATCGCGGTAGCGCAGCTCACCGCAGAGCACCTGCCCCAGTCGCCGAGTGGCGGAGGGACGTTTCATGGCTAAACGGTATCCCACACCGGGCATCCGATGAAAGAGTCCGGCGAGGCGTTGTGCCCACGCTAGATCGGTGCCCCACTCGTTCTGGAGGCGTTGGCTATAGTTGGGCAGCGCGGTCGGGTCTCCTGCTAAGGCCGCATCAATGGCTTCTGCTGCACACATGCCACTGTAGAGCGCCGGACGAATGCCCTCTGCGGAAAAGGGATCCACTAAACCCGCTGCTTCCCCTACTAAAAGGGCGTGCTGAGTGTGCAAGGGCTGTGCCCCTTCCCACACACAGAGGGGATGGTACTGAACGTGGCTGTTTGCCATTGCTAGGTTATGGGCGGCGCAGTACTGCTGCAACACGGGTTCCCAATCTGTGCGATCGCCCCCCCGTAACACCCCTACCCCTACGGTGCGCAACTCGCCGCCGGGAAAGCTCCAAAGAAAACCATTTTTGACCAGACCAAATTCAAAATGCACGGCGCGATCGCCCCCCTCATTGGGCACGGTCATCACCGCTGCGGTACGAACCACCTTTGGCTTAAAACCTAGCCATTGCGCCATTTGACTGTTCGCACCATCGGCAGCGATCACATAGGCCGCCCGATAGGCCGCAGTTGGCGTATGCACCGACCAGTGATCGCCTGTAAAGTCAATCCCCGTCACCGTGGTGTTATCGCAGACCGTTACCCCTAACCGTTGCCCTTGCTGCAACAGAAAGTGATCAAACACAGACCGCTGCACAATCCAAATGGGGTCTGGAATATTCAGTTCCCGCTCTACGGCATCCTCTAGCTTCCATGTGTAGCGAACTGTACGGGTGGTCTCCACGATGGCAGGGCTAAAGTCAAAGTCAAACCACTGCGCCACTGCGGGTGAGACCCCACCAGTGCAGGGCTTAGAGCGCGGCAGTGGGCATTTTTCCAACACCAAGACCGATCGCCCCCGCTGCGCAAGGTGATAGGCAGCTGCACCGCCCGCTGGCCCACCGCCAACAATAATACAGTCGTACATCGCTGTTGTGCTTACTCCCACAAGCTCCTATCCTTTTTTGATCCTCTCTATCTAACCCTGGCGGGTATGATTGGAGAGGGTTAGTTCACTAGAGTCTGAGCTAGGGATTGACATACTTCCACGGCTAAAGTGCGTGGGCTTTACGGCAGCAATTGTAACAACCCCCACCATTCTCCCTAGACCCTCTGGGCAAGCATTATGAACGACCCCACCGCAAACAGCAAGAATCATGCCCCCTTATCAGCCATGTTTCTGTTCTCGCAGTGTAGTTTATCGACGGTGATTGTTGGTGCAGCGATAGGTAGTACGCTCATCGCCAGCAGGGCGCTGGCAAACTGCACGATCAGTAGCGTTACCAGCCTTAACTTTGGTGCCTACAGTTCCTTTGATGCCGCCCCCAATGATGCCGGACGGTTTGTGTTTGTGTGTACCGATGTTCAAGCCCCTGTCACCATTCGCCTTAGCAGCGGTGCCGCCAACAGCTTTACACCACGACAAATGGTTTTGGGCACGGCTCGTCTAAGCTATAACCTTTACATTGATACGGCACGCACTCAAATTTGGGGCGATGGCACTGGCGGCAGTAGCCTCCGTACCCTGACCCCAGTCAATAATGCTCCTACGTCTCTAGATATTTTTGGTCGCATTCCCCCACGGCAGTTTATCCCTGCGGGCAGCTACACTGACACAATTGTAATTACCATTCAGTTTTAACTAACAGTTTTGCGGTCATGCCCATTTTGGGTTCAAACTAGCAGTTATTACAATTAGTAAAAGGCGGGTGCGACGGCACTGCCTCTATGTCGTCCCGGCGCGTAGTTGACCGGGGTATCTCGGAGGTTTAGATGACCCTTGGATATTTCCCGTTTGCGATCGCAGTGGCAGCAAATTAGCAGCGATGAAACCTGTGAAGCGGTTATTGACCACAATTTTATTCATCCATTACTAACGCTCCTTGGTTTCGGACCGGGCGATCGCATCACCTGCTTTGATACCGGCACAGGGATTGCCGATATTGCAGCTCGCTTCCCCAGCAAAGATCGCCCAGCCTTTGGCCAAGAACGGCGACACCCTGATCTCATTGTGGAAATTAAGGCTCCTGCCCGCCGCTCTCGCAATACCCCGAGCCAAACGGTAACCCTGAGCCTAGAGGAGGGGTCGGCACACCAAACCCGTGCCCTCAGCCAACTACGGCACCTTTTAGCAGGGGAGCACTGCCGCCAAACGACATGGGGGCTGGTCACCAATGCCCGGCATTTGCAATTGTTTCAACGTCATGGCCACCTTGTGTATCCCGCCACTCCCAATTTTGAACTGAGGGGCGATCGCATCGACGGCATTGTCGCAGACCTCCGTGCCTGTCTCCAGCATCCCCAGCGAGCAACCACTGTGTGTATCTATAACCATAAGGGGGGAGTGGGCAAAACAACGACCACCATTAATTTAGGCGCAACCCTAGCGGTGGCGGATGAAGCCGTGTTACTGGTGGATTGTGACCCTCAAGGGGATCTCAGCCGCTCCTTGGAACTCAGTCCAACAGCGACCACACTGGCCAGTTGTATTCAAGACCCCAGCCTACCCATCACTGCCGCGGTGCGTTCCTTTGATCTGCGCCTGCGCAGCGGTAGCCGTATTAAATCTGCCCATATTTTTGATGTGATTCCGGCGGCTCCCCAACTCCAGAGTGTTCTCATTCAGGCGATGCAAGCGGGCACCCCGCCTATTACCCGCCTGCGAGAGGTGTTGCAGCCCCTGCGCGATCGCTACGACTATATTTTGCTGGACTGCCCTAGTTCTTGGTTGTTTCTCAGCAAGAGTGCCCTCTATGCCAGTGATGTGGTGTTGATCCCCACGCGACACACCGATTTATCCTCCCTAAACAATGCCGCCCACGTTATTCACAGCTTTATCTTTGGCGAAATTCAAACATTCCGCTACGACGGTGGCCCCTTGCCCCTACCGATTTTTTTTAATGGTGCTCCCACCACAGATAAGGCCATGGAGGTTGCCACCGCTGAAATCGCCCAAATTTTACAAAAATTTGCCCATCTCACGCCGTACTTTTGGCCGAACTATCACCTCAATGACACGGCTGTTTTGGCCATCCCCGAATATGCAATTATTTCCCGAGCGGCCTTTGCACGGGTGCCAGCGGTCTTTAAGGATAAGCGGGTGCTGGGCTTTTATCAAAACCTTGTGCAGGCCTATTTTCAACCCCTTCCATAGCGCTGCAAACACTGAAGCGGTGCTTGGGCAAAATAGCGGCGACGAAACTGTTGCTCGGCGATCGCCGCCAAAAATGCCTCTAGGGCTGGGGCAGTGTCTGGGGAAGGGTGGGGGTGCTGTGGCCAACGACAGACTAACACCTCTCCCTGCTCGTGCACCTCAACCCCTAAGGTGTTGAACACCGCGAGGGCGCTCCTGAAACAGGCCTCGTCTAACTCCAACTCGGCTAAGAGGTGGCTGCGCTCTAGGGGGCCTTGCTGCTGACTTGCGACTTTGAAGCGTGTCACGAGAGTCTGCCACAGGGAGAGGGGGTCTAGCTCTGCTGGCGCAGTGTAGGCCAAAATCAAGGGCTGTTGCTGTGCCTGTGCGCAATCAACCCAGTGTTTCCATGCCGCCGCAGAGGTGGGGCACGTTTCTACCCGCAGGCCAGTCTGCGGTGCTGCCTCAGGGCGATCGCGAAAGTCATAGATTAACTCAACGGGTGCAGGAGTAATGGTATTGGCTGCACTGGGTCGGAGCGCCACAAGGTTAGCTGTTATCCTGCCGTTCCATTCTTCAAGCTCTAGGACAACATCACAGGTCGTTGCTGGACAATCGCTGACCCGATGGCGCCACCATACTGCTGGAAAGCGGACTGCTGTCTGTGGCTCGACTAAATCGAACCGTGTATAGACGAGAGACTGATGTTTAGCCCGATACTCTTTGGGGTTCTGGATCGCTACCCCACGGACGAACAAACGGGGTTGAGGATTGCCTAAGCCAAACGGCTCTAGTAGCTGCAGCTCCTTGAACAGAGGCATCCCCAATGCCGACAGGGGAACCTCTAGGTCAATGGTGAGGGGCTGGGCGATCGCCGTGGCTGTGCCTTGCTGGTGGAGGAGGTAATCATTCAGCGCCGCTGTGAGGGCAGGAATATCAGCCGTTTTCAGGCTAAACCCCACCGCGTAGGGGTGGCCGCCAAAATGGACAAACAGGTGTTGCTGAGTCCGCAGTGCCTCGTAGAGATCCACGGTGCCCCCTGACCGAGCTGAACCAGTGGCCATGCCAGTCTGGGGATCCGTACGCAGCAAAATGGCCGGACGACCATAGGTGGTCACTAACTCATTGGCCACAATGCCAAGAATGCCAGCAGACCAATTTTCATCGGTTAAGACAATCACCCGCGCTGTTGACAGATCCAGTTGAGCCACCTTCTTATGTGCCTCGGTGGCGATCGCCCCTTGGAGCTGCCGCCGACTATTATTGGCCTGTTCAACGGCATTGGCAATATTCTGGGCGTGCTGCGGATCGAGGGTCGTCAGGAGTTCAATCAGCGGCTTCACATTCCCGGCCACCCGACTGACAGCATTAATGCGCGGACCAATGCCAAAACTAATATCCGTAACCCGATTTCCCTGCCGCCGACACGTTGCCAATAGTGCCTTGAGGCCAGGCCGTGGTGTCTTGGCAAGCACCTCTAGCCCTCGCTGCGCCAAATACCGCGCCTCGGCACGCAACTCCACCAAATCGGTAATCAGACCAATCGCCACTAAATCCAGTAAGGACTCCAGAGGCACTACTGAGTGTTGCGGCCATGTCTCATAGACCGCCTCAACAAACTTGTAGGCCACTGCCACCCCCGATAACGGGCGCAGGGGATGCTCTGGGGGCAACTGCCGCGGGTTAATTAAGGCAACCGCACCCAGAGGTTCCAGCGCAAGGGTATGGTGATCGGTGACAATAACCTCAATCCCTAGGGTGCGAGCAAAGGCAATTTCTGCGTGGTTGGTGCAACCAGTGTCGCAGGTAATGACTAGGGAAACCCCCTGCTGCTTGAGCTGTTGCAATCCTTTTGCCGAAAGACCATGGGACTCCTGCAGGCGATTAGGGATGTAGTAGCCCGCTAGTTGTTGACCAAAAAAATGATAGAGACCCTCCCAAAGAACCGCCGTTGCGGTCACGCCGTCGGCATCAAAATCCCCCCAGATGGCAATTTTCTCCTGCTGCTGGCGTGCCTGCTGTAACCGCGCCATAGCCACAGACATCTCTGGAAACTCAAAAGGGGAGGTCGGGCAATACGCTTGCCAATCTAAAAAGGCAGCGACCTCCTCCCGTCGGATGCCCCGCTGCCACAACAGTTGGGCGGTAGATGCGCCGGCTTGGGGGTAGAGCGCTCGAACCTGAGCCACAAAGTCCGCCGGAGCCACTTCCGTGGTGAGTTGCTGCCACATCGGAATCACCCTAACCAGCGGTGGTAGCGTTGACGAGGGGAGTACACTGCCGCAGGGCGCGGACGAGTTCTTCCAGACTGATGGGTTTACTGACATAATCGTCCATCCCAGCCTCTAAACAGAGTTGGCGATCGCTCTCCATAGCATTGGCGGTCATGGCAATAATCCGTGGTCGCGGCTGAGCTAGGGTTTCGTAGAGCCGGATCACCTCCCGCGTGGCGGTCAACCCATCCATTTCCGGCATTTGCATATCCATTAAAATGACATCATAGGGCTGTCGCTTCACCGCATCCAACACCTCTAGGCCGTTGGCCGCAATGTCGCCACGGTAGCCGATTTTTTCGAGGATACGCAATGCCACCATCTGGTTGACCTTATTGTCTTCAGCAACCAAGATACGCAAGGGGGGTAAATCTGCCTTGAGGGCTTGAGTTGAAAACTGTTTGGGTGTTGCTATGGAGAGAATGGGAGAGTCACTAAACAAGTCGTTGAGGACATTGTAAAGGGTGGACTGTTTCACTGGTTTACTAATCAGCCTTGTAAATAGTTGAGTCTCTTCAAGACTGAGGGAACATCCTAGCGACGTCAGCAGAATAATTGGTAATTGCTGATGGACTTGGCGAATCTGTCGTGCCAGCGTTACGCCATCCATCTCCGGCATTTGTAAATCTAAAATTGCCACATCCATGGCAGCATTCGTTTGCAGTAAGGATAGGGCAGCGGCACCGCTTTCCGCCACAAGGGGCTGCATTTGCCAGTTACGGGTTTGCAAGGCTAAAATCTGTCGATTAGTGGCATTATCATCCACAATTAGCACACGACGGTTTTGCAGGAGAGAGCCATCCACCGGGGTAATTTTGGCCCCATTTGGGTTGAGCAGAAGCTGCACCGTAAAGTAAAACACTGAACCCGTTTCTGGTATGGGAATGGACTCATAGTGAGGTGGTGGGTTCCCACCTATGGCTAAGGCTGACCCCTGACTTTTACTTTCCAACCAAATGCGCCCCTGCATGCGCTCCACCAGCCGCTGACAGATCACCAGCCCCAACCCTGTGCCACCATAGTGGCGGGTAATCGAGGCATCCACTTGGCTAAAGGGCTTAAACAGTCGCTGTACCCCTTGGGGTGTAATGCCCACCCCCGTATCTTGAACAGCAAATAAAAACTCGTAGCGATCGCCCAGCTTGCCTTGCCCGAAAGGCTTTACAGACAAAATAAGGTTGCCATGCTCGGTAAACTTCACACCATTGCTGAGTAAATTAACCAAAATTTGCCGCAGTCGCCCCATGTCGCCAATGACATGAACCGGAACCTCTGGGTCAATGTGGGCAATGAGTTCCACTTTCCGCTCTAAGGCACGGTTGGCCATTAAGTCCAGCACATCCTCAACACAGGTGCGCAGGTTAAAGGGATAGGCTTCTAGCTCCAGTGTGCCGGATTCAATTTTGGAAAAATCGAGAATATCATTAATGATGGTGAGTAGCGCATCACCACTCAGGCGGATGGTATTCAAAAATTCCTGTTGCTGAGGGGTAAGGGGGGTATCCAGCAGCAACCCAGTTAGGCCAATGATGGCATTCATAGGCGTGCGAATTTCATGGCTCATAGTGGCCAAAAACTCGCTCTTGGCACGGCTTGCGTCTTCAGCAGCATGGCGGGCGGCCTCTAGCAGTTGCTGCTGCTGCATCATTTGCGAGATATCTTGCCAAGTGCCAACAAAACCGGTGAACACCCCCTCTTCAAAGGTGGGAATGGCTTGAGCATTCACCCAAGAGACTTGACTATCCCTATCGAGCAGCCGAAACTGCTTCTTGAAGGGTCGCTGTTGGGCGATCGCATACTGCCAAGCGGCGATAACAGATAGCCGATCTTCCCGATGAAGAAACTGTTGCCAATCGATCGCCGCAGTCTCATTTGGCTCAACAGCCAGCATCTTCAGGAATGTTTTGTTAGCATAGGTCAGTTTGCCCTCAGCATCGGCGGTGAAAATACCTACAGGTGCCATGTCACTGACCGTACGAAACCGAACCTCACTAGCTGCAAGTCGCTGATTGAGCAAGAATTGGCGATGACGATTACTGGTAATCATAAAAATGCCGATCCCTGCTGACAGCCACAGAACAATAAATAGGAATAGGAACTGTAGATGAATTGGTGTTAGTTGCTGAGCCAGAATGTGAGGGGAAACGCGGGAAATCACCCATAGACGATAGTCGCGCTCGGCGATCGCACCGTTATTTGTCAGGTTGACCGAGTAATGGTTGACTTTCAGAGGTAAAACTTGGCGAAAGGCAAAGAGGCCATCATCACTGATGAACCGGCCAAGCGTTTGAGTACGCATCCGCTGCCATAATTCTGGAAACATAGCCCCCACGGTGGAACCCTGCCGCTCTGGGTAGCGGAAGCCCCATTCATCGCTCGTGCGCTCTGCCAGTAACCAATACCCTTGATCGTTTACTAATAGGCAACTGCCGTACACCCCCTGACAAGTGTTCATGAGGATATGCAGTAAATGGTTGGCATCATATCGCAGCACCAAAAACCCAACACGTTGTTGATCGCGGGTATAGACCGGTGCAGCCAAATACAAAATGGGCGTGGGGGCAATGTGGGGTTGATTTTTGTCAATATCAATGTCAAACGGGGAAATAAAGGCCTCATCCCGTTCTAATTGACGAATGACTGGCCAGTAGATTTTCTGTAACTCCGACGAGGGAGTGTCATTGCTTAAGCGGCGATTAAAGTCATGACTCAGGGCAATATTCAGTCTAAGATGTCCCGTTAGATCGAATAGGTACAGGCGATCGTAGATTCGCTTTTGCCGCAAAAAATTGTACAGGTCATCTTCAATTGCTTGCAGGGAGCGGGCGTGATCTAAGGCATCTATTGCCGAGGGGCTTCCGTGACCCTGCTTGAGAGTTATAACATCCCCTACGTCATGGGTTGCCGCTAAAATTTGTACTTCAGTGATCAGTAAATTTATATAATTCGTTAAAGTAAAGGCACCCCGCTCAACCTTGGCCTCTTCTCGACTTTGAAGCTCCTCAATGGCATCCCTGCGCTGTGCCAGATAAATCGGCCCAAGAATGGCTACCAGAGCGATCGTTGCAGGCAACAAAAACTTGAGAAATTGGGACAGTGGACGCTGAGCCATGGGGAACGCTACACACCTCTAGGGAGAACCGTAGGAGCGACGATCAAGCGCATCGGGTGAGACGGTAGGAGAACACCGGGGAGAGTTCCCAGATGAGAGAGTTGATACGTTAACTCCCTAACGTAGGCCGTAAGACCCCGTAAATTTAGTGTATCGTGAGGGATGGAGTTCATGTATTGTGCAAAGGTCAAACAACCATCATGATTGAGCCGTTACTGTGTGGGATTGTTTTGGGGTTAATTCCGGTCACCTTAGCAGGCTTATTTTTTGCTGCCTACCAGCAGTATAAGCGCGGTAATCAGCTGGGACTCTAGGGGCTGACTGGCTCTCAAGCGTCGTTCAAGACTTAATCAACCATCCTATCCTGTGCATGGCGGTGCAGGGGAGCACAGCAATACCTCGCTCCCCTATCGCCTTTTTTCGTTAGTGCGAATTTGCTGCCTTGGCAGACACCTATCTTGACCGTGAATGCCCTCTCTAAACCATCCTCAGCAGTACGGGCTAGACATGAACGCAACGGTCTTGAAAATCCCATTCTTGGCTGTGGAGTCATTGCTATGTCATTACCTATTGTTGCTGTTGTTGGTCGCCCCAATGTCGGCAAATCTACATTCGTCAATCGCTTGGCGGGGGAGCGAGATGCCATTGTTCATGATGCGCCGGGGGTGACGCGCGATCGCACCTATCGCCCTGTTTTTTGGCAAGATCGGGAATTTCTGGTGGTGGATACGGGGGGCTTGGTATTTGACGATGACAGTGAGTTTCTGCCTCTCATTCGTCAGCAAGCGGAACTGGCACTACAGGAAGCCACCGCAGCAATTTTTGTGGTGGATGGACAGACCGGACCCACCGCCTTAGACCATGATATTGCTAGATGGTTGCGGCAACTATCGCTGCCGATCTTGGTGGCGGTCAATAAGTGTGAATCGCGCCAGATGGGACAGGTGCAGGCGGCAGAGTTTTGGTCGCTAGGGCTGGGGGAACCCTATCCGGTCTCGAGTATCCACGGCAGCGGTACCGGCGATCTCCTCGATCAGTTAATTACCTATCTGCCCGTAGAAACGGCTCCCCAAACCCCCACGGAGATTCAAGTGGCTATTGCCGGTCGCCCGAATGTCGGCAAGTCGAGTCTCCTCAATGCTCTCATTGGTAGCGATCGCGCCATTGTGAGTCCTATTTCCGGCACCACTCGCGACACCATTGATACGGTGATTGAACGCAACGGTGTGTACTACCGCTTCATTGATACAGCGGGAATTCGCAAGCGGAGCAGTGTGGCATATGGGCCGGAAATGTTTAGTGTGCACCGCGCCTTTAAGGCCATTCATCGCTCGGATGTGGTGCTGCTGGTGTTGGATGCCCTAGAGGAGATTACCGAGCAGGATCAACGCTTGGCAGGGCACATTGCGGATCAGGGGCGGGCCTGTGTTCTAATTATGAACAAGTGGGATGCAGTGGCTGAGAAGGATACCTACACCATCAATACCTATCGCGATCGCCTCTACCGACGGCTCAACTTTTTGGACTGGGCGGAGGCACTCTTTATTAGCGCCAAGACAGGGCAGCGCCTCGATAAAATTTTTACAGCGGTGGATGCAGCGGTTGAGCAACACCGCCGCCGCGTCAGTACGGCAGTGGTGAATGAGGTGATTCAAGATGCCCTGCGCTGGCACAGCCCCCCCGCCACCCGCCAAGGTCGTCAAGGCAAAATTTATTATGCAACCCAGGTGGCCACCCAACCCCCAGCGATCGCCATTTTTGTCAACGATGCCAAACTGTTTAAGGAGAACTACCGCCGCTATATTGAAAGCCAAGTACGCAAGCAACTCGGCTTTCAAGGCACACCGATTCGGCTGCTGTGGCGCAGTAAAAAGCCACGGCAGGTCGAAACCTAAAGGAATCCTAGCGCCCCATTGCGGGTATCATAGTGGCCTAGTCGCATTGTGTCTAACCTCTCTTGAGTGTTTCGTCTTTCCAAGCTGCCTGCCAGCGGGGTGATTTTTTAATTACAGCAGAGGTGTGTCCTCCCAAGGGCACCAACCCAGCAGCAATGCTGCGCCAAGCGGCACACCTGCGAGGGCGAGTCCACGCCGTGAATGTGACCGATGGCAGCCGAGCGGTACTGCGGATGAGTTCGTGGGCTGCAGCCTATTTATTGCAACAGCATGGCTTAGAACCCATTTGCCAACTGGCCTGTCGCGATCGCAACCGCATTGCCCTACAGGCAGATTTAATGGGCATTGCCACCCTCGGTATTCGCAATCTGCTGGCATTGACAGGGGATCCCGTAAAAGCTGGGGATCATCCCCACGCCCGCCCTGTGTTTGATCTGGAGTCGGTGCGGTTACTCCACCTCATCCAGCAACTGAATCAGGGGATGGATAGCGAGCACCGTCCGCTGCCCGACGGTGCCAGCCAGTTTTTTACAGGTGCGGCGTTGGATCCCCAGTCCCCAAGCTGGTCAGGGTTGCAGCAACGCTTTGAAAAGAAGCTAAAGGCGGGGGCGCAGTTTTTCCAAACCCAGTTAATTACGGATTTCGATCGCCTCGAAAAGTTTATGACCCAAGTGGCTGCCGGCTGTGAACGACCCATTTTAGCGGGGATTTTTCTGCTGAAGTCTGCCAAGAATGCAGCGTTTATTAACCGGGCGGTGCCGGGTGCCTCTATCCCTCAGCATCTTATCGATCGCCTCGCAGCGGCGACTGACCCCCTTGATGAAGGCATCACCATTGCGGCAGAGCACATCCAACAGGCGCGATCGCTGTGCCAAGGCATTCACCTGATGGCCGTGCGCCGCGAGGATCTGATTCCTAAAATTTTGGATCGTGCTGGTATTCCTCCCCTCAGCGGAGCTTCGCCAAACTAGCGGGTGACTTGCACTCCCCGCCAAAACGCCACATACCCCTTAATATTGGCCGCCGCTGGCTTGGGATCGGGGTAATACCACGCCGCATCCCGATTGGTCTTGCCGTTTACTACAACATGGTAGTAGCTAGCGGTTCCTTTCCAGCCGCACACCGTATGGGTATCACTGGGCTGGAAATACTCCTGATGCAAAGCGTCCGGCGGAAAATAGATGTTGCCTTCCACCACTTCGTAGCGATCGCTCTGGGCAAGAATGACGTTATTCCACGTGGCTGTGGCCATGGTTATCCCTCAATGAACTCTCAAATACCTAGACTCTAGTGGCTATGGTGACCGCAGCCATCCTGCACTCAGGGCAACCGTCAGCGCCATAAACAGTACCGTTAAGGTCCAAGTGGCACGATTAAGCGTTGTCTCAGCGCTTTTGGTACTGGTAAATAACTGCGCCTGACCGCCAATCCCCCCCAAGCCATCCCCCTTAGGACTATGGAGTAGCACTAGTACAATTAAGCCAAGCGCCGAAAATGCCCAAATTCCCGTGGCGATCGTTTCAATCATGGTTTACCTCACTACTTGGGCGATCGCCCCCACAACAGAAGGCCAAGCCCACATTGCCTGACGAACTCATCACTTACAGTGTAGTGGGTGCAGGCACCCTTAAGGAAGCTCACGTCTCCGATGGCAACCAATCATCAAATAACGGTTGGGGCGTTGCTGAATAGACGTATGATTTTCGGGTTTGAGTCTTTTGCCGCCCTCACCCTAGCCCTCTCGCAAAGGAGAGGGCACAAGACTCTTAGCTCCCTTCTCCTTGGGGAGAAGGGTTGGGGATGAGGGCACGCCATCGCCGTCGTAAGCCCACAGAATCTTTAGTTGTTCTAAAGAGTTACATTCTCCTGAAAAATAACTTTTACGATGGGGGCTAGATGCATCTCCACGTAGGGAGGGTCTCATGGCCGAATCCCCAACCGACACCCACGAACAAACTCTTGATCGCGATTGTCGTACCCTATCTCGTCACGTCTTGCAGCAACTGCAAAGTTTTGATGCTGCTGCCCAAGACCTCAGCGCCCTCATGAATCGGATTGCCCTAGCAGGGAAGCTCATTGCCCGCCGCCTTAGCCGTGCTGGCTTAATGGAGGGAGTACTCGGATTTACAGGGGCAGTGAATGTTCAGGGCGAAGATGTCAAGAAAATGGATCTCTACGCCAACGAAGTATTTATTTCCGTCTTCAAGCAAAGTGGCTTAGTCTGCCGCCTTGCCTCAGAAGAAATGCCAACGCCCTACTACATTCCTGAAAACTGTCCCATCGGTCGCTATACCCTCCTGTACGATCCCTTAGATGGCTCTTCCAACGTGGATATCAACCTCAACGTTGGCTCCATCTTTGCGATTCGCCAGCAAGAGGGGAATGATCTGGATGGCAATGCCGCAGATTTACTCCAAAACGGCCACAAGCAAATTGCAGCGGGCTACATTCTCTATGGCCCAAGTACCATGCTGGTCTATTCCATTGGCAAGGGCACCCATGTGTTTGTCTTAGATCCCAGCCTAGGGGAATTTATCCTCGCCATTGAAAACCTACAAATGCCTGCCAGCGGTTCCATCTATAGCGTTAACGAAGGCAACTTCTGGGCATGGGATGAATCCATTCGCAATTATGTCCGCCATGTCCATCGCCAGCCGGGGTACAGTGCCCGCTATAGCGGTGCCTTAGTGGGAGACATCCACCGCATTCTTATGCAGGGAGGGGTTTTTCTTTATCCCGGCACCCAGAAAAATCCCGAGGGTAAACTGCGGCTGCTCTACGAATCTGCCCCTATTGCCTTTTTAGTGGAGCAAGCGGGAGGCAAAGCCAGCAATGGCACTCAGCCCCTTTTGGATATTGTGCCCAACCATCTGCACATGCGCACCCCCCTCATTATCGGCAGTCAGCAGAATGTAGAACTCGTGGAATCCTTTATTCAGCAAGCCGATGCCAACACAACTGTCCTACAGGTTTAACTCATGGTCACGCTGTTTGAAAATCCGCTGCGGGTAGGCTTACGTCAAGAACGCACCCCAGAGCCACTTATTTTGGTGATTTTTGGCGCGACTGGCGACCTCACCCAACGCAAACTGATTCCCTCGATTTATCAACTCAAGTTAGAACACCGCCTGCCTGCCGAGATCACTGTTGTTGGCGTTGCCCGTCGGGACTGGAGTGACGACTATTTCCGGGAGCACCTGCGCAAGGGAGTGGAGGAATTTGGCGGCGGCATCCAAGCGGAACCCCTCTGGCAGGAGTTTGCCCAAGGGCTTTACTACTGTGCCGGGAATATGGACGATCCGAACACCTATAGCAAACTTAAGGGCTTGCTTGCGGATCTCGACGAAAAGCGGCAGACCCGCGGAAACTATGTTTTTTACCTTGCGGTGTCTCCTAACTTTTTTGTGGAAGGCATTCAGCAACTTGGGGCGGCAGGGCTGTTAGCCAACCCCCAAAAGCGGCGACTAGTCATTGAAAAGCCCTTTGGTCGCGATCTCACCTCTGCCCAGTCCCTCAACCAAGTGGTGCAGTCCGTTTGTAAAGAAGAGCAGGTCTATCGTATTGACCACTACCTAGGGAAAGAAACCGTCCAAAACCTGATGGTGTTTCGCTTTGCCAATGCGATTTTTGAGCCACTTTGGAATCGGCAGTACGTCGATCATGTCCAGATTACCGTGGCTGAAACCGTTGGTGTAGAAGACCGGGCAGGCTACTACGAAACCTCTGGTGCCCTGCGGGATATGGTGCAAAACCACATGCTCCAACTACTCGCACTGACGGCGATGGAACCCCCCAATGCCCTTGATGCCGACAGCCTTCGCAACGAAAAGGTGAAGGTGCTACAGGCCACTCGACTGGCAGATCTCGATAATCTTGATGCCTGTGCGGTGCGGGGGCAATACCGTGCTGGGTGGATGAAGGGTAAGCCCGTGGTGGGCTACCGCGAAGAGCCGGGAGTCAGTGCCACCTCCACCACCCCGACCTACGTCGCCTTGAAGCTGCTCATTGATAACTGGCGCTGGCAGGGGGTGCCCTTTTATTTGCGCACCGGCAAACGCCTTGCAAAAAAAGTAACGGAAATTTCGATTCAATTTCGCCAAGTCCCCCTCTTGATTTTTCAGTCAGCGGCGCGCCAGACGAACCCGAACATCCTGACCATGCGCATCCAGCCCAACGAGGGCATTGCCCTACGCTTTGAGGCCAAAATGCCCGGTGCTGACTTGCGATCGCGCACGGTGGAAATGGACTTTAGCTATGGGGCGTCCTTTGGTATGGCCACTGCTGATGCCTACGCCCGCCTGTTACTAGACTGTATGCTTGGGGATCAAACCCTCTTTACCCGCGCAGATGAAGTGGAAGCGGCATGGCAGGTGGTGATGCCCGTCCTGAGCGCTTGGGAGGCGCCTAGCGATCCAGCGTTAATTCCCACCTACGAAGCGGGGACATGGGATCCGGATGCCGCCGAAGCGATGATTAACGCTGACGGTCGTCGCTGGCGACGCCTGTAGGATAGATGGCGGCCAAATTACGCATCATAGAAATCATAGGCATGTAAAAGGCTCACCCCCTAGGCACTCCTTAATCAATCGAATCGACGTAATACAGGTACTTCAGTTATGTCCAGCGAATCTACGCCCCTTGTCGCCCTTCAAGATCCAGTTGATGTCTCCCTTGATGATATTGAACACAGCCTCAGCCAAATCTGGGTCAGCCATGGGGGAGATGGCAATGCCCCTGCAGCAGTGCGAGCTACAACGTTTACCCTCGTTGTTTACGAAGCGGACGATACGCAACAACTTCTTGCCGCTTTGGGCTACTACAGCGGTCCAATTGATGGTATTCTGGGGCCGCGGATGCAAGCAGCCCTGCGATCGGCGCAAAAAGATTACGGGTTGCCCATTACCGGCCGACCGTCCCCTGAGCTACGCCAGATCCTACAGCAAGAATATGCTGCCCAAGCGGCTAAAGGGATGACTCGTCCGGATCGCTATGCCATGGATGTGCGCGGTGGCAGTGTTGCCGATGCGATCGCCAGTCAAAATCCCTGTCGCGTCATTGCCCTGTGCCCAACCCTTGGCGACGATACGGGTATTACCGCCCAAGTGGCCGCCTACTGTCCCATTAACAAAAAAGTCCGCAGTTCCCTGATCTGCTGCGAGTACATTACCCTTAAGGGAACCCATGCCGCCTTTGCGCGGGTTGAACCACTCTTGCAGTCCTTGGTCATTCGCGACTTACCCCGCTTCCTCTGGTGGAAAGGGGATTTGCAACATAACCTTGATCTGTTTCAAACCCTTGCCCCCAAATTTAGCCGGATTATTGTTGACTCTAGTGAGTTTCTGGTGCCCACTAGCACATTTCGTACCCTTGCTGACCTATTGCAGCAAGGATTGCCAATTACCGATCTAAACTGGCGGCGACTGGGGGCATGGCAAGAATTAGCGGCTGAAGCCTTTGACCCACCGGAACGACGGCTAGCGGTCAAGGAGATTGATCAGGTCGTGATTGACTACGAAAAAGGCAATCCTGCCCAAGCATTAATGTATCTGGGGTGGCTGGCGTCCCGCTTACAGTGGCAACCCCGTCGCGTCACCCTCGAAAGTGGCGACTATGACCTCTACCACATTGAACTGGTGGGTTCAGATGAGCGGCTGATTAAAGCAGAGTTAGCAGGCATTCCCACCGGCGACAGCGGTTTGGTTCTGGGGGACTTAATTGATCTCAAACTCACCTCTAGCAATCCAGAGGCAGATTGTTGTACGATTATTTGCTCGGAGACACGTGGCTGCATGCGCATGGAATCGGGCGGCAGTGCTCAGATGTGCCGTACCTACCATGTGACTCCCTTAACGGATCAGACTGCTGAGCTGCTCCTGAGCCAAGAACTGCAACGCTGGGGGCAGGATGTGCTATATACTGAGAGCTTTGCCGCGGTCTTACAACTGTTAGACTTGATCCCTTAGGAACCCTTGGATGAATGAAGACTTTCGCCTCGTCATTGACCTCGGTGTTGTGCTGGGGGCAGCGGCGGTGGGTGGGGTGCTGGCGGCCTTGCTACGACAGCCTATTCTCCTTGGCTACCTGCTCGCTGGAATGCTGGTGGGGCCAACGGGGCTTGGGCTGCTGCGGGAAGTCCCCCAAGTTGAAGCCTTGGCGCAGTTAGGGGTCGCATTCTTGCTCTTTGCCTTGGGGGTTAGCTTTTCCCTGGGTGAAATTAAAAAGGTACAGGGCATTAGCTTAGGCGGTGGCACGTTGCAAATTCTGCTGACGATCGCCGTTACAACGTTGATTTCGGTGGGGGTGGGTTGGGTGACCTCTGCCAGTCAGGGAATCTTTTTGGGGGCAGTGCTGTCGTTGTCCTCAACCGCAGTGGTACTGCGCAGCTTGATGGATCGCAACGAGTTAGAATCCCTGCAAGGCCAGATTATGCTGGGGATGTTAGTGGTGCAGGATCTGGCGGTAGGGCTAATGGTGGCCGTGTTACCTGCCCTAGATAAGCCCCTTGAGGAGTTGGGCTGGGCGGTGGGAGAAGCTGTGCTAACCATTGGCCTGATTGCCGTGGGAGCGGTGGTGGCGGGGATTTGGCTATTGCCTCCCCTGCTGCGCCTGCTGGCGAAAACCGAAAGTCGGGAATTGTTTTTGTTGGGGGTGGTGGCGCTGTGTCTGGGGATTGCGCTGCTTACGGAGTATTTGGGTCTATCGATTGAAATTGGCGCGTTTATTGCCGGTTTGATGATTTCTGAGGTGGAGTACGCTGACCAAACCCTTGACTACGTGGAATCGATTCGGGATATTTTTACAACCCTCTTTTTTGCCTCAATTGGGATGCTCATTGATCCTATCTTTCTCTGGCAGCATCTGGATCTGATCATTGAATTGGTGAGCTTGGTGATTGTCGGTAAGTTTTTAATTACAACCCCGATTGTGAAGCTCTTTGGCTATACGTGGAAAACCTCACTGCTGGCGGGGATTGGCTTGGCGCAAATTGGGGAGTTTTCTTTTGTGCTGCTGACGGCGGGGCGGGGGCTAGGGTTAGTGTCTCAGCAAGTTTACCTTCTGACGTTGGGCACAACGGCGGTGACCTTGGTCGTTACACCCTTTTTGCTGAAATTGGTGCCGCTGCTGTTAGACTTACCATGGTTGCGGCAAGTCCTCAAGGAGGACGAGATTTTGGGGATGGATTTAGGGGAGTTGCCCCAACGCAATCACGTGATTGTCTGTGGCTATGGTCGAGTGGGTAAAAGCTTGGTCACGCTGCTGCAAAACCAACAGTACCCGGTTCTGGTGATTGAGCAAAGTGAGAGTGTCATCAATGAGGTGAAAGCTGCGGAGTTGCCTTATATCTATGGGAATGCAGCCAGTGCCACGATTCTGGCAAAGGCTGGGGTGGAAGCAGCCCTAGGGATGGCGATCGCCCTGCCGGATAGTATGACTACCCGCCTGTGTTTGAAGCGTGCCCTTGAGTTTGCGCCGGAGCTGGATGTCATTGTCCGTGCCAATAGCGATCGCGATATTGAACTGCTCTACCAGTTGGGGGCACGGGAAGTTGTTCAGCCGGAGTTTGAAGCCAGTTTGGAACTAGCCGTCCACCTGTTCTTTACCTTTGGCATGGGTGAGCGTGCTATCCAGCAACAGGTGCAACAGGTGCGTGAAAGCCACTATGAAAACTTGCGGGGCGATACCTCGCCAGATAAAACAGCACGGTTATTGCGCCAAGCAGCACAGGACATGAACAGTCGCTGGTACCTGCTCCCTGATGATTCGCCGGTGAGGGGAATGAGCTTGGCGGAAATCCAACTGCGTCAGCTCACTGGCGTAACGCTGCTGGCCATTGTGCGTCAAGATGGCACAGAGGTAGATTATCCTAGTGGTGAAACCTGCCTAGAAGCGGGCGATCGCCTGTTGATCATCGGCCAGCCCTCAGAGCTAAAAGCCTTTGAATCGCTGATTAGCGGCACTGTGAGTGTGCCTCAGGGCGAAACATCGTTTCTGTGGTTGATGTTGCCCAGTCAAATCAATGAGCGGTATCTGACCATTGCCGATCTGCACTTACCAGACACTGTGACCATTCGTGCGTTACGCCGGGAGGGAACCCTCCTCTCTCAGCCTGCGCCGGACTGTAAGTTAATGGCTGGGGATCGTCTCCTGTTGGCGGGTGCAGGGACAGAGTTAACCCGTTTGGGGGATCAACTAACGGCGCGATCGGTGCCCCTGCCGCCGTAGGTACGCAACAACCACCGTAGTTGATAGACGTAGCGAGCTGTTATCGCGACTTACATGACAAATTGGTCATTGGCAGCACCACTGCCCAAAGTCTGCGCAGTAGCAATATTCCTGTCCTGGTGTTTCGATGAGCTTGATCAATCCCATTCACTTTTGCAATTGGCGCGGCGACCTGTTTGGAAGTTTGACCACTGCCATTGTGGCATTACTGTTGGCGTTGGTATTTGGCATGGCGATGGCCTGTACCGTGGTCTTGCTGGCCAGGCTTTTGCAAATCCTCTTTGGATGGTTGCGGTTAGGGCAATAGGTGACGCTGATGCCTTGCAGCTAGAAAAGCTGGCTCACCAGGCAGCGAAAACTAGGCAAAACCGGGCTGGTCAATTCATCCTGCGGATACAGCGTTGCCACCAGCTTCAGCACCGCATTCTCCCGGCGATACACTTCAACACTTTGGGACTGAGCATTCACAATCCAGTATTCCAGCACCCCCCGCACCGAATACAGCTTCAACTTCGCTTCCCTGTCGCGTTGTTCATTTGTCTTCCCCGGTGACAGCACCTCAACCACCAGTTCGGGAGCCGCTGTGAGATGTCCTGCCTCATCTAGTAATTGCTCCAGTCGCTCATGGCTAGCCCACACCACATCAGGAATCACAGCATCTGATTCCGAAAACACAATACCAGGGTTGATCGCGGCTTGCCCTAGCCCACTCTGGTCAGACCAGAGCTTGAGCACCGTTCCAACATTGATACAAACGGCTTGGTGTTTCCAATCGGGCGCTCTGGTCACAAACAGTTCTCCCTCAATAATTTCATAGCGATTGGCGCGATCGCCGTCAAAGATCGCCAGATCAGCCGTTGTCCAACGGACTGGATTGGTGTTGGTGGACTGCATAAAACCCTCGCCATGCGTACATTGATCATAGGTCATCTGACTTCCAACCAGATGAAGCCTCGATTCTCAATCAGCGCCAGAACGATTCCCCAAAGTGCTACTCCTGTCGCCCACTCAGATAATCGCGAACGTTTTTCAGACAGCAACTCCCTTGGGGGTTATTGACCTCGCACCCACAGCGTCCGGCTTGGATGTGAGCGGTAATGGCAGCGATCGCTAAAGTTTGCCCGTGCTGTTCCAGATCTTGTTGAAGCCGCTGGCGCGTCCAGCCAAAACAGTAGCAAACCGGCACCTCCTTAGCGGGATCTTTTTGAAACATAGGTACTTTCAGATCGCTGGTGGTGAACGTGTCTCCCTCTGCTGAAAAGTAGACAATGGGACAATTGGCGCTGCTACAAAATTGATAGTCTGCCTGAGAATTGAGTCGTTCGAGCGCCTGGGGTACTAGGAGGCTTTTCAATGTCAGCACTTTGACAGGTTTTCCCTGGCTGCGATCGTGGGGACAATTCATCAACATGCCTCCTGATAACCCATCCAAGCCCCTAAACCGATTGCTCCCAGCATCAAAACTAGCAATGGCGTCAAGCAGCGCTTGCCAAAACCCTTTGGGTTTAGAAAAATGCCCCATACACCATTCCCGAAATGGTTGCCATGACCACCACCAACGACACAAACACCACCGTTTTCTTCGTCCCCATAATGCTGCGAATCACCAGCATATTGGGTAATGACAGCGCAGGGCCTGCTAGCAACAGGGCTAAGGCAGGGCCTTGACCCATGCCACTGCCAATTAAGCCTTGCAGAATCGGAACCTCGGTCAGCGTAGCAAAGTACATAAACGCGCCCGCAAACGCCGCCACAAAGTTTGATAGCAAGGAATTGCCGCCGACTGCCCGTGTTACCCACTCTGACGGGATTAAGCCTTCATGTCCCGGACGACCGAGCAACGCACCCGCCACGATCACCCCCAGCAACAACAGCGGCAGAATTTGTTTGGCAAAGTCCCAGGAGGAAGCAAACCATTCCCCCGCTTCATCCTTATTGGTGCTGGTCAGCCAGGATAGCCCGATGACGCCCGCCCCAAAGGCCACCATTGGCTGTTCCGGAACTCGGAAGGCCAAAACAGCCGTCACGGCAGCAATTAAAACCACTTTGCCCGTATTGAGGCCAAACCAGGTAATGAGAATGGCTGCCAGGGCGATCGCCAATCCGCCCGTAATCCACCACTTCGCGGCATAAATCGCGGCCCAAGTGCCTACCATTTCCGTCGGTTTTGCCCAGTTGGCAAAGACCAGAATCCCCACCATCACGGCAAAAAACAGGGCATTTTGCCACAGTGGACGGGCCACTTCCGGTTCGGGAAATCCTGCTTGAGCGTCGATTTTCTCCAGTTCTTCTTTGCGAAAAATGAACGCCATCAGCAACCCAATAATGACGCTGAAGGCGATCGCCCCCACTGCCCTTGCAATGCCCAACTGTAGACCCAGAATGCGGGCCGTCATGATAATCGCTAAAACGTTAATGGCCGGTCCCGAATAGAGAAAGGCTGTGGCGGGACCTAAACCAGCCCCCATGCGATAAATTCCGGCAAATAGCGGTAAAACAGTACAGGAACAGACAGCCAGAATGGTGCCGGACACCGAGGCCACACTGTAGGCCAGCACTTTATTCGCATTAGCCCCCAGGTATTTCATTACCGAGTCTTGGGAAATGAACACGGCGATCGCGCCAGCAATAAAGAAGGCGGGAATCAGACACAGTAGAACGTGTTCTTGCGCGTACCAACGCACCAGGTACAACGATTCAAAAACAGCATTTCTCAGCCGTTCTGAATTTTGAATCAGTTCCACAGGGAGGTAAAAACATAGGAGAAACCCCACCACAATCCACAGTAGGGGTTTCCATTCCGATTTCCAAAAATGCATAAACGACCCTCCTATCCGAACCATCGGGGAGCCATGGAGTCAATGAAGATAAAATGTCGCTCCGTTGTGGACTTGCAATCGTTACGCAGGCAAAAGCGGCTCAATATCCTTGGCTTCTAGCACTTTGCCCTGGCTCAGCACTTTGCCATCGACGACCAGAGCTGGCGTTTTCATCACCCCCCGTTTGACAATTTCCATCGTGTCGGTGATGTGGACAATCTCAGCGTCTAGCTGGCGATGGGCGATCGCTTCCTTCGCATTCGCCTCTAACTGCTGACATTTTTTGCAACCGGTTCCTAAAATTTCAACCTTGAGTGTCATGGTTTAATTGCTCCTGATCCTGAAGTGGTGGGTTGGGTCACGACTCTGCCGGACTCACTAACGGGTGTTGTTGAAACACGACACACTGTTGCCCTGTTGAGGGGTGTGTCAAACTCTGCTGGCATTGATCTAGAAGGGGCTTGAGTTGCGCTTTCAGGGTTTGCAATTGGCTGATGGTCTCGTCGATGTGTTGCACTTTCTTGAGCAGGCGGTCATACACTTCCTGGCAAGAAAGCTGCCGCCTATCTTGTAACAGCAACAGTTCCCTGATCTCCTCTAGGCTCAGTCCCAAGGCTTTGGCATGGGAAATGAAAGCTAGCCGTTCCAGATCTGACTGCTCATAGAGCCGGTAGCCTGCCGCTGTTCGTTTTGGACTGGGCATCAGGCCAATCCGTTCGTAAAAGTAAAGGGTCTGAGGATTGAGCCCTAACTGACGAGAAACTTCACCTACCTGCAACATCGGCTCGGATACTCCGTTGCCATTCCATGCATCAATCCTACACCTTAGACTTAGGTATAAGGTCAATGGTTTTTTGGACAAAATTACCGAAGAACGCCGTAAAGCCCATAGCTTTAGCGATGGGGATATAAGGCCCAAATTATTTTCTTTTGTGCCGTACTGGTATTAGTGGCAAGGTATGCAACCACTCAAAAAACCGAGTTATCTAACCGATAGCAAGTACCATAAAAACCGAGTATCGTAGTTTTTTGCTGTACCGTAGGGCATACGGGAACAAACCTCTGGGGTAACGTAGGAAACTGCTGTGCTTGAAGTGTTGTCGGTGAACCAGTCATTCTAAGCTGTGAGGCTAGAAGCATCCCCTGACTTTAGGCATGGGGAGCATGTCAAAGCTGGTGTAACTTAACTGGCAAGTACCTGTAGCGACTGCTGCGCCAGTAACTCCTCTACCTTGGCAGCGGGTAACGGGCGCGCAAAGAAATACCCTTGACCGTAGGTACAGCCCATCGTTTGCAGGGCGCGATACTGGCCTTGGGTTTCAATCCCCTCTGCCACCACCGTTAACTGGAGCGACTGCGCTAAGGCAATAATGGTATGTACGATACGAAGGGATTGCTCCTCTTGGTCGAGGGGGGAGATAAAGGCACGGTCAATTTTCAGGGTATCAATTGGGAAGCGGTGCAGATAACTCAACGACGAATAACCCGTACCAAAATCATCCATGTACAGGCCAATCCCCATGGCACGGATTTCTTTAAGCGCGGCGATCGCCATCTCCTTATTGTCAATTAAGACCCCCTCCGTTACTTCAAGCCGCAACCGCTGAGCCGGAAATCCCGTTTCACTGAGAATCGCTTCTAACTGGGGGAGTAGGTTCGTCTGCTGAAAATGCCGCCCCGTTAAGTTCACACTAATCGTTAACTCCCTACTCTGGGGAAACTGCACCGCCCATCGCTGCATTTGCTGACAGGCCTCGGCCATCACCCACCAACTGATGGGTAAAATCAACCCGGTTTCCTCTGCAACGGTCATAAACTCACCCGGGCTGACAATGCCCCGCTGTGGATGCTGCCAACGCAGGAGGGTTTCAAAACCAACGATGCACCGGCACGTTAAATCCACAATCGGCTGGTAATACACCAAAAATTCATTGCGTTCCGCAGCCCGGCGCAGCTCTGTCTCCGTTTGCATCAGGGCAATACTCTGTGCCCGCATCGCCATGCTGAATACTTCGTAGCGAGCCTTACCTAAGGACTTCGCACGGTACATTGCTGTATCGGCATCCCGCAGCAGGTCTTCAGCCGTTGAACTTTCGGCACTCGGAAAGGCAATGCCAATACTGGCGCTTGTAAACACTTCATGACCATCGAGTAAAAAGGGGCGATCCAGAGCTAATAAAATCCGCTCAGCAATTTCAATGGCCTGCTCCGGTGCCGTTAAATCTGTAACCAGAATGGCAAATTCATCTCCTCCCAAGCGGGCCACTGTATCTTCAGCGCGAGCACAGGCTAGCAAGCGTTGCGCAATTGCAATCAAAAGCTGGTCTCCGGCCAAATGCCCCAAACTGTCGTTGATCAGCTTAAAGCGATCTACATCCAAGAAGAGCACTGCAAAGAGCTTATAGGGACGACGGATGCGTTGGATCAGCGCTTGCCCCAACCGATCCATCATCAACACCCGATTGGGTAACCCCGTCATTGCATCGTGCAGGGCATCGTGGAGAATTTGCTCTTGGATGAGATGATATTCAGTCACATCGGTCATTGAACCAGCAATCCGGTAGGGCTGCCCCTGTTCATTACGCAGGGCTTTACCCCGCGATCGCATCCAGCGATAACTGCCATCTGCATGCTTGATGCGGAACTCACACTCAAAATGGGGGCGCGCCCCCAGCAAATGCTCCTGCATGTCCGTCTGCACCCGCTGCCGATCGTCGGGATGCACCCGCTGCCACCACTCTTCAATCGTAGGTTTGAGGGTGCCCGGGGGTTCGCCCACTAATTGCTCCCAGCGGCGCGAGTAATACATTGACGCATCAACAATGTGCCAGTCCCAAAGGCCGTCATTGGCACCCTCAGCGGCTAGGGCGTAGCGCTCCTCACTGATGCGCAGCGCCATTTCCGATCGCTTACGTTCGGTAATGTCGGTGATATAACAGCGAATGAGATCACTTTCCCGCAGGCTGTGTACTGTTACTTCATAGGTGCGATCGCCCACGATAACCTCTTGCAGAAAAAAGCGTTGATCACAGCGTGAGTTCTCTTGGATCCACGCCAACAATGGATGGCCAAAGCCCGTATCCTCTAAATCCGGAAATGCACTAATGGCTGCCGGGTTCACATAGGTAATATGACCATGGGGGGAGAGTTCAATAATTGGATAGGGGCTTAACTCTGGAAACGACGACAGCCGCAAAAGCTGGACATCGCTCAACTGAGACATTTGGCGTTCCACCAGCGCCGCCTCAGCCGCATTGGGAACATAACCATCGGGAATACTGGCAAACGCAAGGGCATGGGTGTAGCGATTAAAGCCCGAATCCGAGAGATTACTAAGGCAATGGTAACGTGCCCGCACCTCCCCGCCAAAAATAATTAAATCCCGATGCTGCAGAATGTGAGACTGACAAGGCATCCCATTGACGGTGATGCCATTGACACTCCGTTTACCCTGTAAATCCCCATCAATTAAACGGAAAAAATACTGGCCTGTACTCGGATCACACACTCGCAGTAAGACGGCGTGCTGGCGCGACACCATAGCCGACTTCAGGACAATTTTGTTACTGGGATGTCGGCCAATGGTATAGGTGCTGGCTTGTAAATTCACCGTCCGGCGACCCGATTGATCCTCAATGACAAGCAGGTGCCGAAACTTTTGCGTCTCAGATGTCACGCAAGTAGCCTCGAATAGTAGCAATCGGGAAGTGAACTCGCAAAATTATGGCAGTAGGAGCGCAGGCTAGCTTCACTATACTGCTATTTTAAGTGGCGACATTTTATGCTGTTCAAGAAAATATTGCCGCTTCTCAGTAGCGCTTTGGCCACCACGTCACCCTCTAGAATCGGTGGATGATCTTTCACATTGTGATGCTTGCTCCCTATGACTCCATTCATGTCCCGCACCTGCTACCAGTGCCGCCGTTGGCAGCGACAGGGGTGGGGGTTGGCCTGTCTTGTTGTACTTGTGCTGGGTCTAATGCTCCTATGGACACACTCAGCTAGCGCCATGACGGCTAAACATTACACTGAATTAACATTACCGCCCTTGCCAGCGGTTCAGCTACCCGCCACTGAACGGTTTCGACTGGGCAATGGCATCGTGGTGTATCTCCTTGAGGATCATGAATGGCCACTGGTGCGGGGGAGTTTACTGTTTCAGGCTGGAAGTCGCTGGGATCCACCGACACAAGTGGGGTTAGCAGAGATCAGCGGCGACCTATTACGGACGGGTGGCACTACCCAACATCGAGCCGCAGAGATTGATCAGTGGCTAGAGGATCACGCCGCCTCGATTGAAGCAGGGGTGGGCAAAAGTATGGGTCGCCTCAGTTTCAGTGGTTTGCGCGAGCACCATGAGAGCCTCTTGGCACTGGTGGCGGAAATGCTGCAAGTGCCAGCGGTGGAGCCGGAGCGCTTCCAGTTAGCCATTCGTCGTCGCCAAGGTGTGATTGAGCGGCGCAATGATCAACCCAATGCCCAAGCGGAGCGGGAATTTTATAAGCTGATCTATGGCGCTGAGAGTCCCTATGCCCGCACTCAGGAGCTCAATACCTTAGCCGCTATTCAGCCTCAGGATGTGCAGCAGTTCTATCAAACGTACCTTGCCCCCAGTCGCTGCATTCTTGGGATTGCGGGTGATTTTGATGCTGCCCAGATGAAACAAACCGTAGAGCGTATTTTTGGCAAGTGGCAAGCCCCACCCCAGTTGCCGCCGCTGCCGCCGTTGCCAACGATTAGCGTCGATCGCACCCCCGCAACGGTTGTTATTGATCGGCCTCATTTGTCCCAAAGTTATATTTACACCGGTCAGTTGGGGGGCACCCTTAGGGATCCTGATGTCTTTCACCTCTACGTTTTGAATGGGGTTCTCAATGGCTTTGGCGGACGGCTGTTTAACGAACTGCGATCGCGCCAAGGCTTGGCCTACAGCGTTTATGCAGCATGGAACCCAGAATTTGACTATGAAGGGGTTTTCTACGGTGTGGGTCAAACGCAGACTGCTGCGACAGCAACGTTTTTAGCGGCACTGCGACAGGAAATTGAACGCCTGCAGCACGAACCCATTGCCGCAGCAGAGCTAGCCTACGCCAAAGAGTCGATCCTGAACTCCTTTGTGTTTAATTTTCGCGATAGTGTGCAAATTCTTAATCGCTTAATCCGCTACGAGTACTATGGGTTTCCTAAGGATTTTATCTTTCGCTACCAGCAAGCGGTAAAAACGGCTACCGCCGAGGATGTGCAACGGGTGGCGCAACAACACCTCGCGCCAGATACTTGGCGCACGCTTATTGTCGGTAATGGTCGTCAGTTGGAGGCTCAAGCCTTGCCCCACAGTGAGTTCAGACTATTTTAGGGCTTTAGGGCGCAGGGGCTGCCAAAGCAGCAACAATGGCATCGGCCACGCGGCTCACGGGACACATCTCAAGACCGGCAATCGCACACTGTTGGCTGTGGGGAATAATGGCACGGCGAAACCCTAGCTTCGCGGCTTCCCGCAACCGTAGCTCAAGTTGCGACACCGCCCGTACTTGCCCGCCTAACCCCACTTCGCCAATGATGACGGTGTGGGGCTGCACCCAGCGATCGCGAAAGCTAGCTACCACTGCAACGGCAACGCCCAAATCTGCTGCGGGTTCCGCTACAGTTAAGCCCCCTGAGGTGGCCACGTAGGCATCGAGCTTAGAGAGGGGAACCCCAAGGCGCTTTTCTAGGACGGCTAAAATTTGCAGGAAGCGATTGTATTCAATGCCAGTGGTAGTGCGGCGGGGGGAGGGGTAGCTAGTGGGGCTGACCAAGCTTTGCAGTTCGACGACGAGGGGGCGGGTGCCTTCGCAGGCCACGATGGTTGCGGTGCCCGGTGCGGGGTCGCGATCGCCCAAAAACAACGCCGAGGGATTGGTGACTTCCACTAAGCCTTGGGCACCCATTTCAAAAACACCAATTTCCTGACTAGCACCAAAGCGATTTTTGACGGCGCGCACGAGGCGGTGGCTGGCAAAGCGATCGCCCTCAAAGTAGAGTACCGTATCCACTAAATGCTCCAACACCTTTGGCCCAGCGATCGCCCCTTCCTTGGTGACATGGCCAACAATAAATAAGCTGATGTGATCCCGCTTAGCGAGGCGCATTAAGGCGGCAGTGCCCTCACGCACTTGGGAGACAGAGCCGGGGGCAGCGGTCAGTTGCGGTAAATACACCGCTTGAATACTGTCAATAATGACTAACTGCGGTTGCAGGTGAGCCAGCTCTTGGAGAATAATTTCTAGGTCGGTCTCTGCCAACAAGTAGAGGGACTCCGGTACAGCGACGGCTAAGCGTTGCGATCGCAACTTTACCTGTTGCCCTGACTCCTCGGCACAAACGTAGAGCACCCGCTGCCGAGTGGCTAACTGAGCCGCCATTTGCAGCAAGAGGGTCGATTTGCCAATTCCGGGTTCACCCGCCACCAGCACTAAGGAACCCACAACAATGCCCCCCCCCAAGACACGATCCAGTTCGCTAAACCCAGAGAGGGAGCGGGGGTGCGCCTGCTCCTCAATCGCAGCTAGTGGTTTGGCCGCAAGGGGTTGGGCAAGATGGCTACGACGGGGCGATCGCCGAGTACCCGACTCGGTCGTCAGGGGTGAGGTCACCTGCTCATCCAGCGTATTCCACTGACCACAACTGGGACAGCGACCAAAATATTGCAGCGATTCGGCACCGCACTCGCGGCAGATGTACAGTACCTTCGCCTTGGGCATGGAATCTGCGCGCTATTGCACGCCAAGGAGTTCTACATCAAAAATCAAAGTGGCATTGGGGGGAATCACACCTCCGGCACCGCGCGCACCATAGCCGAGGTCTGGCGGAATAATGAGACGGCGACGACCTCCCACCTGCATGGAGCCAACGCCTTCATCCCACCCTTTAATCACTTGCCCCACACCAATCTGAAACTGAAAGGGCTGACCGCGATCGTGAGAGCTATCAAACACACGCCCATTGGTGAGCATTCCGGTATAGTGAACCGTGACCCGATTCCCCGGCTGGGGTTGTGCCCCCGACCCCACCACTAAATCTTCGTACTGTAACCCCGAGGGGGTCGTGACAACCGTAGAATCACTCATTAGTCCAGCAGCCTCCGTTGATGCCTCCAGCGGCACACTGGCGATTGCTGGCAACGCGATCACCATCCATACCACTACTAGGACAATACCACAGAGCAGTTGGCGCAGGGGACGATGGACAACTACCATGAGCGATTTTTTAACTCCCTAACATCTCGTTCGAGGCGATCAATGCGTCCGCGCAGTTCATCCAGTTCAGACCGTTGGGGCACTCCCAAACTTTCGAGGAACTGGCGAGTTTGCCGCTGAACTGCTTCATCTAGGGTGGCCGCATCCTCCTTGAGGTGAGCGAGGACTTCATCCACCATTGCCTTGGCTTGATCGGCATTGAGCCGTCCTTCCTTTACCCACTGATCACTGACTTGGCGTAACTTTTCTGCCACCAAGGAGGTGGTGCCAACACCGATGAGAAGCAATTGCTGAAGCAAATTTTGTTGGTTCATGGGGCACGCAGACAACGCCTATACTGTATTGTGCCATTGCCCCTAGAGAAATTGGCGCACATCGGTGACTTCCCCAGTAATTGCCGCTGCTGCCACCATCGCGGGACTCATCAAGAGCGTTCGCCCTGCGGCTGAGCCTTGCCGCCCCTTGAAGTTACGGTTTGAGGAAGAGGCACTCACTTGCCGGCCTTGGAGTTTATCGGGGTTCATGGCCAAACACATCGAGCAGCCGGGATTACGCCATTCAAACCCTGCTGCTTCAAAGATGGTATCTAGCCCCTCAGCTTCCGCTTGGGCTTTGACGCGCTCAGAACCGGGCACCACAAAGGCCTTGACCCCGGGCTTGACTTTGCGTCCTTCTAGGACTTTGGCGGCTTCCCGCAGATCGCTGATCCGACCATTGGTACAACTGCCAATAAAACAGACATCGACTTTGGTGCCACGGATAGGCTGACCGGGCTGTAAACCCATATAATCATAGGCTTCTTGGGCAATGCCTCGCTCTGACTCCGGCAGCATCTCTAGGCTGGGTAAGGTTTCGTCCACAGCAACCCCCTGCCCTGGAGTAATCCCCCAAGTGACGGTTGGGGCAATGGTGGCTGCATCAAAGACCACCACATCATCGTACTCGGCATCCACCTCAGTGCGCAGCGATCGCCACCACGCTACCGCTGTCTCCCAAGCCTCCCCTTGGGGGGCAAAGGGACGACCCTTGAGATAGGCAAACGTGGTTTCATCGGGATTGATATAGCCGCAGCGCGCCCCCCCCTCAATGGCCATATTACAGACGGTCATCCGCTCTTCCATCGACATTTGGGCAACGGTGGTGCCAGCAAACTCGTAGGCATAGCCTACCCCACCATTGACGCCTAGGTGACGGATCAGGTGCAAAATGACATCTTTAGCATACACCCCAGGCGCGAGGGTGCCGTTGACCTCCACCTTGCGCACCTTGAGCTTATTCAGTGCCAAGGTTTGGGTGGCTAACACATCACGAACTTGACTGGTGCCAATACCGAAGGCGATCGCCCCAAAGGCACCGTGGGTTGAGGTGTGGCTATCCCCGCAGGCAATGGTCATCCCCGGCTGGGTCAACCCCTGCTCTGGGGCAATCACATGCACAATCCCCTGCCGCCCGGAGCCAATGCCAAAAAAGGGAATGCCGTGCTCGCGGCAGTTGGCCTCAAGGGCTTGGAGCATCTCCTCTGCTAGGGCGTCCTGCAACGGTCGTGCGAGGCTGTCCGTCGGCACAATGTGATCCACCGTTGCCACCGTCCGCTGGGGGTACAACACCTTTAATCCTCGCTCCCGCAGCATGGCAAAGGCTTGGGGGCTGGTGACCTCGTGGATGAGGTGCAGGCCGATAAACAACTGGGTCTGCCCCGAGGGTAAGGTGCCCACCGTGTGCTGCTGCCAAACTTTATCAAAGAGGGTGCCGCGACTCATAAGGGTTAAGAGAGAAACAAAAAATGTGGATCAGTTTATTATAGGAGTGATGTGGGCGGGCTAAAACCCCTCCGCTTTAGCGAGGGGATACAGCCAACTCAGGGGGCTTTAGCCCTCTCTATGTGTTAAACTATAGACGTGGAAAGTAGACGTATCAACTACGCGAAGAAACATCCTAGTACGGAGAAATCCCGGCACGTAAGTCACTACCGCTTTGGCGGCAAGCCTAAACCACTGCAAGCAATGGCAGGATGTTGAGCGTATCGAACTGGCTAGTGTTGAAAAGTGCGAAACCACGAACCGAAACATAAACGTAGTCCCAATAGCAGAGATGCTTGAGGTGAGTAGGGGGTCTTTGACTGCCCCCACCCGCATTAAGTTGTGGGTGACAGCTCAAGGGAAAAGCGAAGCAACGCGGCTTCAGCCCGTTGCGTAGCATCCTTTGGGAATCCCCTCTCTTTCAAGGAGGAGAGAAGTCAAATCGGCTGCGACGGATGGGAATGCCGAGCTGCAGGAGAGCAACGGGGTCTTGAGGTGGCGCACTAAGATAAAAGAGACACGTTTGGGATGCCTGTCTCATGAACCTGCTAGAACAGTTACGAAAAATGACGGTCGTGGTTGCAGATACCGGAGACATTTTGGCCATTGAAAAATTTACCCCCCGCGATGCGACCACTAATCCCTCGTTGATTACCGCCGCCGCTCAGATGGCCGAATATCAGCCGATTGTTGATGAGACCCTACTCAAGGCAAAAGAGCACCTAGGGTCTGGAGCCACCGCAAAGGAGGTCGTCTCCCTTGCCGTTGACCGCTTAGCCGTGGCCTTTGGGCTAAAAATTTTAAACATTATTCCCGGTCGGGTCTCGACAGAAGTGGATGCCCGACTGTCCTACGATACAGCGGCAACCGTAGCTAAAGCCCGGGATCTCATTGCCCAGTACGAAGCCGCGGGGGTAGGGCGCGATCGCGTTCTGATTAAAATTGCCTCAACGTGGGAGGGGATTCGCGCCGCAGAAACGCTAGAAAAAGAAGGGATTCACTGTAACCTCACCCTGCTGTTTGGGCTACATCAGGCGGTGGCCTGCGCTGAAGCGGGTGTTACCTTAATTTCCCCCTTTGTGGGTCGCATTCTGGATTGGTATAAGAAAAAAACCGGCAAGGACTATCCGCCCAGCGAGGATCCGGGGGTGATTTCTGTCACCCGAATCTATAACTACTACAAGAAGTTTGGTTATGCCACTGAAGTCATGGGCGCTAGTTTCCGTAACATTGGCGAAATTACTGAGCTAGCAGGCTGCGATTTACTGACCATTTCTCCGGCTCTGCTACAGGAATTGCAGAGCACCAATGGCGAGTTACCCCGCAAGCTCGACCCAGCGACTGCCGCTAGTCTCACCATTGAGAAACTGACGATGGATGAGGTGACGTTTGCCCAAATGCATGCCGCTGATGCGATGGCTAGTGAAAAGCTGGATGAGGGAATTAAGGGCTTTACGAAGGCATTAGAAACCTTAGAAGACTTACTGTCGCAACGACTGGCACGACTCGAAGGGGAATCGACCCTGACCCATGCGGCAGAGGAGCTGTTTCATGTTTACGATCTGGATGGTGATGGAATTATTACCCGCGAAGAGTGGTTAGGCACCGATGCGGTGTTTGATGCCCTTGATGCCAATCATGACGGTAAAGTCACACCCGAAGATATGGGTGCGGGCTTGGGGGCTGTGCTGCATTTAGCCAAGGCTCGCTAGCTGACTACGTTGTCAATGCTGCTACGATACTCCTCTGGTTGGCCTATCAGGGGAGTATCTTGCCAAGATATTAATATTAATAGTCTCAAGATATTAATATTAATAGTCTTTAATAGTTTTCGTCTGGGAGATGGCTATGGGGATGTCCCCTCGCACGCTAGCGAACAGTGGAGGTCTATGTCTGGAAGTTTAGAAACCGTTGAACAGGAAGTACTGGCTCTGCAGGGACTGCTGATGGGTACCCTCCAAGAAATGCGCCACCTCTATGATGCATACCTTCAGGTACTAGCTCCGATCGCCCGTCAGCAGCTTATTACTGTTAGCTACCAAGTGTGCACCCAAGTGTTTCCTGAGCAGTTTCTAACTCTTGAGGAGGGCGATCGCCAACAGTTGCAACAGCGTATTTATCAGCTTGCCCTGAGCCTAGAAGCAGCGATTCTGCGCCTTCAGCCGCACCAGCAGGAAGCGTCAGCCCAAGAGGACGCAGGCGAGGAATCTGCAGCGGCAGTGCCCGATGACTCCGAGGATGAGGCTGAGGATTCTATCGCCCCGGACGACTCCCTACAGAAGAAACTCAGCAAAACCCTGTACCGCGGCTCTCTCAAGATGAATCACCTATTGCAACGTGCCGCAATTTTGCCCCCTGCCCCCATTGCCGTCATCCTAGATATTGCCAGTAAGGCCGAAAATCGTCCTTTGGGTCGCATTCCCCATCTGCTCACGATGATGCTGGAGGAGAAACAAACGCAGGAGAACGCGAACACTGAAGACAAGAGTGCAAACCCGGCCCCTCATCCAATAGCAGCCATCTATCTCCAGTTGGAGGAGTTAGAGTTTCAGCACCCCTCCCTTGCTCATCAGCGCAGTCAGATTCGCGAACTGGAATCCCGGTTGGCCAGCCTGCAACAGCAACTGCATAAAAAACAGCGCCAGTACCTGACCCTGAAAGCCAGCCGTGTCTGGTGGCAGACGTGGAAAGCCAACGAAGCCAACCATTTTCAGGATGCCGCGGACTAGCGTAAGGAGACCCTCGGTGTCACTGGATTGGCCACGCTTACAACGCGCCCTTGCCATTGAAACCGAGCGGGGCTTTTGTAATTTGCAGGGTAAGACCTCCCGCTTTAGCGAATATTTACACCAAGAACTCAGTCAAGCCCCGCTGCAACACCTGCCAACTCAGGTGCGCGATCGCTGGCAACAGACCGCTGCCGCCTACGCAGACTACCCTAACCTCTCCACCCCTGAGCGACAGCACCTTGTGGTGAAAACCCGCCAACTCCTCTACGAGGTGCACAAACAGTTAACGGCTGCACCGCGCCCCGATCCTTGGCAACAATCCCTTGCAAAAATCTCCGGCATTGGCGATCGCACTGCCGATCGCTTAGCCAAACTCGGTCTTTACACGCTGAATGATCTCATCTACTACTTTCCGCGCGATTACATTGATTATGCCCGTCAAGTGGCGATTCGTGAGCTAGAGCCAGGGCAAACCGTGACCCTTGTGGGCACCGTACGCCGTTGCAACTGCTTTACCAGTCCCCGGAATGCCAAGTTAACCATCCTCGAATTGGTGCTCCAGGATCGCAGTGGCCAAATTCGTCTCAGTCGCTTTTATGCTGGGGCGCGTTATGCCCAGCGGGGGTGGCAGGAGCAACAAAAGCGGTTGTATGCCCCGCAAACCACTGTGGCAGCCTCCGGGTTAGTGAAAGCCAGCACCTATGGCCTAACCCTCGATAACCCGGAGCTAGAGGTGCTGGAGCACGCTGGCGCTGAGATTGAGTCTCTGTCGGTGGGGCGCATTGTGCCGGTGTATCCCCTAACCGAGGGGATCTCCCCCGGCATCCTGCGCCGTGCTGTGGATCGCGTGCTGCCCTTGCTGAGTGGGTACCCCGATCCCCTGCCCGCGGCGATCGCCCGTGCCCATGGCTTAATCGGCCTTGAAACCGCCCTGCGGCAGATTCACTTCCCCACGGATCACGACTGCCTCGCACAGGCACGGCGACGGCTCATTTTTGATGAATTCTTTTATTTGCAGTTGAGCCTGCTGCAACGTCGTCGCCAACACCAGCAGCAGCACAGCCCACCCGTTAGCCCTCAAGGGAAACTCATTGAGCAGTTTTATGGCCAGCTGCCCTTTGAACTCACCAGAGCGCAGCAGCGGGTTGTGGCCGAGATTTTGGCAGATTTACAGCAACCGGTTCCCATGAACCGCCTGGTTCAAGGGGATGTGGGATCCGGGAAAACGGTGGTGGCGGTAATTACACTCTTGGCAGCCATTCAGTCTGGCTATCAGGCAGCGCTCATGGCCCCCACCGAAGTGCTCGCTGAGCAACACTACCGTAAACTTCTGGAGTGGTTGACGCCCCTGCATCTGCCTGTAGAAGTGCTGACGGGGTCAGTCCGTACCGCCAAACGGCGACAGATCCTAGATCAGTTAGCCACGGGGGAGCTACCGCTCCTAGTGGGAACCCATGCCCTCATTCAGGACGGGGTAACCTTCGCTCGCTTGGGTTTAGTGATCATTGACGAACAGCATCGCTTTGGGGTCGCTCAGCGCGCCAAGTTGCAAGCGAAGGGGGAGCTTCCCCATGTATTGACCATGACGGCTACACCGATACCGCGTACCTTGGCCTTGACGCTCCATGGCGACCTGGAGGTGAGCCAAATTGATGAACTCCCCCCCGGTCGCCAACCCATTCAAACAACCGTACTAGGACGGGGCGATCGCCCCCATGCCTACGATCTTATCCGCCGTGAAGTAGCGCAAGGCCGCCAAGCCTATATTATTCTGCCCCTAGTGGAAGAGTCAGAAAAGCTAGATCTCAAATCTGCCATTGCTGAACACGACCGTCTCCAGAGCGATATTTTCCCCAACTTTCGCGTTGGCCTCCTCCATGGCCGCATGACCCCTAGCGACAAAGATACAGCGATTCAGGCGTTTGCCAAAAGAGAACTAGATATTCTGGTGGCCACCACCGTCGTGGAAGTCGGGGTGGATGTCCCCAATGCCACAGTGATGCTCATTGAACACGCCGAACGCTTTGGCCTGTCGCAGCTTCATCAACTGCGGGGTCGGGTCGGGCGCGGTCGCTATCCGTCCTTCTGTATCTTGCTCAATAGCTCCCGTAGCGATGCCGCCAAGCAACGCTTAAACGTCTTAGCCCAGTCCCAAGATGGTTTTTTTATTGCTGAAATGGATTTGCGGTTGCGCGGTCCTGGTGAAGTGCTGGGAACCCGTCAATCGGGGTTACCGGATTTTGCCCTCGCGAGCTTAGTTGACGACCAAGACTGTTTGGAGGACGCTCGGCAGGCCGCTGCCGACCTGCTCGCTAAGGATCCAGAATTACAGGCTTATCCATTGCTGCGCTCAACCCTCAAGCAACGGCGCGATCGCCTCCTCGAGGGGATGATGAATTAGCGGTTTCCCACTCTTCTGATCCTTATGTTAAATTTAGTTAAGAATCTGAATAATAAATACCGCCCATGAAAGTCTCTTGGAAAACACTGCTTCTTTGGTCAGTCCCCCTACTTCTTGTAGGAGTCTTGATTTGGCAGGGTGCCAGCAACTTTATGCTCAGCCAAAGCCAACCCCCACTCAACACCGCCAGCACCCGCATGAGTTATAGTCGGTTTCTCAGTTATCTGGATGCTGGGCGCATTAGTAGAGTCGATATTTTTGATAACGGCCGTACCGCCATTGTTGATGTGTCTGACCCAGAGCTAGTCAATGGACGACCCTTGCGCGTACGGGTCGATATGCCCGGCACCTCCCCCGAGATTATTAGTAAGTTGCGCGAGCAGCACGTTGAACTAGACGTGCACCCGACTCGCAACGATGGCGCTATTTGGGGTCTGCTGGGTAATCTTCTCTTTCCAATTTTGCTCATCGGCGGTCTCTTTTTCCTCTTTCGGCGCTCGAGCAACGTCCCCGGTGGCCCCGGCCAAGCAATGAACTTTGGCAAGTCCCGGGCGCGTTTTCAGATGGAAGCCAAAACAGGCGTAATGTTTGACGATGTTGCTGGCGTCGATGAAGCTAAAGAAGAACTCCAAGAAGTCGTTACCTTTTTGAAGAAGCCAGAAAAATTCACCGCAGTGGGTGCCCGCATTCCCAAAGGCGTCCTGTTGGTGGGCCCCCCAGGAACGGGTAAAACCATGTTGGCCAAGGCCATTGCGGGGGAAGCCGGTGTGCCCTTCTTCTCCATTTCTGGCTCAGAGTTTGTGGAAATGTTTGTGGGGGTCGGTGCCTCGCGGGTACGGGATCTCTTTAAGAAAGCGAAAGAGAATGCCCCTTGCCTGATTTTTATTGATGAAATTGATGCGGTGGGTCGCCAGCGCGGTGCCGGTATTGGCGGTGGCAATGATGAGCGCGAGCAAACCCTCAACCAGTTGCTGACGGAAATGGATGGCTTTGAGGGCAACACCGGCATCATTATCATTGCGGCAACCAACCGTCCCGATGTCCTCGATGCCGCATTACTGCGCCCCGGGCGGTTCGATCGCCAAGTGATTGTAGATGCCCCCGACATTAAAGGCCGGCTGTCGATTTTGAATGTTCATGCCCGTAACAAAAAACTCGCCCCTGAAGTCTCCCTAGAGGCTATTGCTCGCCGCACCCCTGGCTTCACGGGTGCTGACTTAGCCAACCTGCTCAACGAAGCAGCAATCCTCACAGCCCGTCGTCGCAAGCCTGCCATCACCATGCTGGAAATTGATGATGCTGTGGATCGGGTTGTAGCCGGTATGGAAGGCACCCCCCTCATTGACGGCAAAAGTAAGCGCTTGATTGCCTACCACGAAGTGGGGCACGCCATTGTCGGTACGCTGCTCAAGGATCACGACCCTGTTCAAAAGGTCACCCTTGTACCTCGCGGTCAGGCTCGTGGCCTCACGTGGTTTATGCCCTCAGAAGATTCAGGCCTGATCTCGCGATCGCAACTCATGGCACGGATGGCCGGTGCCCTAGGGGGACGTGCCGCTGAATACGTCGTCTTTGGCGATGCAGAAGTCACCACAGGGGCTAGCAATGATCTGCAACAGGTGACTGCTATGGCACGGCAGATGGTCACCCGCTTTGGCATGTCTGACCTTGGGCCGCTGTCGTTAGAAACCCAAAACGGCGAAGTCTTTTTAGGGCGCGATCTAGTCTCTCGCTCAGAGTACTCCGAAGAAATTGCCGCCCGCATTGATGCCCAAGTCCGCGAACTGGTGCAGCACAGCTATGAGTTAGCCATTAAGCTGATCCGTGAACATCGTGTAGTCATTGATCGCTTAGTGGACCTATTGATAGAAAAAGAAACCATTGACGGAGAAGAGTTCCGGCAAATTGTTGCTGAGTACACTGTTGTACCTGATAAGGAACGATTTGTGCCGCAACTGTAGGGTCTTTTTACCCCAGTGTAGTTAACCCTATAGTTGAAATATTTGAGGTGCAGGTATCAAAACTGACACCTCATTTTTTATGCTTTTGCATATCCTAAGAACTCCATATTTATTAATAAAATATTGCTGCTTATCCCCAGAAAAATGTCCTACTGGCAAGTTGATTTTTATCGCCGCCCCCTGCAAACTCCTACAGGAATTCCTTTGTGGGAGCTTGTAATTTGTGACCCACAGCAGCAGTTTTACTACACGGAATTTTGCCCAGAGCCTTTGGCAACTTCAGTATGGCTCACTCAAGCCTTTCGTAATTGTGGTCAGCCCTTGCCCGATCGCGTTCAGGTGTTTCGTCCGCAAAGTCTAGGTTTAATTGAAGTTGCCTGTCAACGCTTAAATCTACCCCTAGAGGTAACACGACGGACGTTGGCACTCAAGCAATTTCTCTTGCAACGGGCAGCGGCATATCCTAGCCTTGAAACCTACACTGGCGCCGCCTACGATCCACTGGCGATCGACCAGCCACCGCCACTGCCCCTACCCGATGACATTTGGGGTGACTACTGGCAGTTTGCCGCCATTAGCCCCGACCAACTGAGCCAACTCATGCAGTATCCGCTGCGAATTTTGTCCTTTGAGATGGATATGCTCCCTGAAAACCTCGGCCTTGCGAGTGATTGTGCCATTCCGGGGATTATTCTTTATGCTGGCCGTAAGTCGTTGAAACTTGCCCGCTGGTTTCAAGAGCAGTCGCCCTATCGGCTGGAATTCATTCGGGGTGAACCCTGTGGCGTGATCCTCCACAGTGGCCTGCGCGATCGCTGGGTCTTTTTAACCTTTAGCAATCCAGAGATTGCTGCTGCGGGTGATCTCTTTCGCGATCGCCTCGCCCGCACTCAAGGCTTACACTTTTTCCTGATTCAGCCTGCCGAGAATGACACCACCTACACAGCACTGTGGTTGCTACGTCCCCTTGAATAGCAATGCTAGAGTGATTCATAAGGCTTGATCACTAAAAGGATAGGGATAATTTGGCAGCTCTCCAGGCCAACGCAGCATAACCACCTCTTCTCTAACGTGCTCTCTGGTAATGGTTGCCGCACGGGTACGGAAAAGATCGATACCACAGACCTCATAGCCCAATCCACTGGCAATCTCTGCTAAAAGATGACCGGTGCGAATCATCACCCGCAAATAGGATCTCTGATCGCCAACAACGTAGGCAAGATGCGCCCCTGGCCGTAACACATAGCGTAAATCAGCAAGATGCTTAGCCATGCCGCCAAAGTACAACTTAACTGCACGGTGATATAACCGTTCAAAACCGCTGGTTTTTCCTAATTCAATTCGCCGATCTTCAATTTCCTTAGCGATCGCCTGTATGCCTGTATGTTGATTCACCCAGCGATCGTCTGCATCAAGTTTATAGATATTGCGTGTATTAGATCGGATGAGATTTTGCTTAAGTGCACGTAAATCAGCTTTGTTCTTGATAAATCCTAGGAGAACCGATTCTAATCGAGTCGTTCTCGTATAGTCCTTTTCATTAGGATAGGGCGGTGAGGTAATCACTGCATCGATAGACTTGGGTGACAAGGCTGGTAAAATTTGCCGAGAATCCGCACGATAGATTTTACTGGGAACAGACATTAAGGGTGCCAGTTGAGGCAAATCGTTTGCTATCCTGCTGACCTCCTCAAGCCAAGCTTCGACCACTGGTGCATCCTCCTTTTGTTTACCTACACCAACCTCTGGTCCAAACCGCAGATTACTAATTGATGTCACTAGCGCTTTAGCCAAAGCTAACTTAAGATGGCAGGAATAGCTCTGCTCAGGATAGCCTTCAATAGCCTCCAACAAAATAAGGGTCTTATGGAGCGGGAGTGGGCTAATAGAGTTTTTCAAAAGCAGCCTATAACTCTCCTCCGGTAGGGTTCTCAGAGGTTCACCGTGAATTGATATAGCGGCTTGCGCTCGGGTAGCAATTTCGAGGGCTATCTCCAGTAAGGTATGAGGATCCGGCGTCCAATCCCGCTTGGTTGTTCCGGCAAACCATGCCATCGGGTTTGCTTCAATCCCAACACTAGGAATACCTAGTTTCTTACACTCCACGACTGTCGTGCCTGTTCCACAAAACGGATCAAGCACTTGCTGTTGCGAGTTAATTTGAAACTTGGCTAAATAATCTTGCACTAAGTGAGGCGGAAAAGACAGGACAAAGCGATACCAATCGTGAGCCGCAAGATCGTCTAAGCGCACGTGGTTGATTTCAGGCCGGCTGTAGTCCATTCCCTGAGCTGCATTGTTCTGTGGGGGGGGCAGAGTTTTAATAAGATAACTGATGGGAGGGTCAGGACGCTATAGGGGTGGCTCGGCATAACTATCGCAGGCGACCTGAGTCGTTCTGTATAACCCATCGCTTAACCTTCTGCAGGCGCTGTATCAAAAGTAATATCCTCATAGCACTGCTCGATCGCCACGCTTAAGCCGATACTTTTTAGTTCCACGCGATCGCCCCCTCGATAGCTAAGAATCAACCAGTCCCCAGCATCGTTTCTATGATAAATATCGATCGCCATCTCATCAGAACTCACTAACACATAATCAATCAAATTTGGATTGCGGCGGTATCGTTCAAACTTTTTGCCGCGATCATAGGCCTCTGTGTTAGGTGATAAAACCTCGACAATTAAGCACGGATAGGTGATATATAGGGGATGCACTTGATCCCTCTCATCACAAGTCACACTCAAGTCTGGATAGGTATAGTTAGTTGTATGGAGAATATTAACCTTCACATCAGAATTGAACACACGGCATTTACTGCCGCGCAAGTGGGCTTTGATCAACCCTGCAATATTTAATTTAATCGCGCTATGATTTTGCGTGCCGCCAGTCATCGCATACACTTGGCCATCGATCAGTTCGTGCTTTTCGGGCTGGTGTTCTTCCCAAGCAAAATACTCTTCAGGGGTAAAGTACCGCTGCTGTTCTTTGGCTGCAACCATAAGAATCTCTAATCCTAAAGCATTAATATCAGCCTAAACCTCATGGCTTAGCCCCTGCAAATGCTCTCGACGGTCATGCTGTGCCACACCGTAAACACGTTCTACACCGTGTATTCAGAGCCAAGGTTGGCAAGTTATTCCTAGCAAAAAATCTAGAGTATGCTAGCGCATCGCTTCGAGCAGAACGTTGATCGCCATCACCGCAGAGGAACTGCTTGCCGTTTACAATCGTCCTAACGTTGTGGTTTTGTGAGTTAGGGCATATGTGGTATTCACGGGTCGGCATGGGCGCGATCGCCGCTGCCAGTATTTTAGTGGCACCCCTCCCCACTTGGGCGCAGGTGCAACCCTTGAGCGGAGAGCGCATTAACGAAATTGCTCGCAACATTACCGTACTGATTGTGGGCAAAGACTCCCACGGCTCTGGTGCCATTATTTCCCGCTCAGGTTCCACCTACTATGTTCTCACCGCCAAGCATGTGGTGAATCGTAAGGATAATTATCGGGTGATTCCCGTGGATCAACAAGCCTATGCCATTGATTTCAAAACCATCAAGTTCTTACCCAACAGCGATCTGGCGGTTGTCGAGTTTACCAGCGATCGCACCTATGACGTTGCCACCCTCACTAACTCCGATCTAGCCAAAGAGGGGGCGCAGGTATTTATTTCTGGCTGGCCGCAGCCGGGTGGCAGTGGTCAACTGGTGCGCCAGTTTACGGATGGCCGCATTTCTGGCTTTTTAATTGAGCCGATTGACGGCTACAAGATGATTTACACCAACGTTACACGGCGGGGGATGAGTGGCGGGCCGGTGTTGGATGGCGCAGGTCGGGTTGTGGCGGTGCATGGACTAGGGGACACTGAAGACCCCCGTACCCTTGAGCGCCAAGGGTTAAGTCCCGAAGCAGCGTCCAGCATTGCTAGCCTCATTAAACCGGGGTTTAACTACGCCATTCCCATCAATACCTTTTTGACCAGCGCCCCAGCGGCAGGGTTATTTTTGTCCCTTCAGGTAGATAATCAGGTGCTTGCTGACACCAGTGCACCAGTGGTGGTCACGCAGCCCGCTCAACCCGACAGTCGCGATCGTATTGAGAACATTAATTCAATTCTGAATACGGTGAATACGGGTGTTGGGGTGATACGCAGTATTTTTGGCTTCTAGTGTCCCTGTTGAAAAATCAATCAGTGGATGCTGTTATTGTTGAGGATTAGTTGTTATGAGCATAAAGCTAATTGCCCTTCCCTTCAGTTTGGCTATGGTGCTAATGGGGGCGATCGCCCAAGCGTCGTGGGCGAATTACCGTCCTCCTGCAAACATTGGCAAGCCCGGTAATCGTGAAGGGGCCGCCACCCGCATTGCCCGTCCGACCCTACTGCGCGAAAGTACAGGTGGTACCGACAGTTGTATTGTGGAACCGCAGCAAACCGTGGTGGCGCTGGTGCCAAAGGATAATAATGGCCTCAGTAGTACCCCCTCGCCAACCCTCTATAGCTATGTCCCCGCCAATACTGGTGCAACCCTCACCCTCACCCTCCTAGATACCCAAGGAACAGAGCTATACAGCCAGCAACGCCCTGCCCCCACTACCGCTGGCATTATTGGTTGGCCGCTGGCAAATGTGTCCCTCAAGGATGGCGTGGACTACCAATGGCAACTGACCCTCACCTGTAGTAACGGCACCACTGCCGTGAAAACAGCCAGTTGGCTGCGTCCTATGGCTCCTAGCCCTCAGCAACAACGGAATCTGCAAGCCGCTACTGACGCTGCGGGGGCATTTGCTGCCGCTGGTTACTGGTACGATGCCCTCAATCAACTGGCTCAGGAACGCCTCGCCCAACCGCAGGATGCCGCCCTGAAGCAAAAATGGCAAGCCTTGCTGCAGTCCCCAGCGGTGCAGTTACCCCAGCTTGTCAATGAACCGGTGCTGGCATTTCCACCCCAACCTTAAGCCTTGGGAGGGATAACGCTGCCAAGGCGATCGTAGAGATCATCAATGCTACTGCTGCCATCAAGAAGCTGGGCTTTGAGGTGCATTAATTCCTGGGCAAGGGGTTCGGCCTGCTCGCGGTACTCCGCCACACTGGCAAGCAGATCGGCAAAGACCTGTTGCTCAATAGTGGCGCGTTGGGGCACCTCTCCTAGCTCCCCTTGATAGCTCTGGTAGCTCACAGGGGCGGCGGCAAATACGAGCCGGAAAATAAAGGCACCCGATTCGTCCTGTAATTGCTGCTGGAGCGATCGCACCCCTAGTTCACTGCGCTCAAAGCCCAAATTCCCCTCGAGGCGTACTTCGACAATTGCCTCTGGCAGTACAGATTGGTGTTGCTCTAGCAAAGTCTGTAGTTTCACCTTAACGTTGGCTGCGGTGTCATTGGGGGTTAGCTTCAAACGATAGCGGTGAATCGACCGTTGCCAATAGTCCCGTTTTAAGTCTGCCGTGATCTGCCCATTGTCAATCGTTACCAAGAGCACCCCCCGGGGGGTTTGTTCTTGATTCTCGGCAATGGAGTTGGCTTCGACAGAGCCGGGGTTAAAAATCCAATTTTCAACGGTGTAAAAGCGGTGGATATGTCCTAGCGCCAAATAATCCACCCCCGCCTGCCGCAGCGGCAGGAGATCGTTGTAGCGCAATGCCCCTTGGTAGCGCGCAATCTGGCCTTCGAGGCCATGGTGAAACAGCATAATAGTGGTTCCCGGCGCTGGGGGCAGGGTTTGAATTTGGCTGGCTAAGTGCTTAATGGCTTGCGGCGCACTGGCACCGTACCACTGCGAGCCAATCACCCGCACCCCGCAGGGCAGATCAATGTAGCCCCCCCGTGCCAATTCGGCATCCCAAGGTTGCAGGCTGCCCGTGTCATCGGGTTCGAGCAGATGCAAATACCCTCGTTCACACAGGTAGCGCAGCCAATTGGTTTTTACACCGTAGGGGCAGTTATCATGGTTACCTTCAATGGCCAGCACAGGAATATCAGCATCTTTGAGTTTCTCTAGGACGCACTCCGCTTGGTTGAGGATCCCTGGCGTAATCAACCGCTCCTCAAACAAATCCCCAGCAATTACGACAAAATCGACCGACGCTTGCAGGGCATAGCGCTCAATACTGCTGTTAAAGGCCGTGAAAAAGTCCAGCGTGCGAGCGGGGTTCTCCTGTCGGTACTTGTTAAACCCCAGATGAACATCGGCCACATGGAGAAAGCGGGGCATGGTCTAATGCTCCTAGGGGCGATCGCTGGGGAGTTGGGCAAGGAGCGCCGACCAAGAAGGTGTGGTGCCTGCGGCTTGATCTGTTGCCGCCACTTCTACGGTTCGGTAGCAGGCAGTGGGCAGGTTTAACAGCGCAACAAGGAACTCTGCTAGATCAGCCCGGCTGAGTTGCCCCGTCAGCGTATCGCCATGGTCAAGACGCAGGTGTTGCCCGCCGGGGTTATCAGTGAGGCCACAGGGGCGGACAATGGTGTAGGGCAAGCCACTCTGACGGAGCATATTTTCTGCCGCCAATTTCCATGTGAGAATACCCCCCAACTGGTCGTTGTACTGCACCGCTAAGGGCTGGCGCTGGTCTCCTACGTCCGATCGCCCGGGGCGCGTCACCCCTGCTGAACTCACGTGAATGATCTGGGGTAGAGGTGAGCCACCGTAGGCATGGATAGATTCTAGTTCAAGGCTAAAGGCGCCCGCCCGAAAGTGAGGGTTAAGGGCACCATCGTACTCAAACTTACTGAGCATGAGTTGCAGCGAGTAGATTTGCCCCAAATTCAGAGGAGAGGCATCCGTGGCTGTGCGCGCTCGCACCACCGGAATGAAATGGCTAAAGGGCAGGGTCACAGTTATCCATTGATCCGCCACCGTGTCAAAGGAGATGGCATAGCCCACGCCATCCCAAGCCGGATCACTGCGTAGGAAACATTTATAGCGCTGGCCATCCCCACGCAGGCGCAGTTGCAGGCCAGTGTACCCTTGGAGGTTGAGGGGAGGAGTCAGGTTACGGGTGCGAATGGAGACAAACCCTCCGGAATTTGCTGTCGAGACTGTTCCGGTAAATAGGGCGCTGTGTTCCCTAAGGTAGAACTGGCTGGCGCTGACCCCGCCCATCACAACATCGTCTAGTGCCCCCCATACTTCCTTGAGGGGAGGCGTAGGATAGCGATAGTCAAACAGGGGGTAGGTGGTGGGCTGCTGCTGAAAGTAGGGCTGGGCGCGCTCTAGCAGGTGGCGCATGCCGTTAAATTCAACGGCTTCGGGGCTGTCGCCAACAATTGCCAGTCCCGGCGGGGGCGCATCAGGCTGGGGCTGAATCACTGTGCCGATACAGTGAATGACGGCGCGGCTGCCCTGCATCAAATCCGCCGGCAGGGGTTGGGTTATATCGGCAACGACGATCTCCACCGCAGATTGCGTTGGTAATACTTGCTCTGCCTTGGGGCGATCGCGCACCAGTGCCCGCACAGCATAGCCTTGACGCAGTAAGGCCTTGACAACTGCTTGACCGGTTCTGCCCGTTGCTCCTGTTACTACCACTAAGCCACTGCCACGGTAGGCGGGGGAGGTAAATAGATCCGGAAGCAGTGGGGCAAGCATGGGACGGAGCGGCTCTAAACTACCCACAAAGGGTAGGGTTTGAAAAAAGCGTAGGGTGTCGAGAAAGCGACTGAGTTCCCAGTTATTTGCCATAGAGTGGAACCACACTAGACCAGTGGGGAAGGGTGCCCCCTGACCTCAGTGTATCCTGCCAGTGCCAAGCTGCCCATGTGAGTAGGGCATGGCCATAGTCTGCAGGCGCGGGTGCTGTCAGCACCTCGTAGGGCATCGGCCAGGTGGCCAGCAGCTCCTCAGATTCAGCTTCAGTGACGAGGCGATCGCCCCACACTGCCTTGAGGGCGGAGTGTTCATAGCGATAAATGCCGACATACTGGTGACCCTGCTGTGCCGCGCGTGAGACAACACCATCCCTAACCCTTAGGTGCTGGCGGTGGTGCCAAGCCATCACCCCAAGGCTGGAAAGACCAATCAGCGGAATAGCCAACTGCTGCGCGAGGATGCGAGCTGTCACGACCCCTAAGCGTGTTCCCGTAAAGCTACCTGGGCCACAGCCCACGGCGATCGCCCCCAATGCTATCCATTGCCGCCCTGCCATCACAGCGCCTAGACAGGGATGGAGTTCTGTGGCCAGTTGCCGCCCCAGTTCCCATGTCCTAACATCGAGCACCGTTTCAGTGGCCAGATCCCATAACCCGGCCACTAGGGTGGCATCACTGGTATCGAATCCCAAACACAGCAGACTAGCTGACTCCCACGGCGATCGCTATCAAGCCTGCCACTAATACCAGCACCCCTGTCACCAATAGCGCGGCGCGTACCTTCTGCTGGGCTGTCCACGGCTGCGCTTGATACACCTTTGGCTCAACCGCAAAATTATTTAGGCGACCGCCCTCCTCAGTTGTGTACGGCATCGAAACAAACCTCAATCAATTGTTACGGTGGAGCTATTCTAGCAAGCAAACTTTACTCACCCTGAGAGTTCTTAATAATTTCTTGTAATTGACCATGGCGATGCACCTGTAACCAGCGCCCCCGCCAGTAAATGCGGTTGCCAAAACAGCCCAACAGCCAGATTACTAGGCTCATCACATCTCGCAGCGGCAGTAGCCATAGCCACAGCAGCAAGCGGGGTGTCCCCATGAGTATCATACTCACGATTGCCTGTAGCCAACGGATTCCCTGGACTGCCAAACAGAGGGTTAGCGTCCAAACGCTGGGCAGCAGCCCCCACAGGAGGGCGCTATACACCGTCCCAAAGGTAAACACCATGCCAAAGTACTGTTTACCGCGATTGGAGCGAATGGTGCGACACCACCGCAATTCCCGCTCTACTGCCTTGAGAAGGGATTCATCGCTACAGTCATTGTCCAGCACATAGGTCGAGAGTTCAACGCGATAGCCTGCTTCCCAAGCGGTGTAGCCTAAACGGTAGTCATCCCCAATCTGATTGAGGGCAATCTCGAGGCCGCCAATCGTTTCGAGCACTTCCCGCCGCAACACCACCGTTGGCCCAATGGCAAACCGCAGGCCACCATCTAAAAAGCGGGCAATCAGAACGCTGGGAATAAAGTCAATGCAGCGCCCCATGGCCAAGAATGCGGCACCTAAGCGCTTTGGGGAATGGTCAACATAGCCACAGGTGACTACACCAATGCAGGGGTCTGCCAAGGGGGCGGTAATCTGGCGTAGATAGCCGGGGGTCACTCGCACATCACTGTCCGCCAGCACAATCACCTCATGGTGGGCATGGGGCAACATCTGCGACAAGTTACTCATTTTGCGGTTAATCCCCCGGGTTTCGTCGCAGAAGTACCAGCGGGCACGCTCTGGAAAGGTTTGGCACAGGTCTTTGAGCACGGGTAAGGCCGGATCGCTGAGATCTTGAACCCCAAAAATCACTTCGTAGTTAGGGTAGTCTTGCTGACACAACGATGACCAGTTTTGCCATGCACCGGCATCGAGGCCACACACAGGCACCAGCACAGAAATAGCGGGGGCTGGATCAAGGGGTTGGGGGCGCGATTTGCTGAAAAACCGCAGCGTCAGCAGCCCAGCTACAAGGTAAAACCCGCCACCGGAAAGGCTGAGGAGGCCAAGAAGAACCCCAAGGCTATGTAAAACAAGGGTCATGGAGCTGCTGTGATCGTGCCGCTACTGGGGGAGCTAGCACTCGCGTAGGGTTTAACGGGAATCCGTCCGGCTAGGTAGGCCAACCGCCCGGCCATGGTTGCCATTGCCATTGCCTGCGCCATGGCAGCAGCATGTCCCGCTTGGGCGATCGCCGTATTGATGAGCAGGGCATCGGCTCCCAATTCCATCGCAGCGGCGGCCTCACTGGGGGTACCAATGCCAGCATCAATCACCACGGGCACCCTTGCTTGGTCAATAATAATCTGAATATTGGCGGCATTGCGTAAGCCTTGACCCGATCCAATCGGCGAGGCTAGGGGCATGACTGTGGCACACCCCACCTCTTCGAGTCGCTTGGCCAGCAGCGGATCTGCATTGATGTAGGGTAAGACCGCAAACCCTTCCTTCACCAGTTGTTCCGCTGCCGCTAGGGTACCAAAGGGATCCGGCAGCAAGTATTTAGGATCCGGAATGACTTCCAGCTTGACAAAGTTATTGTCCTCTTGCCCTAGGAGTTTGGCCATCTCACGCCCTAGCCGTGCCACCCGAACCGCGTCTTCGGCGGTTTGACAGCCAGCGGTGTTGGGCAGTAACCAAATCTTCTGCCAGTCAAGGGCATCCACCAAGCCTTCATGGCCAGGGGCATTGGTCTGCACCCGTCGCACCGCCACAGTAACAATTTCGCACTGACTAGCGGCTACACTGGCTTGGAGGTCGGCGATAGAGCGGTATTTACCAGTCCCAGTCATGAGGCGGGAGCGAAACTGCCGTCCCGCAATGGTTAAAGGGCGATCGTGCAAAAGGGATTCGGGAGGGTGAACAGTAACCATATCGGGCAAAGGAAGCCTGAGAATTCGCCTTTCTACCATATCAGGGTTGAGACACCTCCCGCTGCTACCACGAGAAAGTTGTGGCAATATAGAGACACCATTACGATAGGAAAGCAGATTTAGCAGATGGCACACCTTGGCGACAATGCCGCTATTCAGGTCGCTGATCGCCTGCTGCGTCAGTACGGCTTCGACCTTGATGGTGCCTCCGTCGAGGCCATCCTTGATCGCTGGCTGCGCCACTTTTCGCCCCGCTGGATTCGCCTCGCCTTAATTGAAGCGCTGTACCTCGGTCGTTATAAAGCAATTTCTGTCGAGCAAATTTTAGAATTGTGGCAACGGCGTGAGCAGCCCATTTACCACTTTAATAGTGAGTTTGAAGCGATTATTTGCCACCCCCTGTCCCCCCTGATCCCAAACTCGGAGCCATGTCCTTCTCCTACGCATCCAAAGGTGGAGACAGCCATTAGCGAATTTCACCCCAGTATTGCCGGAGAACCCTTCATCGCAAAGCTAACCAACCTTATGCATATGCAACAGTGGACTAGCCAAGAATCCACGCTACAACAAGTCCCGTGAGCCACTTTTGCAACAAATCGTAACATTGCATACACCACGCCTAGGACGCCTGCGGTATGGTAGAACCATAGGCAAATCCTTTTTCTGAGTCCAAACTCACTAGGAGTATCTCTATGGATATCCCCGTTGCAGCAACTGCCACAGATTCCCGCGAGGTTTGGGACTCTTTGAAGCGGGCGATCGCCCATAGTTCTGGTTTTCAGCGGTGGCTCAGCGAAAAGCACTCTGCAATGAAGCTAGAACAGCCCCTTGATCTCGATGCCTGTGTAACCGCTTACTTGCGCCAAGCGCTGGAAACCTTAGCCTACTAATCTGGCGTTACTTAGTTACCGCGTTGCCGTAGGTTCTGCAAGATCGGATTTCGCTGGGTCGGCAACTCATTATAGTAGGCACTGCGGTACGCCCAAAAGACGTAGCCCGCTAGCAGGATGTTCAAGCCAACAATCAGCAATAGCTTGATACCGCTGATGGGGTGAAGTTGCGGGGTGTTGATGTGCTTTTCGCGACTGGAAAATTGAACCGTCATGGCTGCTCTCTCGAATGCAACAGTCCCAGAGCTTGCCATTATCAACAGTGATTACGTTTTGGGACAGAAAATAATGGCAGCATTCCGGTTGCCCCTACTATAGATCGCCCCCCTCAGGTCGCCAAGGTTCTGAAACATTTTTTAATTGGGTTGGCAACAAGAATACATAACTTCTAAAAACCATCCGCTCCCAAGTACGGACGGACTTAGGAGCGGTCTGGTGGTCATGTTTGGATAAGACTGCTAGGAGAGCTCACACCTTAACAGATGTTGATCCGCAGTGTTAGTGGAGAACAATCCTAGGCTACAGCCCCTGTACTCCGAAACGACGACCCAAGCGTTTACTACTATCTGCCATGGGCATCACCTCCATCTCCCTGAACGGTACCGTTCCAAAACAACTGCCCTTAGGATAGCACACTCACGCGGAACTCTGCCAAGCAGTCGGTAAAATCAGCATGGCATCGCCAAAGGAGTAAAAGCGATAGGCTTGGGCAATGGCGTAGTCATAAAGCTGCAAGAGGCGATCGCGCCCAATGAAGGCACTGACGAGCATCATTAAGCTAGAGCGCGGCAGATGAAAGTTGGTAATGAAGCCCTCAACAATTTTTGGCTGATAGCCCGGGTAGATATAGAGGTCACTTTTGCCGCGAAAGGGCTGAAGTTCACCGGACTGAGCTGCGGTCTCTAGGGAGCGAATCACGGTGGTGCCCACAGCAATGATGCGTCCGCCCGCCCGCTGCACCGCCTTAATTTTGGCAACGGTGGCCGCAGACACCTCAATCCACTCTTGGTGGAGGCGGTGCTGGCGAATGTCGTTGACCTCTACGGGGCGGAAGGTGCCAATGCCAACATGGAGGGTAATAAAGCAGTGGTCAATGCCACAAAAGGCTAATTTGCTCAGGAGGTCTGGGGTGAAGTGCAGTCCTGCGGTGGGGGCTGCTACTGCCCCCGGACGTTGGGCATAGACGGTTTGGTACTGTTGGGCATCTTGGATGGGGGTTTGGATATAGGGGGGCAGGGGAATGTCTCCCACTTCATCGAGGTAAGGCCAGAGGCGATCGCCTGGGGGTAGATCAAATTCAATGACTCGCCCGCGGGTGGCAGGATCGATCGCCTGTACGGTGGCCTGTAATGACCCCAGTTGAATCACTGCTCCGGGGCGAAGTTTGCGGCCAGGTTTGACCAGTGCCAACCACTGGCGATCGCTGAGTTCTTCGAGTAACAAGACCTCAACACTGCGGCCGGGCTCCCCCACCTTGTGCCCCATCAGCCGCGCCGGAATGACCTGAGTATCATTCAGCACCAACAAATCCTGCGGTTGCAATAGTTGCGGCAGTTCGTAAAACCAGTGATCGCGTGCGGTCTCGCGATCCACCACCAGCAGACGAGCGTGATCGCGAGGGGTAGCAGGCTGCTGTGCAATGCGCTCTGGGGGCAAATAGTAATCGTAAGCATCTAGGGAAAAGTCAGTCAGGCTCATCAAAACCTCAGTCAGCACAGGAGAACTGTCAATCGGCCAATACTGGTGTAGGGGAGGGGTTCACATCCATCATCTGGGGGCGTTTAAGACTTAAGACCGCCAGCAGTGATAACCCTGCGGCAATTAGACCCACCAGCACCAGCAGTAACGGCCACTGTTGCCGTGTTGCTGTTGTCCGACGGACAGGGGAAGCCGTCAGCGGGGGAAGCAAGGTTTCACCGACTGAGGAGACCGTTACCGCCAAGTCGTCGCTGTGGTTTTCGGGGGGGGTATAGGTCATGGTGATATCTGTTACCTCTGGCAGTTCGTCGCTACAGACCATCCTGCTGTAGTCCGGCTCAATGGCACCGTGGGCGGTGCTAACGTGGCAGTGGATGAGGGCAACAGTGACATTGTCGTGGCCATTGGCGCTATTGGCTAGTTCAATGAGGCGATCGCCCGCCATCTCAAGGCTGAGGTCTCCCTTGAGCACCGGCAGGAGATACCGACGCCAATAGGTTTCTACCCGATTAAAGTCACTTAGGCCATCGGAGCACAGGAGCAGAATCCCCTCTTCATCCAGCAAAAGGCGCTCCACTGTAGGGTAAAGATGGTGAGACGGTGCCATGCCAAGAGCTTGCACAAGGGAACCACCGTAGGGATGCTCAAGAGCCTGATGGTAGGTACTCATCCCCAAGCGGACATCGCGGCTTGCCACATCATCATCGAGGGTCAGCTGATAGCAGCCCCAACGATTAATCCAGTAGGCACGACTATCGCCAATGTGGGCAAGGTAAAGATTGGCGTGCTCAATGAGGGTACCCACAAGGGTCGTTCCCATCCGTTGCCGTTCGTGGCGATGCTCAGAATCGTTACGCGCACTGATGGCATCGTTCGTGCGATGAATGGCGTTTTGAATAGCCTGCTGCACCTCTTCTGGATCTGTGTCGAGGAGGTTGAGTGGCTCAAGAGCCTCCACTAAAATTGAAATGGCCAAACCAGAGGCCACGTCTCCCCCTTCGTGCCCCCCTACCCCATCACAGACCAAGGCTAACATCCGCGACGCATGGTTGAGGGTGGTACCGTGAGGAGGGTAGCAGCTATCTTCATTCCGGCTCCGGCTTGGGCCTTGATCAGAGCGGGTAACAATATCATAGTGGTATTGATAGTCTAGATGGCTCAGAGCCTGCTGAAACAGTGCTTCAATGGTTGAGCGTACCGATTCTGCGGTTACGTCTTGACTGTGCTGCATTTGCTCACACAGCATCTGAAATGCTTGGTCAAAGTTGTCGTCTCGATCCGCAAAGCCAAAGTGCTTTTGCCAAAAGGCTCCCAGCATTGCCAAGGTTGGATCGGCTCCAACCTGTAGTTGCAGCAGCCGCACTAAAGAGCCTTCTGCCCGCAACAGTTGGGGGTTCAGAAGTGTAACTGCCACATTCTCTTCTATGAGGGCAGGCCACAGGGAAATAATTTGCCATAACCAACTCAATCGCCGCACGAGACCAGCCTGTTGCCAAATGCTCGTCAGCGGGGCAGCATGGGTTAAGCCGGGGGTGCTTTGGGCACCGTTAATGTCGATGCAACTGACGGGAGCGTGCTCAAGCAGCAGCAATTCCCCTGCCCCTAGCGACAGTGCCCCAAATAGTTCGGGAACGTGGGGACGTTTGGGAAAAAGTTTCAGATAGGGGCGATATAGTTGCACGGTGTTATCGATACCAGGGGCAGGCTCACCGGGGTACAGGTCTAGCAGTAGGTGTTTGCCCTGCACCAGATAGCGATCGCCAACAATAGCCCCGATCTTATAACCATCTAAACTAGAGCCAATCGCCCACAGATAACGCTTCAGAAGAGGGACATGGCAATGACTACACTCTTGATTAGTAATGGGGTTCGCCGTGCCACACTCGGGACAGGTAAGAGTGACTAGGGGCTGGTTCATGGAAATTTGCGGCCTAAAAACAGCGGATGTCTGAAGGAAGCGATTATCGGCACAACTGCTCTAGTCTCTATGGTAGCCCTTACGTCCTAGCCACGTTCAATCCAATAGAAATCTAGGCTAATGGGCTAGGTGAGCAACCCGTTTTCGCAAGGTTAAACAATTCCCGCCCGTTTCACTGGGCCTATAGCTTAGCTCATCCACGATGGTGGCTAATAGGCGCAAACCACGTCCGCCTTCGGCATCCACAGCAATTTGGGCGGGCAACTGTTGCAAATGTGTCATCAAATCAAAGCCCTGCCCCTGATCCCAGATGCGCAGCTCAATCATTGTCTGGGTTAGGGATAACTCGACTCGAATCGGGGTTTCCTTGGGGCGATCGCGGTGGGCATGGCGCACAGCATTGGTAAACCCCTCGGCCAAGGCTAGCTCGAGCTTTAGCCATTCTTCAAGGGGAAATAGCGGTGGTTGATAGCGGTTGAACCACTCTAGCAGTGCCTCAAGCTCGTTCAAGTCGCTACTGAGGGTTAAGGAAACAACCATAGGGTTCAGTGTAACAAATCCTTTCGGATGTGCCGCCAGACCCTCAACCCAGATTGAAGTTGCCGCCAACGGGGCGGTTGACACACCCCCTGTGGAAAAAAGCAGGTGCCCAGCACAATCAACCCACCGTAGAGAATCATCCGCCCATCGCGTAAAAAGGCTGCAATCGCCGTTGGCAGTTGGGGTTGATCCGCCAAACCACGCAGCAATTCAGGGAGGGCAGTAAAGACCATACCGCCAACCACCGCCCCAACAAAGGTACGATTGCCGCCAATTAACACCGCGGTCAGGGCAATAATCCCCGTGTCGAACGTCCCTTGGCGCGGGTTCCACGTATTCAGTAAATGGGCACTTAAAACCCCTGCCACCCCCGCTAGCATCGCGCCAAGGGTAAACCCCAACACTTTGTAGCGAGTTGCATCAATGCCAAGGGTGGTGGCCACTAGCTCATCGGCACGAATCGCCTGCATCGCTTGCCCCGGCCGGCTGTGCTCAAGGCGGCCAATGGCGATCGCCACCACCACTAACAAGGGCAACGTCAACCACAGGTATCCCAAGGGTTCGCGAAACGGCTGCGGCACCCCAAAAATACCGATCGCCCCCCCTGTAATCTCTAGATTCAAGGCCAAGACCCGCAGCACTTCCACCAAGGCGATCGTAGCAATGGCAAAGTAGATTCCCCGCAGCCGCAGCACGGGCACGCCAATTCCCCAGCCCAATAGGCCACAACATACCACCGCCAAAACCAGTTCCACCGCCATACACCACAGAGGGTAGGGTGTCACCGCTGAGAAAACCCGAGTTGAGAGAATTGCCGCAATATAGCCACCAATGGCATAAAACCCAGGACTAGCAAGGGAGAGCTGACCACTCATGAAGGGCAAGTAGAGCGACAACGCTAGTAATGCCCCCAGAGTCATGGACACAATTAAAAAGCCGTAGGTACTCAACCAGTGTGTCATAGGGGTAGTTCTAGAACGGACACCTTAATCCAAGTTTGTGACATCCCCCCGACACTGACCCTACGGGTACAGCGCGGGACGTATCGCTCTCCGAACCCCTCATTAGTTAAAGCTTATTAAGCTAATATAGGAAATAAAGTACTCAAAGGTCAGGAGAGTAGCATATGCCAACCCACTCCTTAGATTTACGGCGCAGGGTTGTGGCGGCCTATCAAGCGGGCGGAACCTCCATCCGGCAGGTAGCAGAGCGGTTCATGGTGACCAAGAGAACCGTACATCGATGGGTTCGGCAGTATCAAGAGACACAGGACTTAACCCCTAAGAAAGTGGGGACAAAACGAATTGGCATTCTAGATCAAAACTACAGCAAGGTGATGGAGATTATTGTAGCCTATCCAGACAAGTGCCTATGGCAGTACCGAGACATGATCAGCGAGCAGCTAGGGATTAATGTCAGTACAGTCACGATACATAATTTTCTAAAAAAGCATGGGTTGACATTAAAGAAAAGACGCTCCGCCGTGCCAAAGCCAACGATCAAGAGGCACAAAAGCGGCGGTTAGAGTCCTAGCAGAGCATCAGCAATAGTACCACTAGCAAAAATCCGTGGTGGTCTTCGCATAGCGTGCCGAAGGCATAGCGATGCGCAACCGAAGGGAGCAATTCAGGTGTCATTAATCTATTTAGATCATTGCCGTGGCAATCTGACAGCGGCCTGCGGCCTTGGCTTTATAAAGTGCCTCATCTGCTGCTTTCACCAGTTCTAGGAGAGTGGCACCATGGTTGGGATATTGGCTCACCCCTGCACTAAAGCTGACCTGGAACCCCTCTTGATCCGACACAGGGAAGGTATGGCTGCGCAGACGCTGTAAGCACATCCCCAATCGCTGTTCTGCTACCTCTAGGGAAATTCCGTACAAAGCTACTAAAAACTCTTCTCCACCCCAACGAGCCACTACATCCTCCATGCGTAAGGATTGCCGCAGAATGCGCGCTGTCGTCACCAAGACCTGGTCCCCCAGATCATGGCCGTAGGTATCGTTAATACGTTTGAAGTAGTCTAAGTCTAAAACTGCGAGACACAGCGGTTGCTGCTGCCGATCTGCCAACTGCAAAAAGCGTTCAATATCCTCGGTGGCCTTGCGACGGTTGCACACCCCAGTGAGCGGATCCACCTCCGCCAACCGCTTGAGGAGCCGTGTACGCTCAAGGCGGTTGATAATGCGTGTCATTAGCTCTGGCCCGACAATCGGCTTATTCACAAAATCATCGGCACCAGCGGCAAAGAGTTGGTTCACAAGTGCCGGATCGGTGGTTGCGGTGAGAAACAAAATTGGTAGGCGACTCCAGCGGGGGTCATTGCGTACAACTTGGCACAGTTCAATGCCATTGATGCCGGGCATTTGCACATCGAGAATCACTAATTCTGGATGGGTGGCTTCCAAAACATCCCAGAATTGATCTGGATCTTGTAGGGACGTGACACTCATCCCCCACGGCTCAAGGAGCCGCTTGAGAATGGCTAAGGTGACCGGATCATCATCCACCGTTAGAATACTGGCGGATGTCACCTCCTGCGGCTGCAACAGTTGTTCGAGGGTTTGCAGCAGTCGCTCCATATCCACAGGCTTGTTGAGGGTAATCCGCGACCCCAAGCGAATGGCGGCAAGGCGATCGCGCCATGTGTCGTGGGCCGTGAAGACCAACACAGGAATTGGCGGACGATGCTGGCGTAACTCTTGTAAAAACTCGCGGCTTGTGGCCTCGTCGGGAACCACTTCTGGATTGAGAATCACGACATTGGGGGCAAAGTCTTCAACGTAGGCTTTGACTAAGGGCCAACTATCAATGGCTACATAACGAAACCCAGCATCGGCGGCATGGCGTTCTAGGGAATGTACTAAGGCGGCATCGTTATCAATGTGCAGCACCAAGGGCAGACCAGAGTCATGATTGGTTTTTAGCCTAGAGGTGGCGATCGCGCTCAGAAGAGGCTTGACCACCTGAACTAGGGAACTTTGACTACAGGGATAACGGTAGTAAATGACTTGATCGTCTGGCTGCCTTGGAACTTCGCTGCGGGTCAATACCAAAATTGGCTCCTGAAAGCCATGGCTGCGCACCTGCTGACAAAAACGCTCCACCGTTGTCTCTAGGTGTGCGTCATCTACAATCAGCAACTCGTAGCGGCTACTGGCCAATATCCCCCAGAGGTCATCGGCTCGGGCAACTACATCAACCCGCTGCTCTGATGCACTCAGCATGGTAACAAGTGTGGCTGCTGTCGTCTCATCATCGTGATACACCAAAATGCCCATAGCACTGCTTCAACCCCAACTGGTATTACCCTATCGCTTCCCAACAATTGTGCTCAAGCTGCCCAAAGACTTGGTGTTGCTGGATAGCGACTAGGTTCAGCGAGGGCGAGAGGGAAATGGAGAAAGACTGTGCTGTTGGCGGTAGGCCATGATGAGATTGTAAAGGCGCTCTTCTTCTAGCTCAAGGGTATCTCGACGATAATGAGGGGCACTGAGAAGCTCTGATGCAGAGCAGGTCGGGGCAGCCGGTTGGGCGATTTCCCCCTAGGCTCCACACCAATGGCAGACTATAGCCAAGCCACCGTAGCCTCAGCACGGCACCAGCGTGTCGCTTAGATTCTTTGGTAAACTCTGGCGTGAGGTGGGTTCATCGGGACATCTCCAAGCCCCCCCGCGGGCGGGGAGAAGGTCAGTTGGTTGCCCCTGTGGATTGCAGTTGAGGTTTTGTATCTGCTAAAAAGACTTCCCGGACAAAGCGGGCGATCGCCCGTTGGAGGAGACCATTGACAATTCGCTGTCCCATCTGCTGCAATTCTGGGCGGAGGATAATTTTCAGAATCGCAGGAATAATCTTCATCACATCAAACCCGGGGGTGTCCTGCAAAATACTAAAAATCCGCCGCAAATGCTCAAGGGCATTGGGTTCGCTGATAATGCTTGGGGCGCTACTGGTGGGAATGGGGCGGGTAACCAGCGGTAACATCTGCGCCACATTGAACTGACCCACCGTTACCCGTGCCCAAGTATCCAAACTCTTGACAATTTCATCGGCAAGGCGATCGCGATAAAACTCACCCCGCTCAGAAAATAAAAAGTCAAGGGCTTGTTCGAACACCACATTAAAATCGTAGTCACGGCTTTCGCGAGCATTACGCAGCAAATTCTCAAGGCGGGTCCAGCGGAATTGACCATCCTTGAGCAGCAAGTTTGCCAAGCTAGTGCGCAACTCCGGCGCTGAATCAGTAAGGAGCCGTTTGGCAATGTACGGATAGGCCGCACTGAGCACCTTGAAGTTTGGGTCCACGCCCATGGCAATCCCTTCCATCGTGAGTAGCGATCGCACAATTAAGGCATAGTAAGCGGGCACCTGAAACGGATACTCGTACATTACTTCCGAAAGGCGATCAAAAATGCGCTGAATATTCAACTCAGCCACACTTGCCCCTAGGGCATCCTCAAAGACCAGCGCCAGCGCCGGAATAATTGGCTCTAGATTGGTATCTTCCGCCAAAAACCCTAAGCGCACATAGTCATAGGCAAGACTTTCGTACTCGCGGTTGACAATATGAACAATGGCATTCAGTAAACCGTAGCGCTGGGCAGGTTCAATCTCGCTCATCATGCCAAAGTCAAGGTAGGCGAGTTTACCATTGGGCATCGCCAGCAGGTTGCCGGGGTGTGGGTCTGCGTGGAAGAAACCGTGCTCCAGCAATTGCCGCAGGGAACACTGTACCCCAACATACACCATATAGCGGGGGTCGATCCCTTGGGCTTGAATTTGCTGTGGCTGGTTGAGCTTGACCCCCGTCACCCATTCCATGGTCAGGACGCGGCGGCGGGTATAGTCCCAGTAGATTTTTGGAATATAGACATCGGGTAGATGACCGTAGAGGCGGGCAAAGCGCTCGGCATTACGCCCCTCTTGGGTATAGTCCATTTCCTCAAACAGCCGACTAGCAAACTCATCTAAAATTGCCACCAAATCGCTGCGAATTTCTTTGATGAGGCGTTGAGCCCAGTAGGCCACTCCCCGCAAAATGTAAATGTCAAGGGTAATACTTTCAGCGAGGCCGGGGCGCTGTACTTTGACGGCAACTATTTCACCACTTTTGAGGCGACCACGATAAACTTGCCCTAAGGATGCCGCCGCAATGGGCTGATCACTCAGGTCGGCAAACAGTTCCTGGGGGGGTGCCCCGAGTTCCTCCTCGATAAAGCGAAATGCAACCTCATTGGGAAACGCCGGTAATTGATCTTGGAGTTTCGTCAGTTCTTCAAGGTAAACGGCAGGCAACAGGTCTGGGCGGGTGGACAGTGCCTGCCCCACTTTAATGTAGGCCGGACCGAGGCGGGTTAGGGTATCTCGCAGGGCGATCGCCCGGCGATGTTGATTTTTCTTCCCTTGTCCTGTGAGGTTATCCCACCAGCGATTGAATAGCAGCCAAAACACCGGCCACAGAATCTGCACCCAACGGCTGATCACCAGCAAGGGGCGTTGCCGATAATAAGCCGCGATCGCCTCCGGATCGTAGGGCTGAAACTCATCGTTGCCATTGGGTAGCGCTTCAGCAGCGATCGCAATGTCTTGGGAAGACTCAGACGCAGGGGGTAAGGCCGTGTTCATAGGGACGTGGGGATAACGCTGTAACGTATTGTAACAATTGACTTGGCTAACGTCTCTGTGAGGAGCACCGGTGCTTACGTCATTGAAGCTAGTACAACTTTGTACTATAGGGAAATAGACAAACATGGAAGCTAGGATACTTGGGAACGTCCAAGGATGCCGAGCAGCAGTGGAGAGAGAACAGTGGAACTCGATAATTACGATCCGGGTGATTTTTATGATGAGTGGTTTATTGCCCGCGGTCAGCCACGACCGTTTATTGAGCCTCTCTTACGGCGGGTGCGATCGCTGCCAGAAGGAGAGCTAAAACGGCGCCAAACCACGGCTCAGCAGGTCATGTTTAACATCGGTGCCACATTTACGGTCTATGGCTCTAAGGAGGGCACCGAGCGGATTATGCCCTTTGATATTTTGCCGCGAGTGATTCCGGCGCAAGAGTGGCGGCAGCTTGAACAGGGGCTCAAGCAACGCATTCAAGCGCTGAACTGCTTTATGGCGGATGTCTATGGCTCGCAAAAAATTATTAACGATGGCGTGATTCCCCGGGAACTCATCGAGTCAGCCAAGGGCTATCTGCGTGCTTGCCACGATCTAAAGCCACCCGCAGGAATTTGGTGCCATATTACGGGAACGGACTTGGTGCGCGATCGCGACGGCACATGGTATGTCCTTGAGGATAATTTGCGCTGTCCCTCTGGCATTTCCTATGTGCTTGAGAATCGACGGGTGATGAAAAGTACCTTTCCGCTGGTATTTAAGGAGTTGGATATCCAACCGGTGGATGAGTACGCCAGCCATTTACTGGAAACCCTATTGAACCTAGCCCCACCCGGATTGCCGGATGCCACAGTGGTGGTACTGACTCCGGGGATGTATAACTCAGCCTATTTTGAGCATTCTTTTTTGGCGCAGCAGATGGGTGTCACCCTTGTGGAAGGGCGGGATTTGGTGGTGGCAGATGGCTACTTGCAAATGCGTACCACCAAAGGCTTAAAACGGGTGGATGTGGTCTATCGCCGCATTGATGATGATTTTATTGATCCGGCCGTCTTTCGATCGGACTCGATGCTAGGGGTGGCAGGCTTAACAGAGGTCTATCGTCAAGGACGGGTAGCGATCGCCAACGCCTTGGGCACTGGTGTTGCTGACGACAAAGTGATCTATGCCTACGTTCCCCAAATGATCCGCTACTATCTGGGGGAAGAGATGCAGTTACCGAACGTCCCCACCTATCTGTGCTGGGAACCGCAGCAGCTCGACTACGTGCTCCATCATTTAGATGAATTGGTGATCAAATCTGCCAACGAGTCGGGGGGCTACGGGATGCTCATTGGCACCCAATCCACAGCTAGTGAGCGGGCTGAGTTTGCTGAGCGCGTGAAGGCTAACCCCCGCAACTATATTGCCCAACCTACCCTGTCTCTCTCGCGGGTACCAACCCTCCTCGGCGATGAGATTGTTGGCTGCCATGTGGATCTGCGCCCCTATATTCTCTATGGCAAAGAGATTTACGTGCACCCCGGAGGACTCACACGGGTTGCTATGAAGCCCGGATCCTTAGTGGTAAATTCCTCCCAAGGAGGTGGCAGTAAAGATACTTGGGTATTAAGCGAGTAATGACAATGGTGACAGTAATTAGTGAGTTAGAGCAACCCATCACCTTCGATAGTTTTTTTGGCCCGCTGACCCTCCAGCCGGGTCGGAATGAAAATGTTGATGAACGCCGTTGGCGCAACTGCAAAACCCACAATGCAGATTTGCAAGCCCTACTGAAGAAAAACCTGATTCGGGTCGCTGACGCTTAGTTTGAGGGTTCGGGTGAGCGTGGGGCTGGCTGGCGCTCCCACTCGATCAGGGGACGTTCAATGGCATTTTTCAGGTTCAAGGGAACCAAGGTGACTGTCATAGTGTCACGAGGCTGTGGTTGGGGGTCAATTTCGGCATAGAGTTGCCGGCCATCAAAGGTTGGGTTGCCCAGTAATAGCCGATGCTGAGTGTCATCCTTAAGGGTAATCTCTAGGGTAGCCATAGGGGGCAAAAGGCCATAGTCAGCGGCACGATTCGTGGGCACGTCAAGGGAGCGATCGCGCTCACCCGTGGTCAGCAAATTTAATAAAAAGACAACGGTTCCCTCTTCCGCCGGTACCTCCTGCTCTCGCTGAATGACCCACGTCCCCGTTTTCTGCTTTTTGAGGTTAAGGGTGTACCGGGGCGCCACAATCTTGAGAGCGGTAACATCCGCCTCTTGGAAGCTAAAGAGGCGAGCCTTGGTTTGTTGACTTGGTGCGTTTGGTGCCGGTAGTTGTTGCTCAAATAAAAAGAGGCTGCCTCCCAAAATGGCCGCAGTTGCCAGCAAAATCAGCGTTTTTGTGCGAATGCCAGTCGCCATCAGACTCCCTATGGCCTACGCTCCCTGACGCAATTTATCGAGTACCGAGCGATCCTCAAGGGTTGAGGTATCCCCTGCCACCTCTTCCCCAGCGGCCAAAGAGCGCAGTAACCGCCGCATAATTTTGCCGGAGCGGGTTTTGGGCAGCGCATCGGTAAAGCGAATCTCCGCTGGGCGTGCCAACGCACCGATCTCCTTAACGACGTGCTGCTTGAGTTCCTGCTGCAGGGTCTCGGTGGGGGGAGTGCTACCTTCTAAAATCACGAAGGCCACGATATCTTCGCCCTTCACCTCGTCAGGCTTGCCAACAACGGCAGCTTCAGCCACCGCAGGGTGGGCGACCAAGGCTGACTCAATTTCCATGGTGCCTAGGCGATGCCCCGACACGTTAATCACATCATCCACCCGTCCCATGATCCAGAAGTCGCCGTCTGCATCTTTGCGCGCCCCATCCCCCGCAAAGTAAACATACTGGCCGTTCTGGGGAGGAATATGCTCCCAGTACGTCCGGCGGAAGCGATCGGGATCGCCATAGACGGTGCGCATCATCCCCGGCCATGGGTGGCGAATCACCAGATACCCCCCTTCGTTGACCCCGACCGGGTGCCCCTCTAAATCAACAACATCTGCCAAGATGCCAGGAAAGGGTTTAGTGGCTGAGCCGGGTTTCATGGGGATGGCACCGGGTAAGGAGGTGATCATGTGGCCGCCGGTCTCGGTTTGCCACCACGTATCGACAATGGGACAGCGTTCGTGACCAATGACGCGATAGTACCACATCCATGCTTCGGGATTAATGGGTTCGCCAACGGTCCCCAGCAGGCGCAACGAGGAGAGATTACGCGCCTTGGGCAGGTGTTCGCCCATTTTAATAAAGGCGCGGATGGCAGTGGGGGCGGTATAAAAAATAGTGACACCGTACTTTTCAATCACGTCCCAGAAACACCCCGGATTTGAGGCGCGGGGTGCGCCCTCATACATGACAGTGGTGGCACCGTTAGACAAGGGGCCATAGACAATGTAGCTGTGCCCCGTAATCCAGCCAACGTCGGCAGTACACCAATAGACATCGGTATCTTGCAGGTCAAAGGTCCATTGGGTGGTGATGTGGGTATAGAGGTTGTAGCCAGCGGTGGTATGCACAACCCCCTTAGGTTTGCCCGTGGAGCCAGAGGTGTAGAGGATAAAGAGTAAGTCTTCACTGTCCATCGGTTCAGCGGGACAATCGGCACTCACCCCTTTTTGGAGATCGTGCCACCAGTGATCGCGACCGGGCACCATGGTGATCGGCTGCTGGGTGCGCTGCACCACCAAAACGTGCTCGACGCTGGGAACCGCTTGATCGCTAAGGGCGCTATCCACTTGATCTTTGAGGGGAACAATGGCATCTTTGCGCCAGCCACCATCGGCAGTGACCACTAGCTTCGCTTGAGCATCAATGAGGCGATCGCGCAGGGCTTCGGCACTAAAGCCACCAAACACGACGGAATGGGGTGCACCAATGCGCGCGCAGGCGAGCATGGCGATCGCCGCTTCCGGAATCATGGGCATATAAATGCCGACGCGATCGCCCTTTTTAATTCCAAGTTGTTTGAGAACATTGGCAAACTGGCACACCTCGCAGTGCAGTTGGGCATAGGTGAGGGTGCGGCTATCGCCGGGTTCCCCTTCCCAGATCAGGGCTGCTTTGTTCTTGCGCCACGTGGTCAGGTGGCGATCGAGGCAGTTGTAGGTAATATTAATTTTGCCATTGACAAACCACTTGGCGGTGGGAGGCTGCCAATCGAGTACCTGATCCCAAGGCTGAAACCAGTCGAGTTCCTGCTGTGCCAGTTCCCCCCAGAAGGCCGCCGGATCTGCTTTTGCTTTGGCGTAGAGGTGCTCGTAGGCCTCAAAGGAGTTAATCCGTGCCTTCGCCACAAAGTCAGCGGGGGGGTAAAAAAGACGGTGTTCCTGAAGAATGGATTCAATAGTGGGGCGGCTCATCCCTAGATTCCGTGGCAGCAAGATCTATCTTAACCGAGGAGGGATCGCCGCTACCTTGAAGACGGTGATGATTCCCTGCGGAGGGTAATTGTTGGGGTACGCTGGAATCGTAGCGCAATTTTTTTAATTTTTATGGATGCTTTGGCTCTTTGGCACCACTACCAAGACTGGCTGTACTACCACCCAGACCTTGATCTCTACGTTGATGTCAGTCGGATGGGGCTGACCCAAGACGTTGTTCGTGACCTAGAGCCTGCCTTTAGGCGCGCCTTTGAGCAGATGCAGGCTCTCGAAGCGGGGGCGATCGCCAACCCGGATGAAGGTCGAATGGTGGGGCACTACTGGTTGCGGGATGCCGACCTTGCCCCCACCCCAGAGATACGGGCTGAGATTCGCGACGGAATCGCCCAGGTGCATCGCTTTAGCCAGCACATCCATTCCGGCCAAATTGCCCCACCCCAAGGTGGACGCTTTACGGATATTCTCTCCATTGGCATTGGCGGTTCGGCACTGGGCCCCCAGTTTGTGTCTGCCGCCTTAGCGCCCGTTACCCCCCCCTTGGCCATTCACTTTCTCGATAATACTGATCCAGCGGGATTTGAGCGGGTTTTTGCCCAAATTGGCGATCGCCTGCGCACCACACTGGTCATCGTTATTTCCAAGTCTGGGGGCACCCCAGAAACCCGCAATGGCATGCTGGAAACGCAAGCCCGCTATCAGCAGGCAGGCTTAGCCTTTGCTGACCACGCAGTGGCTATCACCATGCCCGGCAGTGGCCTTGCCCAAATTGCCGAGTCCAATGGCTGGCTGGAAATTTTCCCGATGTTTGACTGGGTAGGGGGGCGCACCTCCGAACTCTCCGCCGTGGGTCTGTTGCCCGCCGCCCTACAGGGGATTGACATTGAGGCCATGCTCCACGGGGCGCGGCAAATGGATCAGGCTACCCGGGTGCCGCAACTGCGCCAAAATCCGGCAGCCCTGTTGGCCTTGGCCTGGTACCACGCAGGGAACGGCCGTGGCGAAAAAGATATGGTCATTCTGCCCTATAAAGATAGCCTGCTGCTCTTTAGCCGCTATCTGCAACAGTTAGTGATGGAATCCCTAGGCAAGGAGAAAGACCTTGCTGGCAACATTGTCCACCAAGGGATTGCCGTCTATGGCAACAAGGGTACCACGGATCAGCACGCCTACGTGCAGCAGTTACGCGACGGATTGGCAAATTTTTTTGTGACGTTTATCGAGGTACTGCGGGATGGCCAGCAACCAGGCATTGAGGTGGAGCCGGGCATTACCGCCGGTGACTATTTGAGCGGTCTGCTGTTGGGGACGCGCCAAGCTCTCTACGAAAAGGATCGGCCTTCCCTCACCGTCACCATTCCAGAGGTCACGCCTCGGACGGTGGGGGCACTCATTGCCCTCTACGAGCGGGCAGTAGGATTGTACGGCTTTTTAGTGAATATCAATGCCTACCATCAACCGGGGGTGGAGGCGGGCAAAAAAGCAGCCGCCGCCACTCTGGCGTTACAAAAACAGATTGTGAAGGTGCTCCAGCAGAGTGCTACGCCATTAGAGGTGCAGGCGATCGCCCAAGCGCTCAACGCCTCCGAGCAGCAAGAAACCATTTACCTGATTCTGCGGCATTTGGTGGCCAACGATCGCGGCGTGGCGCAACTGGGGGATCCGGCGTGTCCCAACCAACTACAGTTTTGTTGGCAACGCTAATGCAGCGACGCGAATTTTGTCAGGGGGTGGTGGCGATCGCCGCCATGGCGCTAGCTGGGTGCCAAGGATCAAGCCAAGGGGGCGTTACGGTACATCTGCTGCAAAAGTCCCTGCCGCCCCAACTCATCCGCCGTTTTCGCCAAACCCATGGCATTGGGGTGAACCTGCGCCTGAAAGAGACCCCCCAGAGCCTTGCCGACACCCTCGCCAACGACAACAGGGGGGCGGCTATCGTTAGCTTGGGGGATGCTTGGCTGGCAGCAGCCGTCGCCAACCGTTGGGTTCAGCCCATTCCCAAAAGCAGCATTGAAAATTGGTCGCTCCTTACCCCACCCTGGCGCGCATTCCTAGAACGGTTCACCGCCAACGATGCCGTTTGGGGCATTCCCTATCGCTGGGGTGCGACCCTCATGGTGTATCGTCGCGATTTTTTTGCCAATTTAGGCTGGGAACCCACGAACTGGGATGCCCTGTGGCACCCTGACCTTGACGGGCGCTATAGCCTGCTGAACACCCCCCGCGAAGTAATTGGTCTCACCCTTAAGTCCTTGGGGCGCACCTACAATGACCCCCCCGACCATCCAGACCTACAGGAGCGATTACTGGCGCTGCGGCAACGGTGCGGTTTCTTTAGCTCCGATGCCTATCTTCAGCCCTTGATCCTAGGCAGTACACAATTGGCCGTGGGCTGGTCGAGTGATATTTTCCCCCTCGTGCAGCGGCAGCCCGATACGTTTGCAGTGGTGGCTCCGGCGGCAGGAACTGCACTGTGGGCGGATCTGTGGGTGTGCTCCCAAGTGCCCGATGCAGCGGCAACCGCTTGGTTACAGTACTGGTGGCAACCCACCGTAGCCGAGCAGTTAAGCCAGTTTACAACGGCAGTGTCCCCCGTCTTGGGGGATCTCAGCCTAGCCCAAGCGAATCGTTATGTTGATCTGCAAACCCTGTTGACCCGTAGTGAGGCACTGCTGCCCCTGCCTGCCGCCGCCCAGCAGACCTACGATCGCCTCTGGCAGGATATTTTTCTGACGTAGAAGAGGGCGCGATCGCCCACGCTGTCAAGGGTTGAACCCTTTCGTGGTAAAATAAGAGTCTCTCACGAGGCACACCATGACCTTTGCTGCTGATTCCAACCGCATTATCCCTACTGAACTGCGGGATGAGATTTCGCGCTCATACCTCGAGTATGCCATGAGCGTCATTGTTGGGCGGGCGCTACCGGATGCCCGGGATGGCCTCAAGCCCGTGCACCGTCGTATTCTCTACGCGATGCACGAGTTAGGTTTAACCGCAGACCGTCCCTTTCGCAAATGTGCCCGTGTGGTCGGTGAAGTGCTGGGGAAATACCACCCCCATGGTGACTCGGCGGTCTATGATGCCCTCGTGCGCATGGCTCAGGATTTTTCCATGCGCCATCCCCTCATTGATGGGCATGGCAACTTTGGCTCCATTGACAACGATCCGCCGGCTGCGATGCGTTATACCGAATGTCGGCTGCAAGCGCTGGCATCGGAAGCGCTGCTCCAAGACATTGAGCAGGAAACCGTTGACTTTGTTGATAATTTTGATGGCTCACAACAGGAACCCCTTGTTTTGCCCGCACGGGTGCCCCAGCTCCTGCTAAACGGCACCTCTGGGATTGCGGTGGGGATGGCCACGAACATTCCCCCCCATAACCTCGGTGAGTTGGTGGATGGACTGGTGGCACTGATCCACAGGCCTGACATCAGCGATCGCGAGTTAATGCGCTATATTCCGGGGCCTGATTTCCCCACTGGCGGACATATTCTTGGCCAAGCTGGTATTCAAGATGCCTATACCACAGGGCGCGGCTCCATTACCCTGAGAGCCGTTGCCACCATTGAAACCCTAGAGGTGCCCGGTCGTCAGCCCCGCGAGGCCATTATTGTCACGGAGCTGCCCTACCAAACCAACAAAGCTGCTCTGATGGAAAAAATTGCTGAGTTGGTGAACGACAAAAAAATCGATGGCATTGCGGATCTGCGCGACGAAAGCGATCGCGAGGGCATTCGCGTGGTCATCGAACTCAAGCGGGATGCCTATCCCCGGGTGGTGCTGAATAATCTGTACAAGCAAACCCCCCTACAGGTAAATTTTGGCGCCAATATGCTGGCGATTGTCAACAACGAACCGCAACTGCTGACCCTCAAGCGCAGCCTCGAAGTGTTCCTGAGCTTCCGGGAAGAGGCGATCGCCCGCCGTACCCGCTATGCTCTGCGTAAAGCTGAAGAACGGGATCACCTCTTGCAGGGATTGCTGATTGCCCTAGCCAACCTTGATGAGGTGATTCAACGCATTCGTGCTGCCAGCGATACCGCCTTAGCACGCCAAGACCTCATGCAGACCTATGCTCTCAGCGAAGCCCAAGCGGATGCCATTTTACAGATGCAACTGCGGCGGCTCACGGCTCTAGAAGCAGAAAAGATTCAGCGCGAACACGAAGAGCTCCAGCGGCAAATTGCTGACTTTCACAATATTCTTACCCATCGACAACGGGTACTCGATATTATTGAAGCTGAGGTGTTGCAAATTAAAGAGAAGTTTGCCACACCGCGGCGATCGCAGATTGTCCAAGCCGACGCTGACATTAGCGATACCGACCTCATTGCTAACGATAAATCAGTGATTCTCGTTACCCAGCAGGGCTACATTAAGCGGATGCCCGTCGATACCTTTGAAGCCCAAAGTCGGGATGGCCGGGGTCGCAAAGGGGCGGAAATTAAAGAGGATGATGCGGTTGAGCACTTCTTTGGCTGCAACGATCACGATCGCATCCTCTTCTTTAGCGATCGCGGCATCGTCTATGCCCTGCCCGCCTATCAGATTCCCACTGGCTCGCGTCAAGCTCGCGGCACTCCCATTGTTCAACTCCTGCCCATTCCCCGCGAAGAGAAGATCACCTCCGTCATTGCGGTGCACGATTTTAGTGCCGACGAGTACTTAGTGATGCTCACAAGCAAGGGCTTTATTAAAAAAACGGCGCTTGCCGCCTTTAGTCATATTCGTACTAATGGCCTCATTGCAATTTCCCTTGAGGAGGGAGACCAACTGCGCTGGGTGCGGCGAACCCGCGAAGAGGACACCATTATCATTGGCTCACGGCAGGGCATGGCAATTCATTTTCGTGCCAGTCACGATCAGCTACGGCCGTTGGGGCGGGCTACCCGTGGGGTGAAGTCGATGAACCTGCGTCCGGGGGATGAGTTAGTGGGGATGGATATTCTGCCTGGGGCGATCGCCAAGAGCTTGAGCGCCACTGGCGATGATGGCGATGACACCGACGACAGCGACGAGGTGGCTGCCCAAAGTGCAGGGCCGTGGGTGTTGGTCATTACCACCAACGGTTATGGTAAGCGGGTGCCCGTACAGCAATTTCGGTTGCAAAATCGGGCTGGAATGGGGATTACCGCCACTAAATTCAAAGCCAAGAGCAATGAAGATCACCTCGCAGCGTTACGGATTGTCAATGCCGACGACGAGTTAATGATTGTGACCAGTCGCGGTATTATCATTCGCCAAAAAGTGATCGATATTTCGTCGCAATCGCGCTCGGCAACTGGAGTGCGGCTACAACGGCTCGATGAAGACGACAGTATCGTTACGGCGGCGGTGTTACCCCCAGGGAGCATGGAGGCAGCGGAGGTTGATACCCCATGAGTCACGATCTTGATTCCCAGACCGCACAATTGCTGCAACGGCTGCGCCGCAAAGAAGGAACGTGGCAAGATTGGGGGCAAGGGTGCCAACACCTCCAGAAAGCTGGCCATTCGCCACAGGCTATTTTTGAAGCGACCGGTATTGAGCCAATTCACCAAAACCAGCTCATCATTGCTGTCCAAGTGGCGCAAAGCCTACGTGCTGGCAATGCCTCCCCTTCAGTGCTGGCCTACTTCCAAGAGCGCGGCAGTGATCTGCTTTACGAGTTACGGGTACTGTCCCAACGCGATCGCGTTGCGGCAGCAACCCTCATTGTTGAAAAGCAACTTGATGGAGCTACTGTCCATGAGGTGTGTCGCGCCCTCAAAACCATGAGCTACCAAAAGGGTGAGAGCGAAGACTTTACAGATACCCTAGGCGATCGCATTGGTCACTATTATTGGCAGTTGGCACGGCAACAGCGAGATTTAGCCCAGCGATCGCGCCTCATTGCCCATGGATTCCGGTTTGTGGACTCAGAGAAAGGTCGCCGCGCCCTTGAAACCCTCCTCACCGACTTGACAGTGGTGTCTGCCACCCCCCAGCCCCGCTTGCCACTCTATCGCCTAGAGACTGCCGAAGAGTTGCCCTACCTCGTTCCTGTGGCTGGTTGTGCCCCTCTGACCGCGGCAGCCCTGACTGCGGTTCCAGCCCTCAAGCCCACAGGGGTCTTTTCACTGGTCAATGTTGAGCGCCCCCTCACCGTGGTTGCTTTGCCAGGATGGCAAGTGCTCTTAAATGCCATTGATCCGGTTGCCCTACTGTGGCCGGTGGCCGAGTTGCCCGCAGAACTACCCAATAGCGACAATCTGATCCCCATCACCCAAGTTTTACTGATTGTGGATCGGGGACGACAGGAGTGGCAGGGCGATCGCTACCTCCTCATCGAAGAGACCACCGCAGAGCCACTGCGCCTAGCTTGGTATCCTCAGGCTCCTAGCGCTCCCATTCTCGGCCAACTCCTACTGGTGTTACGGCCAGCGCAAATCCTAGATAACACGGTGAACCGTGAACTATGGCTGCTCGAAGAGTAAGATTCTCTAAACACCTTCTAAACAGCAATCTCCGACCATACCCGACAGGGTTGGGAAATGAGCATCAATTCAGCAGGCTTTGGGTAGCGGCAATGACGCCTTGGACGGCATAGGCTGAGGCGTGTAATGCCTGTAATTCACTCTCTGTCAAAGACAATTCAACAATTTGCGCGACCCCTTGGCGGTCAATGCGCGCTGGCACCCCAACATACATCCCCCTGAGATTGTAGGCCTGTTCAACGTAGGCACACACGGGCAATAATCGCGCTTGGTTCGAGAGAATTGCTTCTACCATTAGGGCAGTGGCAGCGGCGGGGGTATAAAAGGCACTGCCAGTTTGCAGCAAGTTGACAATTTCGGCACCACCATGACGCGTGCGTTGAATGAGGCTATCGATAGTGGCAGCAGGGAGCAGTTCAGTAATGGGAATGCCGCTAACACTGGAATAGCGCGGCAAGGGTACCATCAAGTCGCCATGCCCCCCCAATACCATGGCGCGAATATCTTTAACAGAAATGTTTAGCTCAAGGGCGATAAACGCGGCAAAGCGGGCGGCATCTAATACCCCTGCCATTCCCATGACTTTCTGAGGGGGTAGCCCACTCACCTGCCATGCCACATGGGTCATGACATCAAGGGGATTCGTAACCACGACATAGACTGCATCTGGGGCAACGGCAACGGCTTGGCGGGTAATGTTTTGGATCAGGTTGCCGTTGAGCTTTAGCAAGTCATCGCGGCTCATCCCCGGTTTGCGGGGGAACCCAGCGGTAATCACCACAACATCAACATGATGAATGTCGTTATAGTCTGTTGTGCCTAGAATCTGGCGATCGTGTCCTTGAATAAGCCGCGATTGGGTGAGATCAAGGGCAAGCCCTTGGGGGCGCCCGGCAATCACATCTAGCAGGACAACATCAGCAATATTTCCCTCTGCAAGTCGTTGGGCAAGGGCACTGCCGACATTTCCGGCACCGAGGATGGCCACGCGGCTAGACATTTACTGGCTCACTTCGAGTTGCTCAAGCTTTAGCCAAACGGTTGGGGTAGGCACGGGAAACTTAATTTGGGCATACTCACCGCGAATATCCACCACTTCGCCACGCCCTTCAAACAGGTATGGCGGATAGCGGCGATCGCTAGCAAGCGCCTCCAAACTGTTGGTCAGTTTTTCAGCAATAACCTTAACAAAATCGCCTTTTTTGATGGCCATAGCACACTCCTGTCGAATTGCCCCCTATTTTAACCTTCTTGGGCTGGCAACTCTAGGTCACATCAGGTCTCTTTGGGAAAAAAGCGCACAGCCTCTGCAGGAGCGGTTAAGGCCACCGTGGCACCAACAGGAATCACTACATTCACGGGTAGGCGGGCATGGAGTTCTTTGCCCGACGGTGCCTGCACACAGTAGCGGTATTCGCGCCCTAGGAACTGGCGATCGCGAACAATTAAGGTGGTTTCTGAGGGGGGGTGTGGCTGGAGCATGACATCTTCTTCGCGAATCATTAGTTCACCCTGTACGGCTGGAGCAGCCTCTAGGAGGGGGAATGTGCCAATATCAGTGAGGACATGGCTACCTTGGGCACAGGCGGATAGAAAGTTGGCTTGGCTAATAAACCCTGCTACAAACCGTGAAGCGGGCTGACAATAAATCTCTTCAGGGGTACCCACCTGTTCTAGGCGACCTTGGCGCATAACAGCTAACCGATCCGAGAGGCTCAGGGCTTCCTCTTGATCATGGGTAACAAAAATGGCTGTGGTACCAGAGGCCTTGAGAATCGTACGCAATTCCTCCCGTAGCTGTAGCCGAACTTGAGCATCTAAGTTACTCAGGGGTTCATCCAATAAAATCACCGCAGGCTGGGGAGCGATCGCCCGTGCTAATGCGACCCGCTGTTGCTGTCCCCCCGACAGTTCGTGAGGGTATCGCTTTTCCATCCCCTGCAAATGAACTAAGGACAGAATTGCCATCACCCGTTCTTGAATTTGCTTTTTACTAAAACGATGTTGTTGCAAACCAAAGGCAATATTTTCAGCAACCGTAAGGTGGGGAAACAGAGCAAAGTCCTGAAAAACCATCCCCAAGGAGCGCTGCTCCGGTGGCACAAATAGGCCTGGGGCCGTAACACAGCGATCGCCAATCGTAATTGTGCCCTGATCGGGCGTATCTAGGCCAGCAATGAGTCGCAGCAGCGTGGTTTTACCACAGCCAGACGGCCCCAATAACCCCAGAATTTCACCATCGTGCACCCTCAGGCTAACCTCTTCAATGGCTGGAAAATGGCCAAAGAGTTTACGCAAATTTGTCAGCTGTACAGCTGTAGCGGTCGGAGTTGTCAGGGAAAGGGTTGTCATAGCTGCCAAGAAGTAAACCGTCTGCAAAACCAAAAGCGTGGCGATCGCCTTTAAGAATTATTTGCAGTAATGCAAACAGTTCTATTCTGGCATAAAAGACTCTGCTTACTGCAGACTTCTTGCAACTGGTTAGCCAATGGTTGACAAAACGCGGAGGACTGGTTGTCCTAATTGGCGTTCAGAATTCGCTGGACAATTTGTAGCCCAGTCACAGCCTGCCAACCAAAGAACCCCACTAGCAACATATTGAGGGTCATGTGCAGCACCCGCGCCACTTCACTGCCTTTTTGCATGAAGGGAGTCAAGCTAGCAGAAATGGCCACCAGCCCTGTCATTGCCAAGCCAACAAGTAAGTGAGGCCCCACAAAGAGCTTACCGTTATTGATGTAGGTAGCCGCCATGCCTCCAATCGCTCCCAACACCATAAACGCCAGTAAAAATGCACCGACTTGGTGATGCTTAATATTCACCTTGGCTTGAATCAGTGCCTTCTTCTCCTCCCCACTAAGGGAGCGCAAGCGACGCGTTTGAATCCCTAAATACATCGCGTAGAGGGTTAATGCAAACAACACCCACATTAAAACTGGGTGGGCAAAGGTCACAATAGGCTGAAGCGGGGCAGGAATTTCAATCATTCTTGGTACGCAGAATTCGGCAGGGTGTTACAAAGCTTATTATACGTGCCTTGGTGAATCAGCACGCAGTGGACACGCAGGCTGCCTTACCTCTAGCACTGCAGGGCTGATTACGAGCTATCTCAGCGTATGCTAAGGATTGTGGCTTAGAACCACAGAGACACTGAGGGCATGGAGAAGTGGCGCTGTATCTCTGTGGTGAAATTTCAGGTTATGGAGTCCTCTAGTCAGTTAGGAGGTGCTTTGCTTGGCAGCGCTAATCTCTGTTTTACTGACCATTACTCTGTCGCTATTGATCACTCGGATTGCCGCTGAAGCATTGACCTTGACTGGGCTATCTCGTGAGGCGGCTAAATTTCAAGCCCATTCTGCCATCACAGGTTCGGGTTTCACGACAAGTGAATCTGAGCTGGTGGTTGCTCACCCTGTACGCCGCCGTATTTTGATGTGGCTGATGTTGCTGGGTAATGCTGGGCTGATTACGGTGATTTCTTCACTGGTGTTGACGTTTATTAATGTGGCAGGGCCGCAAGAGTGGCTGCCTCGGCTGGGGTTGCTTTTGTTGGGAATTGCGGTACTGTGGGTGCTGTCAACGAATCGCTGGGTCAGTCGTTTGCTCTCGCATTGGGTGGAGTGGGCGCTCCGGCGTTGGACCCATTTAGACGTGCGAGATTATGCCAGCCTGCTGCGCCTTGCGGAAGATTATGGGGTGATCGAACTACAAATTGACCCCGACGATTGGCTGGCAGACAAGCCGTTGCAGGAAACGGATCTGTATCAGGAGGGGATGCTGGTGCTAGGAATCCAACGGTCTGATGGAACATATATTGGGGCACCTCAGGGTTCGACGGTGATTCATCCTGGAGATGTGGTGATTTTGTATGGTCGCCTAGATGCCTTCAGTGAGTTAGATTCTCGAAAAGCAGGGAGTGCGGGAGATCAGGCGCATCAGGAGGCGATCGCCCATTATCAAGAGCAGATCCGTTTAGCTGAGAGGGGGGTAGATCAGCCCCGCACTGTACCGTCGAGAGGTGGTCAGTGACGGGATACAGCCCCCGGCGCCAGTCTGCGACTGGCAGTCGTGACACTCCCCGCCGTGGAACGGCGAGGCTTCTCTGAGTTAGGCTAGAGCAAAGCCAATCTGCTCTAACTTGACCTTAGAAGGGGCTGCCACAGCCCCTCTACACACTCCACTCAAATCGATATTGAGCTTTGTGCTTTTTTTACTGACATACTGTACCATTGACCATACTTCTTCATCAGTGAGACCATTTGAAATTGCAAATTATGAATGTCGCTATGCAAAACCTGTTGCACGATTGACTGAGCAAATCGATCCGTTTGCTTGCGACGATTGCCGATGAAATCGAGCGTTTCACTGAATGGCTTACCACAAGTTCGACACTTAAACTGGCGACGATTGATCTTAAGAAATACGGTTCGTCCACTGATGCTTAAATCTCGCACTAGATACCAATGATTCTGGTGTAAATGACAACTTTTTTGTTGGCAACGTGGGCAAATCGCCTCGGTTGTCTTTGCTTCCACTATAAGAATCAATTCTCCCGCAACATCGGTATAATCTTCAACCTCAATTCCAGGTAGGTTGAGTAGATCAGTTAGAAGTAGCTACATATCTCAAATTTCGTATAGCATGTTACATTAGCATACCAAGTCCGATAGACCCTTTGAAGTTTCAAACAGTACCTGTTCCCCTCTAATTCATAGCTCCATTCAGCAATGCCTTCTGTGCAACGCCCGAATTAGTGGTTCTCCATCACCTCCAGTAAAGCGTCCCATAGCCGTTGGCTAACGGGTCCCGGGCAGGGGAGCAGAGTTTCATCCACTTGGCGAATGGGCATCAGTAAGCGCACAGAGGAGCTTAAAAACGCTTCGGAAGCGCTGGCCAAGTCCGCTGGGGTGAGAATGACCTCACGATGGGGTACCTCTAGCTGTTGCAAAATTTCTAATAGGGTGGCGCGGGTAATGCCGTGGAGAATGCCGACGCTAGGGGGAGGGGTTTCCACCACCCCAGCCCGCACTATCCAAACATTACTGGTGGTGGCCTCGGTGATCTGGCCTGCCCCGTTCAGCAGCAGAGCATCATCAAACCCACGCTGCTGCGCTTCTAGGAGCGCCAAGATATTGTTCAGGTAATTGCCAGTTTTAGCGGCAGGGTCAAGGGCTTCAATACTGGTGCGCTGCCGCTGGGCAATGGTTAAACGCACTCCTGCCGAGTTGAGATGGGGTTCGGGGGCGATCGCCATCAGCACAATGAGCAATCGCGGCTGGGTCGTCGGTTCAGGGCACAGGCCAATCCGTTGATCTGCTCCCCGGGTTATCACAATGCGAATATAGTATTCCCCTTTAGGGGCAGCGGCTAAGGTGCGCTCAACTTCCCTAGTAATATGGGCATCGTCCCAAGGTACCGCCATGTAGAGGTATGCTGCGGAGGCGCGCAGGCGAGCCAGATGCTCTGGTAAGGCAAAGGGAACACCACCGTAGGTACGGATCACTTCATAGACGCTATCCCCGTAGAGAAACCCGCGATCTAAAACAGAAATGCTGGCTTCAGTACTGATAACACCGTCAAGATTGAATAGCAGCACAGCCGCAATGTCCTAGGGTTGGCGCTCTACCTCGGCCTTCATGCGCTCAAGCGTTTGATGCATCTGATCAAACATTGCTTGAGCTGACAGCCCAAACTGACTCAACTGGGTTTCTAGCTGCTTGACCGTCATCTGCGCCATAAAATCATCGGAGAGCTCAAACCGCTTCATAAAGATACGGTAGCGCTCCATCAATTCTTCCATTTTTTCGATGTAGATTTTTTTACCCTCACGGTCAAATTTGCCGTACTCAGAGCCAAGCTGCATCAACTGCTGGTAATCCAGAAACAGGTTTTGCGCCTCTTGCTGAACAATTTCTGAATCAAAAAATCCCATAGTGGTTTCTGCCCGACACAGCAATCAATGGAGTTTATCCTTAAGTGCTAAAGAGTTGGCAATACGGGTGGTGACCGTTTAGTCCTCTGCTGGCATTCTATCAAACTCCCCTGAGGCAAGTATGGGCGGGAAAACCGATCTTGCCGGTGGTGGTCAGCTCTTGTGCCCAATGGATTGCTGCGAGGAGGCTGCGGGGGTCGGCAATGCCCTGACCGGCAATATCAAAGGCAGTGCCATGATCGGGAGAGGTGCGAATAAAGGGCAGCCCAATGGTGGTGTTCACCGCGTCATGAAAGGCTAGCATCTTGACTGGAATCAGACCTTGATCGTGGTAGAGGGCAAGGTAGGCATCGTAACTGGGGTGCTGAGAGGGGGTGCCCCACCATGCGTGCGCCGCACCAATCCAGAGGGTATCCGGTGGCACAGGTCCAACAATTTCAACGTGGGGGTACTGTTGCTGAGCCCTTGTTAACCACGGGATGAGCCAGTCCACTTCTTCGCGGCCAAGATGCCCCTGCTCGCCACTGTGGGGATTGAGGCCAGCAACGGCAATGCGCGGCTGTGCTAATCCCCGGCAGTGCTGCAAAAAACTGACAAGTAACTCTAGTTTCTGGGTTAACAGGGCCGGGGTTAAGCGGTGCGGTACTTGGGACAGGGGAATATGGGTTGTAGCCAGCAGGGTCGTGAGTACCCAGTGGGTCTGGGGCGATCGCCCCAAAAAGAGCATCCCCACCTCAGAACCACCCGTATGGCAAGCCAGAACCTCCGTTTGGCCAGAGTAATCATAGCCGGCTGCGTGCCACAACGCCTTACTAATGGGTGCGGTCACAATACCCGCCACCGTTCCAGTTTTAGCAGCAGCAATGGCGGTTTCTAGGTAAGCAAAACTCATTGCCCCCGTTGCTGAGCTGGGGTAGCCGGGACGTACATTGGAGATCAGGGGATGATCCCATACCTGTAGCAGGGCTGGATGCACAACGGCTTGACCGCGCTGGCTGAGCCAACCGTAGGTGTCCTCAAGGAGGGAGCGACTGCCACTGATAAAAAACTGGCCTAACGCCTCAGGAGGGAAGTGCGCTAGGGCTTTGAGAACAATTTCAGCGCCAATGCCAGCGGGATCCCCAAGGGTAATGGCGAGAGCCAAGCTATGCCTCTTGTAGCATGGGTTCAGCAGCGTCTTCGTCGGTGGCTGCGGGGAGGTCGTCAGTCTCTTGTTCTGCCATAGCCGCTTGCTGTTGTTGCAGGAGTTGCTGACGGTAGCGAGCGGCCATTTCCTCCGCCTTCTCATAGACTAACTGCGGATTTCTGACCATGTCGCCCGGCTCTGGCTCTAACTGTTTGGTGGAGAGGGAGATACGTCCGCGCTCAGCATCGAGATCAATGATCATCACCTTCAACTGATCATTGACATTGAAGACACTGTGGGGCGTATCAATGTGATCATGGGAGATCTCGGAGATGTGGAGCAGGCCACTGACCCCGCCGATGTCAATAAAGGCACCGTAGGGCTTAATACCCCGCACCGTCCCAACCACTACTTCGCAGACTTCCAGCTTGTTCATCTTACGTTCAACAAGGGCACGGCGATGACTGAGGACAAGGCGGTTGCGCTCTTCATCCACTTCTAGGAATTTTAGGGGGAGCTCCTCACCGACCAGTTCTTCTTTGTTGACACGGGTACTAATGTGGGAACCGGGAATAAAGCCTCGCAGCCCTTCAATGCGCACTAAGGCACCGCCACGATTAGTGGCAAAGACCTGAGAGCGCACCGTGGCATCTTCAGCCTGAAGCTGGCGTACCCGCTCCCATGCCCGCATGTACTCAATGCGACGGATGGAAAGGGTAAGTTGCCCTTCTTCGTTTTCATCCGCAAGAATGAAAAACTCCCGGGTTTCATTGGATTGCAGGACTTCTTCGGGGCTATCGATGCGGTTGATTGACATTTCTTGAATGGGGATGTAGGCCGCAGTTTTTGCGCCTATGTCAATCAGGGCGCCTTTTGGCTCGATGCTAAAAACTGTCCCTGCTACAATATCGCCGGGATTGAAATGATAGTCGTATCGGTCGAGTAAGGCTGCAAAATCAGCGTGCGTAAAGCCCACATCTAACGTTTTTTCCTGATTGACCATGCGAGTATGTTCCTAGCTCCTTTAACGAAAATTAAGATGTATAGTGAGTTCTCAAGCGGGCAGAGTGGGTGCCATACGCAATGATACCAGCGATCGCTCGAACACTTTCTGACTGGATCTATAATAGTAGCCTAGAGTTCCCGTATTGGCTAGGCACGTCAGAAAAATCCTGCTGCGTCCAGTAAATCAACTGGAGTGGTAGGAGAGCGTGTCCCTTATCGGAAGAAAAAGGTGCTGAGGATCGCGGCAGCCGTTGAGATAAGTGCAACGGCGGGCTAGCACTTGGGGTGCATGGGGTGGATGCCAGCTGGCTCCTGATCGTTGAACCCGTCGGTCAATCCGTGTCACCCAAGACTCAACACTGGCTTGCAATATCCCCTATTTCCTATGTCCTGTTTAAGGTCAAATGTCAGGTTTGTTGTTGCAATCACTGTGCTATGGCTCGCCAAGAACCAGACTTTAGGGTTGATCCCCGCTTTATTGCGGGGGTGGCGGCTCTAAACCGGGGGGATTATTTGCTGGCGATCGCTGCATTTGAGGCGGTCATCGCCCAGTATGGTTTACAGCGAGAGGGGTTAAAGGCACATTTGCACCTCATTAAAGCCTATGCCCAAACCCAGCAGTGGCCAGAGGCGATCGCCCTGTGTCAGTTTCTCACCCATGCTAGGCATCCCCACATCCGAGCATGGGCACGCAAGTATCTCCCAGAACTCGAGGCGCACCGCGACGAGGAACCCACCTCCCCGAATTTGCAGCTCACCGTTCCACGGCTATCCTCTGGCCACATTCAGCTTCGACCGGTGTCACGGGGGTATCTTTGGGCAAGCCAAGGGATCACGATCGCTGTGCTAGCAGGGCTAGTGTACGTCGTTATTTTGGGGGGAGTAACCTATCTGACAGGGCTACCTAACGATACCGTGGCGCTGTTGCGAGGCTGGGAAGGGGCGATCGCCGCGGCATTGGTCATCTTTTTGGGCGTGCTCCTCTTTGGCTTTGGCAGTGCTCTTTGGTCTGTTGTCTTGAGCTATGGGTATGGGCTGCGTCCCGTCAGTCTCAATGAATTAAGGGAGTACAGCCCTGATGCAGTGGCTCTCATGGACACTCTGCCATGGTCGTGGTGGCAACCCCGCCCGCAACTGCGCTGCATCATCACCACCGCCCCCCTGATTTTTAGCTATGGTCGCTGGCAACAACGGATTGTGGTGAGCGAGGGGTTACTGCGAACTGCCACCTCAGAGGAATTGGCGGCACTCTTGGCGGTGGAACTAGCACAACTGCGACAGGGGTTGAATACACTGATGGCACCTCTTGTCCTAGCGCTGCAATGTCCCTACGCGGTGTACGACCGATTGAGTCGCTGGGGCGATCGCTGGGCACCGCCCTACGGTAAGGGTTGGGGGCGGCGATGGGGGGCAATAACCCTATACGCTTGTTGCGCACTGCTCAGTCAAGGGAGTTACCTTGTCTTTCGGGGGCTGGAAATGCTCTTGTTTTGGACAAATCAACTGCGGCAGTACTACAGCGATCGCCAAGGAGCGGCGATGGCGGGTAACCCCAACACCTTAGTGCTGGCATGGCTACGGTTGATGCACGCCACCGCCCAAACGGTGAGCGCTCAAGGCAGTATTGGCGGGGCTCTAGAATCGCTGCGGCTGCTGTTGCCCTTGAACCCAACCCAGGCCGCCCTCTGGGGTGACCAACCCCTCGACTGGGGGGCGATCGCCCGCTGGGATGGGGATCACCCGCTCCGACACTGGTTCCGCTGTACCTCCTCCCATCGCCCGTTGGGGCTGCGGCTGCGAGCTTTGATGTCCTATAGCCGTCGCTGGCAGCTACCCTGCTTACTCTTGGTGTCGCCCCAACCCTTACCTCCCTTACAGCGCGGTTGGCTGCAGTTGACCCCCCTTTGGGGCGCGATCGCCGGTGGTCTGCTAGCCCTACTTTTAAGTGGCATCGGCCATTTTGCCGTCCGGGTTGGGCGAGTGGGGGCAGCCCTTTGGTGGCTCACCGATTGGCAGACCCTAGGCCTAGGGCTTAGCAGTATTGGTGTTGGGCTAGGGTTGTTCCTGCGCATCAATGCCTACTACCCTCCCTTGGGCGATCGCCCAGAACCCGCGACCCTAGGGCAACTGCTGCACCGCTCCCTTGCTCTGCCCCTCGACAGCACGCCTGTTCGGCTAGAGGGTCGGCTGTGTGCTGTCACCGGTCTAAGAAATGGGTTGGGGCAGCACCTGTGGTTACAAACAGCCAACGGCCTTTGGCTACTGCGCTGCTATAAATCATGGGGCGCTGCTTGGCCAATTGTGCAGCCACAACTGTTAAAACAGCTTCAGAAGCGCTCTATCGTGGTTGAAGGTTGGTTTCGGCGGGGCACCATCCCCACCGTAGAAGTTGCCACATGGCAGTGCCCAGACCTCAAACAAACACAGCAGTGGGGGGCACCTTACTGGGCTGTAGGGGTTGCAACCCTATGGGTGCTTTACGGCCTCATCACCATCCTCGGCTGGTTGTGATATGCACATTTCCCAATCTCAATTACGCCACCTCAAAAATTGTCCGCGCCAGTTTCAGTACCGCTACTTGAACCGCCTAGGGTTACCAGACAGCCTCAGCAGTGCTCAACACCTTGGCCGTGAGTTCCACCGCCTGATGCAGCAGCATTTCCACGGCTTAGATATTCACCCTCTTCTAGAGACTCAACCGACTTTGCGGGAATGGTTTGAGCAGTTTCAGGCGGATCCGCCCCCTATGATTGCAGGCACCGCCTACACTGAACACCGCCGTAGTACTGCCCTAGAGGGTTTTACCCTTGTTGGTATCTACGATCTGGTGATTTTTGGCACGGATCGTGCTCAAATCCTCGACTGGAAAACCTATCCCCAGCCGCCTCCGCGTAACACATTGGCACACCATTGGCAAACCCGTCTCTACTGCTACCTGCTAGCAGCCACCACCGACTACTCCCCTGAGCAAATTTCCATGACCTACTGGTTTGCCCAAGGGGAAAGGGGGGCAACGGTCTATACGTTTCACTACACTCAAGCGCAACATCAACAGGTTGAAAACGACCTTACACAGCAGTTGCAGCAGCTTCAATACTGGCTCAACGACTATGCGCGCGGCCAAGACCTACCACAGGTCGGCCTAGAACTTAGTTCTAAGTACTGCTCCCCTTGTCCGTTTCAGGAACGCTGCCAGCGCACCCCGCCCCCCCAAGACAGTACCTTGGCACACTTTTTAGCCGTGCTCGAAGACGCGATCGTACCCCCCTAAATCCAGTTCCACAATGGCCGGTAGGCAGCTTAGGGCAGCCTCGACCAATGGCAGGCGTTCTTCCCGCACCAGTATCGACAGTAACTGTTGCCGCAGGGGAATGAGGTAGCGGACATCATTAGCGGCATAGCGCAGTTGATCCTCCCGCAGGGCGAGGGCATTCCCCCAGTCTGAACTTTGGGCAGATTTATCCAGTTCAACCCCCAGCATATCGAGGGCTAAATCCTTAAGGCCGTGCCGTGGTGAATAGGTGCGGGCAATTTTACTGGCAATTTTGGTGCAAAACACCGGCTGAACGCGGATCCCCAAATGGTGGCGCAGGGTTGCCAAATCAAACCGCGCGTAATGAAAGATTTTGGTGATGCCAGGGTGCTCTAAGAGGTGTTGCAGATGGGGAGCAGCCGTTTGCCCCCGGCCAATTTTGACCACTGCCACCTGACCGGCAGGATTACAGATCTGCACCAAACAGAGGCGATCGCGGGCAATATTTAAGCCCATTGTCTCCGTATCCACCCCCAACTGCTCAGCATTGAGAAACTGAGCCAGTGCCGTTGCACTTAAATCATGGTCAAAACACTCTAGGGGAAAATCTAAATCCATGGCTTGCTACTCGGTCTAAGAGGGCTGTAGGTTGGGCAGAGGGTCTTACCGTTAGCTGGGATGGGTGTCTGCGGATGGCTCTTTGCTGATGGCTATCCGCTCTAACTGCCAGAGAATTTGATTACTTTCGCGCCGTACTCGCGAAACTTGCCAGTTCCGCCATACCCACTCTTCGCCACGGCTGGTGACCGCACTGGCATGGACATCCATTAGCTCGGCTAACTCGCCGCTGGTAATGAGATAGCTTCCTGCTGCTAATTCATCGGCAATGCGCAGCGTAGCAATGAGTTCTTCAAGGCGGCTCCGCCGCTCTGACCACTGCAGCGATCGCCCCCCTAGCGAATCATTGTCATTATCGGCGGACAGACCTAAAGAGGGTTCTACCATGGACACTTCTCACAAGGCGTTGCTTCCAAATCTTAATGATCTTAATGGTAAATGGCGCACTGCCAAAGACGGTGTCCCAAATGGCCGATCGCCCCTAGGTAACATAAACGGGCAAATTAGCCTAAGATTATCGGTAAGGTTTAACGAAGTGATACACCCGCTCTATTTTAGGAGGACATAACCCTATGGCACTCGTACCCATGCGCTTGCTGCTGGATCACGCAGCCGAAAATGGTTACGGCATCCCCGCCTTCAACGTCAATAACATGGAGCAAATCCAAGCGATCATGCAGGCGGCTCACGAAACCGACAGCCCAGTCATTCTGCAAGCGTCGCGGGGTGCCCGTAAATATGCTGGGGAAAACTTCCTGCGCCATCTGATTCTGGCGGCGGTGGAGACCTATCCCCATATTCCGATTGTGATGCACCAAGACCATGGGAACGAGCCTGCCACCTGCTACTCTGCCATTCGCAATGGCTTCACCAGCGTGATGATGGATGGCTCCCTCGAAGCGGATGCCAAAACCCCCGCTAGCTATGAGTACAACGTGGCAGTGACCAGTGAAGTGGTGAAGGTGGCTCACTCCATTGGTGTGTCGGTGGAAGGGGAACTCGGCTGTCTTGGCTCGCTGGAAACAGGTCAAGGGGAAGCGGAAGATGGCCATGGCTTTGAAGGCACCCTTGATCACTCGATGCTGCTCACCGATCCAGATCAAGCGGTGGACTTTGTAGAGCGCACTCAAGTGGATGCCTTAGCGGTGGCGATCGGCACCAGCCATGGGGCTTACAAATTTACTCGCAAACCCACGGGTGAAATTTTGGCCATCAGCCGCGTTGAAGAAATTCACCGCCGCTTGCCCAACACCCACCTAGTGATGCACGGCTCTAGCTCCGTCCCCGAAGACTTGATCGCTCTAATCAATCAATACGGTGGGGCTATTCCGGAAACCTATGGGGTGCCGGTGGAGGAAATCCAAAAAGGGATTAAGAGTGGTGTTCGCAAAGTTAACATCGACACTGATAACCGCCTAGCCATTACTGCGGCTGTGCGCGAAGCCCTTGCGCTTGCTCCCAAGGAATTTGACCCCCGTCACTTCCTCAAACCCTCGATCAAGTACATGCAAAAAGTATGCGCCGATCGCTATCAACAGTTTGGCACCGCTGGTAATGCCAGCAAGATCAAGCAACTCAGCCTTGAAGACTACGCTGCCAAGTATGCCAAAGGCGAACTTGCCCAAGTGGTTCAGAAAGCTGTCGGGGTCTAGGAAGTCCTGAGACCTGATAGCGTGTATAGGGGTGGCTGCGGTCACCCCTTTTGCGTCTCTTCCTCAGCTTTCTAATAGGTTGCAGCGCCCAGTTACACCGAACAGTTGTTATGCATCAAACAATTCAAAGAACCCTTGCTGGCGTGGCCCGGGCAATCGTGCCTGACCTTGTTCACCAGTATCAAAAAAACACGTGGGCACAGCGCAGCTTACCCCACTTTATTATTCTTGGGGCGCAAAAGGCGGGCACAACCAGCTTGCACGATTATTTAAGCCAACATCCCCAGTTAGTTCCTTCTCTAAAAAAAGAAGTTCATTTTTTTGATGGCGGCACTCATCCTAGCATTGATACCTTTGAGAAGGGATTGCCTTGGTACCGTGCCCATTTTCCCCTCGAGAGGGACTTACAGGACGGCAAGCAGACCTTTGAGTCATCGCCGTTGTATCTTTTTCACCCTCGTGTGCCGCAGCGTATTGCCGAGGTTTTGCCCAACGTAAAGATGATTGTACTGTTGCGCAACCCCAGCAAGCGGGCAATTTCCCACTACTTTCATGAAAAGCGCAAAGGGCGGGAGCCGCTAGGAATGTACGAGGCGTTTACTAGTGAAGAACGTCGCTTGGCACCCTTGATAGAAAATGCTAACTATAACAGCCATGGGTTTATTCACCACTCCTACAAGTGTCGCGGCCTCTACCAACAGCAACTCGAGCGGTATTTTCAGCTGTTTACCAAGGAGCAATTGCTGATTTTGGGCAGTGAACACTTCTTCAGTGCCACGGCAGCTTGCCTGAGAACAGTGTTTGAGTTTATTGGGGTTGATCCAGAGTATCAGGTGACTAACTTGTAGCCCAAAAATGTCGCGAACAATCGGACAGTGGTTCCACCGCTGGTTGATGACTACTTAGACGAGTTTTTTAAGCCCCATAATGAGAGACTCTACCAACTGCTAGGGCAGGATTTTGGCTGGTAGATGCAATTAGGGTTGCTGTTGCCGCAGGAGGAGCTGCTGGGCTTGACTCGGAGTCAGCAATTGGCCATCCACCTCAATTTGTAGAACGCTATTGGCGGGATTTTCTAATTGCTCGGGTGTTAGCGCAGAGCTGGCATCCACGCGATCGCGCTGGTCGTAGCGCCACTCGTTCTGTAGCATTCGATTCATTTGGGAGGATTCAAATCCCGTTGTCGGGGAGATAGGGTTAAATACTGGTGGTAAGGGGGCAGCAACGCTAGCCACTGGCCATAGCAGTATGCTTAGGCTAGCTATTAAGTAACGATTCATGGGTATCATGAGTTTTGTCTCCGTGATGGCGATCGCTCAAGTGGCAACTTAACTTAAAAAGATTTCCTATGCTCGTGAGATAGGCGCTGGCTATCTATCTCTAATTTTATCTGCATGTGGGGGTTTGGGGGAGCGATAAAACCCCGGCGGGGATACATGGACTCCCCCGCACGAGTCGAGGGGAGTTAATCTCCCTGAGACAAGCAATCAACTTGTGGTACAACTATCCCAGGTTTTGGTAGATAAAATGCTCGTCTGCGACGCCAATCCTCAGCACTCGTTCTCATTTGTGTCAGTGTGTGTCAGTGCAGAACTGTGCTGGACAGAGACCCCAACGCAGCTATCAACATTGTGGAGCTAGGTTGACGGACTGTGGGGCACACAGGCTCTTACGCTGGTGGAGACGAGGCCGCTACTCATCTTCTGGAAACAGAGGTTGAGCACGTCACCTCGTTGACGCAGAAACCTTCATCGGCGACGATGGAATCCTCTTCCTGAGCACAGCGAAGGAAGGGGAGGATGTCAACTCTGGAGCAGTTGGATGCGTTGGGGGAAGCACTCCTCGAGTTTCAAGACTTTAACGATCTCGAAATCTGGCCAGACTCCCAGCCCAACGGTTAGTCTAGTGTTGATTTGCGTGGTGCAGCATGCCAATACCGATCGCCGTCACAACCGTCTTGGGAAGCCAACTGGCAACAATGGGGCTGACAGCTCCCCCTTCGCCAAACGCTGTAAAAATGAAGCTCACTACGTAGTAACCAAAAATAATCGCTACACTAAGGCCAAAGGCACGTCCCTGACCTTGGCGAGGTGAGCTAATGCCTAAAACTGCGCCGATCAGGGCAAAACCAACACAAACAAAGGGCAAAGACAGCTTTTCTTGCAACTGCACCTGCCATTGTCGCAGCCGTTTCATATCCCCACTTTCGGCCAAGATCTGGCTGTGGTGGTACATTTCGCGACTGGTCATGAATTCAGGATCGCGGGTTTCTTGGGCTAAATCAAGGGGGGTGCGTGGATAGGCAAAATATCGCTCCCCAAAGGGTTCAACGGCTTCATAGTCTTGGGCGGGGTTGAGGCGATAAAGTGCGCCACGGCGAAATATCCAAACAGCGCCTTGCCACTCTGCTGCTTCTGCTCTAAGGATTTCTCGCAACTCGCCATCCTGAAAATTTAGTACTGTGACCTCTCCCATCACGCGGCCATCAAACGTATGGGCAAAGAACAACTGCTGAAGCTGACCATGGGCAAAGCGACGGTAGAAAATATTTTTGGGATGGTAGGTTGGCAGGGGTTGGCCAATGGCCGTGCGCAGGGTTTCAATGGCGCGGTAGGCAAGGGGGGGAGCCACAAGCTCATTGAGGCCAAAGGTTAGGATCAAGGCAAGGAAGCCCGCCATGAGGGCAGGGCAGACCAAGCGCACTGGGCTAACCCCGCAACTTGTGCAGGCAATGACTTCGCTGCGGCGGGAAAGTTGGCTATAGGCTAACAGTGCCCCAAATAGCACGGCCATAGGAATACCTAGGACGGCAAAGGTCGGTAGACGTAGGAAAAAAACTTGCACGGCACTAAAAATGCCGAGATTATTTTCGACCATGTTCCGAATGAGATAGAACACAGTACCAATCACGGCGGCGATCGCCGTAAAAATGCCAAACCCAACCACAAAGGGTTGGATCATCTGCCGGAGAATGTAGCGATCCAGTAAGGACAGGTAAGGCACCGAAATAGCAGTGGGTAGGCGCATGGGAGAAAAAAACCTGATTTCACCTTATCAAGTTTTGGCTTGCCATCAGCCTCGGAAGGATGTCACCCTAGATAGAGATGTGGACACAAGGTCAGTTTGGGAATTACAGGCTCAGCATGGCAAAAGCAACCAAAAAGAAATCACCGAAATCTACAGCAACAAAAGCCGCCAAGCCAGAGACGGGAGCCACACCAGCAGTGGTGGATCCTGCCACTCTCACCTACGAGGCGGTGATTGGCCTAGAAATTCACTGCCAGCTTAATACCGCCACAAAAATCTTTTCCGGTAGCTCGACTCAATTTGGTGCGCCGCCAAATACGAATATTGATCCGGTGTGTTTGGGGCTGCCGGGCACCTTACCGGTGCTCAACGAGAAAGTGCTGGCCTATGCGGTTAAGGCGGGTTTGGCACTGAATTGCCAGATTGCCCCCTACAGTAAATTCGACCGCAAGCAGTACTTCTACCCTGATCTACCTAAAAATTACCAAATTTCCCAGTACGATCTGCCAATTGCCCAGCACGGCTTTCTGGAAATTGAGTTGATTGATGACGCGGGTACCGTCCGTCGTAAAAATATAGGCATTACCCGGCTACACATGGAAGAGGATGCAGGGAAGTTGGTTCACGCGGGGAGCGATCGCCTTGCCGGTTCGACCTACTCCCTTGTGGATTTGAACCGGGCAGGTGTTCCCTTAGTAGAAATTGTTTCAGAGCCAGATCTGCGCAGTGGCCAAGAAGCAGCGGAATATGCCCAAGAGCTACGACGTATCCTGCGCTATTTAGGCGTTTGTGACGGCAATATGCAGGAAGGGTCTCTGCGCTGTGATGTCAACATTTCTGTGCGGCCAGTGGGGGCAACCACCTTTGGGACGAAGGTGGAAATTAAAAATATGAACTCTTTCAATGCCATCCAGCGCGCTATTGATTACGAAATTGAACGCCAAGTGACAGCAATTAAGGCGGGGGAACCCATCATCCAAGAAACTCGCCTTTGGGATGAGGCCACTCAGCGCACCCTAACGATGCGGGTCAAGGAAGGCTCTAGTGATTACCGTTATTTCCCGGAGCCGGATCTAGGGCCTATTGAAGTGAGCACCGAGCAATTGGCGGCATGGCGCAAGGAACTGCCGGAACTGCCCGCCCAAAAGCGGCGCCGCTACGAGTCGGAGTGGAGTTTGCCCCCTCAAGATGCCCGGGTGCTAACGGATGAGCGGGTGGTGGCTGAGTACTTTGAAGCTACAGTGGCGGCAGGGGCACCCCCCAAACAAGCAGCGAATTGGATTATGGGGGATATAACCGCCTACCTCAAGGAACAGAAGCTCAGTATTGAGGCATTGCCCCTCACCCCCGCAGGGTTAGCGGAACTCATTGACCTCATAGAATCGGGCACCATTAGTAGCAAAATTGCTAAAGACTTACTGCCAGAGTTGTTAGCGAACGGTGGGTCTGCTAAAGCACTGGTGGCGCAAAAAGGTGTGAGCCAAATTTCCGATGTGGCCACTCTTGAGGCCATGATTGACGAAGTACTGGCAGCCCATCCCAATGAACTGGCACAGTATCGCGCGGGTAAAACCAAGCTACAGGGCTTCTTTGTCGGGCAGATGATGAAGAAAACCGGTGGCCGTGCGGATCCAAAGCTCACCAATCAACTTCTCGCGGCTAAGTTGAACGCTGAAGCCTAATCCTAGCCATGATTTCACCGTTGCCTCCGTTGACAACAGAGACCCTCTGGCAAATTCTCAATGATGAAATTGAGGATGCCACAGTGAACCACCTATTGTGGCACTGTCTGGGGTACCGCTACGATCCTGACCAGCAGACGTGGCGCTGCGATCGCGTCCCCGCGGAATGGGCCACAGCCTACCCCGATCCCCCCGACTTTATTGGCACTCGCCCAGCGATTGTCAAGCTAACCCGCTCAATTCCAGCTGCCCATAAGCAACTCTTGAAGGAGCAGTTAGGGTTTGAGGGCTACCAGATTAGCGAATTAACCCCGCGCCGCACCCGCCGCGCCACCGCCGTCAACTGGCTGCTAAGTTACCTAGCGAGTCACTGACCGAAGAGGCCCTCAGCGACTTCGATCGCCACTTGGCGAATTGCGCCATAGACGGCGGCCAGTTGCGTTTCAGTAATGCAGTAGGGCGGCAGAATATAGAGCGTTGAACCCAAGGGACGCAATAACACCCCTAGCTCCAAAAAACGGCGGCGCAGTTTTGGTACTAGCGCACTAAAATAAGAGGTCTGCTGGTCAAGGACGAGTTCCATCGCCGCAATAGTGCCACAGGTACGGAACTGGTGCAGATTGGGCACATCCGCAAGGTAAGTCTGCTGACACTGCCAGTGAAGAGCTTCTAAGCGCTCATAGGTGTGCGGCTGTGCCAGCAACAATTGCAAGGAGGCCACACTGACTGCACAGGCGAGGGGATTGCCGGTGTAGGAGTGGCTATGGAAGAAGGCTCGCGCCGGATCATCGTCGTAAAATGCTTGATAAATCGCCTCAGTGGCCAAGGTCACCGCAAGGGGTAAGCAGCCTCCTGATAAGCCTTTAGATAAGCAGAGCACATCCGGCTGGGTTCCGGCTTTTTCGCAGGCAAAGAGGGCACCCGTGCGCCCAAAGCCAGTCATAACCTCGTCGTACACCACCAATACCCCGTAGGCCTTTGCTAGTGCGGAGACCGCCTGTAAAAATTCAGGGCGACACATCCGCATCCCTGCGGCACCCTGCACCAAGGGTTCGATAAATAGGGCTGCATACTCATTCGGTGCAGCATCCAGCGTCTTTTGCAGTTCAGCAAGTGCTGCTGCTTCCTTAGCGCTGACGTCTGGGTCATCCGGATAGGTGGCGGGATAGGGAACAACGGTTAGGGGGGGCAGTAGCGGCTGAAAGGGTTGCCACCACGGGGAACTTTGGCCGACGGTCATCGCCCCTAGGGTATCGCCATGGTAGCCACCGGCAAAGCCAATCAGGCGCGATCGCTGGGGCTGGCCGACCTGCTGCCAATACTGGTAAGCCATTTTGAGGGCAACTTCAACTGCGGTTGAGCCATTATCCGAAAAAAAGACCCGTTGCAGTGGAGCGGGGGTGTGCTCACACAGGAGGTGCGCTAGGGTTTCCGCTGGCTCGTGGCTAAAGCCAGTAAAAATGACGTGCTCAAGGGTTTGCGCCTGGTGATAGAGTGCCTCTGCCAGTACAGGATGGCTGTGACCATGGAGGGTGACCCACCAACTAGAAATGGCATCAATGATCTGGCGCCCCTCCTTCAGCTCAAGGATGGCACCGGCTGCCCGCTCGACATGGAGTGGGGGGTCAGCGGTTTTCATTTGGGTGAAGGGCTGCCAAATAGGTGAGTGTGGCATGGCTAGGTCTCCGGCGGGGGCACAGCGTTACCGTCAGCCTGACTAGACTTAAGGCAAGCCTTTAGGGTACTAAAGACCGTATCGGGAACCGCACAGCGGAGCGATCGCCCGAGGCGTTTTTTTTGCTGCGCCAGTTTTAGGCACTCTGACGTAGGACAGAGGTAGGCCGATCGCCCCATCCCCTCGCCAACCTTGACGGCATGGTCAGGCCAACGGCGGACAATGCGCCAAAATTCAGTGCGATTCGCTACACGACCGCAGGCCACGCAGCGCCGCTGTGGTATCCCCATGGACATATCTCTCTTAACTTGCCGTGTTTTGATCCTGATCCTCTAGGGCGGCGATCGCCAACCGATCTTCCTCCTCGTAGTTGTAGGTTGTACTGTCGCGGACTTCAATTTTCCAACCGGTGAGGCGGGTTGCCAAACGAACATTTTGACCTTCTTTGCCAATGGCTTGGGACACCTTATCGGGAGCCACCAGCACATGGGCAATTCGGGCTTCGGGATTAATCAGGCGCACTTCTTCCACAGGAGCTGGGCTGAGGGAGTTAGCAATGTAGGTGGCTGGATCCGGCGACCACCGAATCACATCAATTTTCTCGCCGCGCAACTCATTGACCACCGCTTGAATACGAGAGCCGCGCGCCCCAATGCAGGCACCCACCGGATCCACATCCCGCTCTAGGGTATCCACCGCAATTTTGGTTCGCGGCCCTACCTTATGGTTCGGGGGATTGGCCTCGCGGGCAATGGCAACGATCCGCACCACTTCATCTTCAATTTCCGGGACTTCGTTGGCAAATAAATACACCACTAGCCCAGCATCTGCCCGAGAGACCTCCAGTTGTGCTCCCCGTTGCGGCCCTTCCTTAACCCGCTTGAGATAGACCTTAAAGGTCGAATTGGCACGGTAATTATCGTTGGGGAGTTGCTCCCGTTTAGGTAGCTCCGCTTCGACCTCCGGCTGGCTGGCATCGCTGCGCACTGCCATAATTACAGAGCGGCGTTCAAACCGCAAAACCCGCCCCAGTAATACGGTGCCTTCTAAGTCTTGGAATTCCTCCTGTATCAGTCGGCGCTGCTGATCCCGTAGCTTTTGAGACAACACTTGTTTGGTTTGCATGGCAGCCATGCGGCCGAATTCTTGGTGGTCGGGGGTCACGTCCAACAGCACCGTATCCCCTAATTGGGCATCCTGTACGACTTCCACCACGTCCGCAAGGGCAATCTCACGATCTGGGTTGGTAACTGTTTCCGTAATAGTTTTTGTGGCCAGCACCCGAAATCCTTCCTGCTCGGTATCTAACTCCACTTCAAAATTGGCAAAGTGATCGTCCTCGAAGTGGGCATGGTCAGGGCGCAAGCTGCGGCGATACCGCTCGTAACCTTTGAGAAGGGCTTCCTGAAGGGCTTGGTGGACGGCATGTTTTGGTAAGTGCCGCTCCTGACTGATTTCGTTAATCATGGCCCGTAGGCCCGGTAAGCGATAGGTACTCATGGTAAGCTCCAAATGGATGTGTCGTTAAGCTGCCCAGACCCTTTAAGCCTCGGCAGGGGGGGTGTAAAGCTGAACCGTGGCAATCAGGGCACGCGGAATGGCCAGCGATCGCCCCTTTTGACTCAGATAGACATTAACCTCATCCCGGCGAACTAGGTTGCCCTCCCATAGGGTTTTGCCGCGATGGGGCGCAGTAGTGGTCACCCGCACGGGAAAGCCACGAAACGTACTGAAGTCGCGGTCGCTCGTTAAGAAATCCGACAGACCCGGACTTGACACCTCCAGCACGTAAGCACAGGTCAGATCCGCCGTTGCATCCAACACGCTTTCAAGGGCGCGACTCATGCGCTCACAGTCGTCTAAACTGGTGTCGGTGCCAGGGTGCCGCACCTCAACCCGCAGAATTGGCGGCGACTGATGGGTGTGCCACTGCACACTCACAAGGTCTAGGTGTTCTTGGTTAGCGACCTGCTGCGCCAGTGCTTGGACAACAGGTAGAAGCGATTGCATTGTCATAGGAAATAAAAAAGGCGGGTCATTGCCCACCGTACACACGTAGAGTGTCTGTAAACTAAGCCCCTACAGTACACGGTACCGCTGGAGACTCTACTAGTGGTTGTACACCGTCTGGGCGTAACCCATAGATGCATGGTGCCTCAACCACTTGGCTGGTTTACACGCAGCCATCACCGTGACTCACCACAGGTGTCCTACACTTTACAAGTGTACACCGTCGCAACACATGTCTGCGCTACTGGATGGATAACAAAGGAGTTGGTCAGTACGGCCTCTCTAAGCTCACGAGTGTTGAATTTAGTAAAGAAAGACAGAAAAAAGTAGCCAAACAGCTATGATTTGGCTACAAATACAACAAATAATTGTTTGTGGGCATCCTAAAATCTCTCGCCGGTATTGTCAAATCTTTACTCGCTGAGTTGCCCAGCCGTGATGACCCTAAACTCAACTCACAGTGATTTTTCCTCTTGTGGCTCACCCTCATTTTAGATAAAAATGTCAACAGTTGTCATGACCTATTGTTTCAGTTAAAATACCATAGCGTCAAATTCAACCTGTCCACCGTTTCCAAAGCTTGGAAACACAGAGACCCTGCGCCAATTCAGAAGATTTACCAAAAATTAGTTCGAAACCTGTGGTAATCTTTGATTCAGTCACGGTAGTTCACGTGGCTTAGATAACGATGCTTGTGAGCTATGTTTTCTCTAGGCGCACTGCATACCACTGCACATAGCCGCCATTGGGCAGTCGTAGCTCGCAACCAGTGTCTATCAGGTGTTGCGCTTGGCTAACGGCATCAGGTAACGGCTGTAAATCGTAGGGCAACTCTAAGTCCGGTAATTCTAAATAGGTCACAAGCTTCTCTTGCAACTCTGCCGCAGTTAGAAACACCTCTGTGGCGGTGGTTGACTCCAAAACAACATACCAGCCTTCCCTAGGCATTACATCCACCCCGATAAAAATGATCCATTGAGTTCACGTCCAGTCTAGGCACCAGCTTGAAGTGCCTCCACCTCTTTCAGGAGCCGCTCAATGGGTGCATTTGCCTCCAAAAAGGAAAAGAGATGCTTATACCGTAGCGTTCCCTGCCGATCAATTAAGAATTGCGCTGGTAAGGGTGCCCCCAATGCTTGCCCTGTTCCATACTTACGAAACAGGCGACATTGGGGATCCACCAGCAATGGCATCTTCAACCCCAAGTCTGCTGCCACTTGTTCACTTTGCCGTTGATCAGTACTCGTGACCACAAGTACTGCTGTCCCCTTACTCTGAAATGTTTCATAGTGTTCATTTAGCGCTTTGAGATGGGGGTAGCACAAGGGACAGTACTGGTGCTCTGTGAAAATGCGGGTGAACGCGAGTAGTAGGGGCTGCTCTTGCCACACTGCTGAAAGACGCACTTGGTTAGCCAACCCAACTGCAGGCAATTCACCGTCAGGAACCGCTTCTCCCTGTAGCAGTTGACTATGAGCAGGCACAGGCCATGCATTTTGCCAAAAGCGGTCATTAAAAAGGCCACTGAAGTTATTCGAGGTCAGGAAAGGTAACTGAATGGCCATAACTCTCTCTTGCTCTTAACTGCTCAGCCCCTAGGGAGATATTTTAATGGCTGTTGGCTCCAGAAATGTTGAAAGTAGATACTTGACTTCTCCCCTCCTTGAAAGAGAGGGGATTCCCAAAGGATGCTACGCAACGGGCTGAAGCCGCGTTGCTTCGCTTTTCCCTTGAGCTGTCACCCACAACTTAATGCGGGTGGGGGCAGTCAAA